>FTHA01000827.1_pt1 | contig 101379 bp, 104 predicted proteins | sample 1640771 | NCBI WGS metagenome assembly FTHA01 (sample SAMEA3914789, study PRJEB12502) | metagenome | biome: forest; material: soil | place: Canada | collected 2011-07-03 | depth 0.3 m | reverse complement strand
TGCAAGTGCGGCTATGGCGGCGGGGGCAGGGGCCACTGCGGCCGCGCCCCGCGCTGCCAGCAGAGCTACGAGGCGCGGGTCTCGGGGCCGTTGCTCGACCGCATCGACCTGCACATCGACGTGCCACCCGTCACCGCCGCCGACCTCGCCCTGCCCAGGCCCTCGGAGGGCACCGGCGAGGCGTCGGCGCGCGTCGCCGCCGCCCGCGCCCTGCAGGCCGAGCGCGCCGCCTCGCTGGGCGCGAGCCTCAGCCTGCTCAATTCCGGCCTCGAAGGCGAACCGCTTGAAGCCGTCGCCACGCCTGACGACGCGGGCAGGGCGCTGCTGGCGCGCGCCGCGCAGGCCATGGGCCTTTCCGCCCGCGGCTGGACCCGCACGCTCAGGCTGGCGCGGACCATCGCCGACCTGGACGGCGCAACCGGCGTGCGCAGGCTGCACGTCGCCGAGGCGTTGATCTATCGGCGCAGCCAGATCGCAGCGAACGTGACGCCGATCCGGGCGCACCCAGAAGACCGCTTTCCCGCTTGACCCACTGTTAAACCGCGCCCGCTAGGGTCCGCCCCATGAGCAGACGGGCGAAGACGACGGCAGCGGCTGGCGGCGCGGGCGGTGAAGACCGGTTCCTCGCGGCCCTCAGCCACGAATTGCGCACGCCTCTGAACGGCGTGCTCGGCATGGCCGGCCTCCTGGCGCGCACCCGCCTGGACGCCAACAAGCGCGCCTATGTCAGCGCCCTGCAGGAGTCCGGCGAGCATCTGCTGGGCCTGGTCAACGACGTGCTGGACCTGGCCAAGCTCGACGCCGGCGGCTACGAACCCCATCCCGCGCCCACGGACCTGGAGCGGCTGCTCCAGGGCGCGGCCGAGCTGCTCAGTCCGCGCGCCCACGCCAAGGGCCTGGAGATCGCGTGGGCCGCCGATCCGGACCTGCCCAAGGTGATGGCCGACGAGGGACGGCTGCGCCAGATCCTTTTCAATCTGGCGGGCAACGCCGTGAAATTCACCGCTGAGGGCGGCGTCCTTTTGACCGCCCGCATGACAAAGACGGCGGCGACCGCGCGGATCCGGCTCAGCGTGCGCGATACCGGTCCCGGAGTCGACGAAGTCGACCGCGAACGCATCTTCCAGCCCTTCGCCCAGGGGCCAGCATCGCTCGCCGGCGCCATGGAGAGCACGGGGCTTGGCCTCGCCATCGTCAAGCGGCTGGCCGCGGCCCTGGATGGTCAGATCGGCCTCGACACCCGTCCGGGAGAAGGTTCCGACTTCTGGTTCGAAGCGGACTTCCCCCTGGCGGGTGAAGCCGAGCGCGCCGGATCGCTCGAAGGACTTTGCGTCGCGGTCGTCTCTCCCAACGTCACCGTCGCCGAGGCGGCCGCCCGCCAGATCCGCGCCTGCGGAGGCGAAGCGCTCACCTACGCCACCGCCCAGGCCGCCAAGGCGGCGCCGGCGGGTGCGCCGATGCTCATCGACTACGCCAGCCGAGGGCGGCGGCCCGCGCCGGGCCACGCCAGCATCATCATGGTCGCGCCTGAACAACGATCCCGCATTTCAACCCTCCGCCGCGCGGGCTTCCACGGCTATCTGATCAAGCCGCTGCGGCGCCGTTCGCTCGCCGAGCGCGTGCTGGCGGTCACCGGGCGCGCCAACGAGCCCCAGGCGCACCGTACGGCCGAGGACGAACGCGCCCGCTCCGCCACCGGCGTCGGGACGCGCGTGCTGCTGGCCGAGGACAATCCGATCAACGCCCTTCTCGCCAAGGCCTTGCTGGAACGGGAGGGCTGTTCCATCGACCACGTCCGCACCGGCGACCAGGCGATCGCCGCGGCGTCAGACAGCGCCTATGACCTGATCCTGATGGACCTGCGAATGCCGGGCCGGGACGGGCTGTCTACGGCCGCCGAGCTGAGGTCGCGGGGCGTACGTACGCCCATCGCGGCGCTCACCGCCGACGCCTTTGAAGACCGGCGCCGCGCCTGTCTGCAGGCTGGCATGAACGACTTCCTGACCAAGCCACTGGATCCGACGGCGCTACGCGCGCTCCTGGCCCGCTGGACCAAGGCGCCGGCCCGCGCAGGCTTTACGGATCAGCGGCCAGAGGCCAAGCTCGCGTCCTGACTTGAGGCCGCCGGCCTCTGTGGAGGCCGTTTGATGTCCACATCGCCGGAGACCGGCGCCGGCCCGGCGCTCGAGCCCGCGCGGCGCGGCATGCTTGGAGCTTTCGCGGTCTTCGCCGAGCGGCGCACGGCCGTGATGCTGGCCCTGGGATTCGCTGCCGGTCTGCCGAACTTGCTCATATTCGACACGTTGTCGGCATGGCTGAGGGACTCGGGCCTGTCGCTTGAGCTCATATCCTTCTTCAGTCTGGCGACCCTGGCCTATTCGTTCAAGTTCCTCTGGGCGCCGTTGGTCGATCGAACGACCATTCCTTGGCTCACGAAACGGCTTGGCCACCGTAGGTCCTGGATGCTGGTCGCCCAGGCCGCCATCACGGTCGGCCTGCTGTGCGTCGCCGGCGCCGATCCGAAGGCCAACCTCGCCCTCCTGGCGGTGTTCGCTGTCTTTACCGGCTTCTCGTCCGCCACCCAGGACATCGTCATCGACGCCTGGCGCATAGAAGCGGCCGACAGCTCCCGCCAGGGCGCCATGGCGGCGGCCTACCAGTGGGGATATCGCATCGCCATCATCACCGCCGGCGCCGCGCCCCTCGTCCTTGCTGACCACTACGGGTGGCACTTCTCATATGCTATGATGGCGGGTCTGATGCTGGTTGGCGTTCTGGCGGTGCTGGGCGCGCCGCGTGAGCAGACTCACGTAATCCGCGCCATTCCGACGGCCGGGGTCCGCGCAGCGCCGACGCTTGAGCTGCTGGAGTGGCTGCTCCGTTTGACAATTCTGGTTGGCGGCGCCGTTCTGCTCGGATCAGGCTTGGGCGCCAACGCCGAGGTCTTGAGTCAGGCGCTTACGGCGTTCGGGATGGGCGAGGCGGCGGCAGGCCTCAAGGCGGCCTGGACAGCAAAGCCCGATGGCGTCTGGTTGCAGCTGGTCGGGGTTGTAGCCGGGTTCTTCGTGATCGGCTTGGCTGCCTGGCCGATTCCTCGGGTCCGGACCCGTCCGGGTCTCTACTTGTCGCATGCCCTCGGCGACCCGTTGGCTGATTTCTTCGGACGGTATGGAAAGACGGCCGGTCTGATCCTGGCCCTGATCTGCCTATATCGGGTGTCGGATTTCGTGCTGAACATCATGACGCCGTTTTACCAGGACCTGGGGTTCTCGAAGACCCAAATCGCCGAGGCGCGGAAGGTGTTCGGGGTCGCAATGTCCATGGTCGGCGTTTTCGCCGGAGGCTGGTCCGTGGCTCGGCTCGGAATCATGCGCTCGATGGTCATCGGCGCCTTCGCACTGCCCATCACCAACACCATCTTTGCTTGGCTCGCCACCCGCGGACCGGACTTCAATTCGCTGCTCTGCGCCATTGGCGTGGACAACGTGGTGTCAGGATACGCTGGCACCTGCCTGATCGCGTATATGTCGAGCCTGACTAGCGTGGGCTTCACGGCGACCCAGTACGCCCTGTTCTCGTCGCTCTACTCCTTGCCAGGCAAGCTCATCGCCTCGCAGTCAGGGCGGATCGTGGAGACTGCCGCACGGGCTTCAGACGCCGGGGGGCCCATGCATCTACTGCAGGGCTTCTTTGTCCATGCGCCTGCCCAGGCTTTCGCCGGAGCCATGGCCAAGAGTCACGTTTCGGCTGCCGCCCTGGGCGCCGGCTATATGGTCTTCTTCTTCTATTCCGGCCTTGTAGGCGTCGCTTCGATGGTATTGGCCGTCCTGGTCGCGAGATTTCAGCCGGCCACGAGGGCCCTGACGTCGTAGGCGGCGAACACCGCCATGTTCAGGATCTGGCTCACCGATGCGGACAAGGGACAGATCTGCACCGAGCGCGACAGGCCGAGCACCACCGGGCCCAATACCGTCGCGGCGCCCAGGGACTGCACCAGCTTGGACGAGATCGACGCCGAGTGGATGGCCGGCATGATCAGCACATTGGCCGCCTCGGTCAGGCGCATGAAGGGGAAGTTTGTGCGCAGCCAGGGCTCGAGCGCGATGTCTGGCGGCATCTCGCCCTCGTATTCGAAGTCGAGGTTCCCCAGGGCGTCCATCTGGGCGACCGCTTCGCGCACCCTCTGCGCCCGTTCGCCGGGGGGGTGGCCAAAGGTGGAATAGGACATGAACGCCAGGCGCGGCGTGTGGCCAAGCCGGCGCACGGCGCTGGCCGCTTCGCGGGCGATCTCCACCAGCTCGGTGGAGTTCGGCAGTTCGGTGACGTTGGTGTCGGCGACGAACAGGGTCCGGCCCTTGGCCAGGAGCACATTCATGCCCATCACTCGTCCGCCCGGCGTGGGATCGATCACCCGCAGGACCTCGGACAGGCAGCGGTCGAAGTTGCGGGTCACGCCGGTGACCATGCCGTCGGCATGACCGAAAGCCACCATGGCCGCGGCGAAGGTGTTGCGGTCCAGGTTCACCAGCCGCTGCACGTCGCGGATCAGGAAGCCGTCCCGCTGCAGGCGTTTGTAGAGAAAATCGACATAGTCGGCGTTGTGGTCCGAGAGTCGGGCGTTGATGATCTCCAGGTTCGCTGCGGTCGGGTCGATGCCCGCGACCACCATGTTCTGTTCGATCAGCTCCTCGCGGCCAAGCAGGATGGCGTGACCGAGTCCCTGGTTCTGGAAGGCGTAGGCCGCGCGGATCACCGAGGCGTCCTCGCCCTCGGCGAAGACGATCCGCTTCTTCTTGGCGCGTTGAACGGCGCCGGCGATCTTCTGCAGGAATCCGGCGGCGGGATCGAGCCGCTGGGCGAGGTCGGCGCGGTAGCCGTCCATGTCCTCGATCGGGCGGCGGGCCACGCCGGTGTCCATGGCCGCCTTGGCGATGAACGGCGGGATGTACCAGATCAGCCGCGGATCGAAGGGGCTGGGGATGATGTATTCCGGTCCGAACTTCAGCTGTCGCCCATGGTAGGCGGCGGCGACTTCGTCGGGAACATCCTCGCGGGCAAGTTCCGCCAGGGCGTAGGCGGCGGCCAGCTTCATCTCGTGATTCACACGGCGGGCGCGCACGTCCAGGGCGCCGCGGAATATGTACGGGAAGCCCAGCACGTTGTTGATCTGGTTGGCGTAGTCCGACCGGCCGGTGGCCATGATGGCGTCGTTACGGACCTCGGCCACCTCCTCCGGCGTGATCTCGGGATCGGGATTGGCCATCGCGAAGATGATCGGATTCTTCGCCATGGACGCGACCATCTCCTTGGTCAGGGCGCCCTTGGCCGAGAGGCCTAGGAACACGTCCGCGCCAACCATGGCGTCGGCGAGGGTGCGGGCGTCGGTGTCCACCGCGTGGGCCGATTTCCACTGGTTCATGCCCTCGGTGCGACCGCGGTAGATGACGCCCGTGTTGTCAACGGCGATGCAGTTCTCCGAACGCACGCCCAGGGCCTTCATCAGCTCCAGCGAGGCGATCCCCGCGGCGCCAGCGCCGCAGAGCACGAGCTTGACGTCCCTCAGCTCGCGCCCGGTGATCTTGCAGGCGTTGATCAGGCCGGCGGTCGAGATGATGGCGGTGCCGTGCTGGTCGTCATGGAACACCGGGACGTCGAGCAGTTCCTGCAGCTCGGTCTCGATGCGGAAGCACTCGGGACTGCGGATGTCTTCGAGGTTGATGCCGCCGAAGGTGATTCCGATGTTCTTGACGACGGTGATGAACTCATCCGCGTCCGTGGTGGTCACCTCGATGTCGATCGAGTCCACGTCGGCGAAACGCTTGAAGAGGACGGACTTGCCTTCCATCACCGGCTTGGCCGCCAGCGCTCCGAGGTTCCCCAGGCCGAGGATCGCGGTGCCATTGGAGATCACCGCCACGAGGTTGCCCTTGGAGGTGTACTCGTAGGCCAGGTCCGGATCTTCGGCGATCTTGAGCACGGGGACGGCGACGCCCGGCGAATAGGCCAGGGACAGGTCCCGCTGGGTCGCCATCGGCTTGGTGGCGTGCACGCCGATCTTCCCGGGCGTGGGGTAGCGGTGGAAGGCCAGGGCCTCCTCGTCGGTGAATGCGGGTTTTTCGGGCGTGTCCATCAGTACAGAGTGATTTATGTGCAGGGTCAGGGTAGCCGGGCGCCCCAGCCGCTACAATCACGGCGGGACCCAGCGGGGCCTTAGAACACATCCACGCTGATCCGCCCATCTGGATATAGCGCCGCGCGCGCCATTCCTTCCGTATTGTACGGCAGGGCGATCCGTCCTTCCCGATCGACGGCGATCAGTCCGCCGTCTCCCCCGAGGCGGCGCGCCTCTTCCAGGGCCGCCGCCGCAGCGTCCATCAGGCCCTGGCCGCCCAATCTCATCCGAAAGCCAATCTGGGCGGCGACAGCCGCGCGGATGAACATCTCCCCCTGGCCCGTGCAGGACACGGCGACGTTGTGGTCCGCCCATGTCCCCGCGCCGATGATCGGACTATCGCCGACCCGCCCGGCCAGCTTTCGGGGAACCCCGCCGGTGGAGGTCGCCGCCGCAAGCCTGCCGTCGCTGTCCAGCGCCACGCAACCCACGGTGCCATGACCGCCGCCTCCGTCCGCGGCCAGGGACCGGGCGGCGGCGAACCCGGTGAACCAAGCGGCCTCGTCGGTGATTTCGGCCAAGCCTTCCGCCCTCGCAAAGGCGGCGGCGCCGTCTCCAGCCAGCATCACGTGCGGCGTCTTCTCCATTACGGCCCGAGCGACAGCGATCGGGCTCTGGAAGCCCTTGAGCGCGGCGACCGCGCCCGCCCGGGCCGTCGGCCCGTCCATGAGGCTGGCGTCGAGTTCGAATCCGCCCTGTGTGTTGGGTCCGGCGCCCCGCCCGGCGACGTAGAGCCCCGAGGCCTCAAGCGCCCCGACCGCTTCAGTCGCCACGTCGAGCGCGCTCGCCCCGGCGCGGAGGATTGCCGAAAGCTGTTCCGCCAAACCGCTGAGGTGGACGAGCTGGCGGCTGTAGTCCCGGCCTCGGCGGGCGCCGGCGCCGCCGTGCAGCGCCAATGCGATCGGGGAAGAAGGCGCCATGCGGGGTCCTATCTCAGGAAGGCGTAGGCCATGGCGGCTTGTCCCAGGTAGCTGAGGGCCCAGGCGCCGCGACGCACCTGCAGGCTATCGGCCGGCCGGCCGGTGAAGACGGCGGCGATCATGAGACCTTCTGACGCCATGACGCCCGCGGCCCCGGCCATGGCCGGCCAGAAACTCCAATAGAGGGTGAGAGCGGCGATCACCATCATGCTGAGGGCCGCCGCCTCCAATCCGACCGGCCGCCTGGACCTGCCGAGGAGGGGCCAGAGCCGCGCCAGGCCGAACCCGGCGCCGACCAGAAGGCCGACGAGCATGGCCGCCTTGACGGCGTCGCCCAGGAACGCCGCCCGGCCCTCGCCGATTCGAAGGAAGAGATAGGCGAACACCACCCAGCCTGCAGCACGGAACATGGTGTCGACGACGGCCCAACGCCTGGCCGCCGCGGGCGTCACGACTTCGGCGATGGCGCCCAGGACGAGCGCCACGGGAATCTCGGTCGGCGCGATCTGACGGAAATAGGCGAACAGCGCCAACGCGGCGATGGCGCAGACCTTCAGCGCTCGGATGGCGCGCGGTGCAGGGCGACCGATGACGACGCCGGCGGCGACCGCGGCGACGACCGAAACGATCGGGAACGAGGATTCAAGAGTCACGGGCCAGGCGGTCGAGGAAGGCGTCAGCAGCCTGCCTGTGCTGGGGCTTGAGATGGCGGCCGACGAGCAACAGCACCGTGGCGATCACCGCCGCGTCGTCGGTGTAGCCGACACCGGCCAGGACGTCAGGAATGGCGTCGAAGGGCATGACAAAATAGGCGAGCGCCGCCATCAGCATGGCCTTGGCCGCGGCCGGAGTCTGCGGATCGCGTGCACAGTAATAGACTGCGATGAGATCACGCGCGAACGGGATCCGGCGCGCGACCCTGCGCAACTTGGGCCAGAAGCCCTGGGCCACGCGCTCTTCGTTGAGGCGGGTGACCTGAGGCGTCAATGCCTGGCCGCTCGGAATGGCGGCGCGCGGGTCGAATCCGGCCTCACTTCCCGATCGGTTGAAGGCGTCGATCATGACCCGGGCATTAGACGCCGAATGCCGAGTCCCGTCCATGGCGGCGACGGCGCCCAATCATTGTGCAGTTGCAGCATTATTTGGCGGCGCAATCCAGTGGGGCTTGATCCTGATCCTAGACTCGCCCGTCTTGCCGGCCTCAACCGAGGCCAGTGGTGCGCGTTCTGATTATCGATCCCGACGAGGCGCGCGCCGCCCTGGTGGCGCAGGGCCTGGCCGACGTCCGCCCTCTGGTCGTGCGCCGCGCGTCGGCGCTGGAAGAGGTCGAACATGACCTGGCCGAGTTCGCCCCGGACGTCATCGTGATCGCCTGCGACAGCCCCGATCGTGACACGCTGGAAAGCCTGAGGGACTCCACTGACGCCAACCCGCGCCCGGTGGTGATGTTCGTAGACCGCTCGGCGCCCGGACTTGCAGAGGCGGCTGTGGAGGCGGGTGTCGCCGCCTACGTAGTGGATGGTCTGTCGCCAGGGCGGGTGCGGCCCGTCCTGGAGGTGGCGATGCGGCGGTTCCAGCTCATGCAGAAGCTGCGGACGGACCTGGACAAGGCCAAGGCCGATCTCGCGTCACGCAAGGTGGTGGAGAAGGCGAAGGGATTGCTGATGAAGGAGCGCGGCCTGGACGAGGAGGCGGCCTACAGACTTCTGCGCAAGCTCGCCATGGACGGCGGGCGGCCCCTGGGTGCGATCGCTGCGGACCTGCTGGCCTTCGCCGAGGTGCTGAAAGGCAAGCCCAAATGAGCGTTCGGCGATCCAGCGAACTGCGTCTCGGGTTCATCGCACTCACCGACTGCGCGCCGCTCGTGGTCGCCAGTGAGCGCGGGCTGTTCGCAGCCGAGGGCTTGGACGTAGAGCTGTGCCGCGAGGCGTCATGGGCCAACATCCGCGACAAGGTAGGTGCGGGCCTGCTCGACGGGGCTCATATGCTCGGGCCAATGGCCCTGGCCACCAGCATCGGGGCGGGGGGCGAATGCACGCCGATGGTCGCTCCGCTGGCCCTGAACCTCAACGGCAGTGCGATCACAGTCTCCAAGGCTCTGGCCAATGCGCTGCGCGACGTCGACCCAGTGGGCATGGCCGAGCGGCCGCGATCTGCGCATGCGCTCGCGCTGGCGATCGAGGCGCGTCGGTCGGCGGGCGAGCGACCGCTGGTCTTCGCCGCGGTCTTCCCCTTCTCTATGCACGCCTATGAACTGCGTTACTGGATGGCTGCGGCGGGCGTAGATCCCGATCGGGATGTCCGCCTGGTGATCACCCCGCCGGCGCGCATGGCGGCGCAGCTCAGGGCAGGAGAGATCGACGGGTTCTGCGTCGGCGCTCCATGGAACGCAGTGTCCGTGGCGGAGGGCGCGGGAGAGATCCTGATCCATGCAACGGAATTCTGGCGCGGTGGACCCGACAAGGTGTTCGCAGTCACAGCGGACTGGGCTAAGCGCAATCCTGAGGTCCTGCTGGCGCTGGTCCGGTCGCTGATGCAGGCCGCGGCCTGGGCTGATGACCCTGACAACCGCGACGAACTTGCGGCCCTCCTCGCCCGCCCGGACTATGTGGGCGTCCCCGCGCGGGTGGTGCGCCAATCGCTCGATGGCGTGACCTTCTATCGCAACGCCGCGAATTTTCCCTGGCGCAGCCACGCGCTCTGGTTCCTGACCCAGATGCGCCGCTGGGGTCAGATCGGACCGGACGTCGACCTCGCGGCCGTCGCCCAGGCGGTCTATCAGCCAGACCTTTACCGGCGCGCCGCCGCGGACATCGGCGTTCCGGCGCCCGCGATCGACGCCAAGATCGAGGGCGGCCATATCGAACCTTGGGTCCTGACCGGAATCGGCGGGGCGATTCCCATGGAACCGGACCGCTTCATCGACAACCGAATCTTCGATCCTGCAGGGGCGCAGGACTATGTCTCAGCTTTCGAGGTCGTCCGCACACGGCGGTGACGGCGCTTGAATTGCAGGCGCCAATCTATGCTGCGGCGCCCAAATTCCTGACAAGTAGCCGGTGGTTTGCAGAACTTTTCTTTCGCGCTTGCAGCATTCGGCTGCTCGTGTCCGATCGGCGGCGAACACGCGGGGCAACGACGTCCCGCGATGGCCCGAGAGGGTCGCCAGAGGCGCTGAGTCGCTGGATTGGTTGGGACAATGACGTCCGGAAGGGGATCACCCCCTCCCGGACGTTTTTTTTCGCCCGCACGGCGGGCGCGAGAGGGGAAGATGCAGGGGCCACGCACGTCGAAATACATCCTGGCCGGGTTGGGCGCGGCTGGTCTGGTCAGCTGGGCGACCATGGTTCAGGCCGAGGGGACGTCGCCTTCCACGGCGACGACATCAGGGGCGTCAGTCGCGGACGGACTGTCTGACGGAGTCGCCGCCGGCCCGGCTCCGGCCCCCATCGCGGCGAACCCGCCGTCGCCGTCTCCAGAGTCCTCGATCGTCGACGCTATCAACGGTGGCAAGCCCATTGTCGAATTCCGCCCGCGCTTCGAAAACGTCGACCAGGCGAACCTCTTGCCGGCGGCGGACGCCTACACTGTGCGCATGCACATCGGTTGGGAGACAGCGGCTTGGCGCAACCTGACCGGACTGGTCGAATACGAAGTCGTCCAGCATGTCGGCACCGAGCATTTCAACACCACGCTGAATGGCAAGACCCAGTATCCTGGGGTCTCTGATCCTGACACAGCGGAGTTGAATCGGGCGCAGCTGACCTGGAAGCCGATCAGCCAGGTCCAGGCGGTGGTGGGGCGCCAGCGCATCCTCATCGACGATCAACGCTTCGTGGGCGGCGCCAATTGGCGCCAGGACGAGCAGACCTTCGACGCGGCGAAGCTTGATCTGACGTTCGGCCGGCTCAAAGCGACCTACATCTATCTGGAAAAGGTCAATCGCGTCTTCGCCGAAGCGGCCGACTGGAAGTCAGACAGCCACCTGTTCAACGCAAGCTACACTCTGGCTGAGCCGCTTCGGATTGAGGGATTCGTCTATGCCCTGGACTTCAAGCAATCGCCCGCGAACTCAAGCTTGACCTATGGCGGCAGGTTCGGCGGTTCGACCTGGGTGTCGCTGTTCAAGGTCGGCTACGACGCGACTTACGCGCACCAGACGGACTACCGGAACAGTCCCACCCACTTCGCCCTCGACTTCTGGGAGGGCGATGTGGCCGGAACCTTCGACATCTACACCGCCAAACTCGTCTATGAATCGCTGCAAGGCGACGGCCACAAGGGCTTTGCCACGCCCCTGACCACCCTGCACCCGTTCGGCGGATGGGCCGACGTGTTCCTCACCACGCCAGCCGTGGGCCTGAGGAACCTCAACGAGTCCCTGTCCATCAAGCCGCGGTTCAAGGCCACATATTTCTTCAACCCGGAATTCCAGGTCAGACACCACAATTTCTGGGCGGAGAAGACCGGCGCTTCGCTCGGTTCGGAATGGGATTTCCAGCTTACCGGCAACATCACCGCCAACCTCACCGGCCTGGTCAAGCTCGCCGACTACCTTGGGCCCAGCCCCACGCTCGCGCCGTACTTCAGCCGCCGCAAGGTCTGGGTCGGCTTCGAGTTCAAGCTGTGACGCGCGCCGCTCCCCCTTCACATACGGGACTTTTCTCGATGACTGATGATTCCAAGACTGCCCGCGTAGGCATGACCCGAAGGGGCGCCCTGACCGCGGCGGCAGCGACCATCGCCGCAGCACGCGCCGCCTTTCCAGCCGGGGCGTTCGCCGCCGGCGGCGGCCCGGAAGTCACGGGGGCGAAGCTGGGTTTTATCGCCCTGACGGACGCCTCGCCCCTGATCATCGCCAAGGAGCGCGGCTACTTCACCAAGCACGGCATGCCCGACGTCGAAGTCCTGAAACAGGCCTCCTGGGCGGCCACGCGGGACAACCTCGTCCTTGGCGCCGGCGGCGGCGGCATCGACGGCGCCCACATCCTCACGCCCATGCCCTATCTGATGACGGCGGGGGTGGTGACGGGCGGCAAGCCGGTGCCGATGAACATTCTGGCGCGGCTGAACATCAACGGCCAGGCTATCTCAGTCGGCAACGACTTGAAGGCGGTCAAGGTCGGGTTGAACAGCTCGGGCGCCAGGGCGAAATTCGCGCAGCTCAAGGCCGCCAACAACATCGGCAAGGTGGCGATGACCTTCCGCGGCGGCACCCATGACCTATGGGTCCGCTACTGGCTGGCGGCCGGCGGCGTCAATCCGGACACCGACGTGTCCATGATCGTGATCCCGCCCCCTCAAATGGTGGCCAACATGAAGGCAGGCACGCAGGATGCCTTTTGCGTCGGCGAACCGTGGAACGGGCAGCTGGTGGACCAGGGCGTCGGCTATACCGCCTGCCTGACCAGCGAGATCTGGATGAACCACCCGGAGAAGGCCCTCGGCCTTCGAGCCGACTGGGTCGCGCGCTATCCGCGCGCCGCCCAGGCCCTCACCGCCGCGGTGATGGAGGCCCAGATGTGGTGCGATAACATGGCGAACCGCGCCGCCATGTGCTCGATCGTTTCCGGCCGGCAGTACGTGAATGTGCCGATGGGCGACATCCTGCCGCGGCTTCTGGGCACGGTGAACTATGGCGACGGCCGCCAGATCAAGAACTCGCCCCACGTCATGAAGTTCTGGGCGGACAACGCCTCATTTCCCTACAAGTCGCACGACCTGTGGTTCCTGACGGAAGACGTGCGTTGGGGCGTGCTGCCCCAGGCCACCAACAAGATGGGCCTGGTCAACCAGGTCAACCGGTCCGACATCTGGCGGGCGGCCGCCAAGTCGCTCGGCGTGGCGGCGCCGGCGTCAGACAGCCGCGGCGTCGAGAGGTTCTTCGACGGCAAGGTCTTCGACCCGGCCAATCCCGGGGCCTACCTTGCGAGCCAGCCCATCAAGAAGCTCGTCTAGAGAGGGCCGCGACCACCATGCCAGCCACACAACGTTCATCCATTCCAAGCCTTCAAGCCGCGGGCGCCGCATCCTTGTCAGCCGACGTCGTCTCCCTCCCACGACGAGGACCCGGGCCGCTCGATCGGGCGACGAAGGCGCTAGGACAGGTGGTCGCGGCGACTGCGCCGCCGGTCATCACACTTCTGGTTCTGGCGCTCATCTGGCAGCTCGCAGCGCCGGAGACGGGCCGGTTTCCGTCACCCCTGACCATCTGGCGGGACTCCCGGGATCTGATCCTCAATCCGTTCTTCGATCATGGCGGCGTCGACAAGGGTCTGTTCTGGCATGTTCTCACCAGCCTGAGCAGGGTCGGCGCCGGTTTCGCCGCGTCCGCCGTCGCGGGGGTTGGTCTCGGGGTCCTGATCGGCGCCAATGTCTGGGCGCATCGCGGCCTGGATCCGATCTTCCAGGTGCTCCGGACCGTCCCACCCCTGGCCTGGCTGCCGATTTCCCTCGCCATATTCCAGCAGGCGCAGCCTTCGGCGCTGTTCGTGATCTTCATCACCTCGATCTGGCCGATCGTGATCAATACCGCAGTGGGCGTGCGGAACATTCCCCAGGACTATCTGAATGTCGCGCGCGTGCTGAGGCTGTCGCCGCTGGAGTGCTTCCTCAGGATCATGCTGCCCGCCGCCACGCCCTACATCTTCACGGGCCTGCGCATCGGCATCGGAATGAGCTGGCTCGCCATCGTCGCCTCGGAAATGCTGCTCGGCGGCGTGGGCGTCGGCTTCTTCATCTGGGACCAGTACAACTCATCGCGCATCTCCGACATCGTCGTCGCCCTGGTCTGGGTGGGGCTCACCGGCTTCGCCCTCGATCGGCTCGTAGCGCTCGTCGGCCGGTTGGTGTCCCGCGGTTCCGCGGCAAGCTGAAGGAGCCCGCCATGACCAAGACCTTCCTGTCCATTGAAGGCGTCGGCGTGTCGTTCACCCGAGGCCGCACGACCACCGAGGTGCTGCGCGGGCTCGACCTCAAGATCGACCAGGGCGAGTTTGTCTCCATCATCGGCCACTCCGGGTGTGGCAAGTCGACCTTGCTGAACGTCGTGGCGGGCCTCGTTCCGGCGACCACAGGGGCGGTGATCCTGGATGGCCGCGCCGTGGAAGAACCCGGCCCCGATCGTGCGGTGGTGTTTCAGAACCACTCCCTCCTGCCGTGGCTGTCGGTCCAGGACAATGTCAGGCTGGCCGTCGACAAGGTGTTCGCCGGGCGCAAGAGCCGCGGCGAACGCAGGGATTGGGTGATGCATAACCTGGCGCTCGTGCAGATGACCCACGCCAAGGACAAGCGCCCCGATGAGATCTCGGGCGGCATGAAGCAAAGGGTGGGGCTCGCCCGCGCCCTGGCGATGCAGCCCAAGGTCCTCCTGCTCGATGAACCCTTCGGCGCGCTCGACGCCCTGACCCGGGCGCATCTGCAGGACAGCGTGATGGAGATTCACGCCGCGCTCGGCAACACGGTGCTGATGATCACCCACGACGTGGACGAAGCGGCGCTGCTGTCGGACCGCGTCGTGATGATGACCAATGGTCCGGCGGCCGGCATCGGCGACATCCTGACCGTCGACCTTCCCAGGCCTCGCGGCCGCCTGGAACTCGCGACAGACGAAACGTTCCTGCGCGCCCGCAAATCCGTCCTCGGTTTCCTTCACGCGCGGCGGACCTTGGTGCGCGAAGCCGCCTGAGAGCACGGTGAAGGCGCCCAGGAAATAGGCGAACCCGCCAAGGCCGCCCAAATCCGTCGCCCAATAATGAGGCGGACCGGCGCGACTTGGCTGCGCTGCACAAGATGGCTTAGACCCTTCGTGGGTCATCGCCCTAAGACTCAACCAACGCGGGGCAACGATGTCTCGCATGGCCGAGAGGCCGCCCGGTGAAGTCGCCGGGTTCAGAACTAGGACAAAGGCGTCCGCGCGGGAATCCTCCCTCCCGCTCGGGCGCCTTTTTCTTTTTGCCGATTGCAAGGGGACGACCGATGTCGCTCAAGAGTTTCCTGAAGGCCGGCCACACGCCGACACTGTTCGCGGCCTTCCTGTATTTCGATCTCAGCTTCATGGTCTGGGTCCTGCTCGGACCACTGGCCGTTCAGATCGCCGGCGATCTCCACCTCAACGCCGCCCAGAAAGGCCTGATGGTCGCCGTGCCCACCCTGGCGGGCGCGGTGCTGCGGGTGGTCATGGGCGTGCTGGTCGACCATCTGCGGCCCAAGCGCGCCGGGTTGATCGCCCAGGTCTTCGTGCTGGCCGGGCTGGGCCTCGCCTGGACCGTGGGTGTCCACAGCTTCACCCAGGCCCTGCTGCTGGGGGTCGTGCTGGGCATGGCCGGCGCTGCCTTCGCCGTGGCCCTGCCGCTCGCCTCGCGTTGGTATCCGCCTGAGCATCAGGGCGCCGCGCTGGGCATCGCAGGCGCCGGCAACTCCGGCACCGTGCTCGCATCGCTGTTCGCCCCGGCCCTGGCGGTGGCGGTCGGCTGGAATAATGTGATCGGTCTCGCCGCCTTGCCGCTCGCCGTCGCGTTCCTGGTCTACGTCTTCCTCGCCAAGGACAGCCCGCGCCAACCGCGGCCCAAGCGCGCCGCGGAATATCTGACGGTGCTGAGCCAGCGTGACGCCTGGGTCTTCATGGGCCTCTACTGCGTGACCTTCGGCGGATTTGTCGGTCTCGCCTCGTCGCTGCCGATCTTCTTCAACACCCAGTACGGCCTGAGTCCCGTCGCGGCCGGCCTGTTCACCGCGGCCTGCGTCTTCGCCGGCTCCATGGTGCGACCGATCGGCGGCGCCCTGGCGGACCGGTACGGCGGCTGGAGCATTCTGAAGGTGATGTTCGCCCTGGCGGCGACGGCCCTGGCGGTGGTGAGCCTGAACCCGCCCCTGCCGCTGGTGGCGCTCGGCGTCCTCGTGGTCGCCATGCTTGCTCTGGGGATGGGCAATGGCGCGGTGTTCCAACTCGTGCCCCAAAGGTTCGGTGCCGAGATCGGGGTGATGACCGGCCTTGTGGGCATGGCCGGCGGCCTGGGCGGCTTCTACCTCGCCTCCAGCCTGGGACTCTCCAAGCAGTTCACCGGCGGCTACCAGGCCGGGCTGCTGAGCTTTGCGGCCCTGGCCCTGATCGCCCTCGCCGGCCTGAGCGGCGCGCGTCGTCGCTGGAGCACTGGCGACGGCCAGGCCCAGACCGCCTCGGCGCGCGGTTAGGGGATGTCCGTAATGTCCAAGCAAAAGCTCGTTGTCGTCGGCAACGGCATGGCCGCGTGCCGGGCCATCGAAGAGATCCTGGTACGCGACCCCGACCGGTACGACATCACCGTCTTCGGCGCCGAGCCGAGGGTCAATTACAACCGGATCATGCTGTCGCCGGTGCTGGCGGGCGAGAAGACCTTCGAGGACATCGTCCTCAATGACGCGGCCTGGTACCGTGACAACCGCATCACGCTGCACTCCGGTCACGCGGTGACCGGGATCGACCCTGGTTCCAGGACAGTGGAAGCATCGGGCGATCTCACCGTCACCTATGACAAACTGATCCTGGCCACGGGCTCCGACCCCATCCGCCTGCCCCTGCCTGGAGCGGACCTGAAGGGCGTGGTCACCTTCCGCGATCTCGACGACGTGGACGCCATGGTGGCGGCGGCCGACGCCGGCGGCCGGGCGGTGGTGATCGGCGGCGGCCTGCTCGGGCTGGAAGCCGCCTATGGCCTAGCCCGGCGGGGCATGGGGGTCACCGTCGTGCACCTGATGGACGTCCTGATGGAGCGCCAGCTGGACTCCGCCGCGGGCTTCCTGCTGCAGCAGGCCCTGTCCGAGCGCGGGGTGGAGACGGTCCTGTCGGGCGCATCCGAGGAGATCCTCGGCGTGGACGACCGGGTCAGCGGCCTCAGGCTCGCCGATGGGCAGGTGCTGGCGTGCGATCTTCTGGTCATGGCGGTGGGCATCCGGCCCAACGTCGCCCTGGCCAGGGCCGCGGGGCTCGAGGTCGGGCGCGGGGTCAAGATCGACGACCGGATGCAGACCTCAGATCCGGCCATTTTCGCGGTGGGCGAGTGCGCCGAACATCGGGGAATCGCCTATGGCCTGGTCGCGCCGATCTTCGAGATGTGCCGCACCCTGGCGGATGTCCTCACCGACGCGCCGGACGCGGCCTATACCGGCTCGCTGCTGTCCACCCGGCTGAAGGTGTCCGGGGTGGACGTGTTCTCCGCCGGGCGTTTCTCTGGCGGAGAGGGATGTCAGGACGTGGTGTTCCGCGACGCGGGGCGCGGGGTTTACAAACGGCTGGTGCTGGAGGGCGACAAGGTCGCTGGCGCGGTCCTGTTCGGCGACGCTGCCGACGGAGCCTGGTACTTCGACCTGATGCGCAGCGGGGCCGACGTCTCGGCCATTCGGGAAACCCTCATTTTCGGCCAGGCGATCACGGAGGGCCTGGCCGGCCAGGACCCTAAGTCGGCCGTGGCGGCGATGGCCGACACGGCCGAAATCTGCGGCTGCAACGGGGTCTGCAAGGGGACCATCACCAAGGCGATCGTCACCCACGGACTGACCAGTCTCGACAGCGTGCGGGCGATCACCAAGGCGTCCGGCTCATGCGGCTCGTGCACCCCCTTGGTGGAGCAGGTGCTGGCCCTCACCCTCGGCGATGGCTTCAAGGCGGAAACCGGCCCCAAGCCCGTCTGCAAGTGCACGACCCTGCCCCACGGCCTAGTCCGCCGGCGGATCGTCGAGGAGCAACTGAAACTCATCCCGCAGGTGATGCAGGCGCTGGAGTGGACGACGCCCGACGGCTGCCCGACCTGTCGCCCCGCCCTGAACTATTACCTGCTCTGCGCCTGGCCGGCCGAATACCGCGACGACAAGCAGTCGCGTTTCGTCAACGAGCGGGTCCACGCCAACATCCAGAAGGACGGCACCTTCTCGGTGATTCCGCGGATGTGGGGTGGTCTGACCAGTTCCAACGAGCTGCGGGCCATCGCCGATGTGGCCGACGAGTTCGCCATTCCCACCGTCAAGGTGACGGGCGGCCAGCGCATCGACCTGCTCGGGGTCAAGAAGGAGGACCTGCCCGCGGTGTGGGCCAGGCTGAACGCGGCCGGAATGGTGTCTGGCCACGCCTATGGCAAGGCGCTGCGCACGGTGAAGACCTGCGTCGGGTCGGAGTGGTGCCGGTTCGGCACCCAGGACTCCACCGGCCTGGGCGTACGGATCGAGAAGTTCATGTGGGGCTCGTGGACACCGGCCAAGGTCAAGATGGGCGTTTCCGGCTGTCCCCGGAACTGCGCCGAGGCGACCTGCAAGGACGTCGGCGTGATCTGCGTCGACTCTGGCTTCGAGATCCACATCGCCGGCGCGGCAGGTTTGGAGGTGCGCCAGACCGAGCTGCTCACCAAAGTCGCCTCCGAGACGGACGCCATCGAAACCATCGCCGCGTTCGTCCAGCTGTATCGGGAGGAGGCCTACTATCTGGAGCGGGTCCACAAGTGGATCAGCCGGGTGGGCCTGGAGGGCGTCAAGGCGGCCATTGAAGACCTCGAGCAGCGCCGCGATCTGTTCGAACGCTTCAGGTTCTCGCAACGCAGCGCCCAGATCGACCCTTGGGCCCAGCGAGTCGCTGGCCGCGACCACGACGAGTTCAACCCCATGACCCGTCGGATGGAGTTCATTCCCGCATGAACGCGCTCGCCCAGCCACCGCAAATCATCTGGATCGATATCGGCGCGGTCAGCGACATTCCGCGCCGAGGAGCCCGCCGTGTGCCGACGCCCCAGGGAGACATCGCCGTGTTCCGCACCGGGGACGGCGAGGTCTTCGCGCTCTTCGATCGCTGTCCGCACAAAGGCGGCCCGCTCAGCCAGGGGATCGTGCATGGCCGGACCGTCACCTGTCCTCTGCACAGCTGGACCATAGACCTCGCCACGGGCCACCCGACGGGCGCGGACGCCGACAAGGGCTGCGCGCCAACCGCTCCACTGGAGGTGCGTGAGGGGCGGGTCTACCTCGGCAGCGTGAGAGGCTAGGACGTGCCGGACGGGTCGGCCTTCCCGGCGGTCAGGACCACCTGCCCCTATTGCGGCGTCGGGTGCGGCCTCAGTGTCACCGCGGGGCTCGACCGGTCCCTGGCGGTGGCCGGCGATCCGGCGCATCCCGCCAATTTCGGCCGCCTCTGCTCCAAGGGCCTGGCGCTCGGCTCGACCGTGGGCCTGGAGGGGCGACTGCTGGAGCCCATTATCGGCGCGCGTCCGGTCGCCTGGAGCGAGGCCGAGGCCTATGTCGCCCGCCGGTTCAGGGACACCATCGCCCGCCACGGCCCGGACTCAGTGGCCTTCTACGTCTCGGGCCAGCTGCTCACCGAGGACTACTACGCCGCCAACAAGCTGATGAAGGGCTTCATCGGCTCAGGGAACATCGACACCAATTCGCGGCTGTGCATGGCTTCGGCGGTGGCGGCCCACAAGCTGGCCTTCGGCGAGGACGTCGTTCCCGGCGGCTACCAGGACCTGGACCTGGCCGAATTGGTGGTGTTCGCCGGCCACAACGCCGCCTGGACCCATCCGGTGCTGGTGCGGCGCATGGAGGCGGCGCGCGCGGCGGGCCAGCACTGGGTCGTGATCGATCCGAGACGGACCGACACGGCGGAGGTGGCCGATCTGCACCTGCCGATCCGCCCGCAGACGGACGTCCGGCTGTGGAACGGACTGCTCGCGGACCTGGTCGGGCGCGGCGCCGTCGACCGGCGCTTCGTCCTGGATCACGTCTCGGGCTGGGATGAGGCGATGGCTGCTCTGGCGGCGGACGATCAGTCACCGGATGCAGTCGCTCGCGACTGCGGCGTGGCGCCGGCGGACCTGCGCCGGTTCTTCGAGCTCGCCGCGAACGCGCCGCGGATGGTCACCCTGTTCTCCATGGGCGTGAACCAGTCCGCCCAAGGGACAGCCAAGGCTTTGTCGATCATCAACCTCCATCTTGCCACCGGCAGGATCGGCAAGCCTGGGGCCTGCCCGTTCTCGATCACCGGCCAGCCCAACGCCATGGGCGGGCGGGAGGTCGGGGGCATGGCCAACACCCTGGCCGCCCACATGGAGTTCGACGAGGCGTCGCGCGCCAGGCTGGCGCGGTTCTGGGGCGCCCCCGACATTGCGGCGGGGCCGGGCCTGAAGGCCGTCGACATGTTCGAGGCGGTGGCGGACGGGCGGATCAAGGCGCTCTGGATCATGGCCACCAATCCGGCGATCAGCTTGCCCGACGCCGCCCGCGTGCGTCAGGCCCTGGCAGGCTGCCCCTTGGTGGTGGTCTCCGACTGCATGGCCTCCACCGACACCATGGCCTACGCGCACGTGAAGCTGCCCGCCCTGGCCTGGGGCGAAAAGGACGGCACGGTCACCAATTCCGAGCGCTGCATTTCGCGCCAGCGGCCGGCCTTCGCCGCCCCGGCCCAGGCCCGTCCCGACTGGCGCATCATTGCCGGCGTGGCCGAGGCCATGGGTTTCGGGGACGCCTTCGCCTGGCGCTCGCCCGGGGCTGTGTTCCGCGAGCACGCTCGCCTCACCGCCTACGAAAACACCGGGGAGCGGGTGTTGAACCTTGAGGGCCTCATCGAGCTCGACCGGGAGGGCTATGACGGCCTTGCGCCTGTCCAGTGGCCGGTGCGGACCGACGGCCGTGACGCCGTCCGGCTGTTCGGCGATGGCCGGTTCCCTACGCCCGACGGCCGGGCGCGAATGGTCCCGGTGGCGCCGGCTGGGGCGGCGGAGGCGACCGACGGCGTCTTCCCCCTGTCGCTCAACACCGGCCGGGTGCGCGATCAGTGGCACACTATGACCCGAACGGGTCTGGCGCCCGAGCTTTGCCGGCACGCGCCCGAGCCTTTCGTTGAGATCCATCCGGACGATGCTTCCGCCGCCGGGATCACCGACGGCGCGCTGACGCGGGTGATCACGGCCGCCGGCTCGGCGGTGGCGCTGGCCCGGGTGACCGATCGCCAGCGCCCGGGTGACTTGTTCATGCCCATGCACTGGACTGACGCCTTCGCCCCGTCTGGGCGCGCCAATCCTCTCGTGTCGGCCCAGGTGGACCCGATCTCGGGTCAGCCGGAGTTCAAACACACCCCGGCGCGGGTGAGGACCTATGGCGAGACCTGGCGGGGGTTCCTTCTGGCGCGCTCGGCCTGGGACTGTCCGGCAGGGCTGGAGCTGGTCTGGCGGCGTACGCCCTGGCCGTCCTGTCACCTGCATGAATTCGCCGGCCGCGGCGATGAAGTCGAACGCCGCGTCCTGCGCAACGCCCTGGTCAAGGGCGCGCGCGGCGAGATGGTCGGGATGGAAGACGCCTCGGCCGGCGCGGCGCGTGAGGCCTATGTGCTGGACGGGCGGCTGGAGCGGGTCCTGTTCATCACCCAGGCAGGCCGCCTGCCGACGCGTGACTGGCTGGCCGAACTGTTCGTCTCGCCCCTCCTGTCAGCAGCCGATCGCGCGACGCTGCTGCACGGCCGGGGAGGCGGATCGGCGGCGGACCCCGGGCCCCTGGTCTGCGCCTGCCGCGGCGTCGGGGCCCGCCGGATCGAGGCCGCCATCGTCCAGGGGGCCGCCAATGTAGACGAGGTGGGGGATGCCACCAGCGCGGGAACCAGCTGCGGTTCGTGTCGGCCGGAGATCCTGCGGCTGATCCGCGTCCACGCAACGCAAGCCGTCACGGCCCGGGAGGATGAACATGTCTAGGATGGGAACGGTGTTGCTGGTCGGCGCCGGCCCTGGCGCGGCCGACCTGATGACGGTGCGCGCGGTCAAGGCGCTGCAGGCGGCAGGCGCCGTGCTCTACGACGCCCTGATCGATCCGGAGATCCTGGAGCTGGCCCCCCGCGCCTGCCTGCGTATCCAGACCGGCAAACGCGCTGGCAAGGCGAGCCTCAACCAGGACGCCATCAACCGCCTGATGTTGAAGTTGGCCAGGCGCGGCCTCGATGTCGTTCGCCTGAAGGGCGGCGATCCGTCGATCTTCGGGCGCTCGGGCGAGGAACGCGCCTTCCTCGAGGCGCATGGCGTGCCGATCCACATCGTCCCCGGCGTCACTGCCGCCAGCGCGGCGGCGGCGCAGTTCGGCTTCCCCCTGACCCACCGCGGTGAGGCTCGCCGGGTGACCTTCGCCACCGCGAGGACCCAGGACGGCGCCCTGGCCGAGGAGGGCTGGACCGGGCTCGCCGATCCAGAGACCACTGCGGTCTTCTATATGGGCCGGGACACCGCTCAAGCCTTGGCGCGCCGCCTGATGGACGCGGGGCGTGCGCCCTCGACCCCAGCGCTGGCCGTCGAGAACGCCGGCCGATCCGACGCCCGCCTGGTCAGCACCGATCTCGGCGGCCTCGGCCGGGCAGTGATGGGAGCCGGGTTCGAGGGCCCGGTGCTGCTCGTGGTCGGCGAGGCCGCGCGGCAGGCGCGATGGCCGTCGGTCAGCTCTTCGGCCTCACAATGGTCGGACCAAGATTGGCCAGCACTTCGTGCGCGTTGAAGACCCGGCGGCCGTCCGGCGCTGTGCCTTTGCCGACGACGATCTCGGCGCTGGCTTCGTAGCGGTCGATCTGCCGGATATCCATGTGGTCCGCCCAGAAGGGGCCGCCGTACCACGGGTCCCAGCTACGCCAGCCGAAGCTGCCATAATAACGCCAGGCCGGACGCCAGCCCCAGCCGTAGGAGAGCCCGAAGCCGGAGTGGTAGAATGGATCGACGTCCTGGGTGTAGTCGGTCTTGCGTTCGACGTGCCGGTCGGTGGTGTCAAACCAGTCGCCGCCCTGGTCGAGCGTCAGCTCGGCCGCACGATACAGCAGGTATTTCTCGACCGTTTCCCGCGAGGTCAGGCTGTTGCCCTTGAAGGTCACGCGCCAGTGGGTCGAGTCGATATGCAGGTCGCTGAAGCCGCCAGACTGAGCGTTGCCGGGACGTAAGGGCTGGTAGGGAGTGGCGGTCTCGCAGGCCGCAAGGCCCAGGGCGACTACAGCCGCGACCGACGCCACCGCTAACAGACGATTCATAGGGCCTCGCTCCTTCGCAGGGCGCCTTGATACGTCGACCCTGGGGCGCAATTAGGGCCCTGATATTGCAACGCGTCTAGTGCAAGTGTCCCAGGAACCTGACCGGCCGCGCGTTTCCGGGGGTGATCTGGTTGCAGGCGGAGATGGCGACCGAGTGGATCACGGCGTCTATCTCGCGACGCCAGAACTCCAGGAAGCGCTGCACGCGCGGGAAATCCGGCGCTTCGTCGAGCGTCTGCCACAGGAAGCTCTGCAGCAGGGAAGGGTGATCCGGAATGTAGTAGAGCACTTCTGCGGTGGTCAGCCGCTTGCCGTACAGTTGGGCCTCGAAACCTTCAGCCCTTATCAGGGTCGCAATCACTTGAAGCCTCCGCCTCGCTCCGTCTTGACACTGACGTCAGGGTTCCACGGAGCGATCGCCTGCACAATGGCCAAGGTTGCGTAAAAGTCCGTTAAAATCAATTTGTTAGCAGCCGACACTCGTGGCTGCCGATAATTTGGGCGCGGCCCTGCCGACGTCGTTCATCCTGCGTTCGGAGGGGCGCTGCCTTAGGCGCGCCCGAGGCCATCGTCGCGGGGCCGTTTGAAATCAATCGCCCGATCTCTATGTCCCACGCCTGAAGCCGAGAGGAAGCCCATGGCCCATGCCGCCGATCTGACGCCTGCGATGTTCATAGGCCACGGCAGCCCGCTCACGGCGTTCCAGGACAACGCCTACGTCGAGGCCTGGCGAACCCTCGGCCAGACCCTGCCCAGGCCGCGCGCCATCCTGGTGGTGTCAGCCCATTGGTACGTGCAGGGCACAGCAGTCACGGCCATGGCCGCGCCGCCCACCGTCCATGATTTCCATGGATTTCCGGAGGCGCTCTATCGTTTCCGTTATGCCGCGCCCGGATCGCCTGAACTGGCGGCGCGCGCGACCGAACTGGCGCAGCCGACACCGGTCGTCCAAAGCCAGCGCTGGGGCCTGGATCACGGCGCCTGGACAGTCCTGATGCACCTCTATCCCGAAGCGGACATTCCCGTGATCCAGTTCAGCCTGGATGGGCTGAAGTCGCCGGCGGAGCACTACGACCTCGGCCGGCGCCTGGCGCCCCTGCGCGAGGAGGGCGTGCTGGTGATGGGGTCGGGCAACATCGTTCACAATCTTCGGCTCTACGACCGTAATCCGGACACGCCCCCCAATCCGTCAGCGCTGCGTTTTCGGCGAGAGGTCCAAGCGCGCCTCGACCAGCGGGACCACCAGGGCCTGATCGACTACATGGCTATCGGTCCGGAGGCGCAGCTTGCGGCGCCGACGCCGGATCATTTTCTGCCGCTGCTTTACATAGCCGCCCTGCAGCGGGACGGCGAGTCGCCGGCCTACCTGACGGAAGTGACCGAGGGCGGCGGACTCGACATGACCTCGGTGGTGTTCGGCGGCTAGTGACCCTGGCTCACCGTGAGCCAGAGCGCCCTGCCCAGGGCGCCGAAAAGCAGGACGCCCGTGGCTAGCGCCTGAAGGCCGAACCCGGGTCCTCGTTTGGCGGGGTCCTTCACATAGCTGACGCCGTAGAATATCCGCGCCAGCACCCAGATCACGCCTATCGCCGCAGCGATACGAGCGTCCCAATAGTAGGCGAACAGCCACAACGAGGGCAGGAACAGCGGCAACCACTCCAAGGTGTTGAGCTGCACGCGGTAGGCCCGCTCGAATTCCGGATGACCGGTGATCGCCGGCGCCGATACGCCGTGCTTCTGACGGGCGGCGGCAACGCGCGCGCCTGTCCACAGATAGACCAGGAGGGCCAAGAAGGTGACGATCACCACCAGGTTGTCGACGTGCATGCCGGTCTCCTCGATGTCCGGGTCACACAAGACCCGGTGAAGCTTGACACGGCGGGCGAGCAAAATCGACGGCCGAGCCTACCTCAGCATGGCCGGGACATTGCCCCCGTCGACGGGAAAGATCGCACCGGTCGTCTTCTGCATCATCGCCGCGAAGACGAAAGCCTGCGCGACGTCCTCGGGGAGAACCTCGCGGCCCAGCAGGTTCCCGCTCATATAGGCGTTCGTCGTCATCCCGCGGGAGGCAGATCGCGCCTGGATCATCTCATCGGTCAGCAGGCCCGATCGGACGCGATCGGCGTTGACCGCGTTGCAGCGGACGCCGTCGCCGCCGTGTTCGAGCGCATATTGGCGAACCAGGGCCAGGAGTGCAGCCTTTGACGACCCATAGGCTCCGAAGTCCGGTCCAGGGTTGATCGCCTGCTTGGAGGCGTTGAACAGCAGTACGCCGCCCATGCCCTGCCCGCGAAACGCACGGACCGCCATTTGCGCGACGAGCTGGTGGGCGAAGAAGTTCAGTTCGAAGCTCTTGCGCAGGACGGCGTCGTCCAGATCGGCCATTCGTCCGGTCCACGCGGCGCCCGCGTTGGACACGACGATGTCTATGCCCCCGAAGCGTTCGATGGTGCGGGCGAAGGCTGCGGTGACTGAAGCCGGGTCGGTGACGTCGCAGGTGACGGCCACCGCGGCCTTGCCGACGCTCGCGGCTGTGCGCACGGCCGCGGCGCCGTCCAGATCAAGCGCTGCGATCTCCGCGCCCTCGGCGGCGAAAGCCTTGGCGACGGCGGCGCCGATCGCGCCGCCGGCGCCGGTGATCATGACCACGTGTCGCGCCAGGCGCTTCTCCGCCGCCTTGCCGAGCTTCGCCTGCTCGAGCGACCAGTACTCCATGTCGAACGTGTCGGACTCGCCCACCGGCTGGAAGCGGCCAATGGCTTCGGCGTCGCGAAGTGTCTCGGCCCAGCTCTCGGCGATATCCGCCGCCACGGCGGCCTCGCTTGAGGTCTTGCCCACGCCGATCAAGCCCAAGCCTGGGACGGCGAGCACCCGCGGCAGTGGGTCCAACGCGATCTTGCCGCCACCGAGCCGCGCATTGTTGCGTGTGAAGTAAGCGCCATAGTCGGACACAAAGCGTCCAAGCGCCGAATCCACCGACCTGCGCCATGCCTCCATCGCGTCGGTCGGATGAGGAACCACGAGCGGCCGATCCTTGGTGCGGATGACGTGATCCGGCGTGGCGACGCCGCGCTTCGCCAGTTCTTCCAGCCGTTCGTCATCCGCGATGGATCTGGCCAGAGGCGTGGCGCGCAGGTCCAGGATCCACCGCCCTGGCCACCTATCTCCCGCGGCGCTCGCCAAGGCGCCGCGTAGCTGCGGCAGCACGTGCTCCACCGCGGTGACTGTGACCGACCTGGCTGGCGTCGCCCTCGGCGGCCGTCGCATCTTATCGAGGAACGCCTCTGCGGCCTGCACGCAGGCGATCATCCGCTGATAGCTTTGGCGCGCCGTCGCCCCGTAGGTGAAAATTCCGTGCTGGAGCAGGACCAGTCCCTGCGCCTGGGGATTGGCGTCCCGGGCGGAACCCGCCGCCTTGGCCAAGGCGAAACCTGGCATGACATAGGGCACACACGCCAACCGATCCCCGAATATCCCCCTGAACAGCTCCTCCGCATCAGGCTGGTCGGCGATGGCCAGGATGGCGGTGGAATGGGTGTGATCGACAAACTTGTCCGGGATGTAGGCGTGCAGCAGAGTCTCGACCGAAGGATTGGGGGCTGCCGCATCCAGAAGACACTGGCGCTGGACGCTGACCATGTCCTCGTCGCCGAGTGTCTGACGCGCCCTCAGTTTCATGAGCGGGGCCAGCCTGACCGCGGGATGTCCGGCGGGCTCGATGGCGGACAGGTCCCAGCCAGACCCCTTGACGCACAGGACGTCCACCTCATCTCCGAAGATGTCGCGCTGCCTCGTCTTGACCGACGTATTGCCGCCGCCGTGCAGGACGAGACGCGGCTCGCGGCCGAGCAGCCGGGCGCTGTAGGTTCTGAGTGCGAGGTCCTCGCTAACGCCTTTGGCGCCGTAGCGTTCAATCGCCGCCCGCGCTTCCGCGTCGTTCCAGAGATCCTCGACGCCGGCCCCTTCCTTCACGCTGCCATTTCCCCACCGGCGAACAGCGAACGCAGGCCCGTTTCCGACGCCTCGCACACGCCTCTTTCAGTGATCAGTCCACGGATCAACCGGGCAGGCGTGACGTCGAACGCATAGTTCGCCGCGACACTCCCTTCTGGCGTCAGTTGCACAGTCGTCACCTCGCCATCTTCGGTCAGTCCTGAAATATGCGTCACCTCGCGAGGAGACCGTTGTTCGATTGGCACGTCTCGCAGGCCGTCGCTCATGCGCCAGTCGATCGTCGAAGACGGCAGCGCGACATAGAACGGTATTGAGTTGTCAAACGCGGCCAGCGCTTTCAGATAGGTGCCGATCTTGTTGCAAACGTCGCCATTGCGCGTGGTTCGGTCGGTGCCGACGATGCACAGGTCCACTTGGCCGTGCTGCATGAGATGTCCGCCGGTGTTGTCAGCGATGACGGTGTGGGGAACACCTTCCCGGCCCAACTCCCAAGCCGTCAGGCTGGCGCCCTGGTTGCGCGGCCGTGTCTCATCCACCCAGACGTGGACGGGCAGTCCTTGGCGGTGGGCCTTGTAGATCGGGGCCAGGGCGGTGCCCCAGTCCACGGCGCAGAGCCAGCCAGCGTTGCAATGGGTGAGAATGTCGATGCGCGACTTGCCTGGGCGCGCAGCCCGTTGAATCAATTCGACGCCGTGCTCGCCGATCGCTTCGCACACGGCGATGTCTTCCTCGGCGATGAGCGAGGCCTCGCGGTAGGCCGCATCGAAGCGCGCGGATGGACTGAGGCCGGTCAGCCTGGCGCGTACCCGTTCCACTGCCCAGCGCAGGTTCACCGCGGTCGGTCGGGCGCTCGTCAGGGCATCGCTGGCCTTGATCAGGTTCGTGTCGGACGGATCCGTCTGCATCGCCAGGGCCACGCCGTAGGCTGCAGTGACGCCAATCAGGGGGGCGCCCCGCACGGTCATATCGCGGATGGCTGCGGCGGCGTCCTCCACCGTCTTCAAGGTGACGATTTCGAACTGGTGAGGCAGGCGCGCCTGGTCGATCACGGCCACGGTGGCGCCGTCCGGGTTTGGCCAGATCGTCCTGAAATCGCGACCGTCGATACGCATGGGTTCATTTGCTGAGTTCGGCCGCGAACCTGATGCGACCGGGCCGCTTTGACAAGCCGCGGCGGGACTTATGCGCACAGGTGATCCAGGGTCTGCGCCAGGATGGCGGCCGGATCGAGGGCGCGCGCTTCGCACGCCAGGGTGTTGGCGGTCGCGGCGAAGTCCCGTCCATCCAGCCGCGCCAGGGCGTTTTCGAACTTCGATCTGGTCAGGCGGTCCGCTCTCAGCGCCAGGCCGGCGCCGCGGGACTGGACGGCGCGCATGTTCAGGAACTGGTCCATGTTGATGCAGATCCCAAGGACGGGACGGCCCTCGACCAGGGCCTGGGTCACCGTCGGGGATCCGCCGTTGCAGACGACGAGCGCGGCGCGGCGGCAGGCCGCAAGTCCCGGCAGATAGTCTGCGACAAACAGGCGTCGCTCGTCGCCCTCCAGGCGGATTCTTCCGGCTGTCGCCGTCATCACCGTGAACCCCGCGTCGAGAAGCCACCGCGCGATCGGTTCGACGTTTCTCGGATCGCCGGAACTGCCAAGCGTGAGATAGGCGATCGGCGCATCGGCCTGCAGCTCGCCCCACCAGGCCGGGGCCTCCACCGGCGGCTCCCACGTGACCGGCCCGAGGAACCGCCGGCCGGGCGATTCCACGATGTCGGGAAACAGGCCGGGCAGGTCGGCGTAGAGCGCCACATCCGCTTGCGTGAAGGCTCGTCGGACGTCTCCGTCGATGCCATCGAACCCATGCGCCGTCATGAGGTCCTGCACGGGCCTGGCGTGCCAGCGGAACGCCGTCGGGGCCAGTGCATGGAACGCCGCGTCGGCAAGCGGCGCTGGCCAGTCACGGAACAAGTCGAGCGTTGGGCGGACCGCGCGGAAGGGGCGGTCCGGGCTCCAATAGGCGTTCGATAGCGCGACATAGGGCACGCCGGCCTCGCCCGCGCTGACCGGCAGGGAAAGCCGGAAGTCGCCGACGATCACGTCAGGTCGGGTTTCGCGGATCAGGTCCAGGTCTTGGACGACATAGCCCTCCAGCCGTGACTTGCTGAACATCGGCCGCCCGGCGCGCAGACGCTCAGCGAAGATGTCCGGCGCCTGGGCCTCAAGCGTAATCTGGCGCAGGTGTTGCGGTCGCCAGCGCGCGTATTGCTCGGGGACAGCAACGGTCGCCTCGTATCGCTCCCTTGGAAGCGCTGCGGCCAGGGCCATCGGGCGCGCCGCATGGGCCAAGGTGCAGCCTTCGCCGATGAACAGGACGCGCAGACGACGGTTCAGGGGGACTCCTCGTGGTCTGAGCAGCGCCGCCGGGCGTCACGGCCGCGGCGCTCGGGCGCGTACAGGATGCGCTCAGGCGCGGCGCCTGTCATCCGCCGCCAACGTGTTGAGATCCAAAGCGGGGTGCGTCAACTCGCGGGCGCGTCAACCTCATCGGGATCTTCGGACAAGTCGTCACGCCTTTCGCCGGGCTCGGTGGCGAGTCGCTTTTGCAGGGCTTCAACCTGGGGCCGGATCGCCTCGACCGCGCGTTCGGCCTTGGCGGCCCTCAACGCGCCTGTCTTCGCACGGGCGATGGCGCGAGCGACGATCGCGTCGATCTTGTCGGGGCTCAATCGAGCCTGTTGGATGGCGGTTTCAGTCTGTTCGCGGACGCCGGCAATGGCCTTGTCCCGAACGGCCTGGTGCAGCGCAAGAGACGCTTGCAGATGCTCAAGTCGCGCATCTAGGGATCTCAGGTCTGCGTCAACTGTCTGGACGCCTGCACGACCGGTGTTCGGGCAATCCAGCGCAGAGCCATTGGTCCCGGCCTCGGCGCGCGGGGCGAGCAAGGTCAGGCCGAGAATCCCAAGCACGGCGTACCGGAGCCCCATGGCCCTTCCTCCTCCTCCTAGATCGCGTCGTTCAATCTGAGCCGGCGGATCGGGGGCGTCACGTTACAGCTTTGTCATGCGGTGCTGCGAAGGGCGCACACGGCGTCAGCAGGAGGGCCGCCGGGCCTAGCTTCCCGACCGGCCGCGGCGATCGCGGTTGGCGCGCACGCGTAGGCGGAGGGCGTTGAGCTTGATGAAGCCGGCGGCGTCGCGTTGATCGTAGGCGGTCTTGCCTTCCTCGAAGGTGACCAGCTCCTGGTCGTACAGGGAGTATGGACTTTCCCGGCCGATCACTGTCGCATTGCCCTTGTAGAGCTTCACGCGCACACGCCCCGTGACGAACTCCTGGCTCGTGTCGATCAGGGCCTGCAGCATCTCCCGCTCGGGCGAGAACCAGAAGCCGTTGTAGATCAGCTCCGCATAGCGGGGCATCAGATCGTCTTTCAGGTGTCCGGCGCCCCGGTCCAGGGTGATGGATTCGATGCCGCGATGGGCTGCCAAAAGGATGGTCCCCCCAGGCGTCTCATAGACGCCGCGGGATTTCATGCCGACGTAGCGGTTCTCGACCAGATCCAGCCGGCCGACCCCGTTGTCGTGGCCGAACTGATTCAGCTTGGTCAGCAGCGCGGCGGGGGACAGCCGCTCTCCGTCGACTGCGACCGGGTCTCCGCGCTCGAAGTCGATCGAGATCACCGTGGCCTGATCGGGCGCAGCCTCCGGTGAAATGGTGCGCTGATAGACGAACTCAGGCGGCTCGACCGCCGGGTCCTCAAGCACCTTTCCCTCGGACGAGGAGGGGAGAAGGTTGGCGTCCACGGAGAAGGGGGCCTCGCCCCGCTTGTCCTTGGCGATCGGGATCTGGTGCTTCTCGGCGAAGTCGATCAGGGCCTCGCGGCTCGCGAAGCTCCATTCCCGCCACGGCGCGATGACCTGTATGTCGGGCTCAAGGGCGTAATAGGCCACCTCGTAGCGGACCTGATCGTTGCCCTTGCCGGTGGAGCCGTGGGAAACCGCGTCGGCGCCGACCTTTCGCGCGATGTCGATTTGGGTCTTGGCGATCAGCGGCCGGGCGATGGAGGTGCCCAGCAGGTAAAGGCCCTCATAGAGTGCGTTGGCCCGGAACATCGGGAACACATAGTCGCGGACGAATTCCTCGCGCAGATCCTCAATGTAGATGTTCTCGGGCTTGATCCCCAGCATCAGCGCCTTTTCCCGCGCTGGTCCCAGCTCTTCTCCTTGACCGAGGTCGGCGGTGAAGGTCACGACCTCGCAGCCGTAGGTCTCCTGCAGCCACTTCAGGATGATGGAGGTGTCGAGCCCGCCGGAGTAGGCGAGTACGACCTTCTTGGGCGAGGCGGCCATGGGCGGGGCTTTCGAAAGGCGACAGCGGAGCGCGCCTTAAACGGCGCCATTCGCCTGTGATCAAGGGCGCAGGTTGGACGGCGGCTGCACGCGCCCGTTTTGGGGCGCCTTGAAGCGATTACCGTCACCAGGGTGGTTCCGTTCGCCAGGCCGCTTCACCATCTACCCACTTCCCGACCCAGCGACGCCGCCAATCCGCCGTAAATCTCGGCGCCTTGCTTGCATACGCTGTCCGTCCCCGCTGGAGGTTTCCGCTGAAGCCCGTTCCGTTCTTCCTCGCCGCGCTTGCCGCGGTCACGCTCGCTGCTTCGGCGCGGGCGGCCGACGGCGGCGGCTTCGATGTGGAGATGGCGGCGCTGGCCGATGCCTGGGCTCACGTCAACTACGAGATCAAGGATCCGAAGGCCGAGGCCATTGAGGCGGAAAGATACGCCGCGCGCGCGGACGTACTGGCAAAGCAGCGACCCGATCGGGCGGAGCCGCTCGCCTGGGAGGGACTGTTCCTTCTGTGCGACGCCGACGCACGCCACGACCTGCGCTCACTCGAACTTGCCCGCGCCGCCCGCCACCTTCTTGAACGCGCGGCGAAGATCGACCCCAATGCGATCGGACCGGGCGCCATCCACGCCAACCTGGGGTCCCTGTTCGCCGAGCTTCCCGGCTTTCCCTTGAGCTTCGGCGACTCCGAGAAGGCGCGCAAACATCTTCAGCTGGCGCTCTCGGAAAGTCCCGACGGCATGGATTCCAACTATTTCTACGGCGATTTCCTCTATCGGCAGGGGGAGCCCGCAAAGGCGATCCAGGCCCTTCAGAAGGCGCTGGCGGCGCCGCCGCGGCCCGGCCGGTCGTTGGCGGACAGCGGCCGCCGGTGGGAGGCGACGCAGCTCATGTCCAAGATCCATCGCAGGTCCAAGGACCTCGATGGCCGGGCCGGCGCCGCCGCGGGGAGCCGTCGCGCCCAGGCCCAATAGTCAGGCGCGCGGCGCGCGGCTAAGGTCCGCGCCATGTCCAGGACCAAGTCGATCAGGATAGCGGTTGCGGGGGCGTCTGGCCGCATGGGTCAGGTCACCGCCGACATCGTTCGAACCCACGCTGACCTCGAACTGTCGGCCGTCTTTGGCCGACCGGAACTCGCCGGCCGGGCTTTGGGCGAGTCGATCCTCGTCACGCCGGACGAGGCCCTGATGTTATCGGACGTGGCGATCGATTTCTCGTCCGCCGCCGCTTCCGTGGCCCTCGCCGAATGCGCGGCGGCCCATGGCGACGTCGCACTCGTGATCGGCTCCACGGGTTTCTCAAGGGCTGAGGAAAGCGCCATCGAGGACGCGTCTCGCCGCATCGCCATCGTCAAGTCAGGCAACTTCTCCCTGGGCGTTAACCTGCTGCTGGGCCTGGTCCGGCAGGCGGCGAGGGTGCTTTCGGTTGAGGACTACGACATCGAAGTGTTCGAGGCCCATCACCGGCGCAAGGTGGACGCCCCATCGGGGACGGCGCTGATGCTGGGGGCCGCCGCCGCTGCTGGCCGTGGCCAGGAACTGGACGGCGTGGCTGATCGGGGTCGCGATGGCATGACCGGCGCCAGGCGCGGCGGCGCCATCGGGTTTTCCGTGATGCGCGGGGGCGGCATCGTCGGTGAACATAGCGTGGTCTTCGCGGCCGAGGATGAGATTGTCACCCTGTCCCACTCGGCGCGGGACCGTTCCCTGTTCGCCAGGGGCGCCGTCGAAGCCGCCCGCTGGGCGGCCGGTCGTCCACCGGGCCTCTATGACATGATGGACGTGCTTGGAATGCGAGAGGACTAGGGTTTGACCTTGGGCGGCAGCGCCGCGGCTTCTTCCGGCGTCAGCCGGGTGATGCTCTTGATCATGCAGGCGGACGCGCCGCCACCTATGTCACGCGCCTTCAGGTCCAGGTCCAGGGCGGTGCATATGACGTCGCCCGAGCCGGCTGGCTCCAGGATGATCCCGTTCTGGCTGAGGAGCGTTGGACAACTGAACGCCAAGTCCAGGCGATAGACGTCGTGCAGACCTACGCGCGCGTAGATACGGCTGTCGCCGTCCGGGCGTGTGCTCTCGAGTTGGCTAAGGGCGAAACAGGCGCGAGCATGCCCCGCCGGGGCCGCTACGGCCGCGTCAGAGGCATAGCTCAAGAGCGGCAGCGCAAGCACGGCGGCGATGGCGACGGCGTTACGGGTCATGGTCTGGGTCCTTCCGGTCGATCACTCGCCCCGCCACGGGAGGTTAGCACGTGATGGCCGCTGGCTCATCAGTCGCCCTTCGCCGTGTTCTATGGAAGACTGGCGGTCTCTCCAATCGACCCTCGCGGATGACCAGACATGAGTTGGCAGGCTTCTCCCGATCCGGTGCGCGGCGACGAACGCTCCTGCGACGCACTGGAGATCGTGATCGCGCCGCGTTCCAGGGATATCGGAGGCTTTGAGGTTCGGCGGGCGCTGCCTCACGTGGACCGGCGGATGGTCGGCCCCTTCATCTTCTTCGATCAGATGGGCCCGGCCAGGTTCGAAGCTGGACATGGGATGGATGTTCGGCCCCATCCCCACATCGGCCTGGCCACCGTCACCTATCTGTTCGACGGCCGGGTGATGCACCGCGACAGCCTGGCCAATGCGCTGGAGATCACGCCCGGCGCCATGAACCTGATGACCGCCGGTCGCGGCATCGTACATTCCGAACGCACGCCCGACGCCGCCCGTCGATCCGGCGAGGCCCTCTTCGGCATCCAGAGCTGGATCGCCTTGCCCAAGGCGCACGAGGAGGACGCGCCGTCCTTCGAGCACATCGATGCGGCGGATCTGCCTGTGGTCGAGTCCAAGGGACTATGGGCCCGCGTCATTGGCGGCGCGGCGTTCGGCGTGCGATCGCCGGTCAAGGCGCTGACCGACTGGCTCTATGTCGAACTTCGCATCGAAGCTGGCGTATCTGCGCCGCTCGATCCGGATGTGGAAGAGCGCGCCATTTACGTCGTCGAAGGCGAGATCGACATCGCCGGCGATCGTTTCGAAGGGCCTCGCCTGCTCATCTTCCGTCCGGGCGACCGCATCACCATCAAGGCGATCCGGTCCGCGCGGCTGATGTTGCTGGGCGGCGAGACCATGGATGGTCCGCGCCACATCTGGTGGAATCTGGTTTCGTCCAGTCTGGAGCGGATCGAACAGGCCAAGGCGGACTGGAAGGCGGGCAGGTTCCCGATCGTGCCGGGCGAAACCGAGTTCATTCCCCTGCCAGAGGGGTGAAGCCGCTCAATTGCGCTTGGACTGAACGTCCCAGGGCTGGGGCGGGGTCGATGGCGCGGTCTCGGGCACCTGGCGGAATTGGGGTGCGGAAAGGCCAAGGTCGCGCCGCAGCTCCACGTACCAGAAACCCAGCGGGGCCGCCCAGCGACTGATCAGAGAGGTCCAGTCGAAGCTCGCGCCGGGCCAGGGCGTGAACGGATTGCGCCGGCTGAACGCCCAGATTTCGATGCGTGTCGAAGGCTGCTGGCTTGGCCTGCGGGCATGGAACCCGTGCGTATCGGCAACGATCAGCGTATTGGCCGGCACCGCGAAACGCTTCTGCCGGTTAGCCCTGAGCCTGGCCAGGTCGGGCTTGGTTATGCGCAGCGCGCCGCCTCGCCGCGCGGACTTGGGATCTGATCTCTCAACGCTTATGCGCCGCTCCCACGCTTCGCGTCTGGCCGTCCGTCGGTGGGACCCCGGCACGTAGGCCAGCGGCCCATCGTCTTCGGTCACGTCGTACAGGAAGAGCCAAGCCTTCATCGTGGGGTGGAAGGTGTCGATGTGCATCGACGTCTGGGGATCAGACTTTCCGTGATCCACCTTCGAGAAGATCGTCTGGATGAAGGCCATCGGTTCGGCGTCGAAACTGGACACATATCGCGTCAATCCCCGCCACGCCGGCTGTTGCAGAAGCGCCCTGCACGCAGGCAGGGTCTCAAGAGTCTCGGCGGTCAGGGGAATGCGCCGTGTGATGGCGTCGCCTTCCTTGAACTCTCCGGCCGGCCCCGAAAAGCCTTCGACCTCCGCCACAAGCTTGCGGAACAGGTCCGGCGGCAGGAAGTCCGGCTTGGAGACGAAACCGTCGCGTTCGAAGGCTTCACGATCCGACGCGCTGACCAGGTGTTCGAGCTTCTTTCGCCTGTAATGGCTGAGCCGGTTCGCAAGTCTGGCGCGCCAGACGTAGAAGCCTCGCCGATTGAGGGTCGGGCTTCCGATGACGGGATTGGGCTTGAACGCCTTCTCTTGCGAGAAGACCTGCAGGAGCCACCACGGCAGGAAAAGCCAACGCAGCGCCTTCCGAGACATCGGCCCTTCGATCCTAGCTCGCTCGCCCCACCTATGATGGGCGCCTCGTGCGCGGCGGTCCAGCTTCTTTACGAAGTGCGGCGCGCCTATGTGTGCGCAGGTCGTCCAAAGCAGCGCTTGCTGCGGGGCCAGCGCCCCCTATGCAGGCGCGGGCGCTCGCTGGCGCGAGGTCACCCAGGTCGCGAGCATCAAGGCAATCGCCATGATCACCGCCGCCATGAAGAATGGCGTGCCGATCGGCAACGCCGCATTCGGCTTCAGGGCCGCTGAGTAGGCCCCCGTGAAGAGGGTTGGTCCAAGTATCGAGCTCATGCTGTTGAGACTCGAACTCGCCCCAGCCAGTCGGCCTTGTTCATTGGCGCCGACGGAACGGCTCATCATGGCGCTCCAGGCGGGTCCGCCGATCGCGGCCAGTGCGGTGATAGGAAGGGCCAGCAGGAACCGGGTCCCCGTGTCAGCCAGCGCGTAAAGCGTCAGGCCGACAATCTGCAACGTTCCGCCGGCAAGCACCGCGGTGCGCTCGCTCACGCGCTTGATCACCAGGGGCACAAGTCCCGCCTGAACGATCGCTCCAGCCACGCCGGACGCGCTCATCATCAGGCCGACATTGGTCGGTCCCCAGGCATAGCGCTTGTGCGTGTAGATGATGAAGACGTTGTTCGGCCCCATCTGAGCCAGGGTCATCAGGAAGCTGACCGCCAGAAGGCCGCCGAGCGCCGGATAGGATTTCAGCAGGCCGTACAGCGCGCCCACGGGGTTCAGTCGCCAGAAGTCCAGCGGCGCTCGCCGGTCCCGGGGGAGCGATTCAGGCAGAACGAACACACCGTATAGGCAATTCAGAAGACTGAGACCGGCGGCCGCCCAGAAGGGCGCGCGGGGGCCCATGGCGGCCAGGAGGCCCCCCAGGCCCGGCCCGATCATGAAGCCGAGGCTGAAAGCGGCGCCGAGCAGGCCAAAACTCGCCGCGCGTTTTTCCGGCGGGTTGACGTCGGCCAGATAGGCCACCGCGGCGGGAATGCTGCCCGCACAGATCCCCGAGATGATGCGCCCGACCCAGAGCCATCCCAGCGACGGCGCCACCGCCATCATCAGGTAGTTGAAGCCCATGCCCAGGTTCGACGCCAGGATCACTGGCCTGCGCCCGAACCGATCGGAGATCGCCCCCTGCACCGGCGCGGCCAACAGCTGCATCGCCGCCCACACGGTGCCGAACAGTCCGGTGATGACGGCCAGCTTCGGACTGTTCATGTCCAGGTGCGCCAGTTGACTGATCAGCGTCGGCATCACCGGGATCACCATCCCCAGCGCCATGACGTCCAGGACGATGGTGATGAAGATGAAAATGGTGGCTGCGCGGCGGGGACCGCGGACTGGCGATTGGGACGTGCCGGACTCCGTCACTCAAGCCCCCCGGGGGTGCTCCGCGGCGCTCACATCGGCGCCGTCTGCGGCCTGCTTATCGTTGACGCTGTCATGCGCGGCAAGGGGCCGAACGGCCCGCGGCGACCCGATCAGCGACTCGCATGGCCCGCGCCGAACCTGCCGCCGGCGTCGGCGGCCTGCGGCTGCCGCAAGGACTTGAAATACTCGACCAGATCGAGGATGCGCGGTTCTTCCAGCTTGAACTTCGGCATTTCCGGATGGCCGACCATGATCCCTTCGCCAAGCGCCTCTTCCAGGTCCTCCGGGGGATAGCGCTTCGCGATGTCGCGGAATGCGGGCGCGATGGGGTAGGGGCTGGAGCCGGTGAGACCGATTGCGTGGCAGCGGGCGCAGTGGCGCTCGGCGAAGGCCTGGCCCTTGACGGCGGACGGCGCGGGTCCGGAGGGCGTCACGGGCGCGGTTGCAGCGGCCAGGGCCACCGCTGTCAGCCAGATCGAGAACGTGGTCATGGCGCGGCGACCTCCACCAGGGCGACGATCAGGCGTCGCTGGTGAGGATCATCTGCTCGCGCCGCGAGGTTACGTCATTGCGGGAGATCAACGCCGACGATCTGCGGGGCCGCTGGCGACGCGCGTCAGACCTTGAGACTGAGGATGGACTTGGTCATGTCCGCCGCCGCCTGGAACACCTTCACGTTGGCCTTGAACTGGTTGACCGCTTCGATCTGGTTCAGGGCTTCGGTCACGGGATCGACGTCCGGCTCGGCCACGAGACCATCGGAGTCCGCATAGGGGGCCGAGGGGTCGTACGCTGCTTGATAGCCGCCGCCGCTGACCGTCTTGGTGCGGACTCCGGCGCCACGGCCATAGGGCGTACTGAACTGAACAAGCTGCATCGGCGCATAGACCTTGGGTGTTGCGGGATCGGCCGCGGGTGTGGCGGCGCTGACCGCCTGGGCCGCCCGCAGGGAACCGTCGGTTTGGCTGTTGGCGACGTTCTGCGCCGATACGTTCAGCCGCGCGGCGGCGGCGTTCAATCCAGAAGCGGCGATGTCAAATACGCTCATCGGAGTCTCCGACGTTCAGCCATCAGCATCCCACGCCGAGGTAAAGGTCTCGCGAAGGAAATTGCTTAATTTTCGTTGACTCTATTTGACCAAAGACAAGATTGAATATTCCATCGATGAGGATGTTGCATATTTTCGGCGCGCAGGAAGCAGTTCGGACGAGGGCAAGGTGATGTGAGTGCTGAATGCGGCTGCTGCGATCGGTGTCGTCGCCTTGCCGTCTTCTGCATTCGCCCTGTCCGGCTCCCCTTCGCCGCACCAATGGCTTCAGCTTGTCCCGGACCTTCAGCCGGTCAGCTGGCGGCGTCCGCCTGGAGCTTCGCGTCGACGCGGCCGAAGTCCGCGTCGTTTGCTGACGCCAGGGCGGCGAGTTTCGCTTCGATCGCGGCGATGTCCTGGCTGGACAGGGCGCCACTGACGTCGCGGAAGATGGCGATGGCGCGCGCGAGCACGGCGTCGGCGGCGGTGATCAGGTCGAGGATCTGGGCGGCGGTCATGGCGTCTCCTTCTCAAGGGGCTTGGTTGTCGCCGACGACGATGGCCTCGACCTGGCCTGCGTCCGCAGCGGCGGAAGACGCGTTGGTCAACTCCAGCACCTCGTCGCCGTTGGATCGGGCCTCGCGGGCGGCGAGGAGTGCCGAACGGGCCTTGTCATATGCGTCCCGGGCTCGGGTGGCGCGGGCGCCCTCAAGCAGATGCTGGTCGCTGGCCTGCTCCAGCACGGTCGACGCGCCCGCGAAGGCGGCTTCCGCCACGTAAAGGGCCTGCGCGCTGCGCAGTTCGACGTTCTGGGGCGCCAGTGCGCTCAGGGTTTGGCACGCCGTCGTCATCGAGGCGCAGCAGAGGGCGAGGGCCATGGCGGCCCGGCGAGGTTTCGTCATGTGGGTCTCCGGATCAGGGATGGGTCGTCCAAGGCGGCTGGACGTGGCCCAGGACCAGGGAGGCGCGCGCGCCGCGCGGACAGGCCCTGGCGCGGTCGTTTATCGATCGATCTTCCCGGTTTCGGGGAAGACCTCGTGGATGAGGCCCGCGGCGGCGACGCCGAACGCGACGATCGCGCCCGCGAGGTCCGGACTGAGATTGACGCCGATCACGGCGGCGACGGCCGCCAGGCCTTGCCATGTCGATCGCTCGGCCAATCGGTCGAGGATGTAAGTCATTGGTGATGCTCCAAAGAAAAAGCCCGCCGAAGCGGGCTGCGATGGTCAAGCTGGATGCGCCGGATCGCGGCGCCTGGCTCAGCGGCCGTTCTCAGGTGGGCGAGGCCAGCGCGGCGTGCAGTTCGGGCGGGCCCTGGCGCTCGAGGGCGGCGATGCGCGCCTGGGAAGTGGTCCACAGCTGGATCGCCAGCCAGGCGGCCACCGCGGCCAGCAGGCCGAAGATCCCGCGGAGGATCCACTTCAGATCCCCGCGCAATGAACCGTACCGCTCCGCGCACAGCTTCTCGTGTCCCGCGATCCAGGTTTCCAGGGCCGTCAGCCGCTCGCCTGTGTGATCTGGAGTCATTGGCGCGCTCACGGCGTCTTCGCCCTGGTCTGCATCGCCTGCAGCAGATCCTGCCACGCCTTGTATCGGCTCGTGAGTGGCTGGGGCTGGGCCCCGAGGCCCGGGGCATAGGCATCGCCGCGCCGGGCCGCGTCCATTGCGCTCCCGGCGTCCCGGCCAGAGCCGCCGGACAGGCCCCTCAGATTGTCGAGCGCCTCCAGGATCTTGTCGACCGCATCGGTATTCTGGGGCGCCGCCGGCCCCGTCACGGGCGGCGGCTGCGGTGCGCCGTGGCTCGGCCGCAAGAGGGACGCCGCGCCGCCGAAGCCTTGCGCGACGCCGCCCGCGAGGTTGGAGGCGCCGCCGAGGACGGTGCTCGGGGCCTGCATAAGTCCGTTCGCCGCTGCGCTCATCAGGTTTGTCCGCTCTTGCCGGTGGAATGGGTCACCGACCCGGATCCGGTGTTTGGGACGATCCCGAATGCCGATTCCAGGGTCTGGAGCGGCAGGTTTCGCGCCTGCAGCGCATTCTGCGCCGCGTTGTCGTAGTCCTTCTGGACCTGCTGCTGGTTCAGCTGGCCGGCGTTGAATTGGGTTTGCCCGGCCTGGTCGAAGATGCCCTGCTGCACCGGCGCGGCCTGTACCAGGGACTGCACGGCCGCGAGCTGCCGATTGACCGCGTCGTTGTTGAACCCGGCCTGGGCCAGTTCCGCCTGTTGGTTATTCCCCGCGTTTGTCGAGGCGGTATTGAACGCGACGCCCTGGTTGCCTTGCGCGGCCTGCAGCGCCCGCGCGGCGTCCGCCTGCTGCAGTCCGGCGGCGGTGTCGAAACCGGTCTGGTTCAAGTTCGCCAGCGTGCTCGCCGCCGTGCGCCCGAAGCTCTCGTTCGTCAGGGCGTCCGATACGCCGGCCCTTGCACCGCCCCAGGCGCCCTCGCCGCCGTTCAGGGTCGCGTCGGACGAATTGCCGTTGATCGCCATCTTCCGGGCGAGGTCGAGTTGGCCCAGGGTCGTGTTCGCGACGTCGTTCGAGAAGGGGTTGACGTAGCCGGAGAGGTTCGACCCCGGGAAGGCCTGAGCCGTTACGTCCCCCGGTTGCTGCATCAACTGGCCCGTCACGTTCGGCGCATAGGTCGAGGTCGAGAGGCCGGCGAGCTTGTCGACGCCGGAATTGATTGTGGATTCGCCCTGCGGCGCGTTGGCGACCATCGTCCGGACGCCCTGGATCTGGTTCGGATCCAGGCCCGCCACGTCATGCATGATCGGAACCTGGGCGGCGGTGTTCTTCGCCGTGTCGAACACACCCTGCCAGTCCGACTTGATTTGCGGATCGAGCTGCGTCTGGCTCGACCCGCTAGAGCCGCCGATGCTCATGTCATAGCTCCTTTGTCATGCAGATGTGGGTGGGGTGGTAGTCTGGCCACGCCCGGGGCCAGCCGCTCACGGCGGACCTCGTCAGGCGGCCTGAGAACATGGCGGCCTGGCAGCCCGAGCCCCGCGCAAATGCTTCCAGCCCGGCCTGCAGCGTCCTCATCTCGGCCATGTCCCCGCCCGCCAGGAACAGGTTCAGCACCCGGCGCCGGGGGAAATTGAGGATCTCGCTGACCCCCGCGCACCGGTCGCCGACCCACAGCTGTAGGCGGCCCTCCGCGATCCCACCGAGCACATCCTCGATCGCATGGGTGCCGCCGGCGTGGGCCAGGGCGTCCTCGATGTGGGGCCGGGCCCGCTCCCAAAGCTGGGCGACGGTCATGGCGTGGTCACTGTCGAAAGGCTTCCGGCGTTGTCGACCTTTAGGGCCCACATCGAACCGTTCGGCGCTCTCAGGATCAGCCGCTCGCCGTTCTGCAGTCTCAGGTCCTGGCCGCGGGCGAACGACTGGCCCACGGCCTGGGCGAGACCCTGCAGGATGCTTTGCCAGGCGCCGCGATCATACCGGTCCGGCGCGGGCGGAACTTTCATCGCCGTCCTCCCTGGCTGAGGCTGAGCCTGGCCTTGCCGAAGCGCCAGTTCGACAGAGAGCCGGAGCCGTCGCTTGCGCCGGTCACCCTCATCTTGAACTGCCGGGCGGTGAACCGGAGGTCGGCTCGGCCCGCGGACGTCAGCGTCGTCTCGCCGAGCACGATCTCGGCGGCGTTCGGAAAGGGCCTGGTCCGGAAGTCCACCGTGACCTGCCCGACCGTCCCCTCGTCCGGAATGATCCCGTCGCAGGTCGCGACCATGTCGCCGTTCAGGTATTCGATCGGCCCCGTTTCCGCATAGGGCGCGGCGCCGTCATAGGCGGCCCCCACCTCATGTTCGTAGACGAGCCCCGCGGCATACGCGGCGAGCGGATAGTTGAAGACGCCGGCCTGGGCCGCCGACGTCCGGGCCAACGCGCCCAAGTTCCAGTGATCGCGGCGGTAGTCCCAGTAGACGTAGCTGTCGTTCTCGTTCGATCCCGCTGAGGGAAAGAACCACCAGACCTCGCCGAACTGGCTGTTGTGGAACGAGGCGATCTTCGAGGCCTGGCCGAAATTCACGTTCTTCAGCAGGTAGTCGAAGACGTCACAGTCCAGCGGCCTCAGGGCGCCGTCGTAGATCCAGAACCCGGACCCCGACCACCATGCCGCGACCTGTCCCGTCGCCGCGACGCAGCCCTTTGAGAGCGCCCCGCATCCCGACCCGATCCGTTCGAAAGCCCAGACTGACGGAAGGCCGACATAGTTTCCGACATGGGCGTCCTGTTCTGTCAGGACCAGGACGACTGGGCCGAGACGGACGCCCTTCTTCAGCGTGCCGAAGGTGACGAGGTCGACCTTCCCTGCCTGGTTGGTCGTCGTCGAGGTCCAGACCGTGTTGTCGGCCTGACCGCTCCACTGCAGCGTCTTGCCCGAGCCTCCTGGCGCGAGCGCGAACTGGAAGCCCTGCTCCGCGACCAGGGTCCCCAGGCATCCGGTTGGCGCGTTGGTGATCGCCGCCGCCACATGGCCCGGGTCGCCGTCCCATTGCACCAGACGACCGTCGCAGAACGCGCAGCCGACCAGTTTGTCGTTCCAGGTGTCCAGGTCCCAGACCAATGCGTCGGTCCCGCCCGCCGAATCTGAACCGGGCGACCCGAACTTCCCGCCGCCGAAGCTCCCCGACCCGAAGCCGCCGCCGGAAAGCTGGTCGACCCCTCCGGAGATGAATCCGGCTGGCGTGATGTCGTGGACCGCCCCACCGGCGTCCTGGACCTCAAGCCGGCTCTCAGTCCCGAGCGCGATCCAGCGCAACGCTGGATGGTCGTTGGTCTTCCACGGCAGCATGGCGCGCGGGACCCCGGTGACGGCATGGCCGCCGGTCCTCGGCCTCCAGCCCCCGACGGGCCCGACCTGGGCGCCGTAGAAGCGGCAGAGGTTCCCGTTCAGCCACCGCGGCGGATTGACTCCCATGGGCGTGACCTGGCCGCCAGCCTCGTATTCGGTTCCGTTCTTGAAGAGGCCCGGGATCGGCGCGATGGGCGCGAGCATCTAGGCGAAAACCCCATGGACGGCGCCCGGCGCCGTGGTCCCGATATCGTTGAAACCGCCGATGCTGTGGTGGCCCTGGACGCCATAGCTGTGTTGGCCGGCGAACTCACAGGCGTCGAGGGTGACGTTCTGGTGAGCGAGACCGGCGAACTCCATGCCTGGAAAAGTCCCCGCCGCTTCAGCGCCGCCCCGGACAGACAGGATGCGGAACCGGGCGTCCTGGATCCTGGCGGCTGCGTTCACCACCCGGCGCGGCACGTCCGAACAGATCAAGTCGAGCTGGATCTGCTGGATGACGCCCGACCCTGAATTGCCGATGTAGATTCCGTCCGCCGAGCCTGCAGGCGACAGAGCCGGGAACATCTGGAAATCGCTGGACGTCGATAGGCCATTGAGCCCACCCGTCCCGCTCAGGTCGATGTGCAGCCCGGCGAGCCTGAAGTTGGCCAGCGATCCACGAAGCCGGATGTTGGCGGCGTTCGCTGCGGCCGTCGTGATCCGGGCGCCCCGCGCGAACCCATCGATCGCCAGGCCGTCGTCAGGGAAAAAGCCGTCCATGGCGCCCGAGATCAGGATACCGGCGCCGTCGACCACCCCATTGCTGCTGAATTGGCACGGCCCCTCCGTGGATAGGCTGGCCTGAGAGCTCATCACGATGCCGTGGCGTTGAAACCCGCCCCTCAGGCGCGTGATTCTGCCGATGTTCGTCGTCTGGAAACCGAAGTCGTCGCTGCCGAAGACAAGCCCGTCGTAGAATCCGAAGGCCTCACTGTCCTCGATGAAGCAGCGGACGCCCTGGTTGAACCGCCAGGCCGAGCCGGACGTCTGGGGCGCGCCGGCCGCGAAACTGATGCCCCGGATGCCGGCCTGTTCCACATGCGAATCGGTCAGCGACCCGACGGCCATCGGACAGCCCTGGAAGGTCGGGATCAGGGTCGTTTCGCCCCTCACGCCCTCGTGCTGGTAATAGGACGCCGACAGGGTCAGGCCCGCGATCGAGGTTCGAAACGTCCCGGCCGGCCACATGATCTTGCACCCGCCCCCGTTGGCCAACGCGAAGGCGTGTGCGGCGGCGATGGTGGTGCTGATGTCGGAACCGTCGCCGGGCGCGGGGCCGAAGTCGGTCAGGTTCTTCGTCACCGCGACGCCGGAAGCCCGCGCGGCAGTGCCGTAGAGCGCTAACGCGCTTGAACTAGCGGCAAGCAAGCGCCGCCGCGTGAATTCATCGTGGGCCATTCCGCGCCTCCACAACGGGCTAACTTATCGCTATCCTCGCTCGATGATTGATGCACCGAGAGACTGCAGAGTCTGGGTTTTATGGTTGGAGCCGTCGTCGACCATCCGCTCTCAGTTCGGCGGTAGTGGTGTTCTGGCAGCGTGGTGTCCAGAAGATGGTTCCTGGGTCGATGATCTCGGCATACCGCTGCCCTTTGCTCCAGACGGATGGGTTTATCCTCATCTGGCTTGGACAGTTGGCAGCCCTTGTGGTTGAGCCGACGTTCACTCTCGAACACCTGGATCGTTCGATCACCTTTGCGACTCCGAGTGATTTGGCGCTCATCCGCGCGCGTTCCGTGCTTACGAAGGAGCCCGGGACGATTGCTTGGATCGACTCCTTCGCGCTGGGTGAAAGCATGTGGGATGTGGGCGCGAATGTCGGGCCCTATTCCCTCTACGCTGCTGTCTTTCGGGAAGCGCGGGTCTTGGCTATCGAACCGGCGGCTCACAACTATTACTTGTTAAATCGGAACATCGCACTCAATCACATGGATGGACGCGTCAAGGCGCTGTGCCTAGCGCTTGATAGACAGGATCGATTTGGCGACCTCAATATGCAGGATCAGCAGTTCGCCAGCGCACTGCACGCATTCGGCGAGGCGATCGACTATAAGTCCGAACCATTCACTCCAACCTTCACCCAGGGCTCTCTAGGCATGAGTGCAGATAGTCTGCTGACGCTCGGCGCGTTCAGGCCCGACCACGTCAAGATCGATGTCGACGGTCTTGAGCGGGCCGTCGTCGCAGGTGCGGTCGAGGTCCTTTCCGGATGCCGGACGGCGCTGGTGGAACTCGACCTTCGGGACGATGAGGAAGTGCGGGAAATTACCTTGGCAATGAAGGCGTGTGGAATGATCCGAGATCGCGAAGTGCCGGGCAATGCTCCCCGTCCCCTCAACGGTGCCCTCATCTACAATATGGTGTTTCGCCGCCCCTAGGGGACCTTGTAGGCGATTGACCCGGCCACGGTGTGAGCCACCCCGGTTTGGAGGTTTGAGGTTGAGAAGGCACTAGTGCCGGATGCGCTCATGATGCTGATCCGAAGTTGGGCAACCGACCCGAAAGCCAAACCGATCGTTCCGGTAAACGACTGGAAGCTGCTGATGCTGGCGATCTCTCCGCCTGTGTCGCTGTTGGCGGTGCTCGAATAGGGTAGGCCTCCAATCAGAAAAGAGCCCGACGCAGTTCCGAGTGTGGGCGTGAAGACCACTGCGAATTGAAGGAAAACCCTGTCTCCGATCCGTGTGTAACTGCCTCTCTGGACGCTATAGGAAACCGAAAATGTTCCTGGCGTCGTGAATGTGACGGCTGGTGTCCAGGTCCCGGATTCAAACGCTCCATATTGAGCGGCCGTCCACTTACTCACTCCGTCGGAGCGGAGATCGACGACCGCGCGTGACGATGCGACAACAAATGAGGTCCCGCCGTCGATGGTGTCCGCACCGGCTCTGGCCAAGCTCAGCGTATTTGTCCCACTGATCCCACCGGCCTCATCGATAATCCTGATGACTTGGCCCGTCCTCAGTGAGGCGGCGGTCGGCAGGGTGAACGTCCGAGGGGCTGTCAGAGAGGCTGTAATGACAATGTTCCGGTCGGTCGAAAGCACCGAGTAGTCGGCGTCGCCACGAGCAGTCCTGGCGAACTCACCATCCAGAATGTCCGCGTTGTTGTTGATGTAACCGCCCCAGACGTCCGCGTCGGCCCCGACGGCGGGCTTGTTCAGGCCGAGGTTCGGGGTGGTGGCGTTGGCGTAGGCGGGCGGCGCGCAATGGGCGCAGGCAAGCGCCAGCAACCCGGCGAGCAGGCGGCGAAGACTCATGGGATCTCCCTTGGGATGGGGGTCAGCGTCCGGTGGCGATGTCGAACGTCGCCCGGCGCATGGCTGAGGCCCGCAGGGCGGGATCGACGCGCAGGTCGCCGGGCGCGCGGCTGCGGGATTCGTGGGCGTTCACCGACGCCAGGGTCTCGTCATAGCGGCCGGTCCACCTCGCGAACTGGTCCGCGTCCACCAGCCACAGGGCGGCTTCGACGTTGCAGGCGGCGAGATAGAGATCCGGGTGGTTGGTGAGCAGCCAGTTGGTCGGCGCGGCGGCCGACAGTGAGAAGGCCGTCAGCATCTTGAGCGTCAGATCGTAGGCCTGGTCGGCCGGTCGGTCGAAGACCAGGTTCCCCCCATCGACGCTCCAGCACCACGGCTGGCCGGCGGTGGTGCTCGTCTCCATCTGGTCGGGCACGAACACCAGCGCCTCGCGGCCCGAGCCGAGCAGCAGGAACAGCGCCAGGGGCTCGAGGAAGCCCGCGGGCAGCGGCACGGTCCGCGCGCCGGCCGTGGCGGTCAGCGCCTGATCGGTTTCCATCACCCGCAGCCGCAGGTCGCGGTTCAGCCTGGCTTCCGCCAGGCTGACGAGGTCCGTCGTGGGCAGGTCCGTCCGGTTGACATTCCAGGTCCCGATCGCGGTTTTCAGATTGTCATAGGTGGCGAGCGCCATGCGGCCTCCGGCGTTCGTAAGGTCGATCAGGAACGGCACGAACCTCACGAAGCGGCCTGGGCGCGATTCATGAGGTTCGTGGTTCGGCGAGGGCCTTCTGGCTCAGTTGTTGGCCAGGCGGGCGGCCAGCTGGGGCCGGACGGTCTTGTAGCCGTAGAGCACGTCGATCCGGGTCGGGAACTTGTCGTTGTTGATGTCGTAGGCCCGCACGATCCGCATCGAAATCCCGTCCTGCACCTCGCGCGCCGAGAAATCGACGCCCTTGGGCATGACGAGGTCCGCCGTGGCGAAGCAGAACGCCTGTTCATGATAGGCCAGGGACACGCCGTGGGCCGCGTTGGCGGTTCCCGCCACGATCACCGCTCCGCTGGCGGTCGGCGAGGCGGACACGTTCTGCGCGGCGCCGGAGGTCGCGATCGCCGGACTGATCGGCAGGGTCGCATTTCCCGAGCCGTCGGAGTTGACGTCCGCGGTGACCACGAACTGCTGCAGCGTGGGCGTGGCGATCTTGCTCTCGGGGTGGACCCTCAGACAGCCGGCGAAGGTGACGATGTCGCCCTTCTTCAGCAGGCCGGTCTGGCTGGCGGTCCAGCCGTTGGTGACGACAGCCGACCCGGTCTGGCCGCCCCCGTTCACCGCCCCGGCCCCCGCCTTGGTTCCGACCGTGTGGGACGGCCAGAGCGTGTTCTCCAGGAAGTCGAAGCCCGCGGTATGGCCGAGGTAGCCCTCGCGGTACTGCTTGGCGATCGAGGGGCCGTCCTGGAACAGGCCCTTCAGCGCGTCCACGAGGTCGACATTGTCCTGGGTGTTCAGGCTGCAGGACCGGCCCGACGGCGGCGCCAGGTTGTCCACCAGCAGCTTGCGGCTGTTCAGCACCTTGTTGAAGGTGATGGCCGAGCCCGTGTTGCTCACCTGGTTGTAGACGTCGTTGACCATGCTCATCGCGTCCGCCTCGATGGAGGCCGCCAGGACGGCCATGGCCGGATCCAGGATCCTTTCGGAGAAGTCGTCGAGCGACAGGGTCAGGTCCTGGGACGTGAAGTTCACGTCGACGCCCTTCTGCGTGGAGATCTGCAGCTGCACGCTGGTCTCGGTGGTGTCCTGGGCCGACAGGGTCGGGCCGGTGCGCACCGTGTACTGGTTGGGCAACCGGATGTTCAGGTTGGAGCCGATCTTGGCGCCGTCCTTGGCGAACTGGCTGTCGTAGTCGCGATAGATCGAGCCGACGAAATTCAGCTTCTGATGCAGGATGAACAGCGCCTTGCGCGTCACCTGGGTGGGGGTGAGGATGGTGTTGGCCACTTAGGCGGGCTCCTTGAATTGATTGGGGGTGTCCGGCGCGCTGTTCGTCAGCGGCCGGCCTTGCGGCGCATCCGGTCCTGTTCGGCCTTGAACCAGTCATCGGTCGACAGACGGTCGCTGGCGGCCTCGGTGGTGGCCGGTCGGCGGGCGTTCGCCTAGGAGCCGACCTGGCGGATCGGATGGGCGGCCTGGACCGCTTCGGCCTTGCGCGCCGCGGCCTGCTTCTGTTGGACTTGGCGACCGAGGAAGGCGAGGTGCAGCACCTTGACCATGCGAGGATCGATGACGCCGCCGATCTCGTCGGCGGAGAACCCGAATTCCCTCTGGCCGAAGTCGCTGAGTTTACTCGCGAGGTCGGGCGACCAGCCCTGGATGTCCCGGGCCAGGATCGAATGGCCTTCCTCGACCCGCCTGGCGGTCTCCCGCTGCGTGTCGAACGTCCGTTGATCCTGAAGTTGGCGCAGATGGTCGGCCAGGGCGGATCGGCCATCCTTGAGCTGGGTGTACTGACGCCACATCGACTGGGCCTTGAGCGGGTCCTGGCGTTCGATCGCGTCCCAATCCAGCCGCTCATAGGCCTGGACTTCGTCGTTGACCGCCACCAGCCGCGCATAACCCTCCAGGTCCGCGTCGTGGACAGCCTTGAGGCGGGCGCTCTGCTGCTCCAGGCCGCGGCGTTGATCGGCCAGCTCCTGGGTCTTTCGGGTGTAATCGGCCTGCCGAAGGAAGGCGTCCCGCAGCGCCCTGGGCACGCGGTAGGTGCGCCCCTCGTGCTCGATGTCCTCGCCATCGTCCAAAGGTGGAGCGTCGGGGTCGTCCGCCGCCTCGTCGACATCGGTTGAGGCGTCGATCATTTGGTCGGCGTCGAGGGCGCGCGGGTCCTCGTCGCCTTGCGGGAGGGCAAGGTCGGTCATGAATCCAGTCCTGTGGGGGGTTGCTGGGACGCCTCGCCCGCGTGGCGGCCAAGGCGGAGACGGCGCCGTGTGTAGAAGCGCCTAGGCGGTGGTCTGGTAGGACGACGACGAAACCTCGGGACTCGTGGTCGTCACCGCTTCGCGCAGTTGCACGGTCCAGTTGGTGTTGAGGGCGGCGGCCGGATAGCCGCTCGGGAAGTCCACATGGCGCGTGTCGCCGGCGGGCGCCGTCACCGACAGCCGGATGGTCCCACCGGTCGTGTCACGGAAGTCGAAGGTGTGGGCGACCGTGTCGCGATTGGCGCAGGTGAGGCTCTGCACCTCATGGCGGATGGCCGCCACGGCCGCGACGAGCGTGGTCTCGGTGGTGTTCGCCAGCGCCGTGCGGTTGAAATTGTGCGACTGGGGATTGCCCGCCGGCTTGACGATCAGGCGCTTGGATACGTCCGACTGCAGGCGGCCCTGATTGCCGGCCGTGCCCGCAGCCGGCCCTCCAGCGGAGGCCGCCATCACGGCGGAAACCAGCAGGGGGTTGGGGTTGCCGGCGGTGTTGTCGGCGAAGGCCCCTTGAGCCGAGAGCGCGCTGGCGCCTGTGACGCCGCCCGCGATGTTCACGGCGGCGGCCTTCTGGCCGATGAAGTCGCCCCGGCCGCTGGACACCTCCACGCGGAACTCCTGGCCGTCCTTCATCAGGATGCGCTGGATCACATAGGTCACCGCGGTGGCGGCGAGGTTGCGGGCGCGGATCAGCAATCTGTATTGCTTGCCGTCGTTGGGACACTGGCTCGCCACCCGCGCGGGGGTCGAGACCCGGCCGCCGATGCTGTCGGGCGCGACGGTGGAGGCGATGATGTCCATGGCCTCGAACTCGATCACGACCTCGTTGCCGGTGACGAAGCTTTGCGCGGCCACGCCGGCCGTGCCTGTGGCTGCGACGCCGGAGCTGTCCGCCACCGCCTCGCATTGATAGGCCGTGGCGCTGGCCGTCCTGGCGAACTCCACTCCGCCGCGGTTGGTGAAGTCACCGGCGAGGTTGGGGTTCAGCAGCGCGTTGCCCGAGGAGTCGACCTCCACCAGGCCAATGAACAACGAGTTGTTGGCGCTGGCGGCGCTCTTGGTCAGGATCACCAGCAGGTCTTCGGAACCCGCGAACACGGCGTTCGACATCAGCCAGTATTCGATATTGTTGGCGGCCGGCATGGCGATGGTCAGGGCCGAGCCGGAGACGCTGACCGAGCCGCCGTTGCCGGCGAGGGTCACGCCGGATCCGATCGCGGCCTGCTGGGCGCCCGAGGCCAGGGTCACGGCGCCCTGGCCGCCGTCCAGCACCGTCCAGCGGGCGGGGTCGATGGCCGAACCGCCGAAGTCGTCCGAGAACAGCACCCCCATGGTGGAGGCGACATTGACCGAACGCCCGTCGGGGGACGCATAGGGCCACATCGGGCGCCCCGTCCTGGGATCGACCAGCACCACGCAATCGGCGGCGTCCACCGCCGCGGGCGCGGCGCCGGGAACGAGTCTCGACATTGGGGATCTCCGGTGCGTTGAGGGGGCCGGTTACGTCGACGCGGAAGGGTCGTACGGCGCCGCTATCCGGCGCTTTCGGTCGACCGACAGATTCTGACGAAGGCTGGTGGACAGTTCGGATCCGCGCTGCGGCCTAGCTTCCGGCGACTATCAAAACCTAGCATAGGGAATGGTACAAAGCAAGAACAAATCCGCGTCGCCGCCAGCCTGGCCGCGGCTGTTAATCCGGCAGGCGGGTCAGGCCGCCGGTCACGGAGCCTCGTTTCAGATCTATCCTGTATCGCCCCCGCCACGCGTGATCGGGCCCGCCCTGACTGTCGTGACTCGTCATGTAGCTGAGTTCGGAGTCACGCAACTGGATCTTCAGGGTCACGACGTCCCCGCGGCAGGAGGCCAAATCGAAGTTCAGGAAATTGATCTGCCGCGCCGCGCCGATCGCAATCTCGACATTGCTGACGATGATATCGGAGTATCGGTGAATGGCTGCGAATCCGTCGGCCTTGACGGCATAGACGACGATTTCGTCTTCTTCGACATTCTCGCTGACCGAGACCAGGAACCGGCTGTCGCCTGTCCAGAACAACCGTGTGTCGCGGCCGTATTCCCCCACGAACAGCGGCTTCTCGTCGCCTTGTGGGTGTTTCAAGCTCAGGAAGGCCGACTCGTGCGTGGCGGAGTCAGGGGACGCGAAGACAATCCAGCGGCCGTCCGGGGACTTCAGGTCGCCCAGGCCGGCCTGCGTCACCTCGCGCATCGGACCGCAGGCCTGCGCCGCGCACGGCATGACCTGCGCCGCGAGCGCGAAGGCGAAAACGTATGACCGGCGTCCCTGGGCCATCGGCTTGCATCCTGGAAGGCTTCACCTTAGGCGACAGTACCGATTCACCCGAACAAAGCAAGAACTCCGAGTCGCCATCTGCAGCCGGATGTCCATTGGGCGCCCGGCCCGCCCAGGTCACCGGATGCGCACGAAGTCGGGCGGGCATCGCGCTCCCGGGACCTGCGGCAGGGTGATCGTCGTCATCCTCTTGGGTGCGCCAAAGGCCTTCGCGCCGTGCAAGGTCTTGAACCGATAGAGGTCAAAGGCGGTGATCGGCGAATTCCGGATGTGCTCGTCCCCCACGTCACCGACCGAGAACGGCGGCGCGGGCCCGCCGTCCAGCTTCAGGATCCAATCAAGTCCGTCGGGCTGGATGACGACATGGGGCGCAACCTTGGCCATGGCAGCCTTGTCGAGGCCGAATATCGTGCCGGGAGGGCCGATCGCGACTGTCCCGTCGTCGGGATGCACGCCGTGTCCGCTGAAGGCGCCGACACCGTGCGCCTGGTCTGGGCCGACCGCCGTGTAGGCCGCGGTTCCGCGGCAGATGACCGGACCAGGTTTTCCGCCGCCTCGGCCCGGGGACGCGCCGTCGCCTGGTCCTTCGAAACCAGGGTCCAGGATCGCGGCGGCTTGAAGCGGCTGCGACTCGATCCCTGGCGACAGGAGGAGCGGCGAAATCCGTTCGTTCAGGTCCCAGGCCTGCGCTTGCCCGCCCGGCGGTTGCAGCAGGCCAGCTGAGCGGGCGCCGCGGCGCGGTCTGGTGGCGTTCAAAAGTCCCACGTGGACCTCCTATCAGGTGTTGCTGGAAGCAGAGGCGGCGCTCGGGCGCGCCGTCAGTCCGCCGCCAATGCGCTCGGCTGGAGCGCCGGAGGCTGGCCCAGGGCGTGGGCCGCCTGCAGCCGTTCGGTCTGGGCGCGGAATGCCTCCACCTCCACCTTGCGGGCGTCCAGCGCCTTGTCCGCCTTCAGCGCCGCCAGAGCCTGCTGCGCCTGTTGCAACTGAGCGGTCAGCTGACCGATCCGCGCCATGCCCTGTTGCATCAGCTGCTGGGCGGCGGGGTCGGGGCCCGGGGCGCCCTGGCCGGAGACCTGCGGCGGCAGGACCGCGTGCAGCCGCTGGGCGATCTCGTCCGCCCCCGGCCAGTCCAGGTTCTTGACGAGGAGATCCCCGATCAGCGGCGCGGCCTGCGGATAGGCCTGCACCAGGGCGATCATCTGGTTGGCGGCTTCCTCGCGCCGGGTGGTGAAGCTCGGACCCGTCTCCACCGTCACATCGTACTTGCCGACGCCAAGGTCGTAGAGGCGGACGATCGCCTCGCCGGTCACGGGGTCGGTTTGCGGCCGGCCGTTCGGGCCCAGCGACGGCGCGGGCGCCCCGAGCGGGATCGGCGGTTGTCGCACGCCGTCCTGGCCGACGGTGCGGATCACCCGCGGCGCCGAATAGAGGGTGGGGATCAGGTCGATCAGGATCCGGCCGCCGTGTTCGATGGCGCGCGACAGATTGTCGGCGAAATGGAAGTTCGAGACGTCGCCCTCCCGTTGGCGCAGCAGGATCGCCCGCCCGGAGGTCTCGTTGGAGGGCGCGCCCATTGAGGCGTCGAACAGGCCCATCACCGACTTCAGGTCGTCGGCCGCGTTCATCGCTTCCTGCAGGGCGCCGGCGGGCGGGCCGGCGAAGGTCTGGCGCTCGGGCGGGCTCGCGCCGTCGTACTCTATGAAGGCGTGGGTGTCGGTGTTGGCGCTGGACCACTTGGCGGCGTCGGTGACGAAGGCGCCCCTGGGCCCGATGAACGGCGTCTTGGGCGCCAGGGCCACCAGCTCGGTGCTCGTCGTGCGCCAATAGTTGAACATCCGCTGCGGGTCCTTGGCGTCGCGCACCAGCGAGCGCAGCACGCGCTTGCCTTCGATGTTGAGCTCCTCGCCCCATACCGGCACGATCGGGATGAACCGTCCGGCCCAGTCGCGTTCGTCCAGGACCTCCGCGCCCGAGATGATGTACTGGCGAACCTTGTGGCTGGGCGTCGTCCGTTCGGTCAGGCCCTGAAGGCCCAGGGCGTCGAACTCGTCCTTGCGCCGGGCGTAGACGTCCGCGCCCACCACGCTCTGGTCCGAGAGCAGGAGGATGGTCCGCACTGACTCCTCGCGGCGCCAGAACTCGGCCACCCGCACGGTGTCGCCGTCCATCCAGGGCGCATCCAGCCCCCCATGGACTCCGCCGTCCCAGTCGACGGCGTCGGCGCCCTTGTAGCGTCGCTCGAAGGCGTCCCTGGTCATGGTCTCGGCCGCGAAAGCCAGGTTCCAGTCGGCGGAATCGGCGGCGGTGGAAAAGGGATCGCCCCAGATCGCGAAGGGGTTGGCCACCCGTTCGATGCAGAGGTCCAGGTCGAAGCTGTCGTCGTCGGCATAGCGGGTGTTGATGCGGAAATAGCCGAACCCCATCGTCACGGCGAAGTCGGCGGCGGTGTCATAGGCGGCGTCGGCCTTGGACGAGACCTCGATCTTGCGGATCAGGCCCTGCAGGATCCTGGCGGTGGCCTCGTCGGCGCCGTCGTCGGAGGGGTGGACGATGATCGAGGGCGTGTTCTGGCGGATGTCGTTCATCACCTGGCGGATGAACGCCGGCAGGCGGTTGATGGTCAGGCAGGGCCGCCCTTCCTCCTCCCGCTTGCGCCGGATGTTCGCGGGCCACTGCTCCCCGAGCCGGGCGAAGCGCAGATCGTCCAGCGCCGCCGCCCGATTCTCCGCCTCCCGCTCCTCGCAAAGCCGGAACGCCTCCTTGGCGTTCTCCAGGATGTCGTCAGCCATGGGCATGTCCTTGGGAAGGGCGCGGTTGGTGCGCGCAGGCGGAGATCTTCCCCCGCTGGGGGAAGTCCGGCCGAAGGCCGGGAAGGGGGCTGCCGTGCGCCCAAGCGATGAATACGAGTGACGTCCACTGCCGGATGCGGTCTGGCGCGCCACGCGCGGCAGCCCCCTCCGTCGCGCTACGCGCGCCACCTCCCCCAGGGGGAGGATCAAGGCCCGAAAAGCAAAAAGGCGACCCCTTAGGATCGCCCTCCGCCGCCTACGTCCATTGCCGCGCGGGACATCTAGCCGATGTTCCCGAAGGCTCCGCGGCGCCCCCTGGCCCGGCGGCTCCCGAGAGGAAACCGCAAGTCAGTCACGAGGCTTATCCGCCAGGGGCGGTGCGTGAGCAACAAGTCTGCAAGGGTGCAATGCACGATGGCGGCGATGTGTGCCCCGCCGGGCACAGAATCCGCCCTGAAATGGTCATGATCCGGACCTTTCGCGGCCTTACCCGGGGTCCAGGGTGCTCAAGTCGACCGGCCGGCCGCTGAGGCCCCGGAACCTGAACAGCCCCCCCAGCCCCCCTGGGTCTTGCGCCGATCGGTCGACACCCCAATCCCCATCGTGCGTAACGACCGGGCCGCTCAAAAGAGCGGCCCGGCTCGCATGCGTTGGGCAGGAGCTTACCCCATCCACGCCCCCACGCTCACCGGCCGTCGAGCGGGCGCCGCGGCTTTTGGCTCGGCCACAGGTTCTGCGAAGGTCAGGGCCACGGCGTCCCACTCGTCCGGCGACAGCATGCCCCGCGACGCCATCCGGGCCTTCGCTTCCAGCACCAGGCGCTGCTGCAGGTCGTACGAGAACCCCGGGGCGCAGGCGTCGGCCTGCAGGGCGTCAGAATCGGGGAAATCGACCCCGGCCTCGTCCTCCAGCCAGTCGCGCGACCGCTCCCACATCTCCGCCCGCCGGTTCTTGGGACCCGGCCGCCGGGTCCCGTCAGCGAGCAGCTGGATGGGCTCGAGCGGCGCGGAGCCGAAGTTCACCAGTCTCAGGACCGACGCGTAGGGCTCGCCCCAGCTCCTCAGGATGTCGCCGATCGCCCCGCCAGGCCCGCCCACATCCATGAACACGCGCGCGGGCTTGTCCTGGTCGATGACGGTCTTGATCCGGCCGGCGGCGGTCAGGGCGTCCACCGGGGCGGGGTCGCTGGTCACCTTGATCAGGCGCCGTCCGCGCCGCCAGGCGATGGCGAAGCGGTCCTCGCCCTCGCGCTTTGGATCGACGCCGACGACCAGGGGCCCGATGCCCTCCACCGTGCGCTTGCGCGCCTTCAGCACCGTCTCGGCCTTGATGAAACCGTCGTGGCCGGTGGTCTGGAACGCCTCCGCCGCCGTGGCCGGATATTCCTGCATGAACAGCAGCGGGTCCTTCAGCTCGGCCAGCTTGGCGCGCCGCCAGGCCAGCTGCTCCATGTCCAGGCCGTGCAGCGCGCCGTAGGCCGCTTCCTCCGGCGTGGGAACGAAGTCTTCCGGCGCCGGCCGCCGGTATTCATCCGACCAGAACCAGGGGGTGAAGATCGCCTGGTAGTCGCCGATGCCGGCCTCCGCCCGCCGCCAGCGCTCGAAGAACTCCCCGTGGGGACCGTTGGCGGTGGATTCGATGATGATCTCGGCGCCCTCAATGTCCGGCACCGCCTGCACCACGCCGGCGAAGTGGCCCGCGGCGTTCTTCCAGAACGCGGCCTCCGAGCCGTGGAACAGCTGGATGGTCTTGGATCGGCCCGCCGCCTCGGCGCCCGCCGTGCCGACGGTGTAGCCGCTGTCCATCGTGTTGAAATAGAGCTCCCGCGGGTTGGACTTTCCGGTCTTGGGTTTGACCGGGGCCGGGCAGTGGGCGTGGAAGCGCCGCACCATGCCGAACAGGTTGTCGGTGGCGACCTGCTCGTGGGTCAGGATGAAGGCGTGCGTGCCCGGCCGGTGGGTGGTCTTCCAGTAGAAGCGCGCTTCGATGCAGGTGGAGAATCCCTGCTGGCGGGCCTTCAGCATCAGGGCGCGGACCCGGCCCGTCGCCGCGAGCTGCGCCTCCAGCCGCTCGTGCAGATGGCGCTGGGCGCGGTTGAGGAGGAGCGGGCGGATGGCGCCGGACTTGGTGCGGATCTTCAGGCAGCGCCGGGCGTAGTCGACGAAGTCGTCGCGCAACTGGCCGCGCAGGACGCGATCTTCCTCAGTCAAGCAGTGCAAGAGCTTCCTCATGGCTGATCTGGGCTGGCCCGGCCGCCGCGGCGTCGGCCTTGTCGCCATACTTGCGCGGGGCGAGCTTGGCGGCCCGCCATCGCCGGGTCTCGATCCTGAGCTTGGCGCGGGCCAGGGCCTCGCGGTCGGGGATGCGATCCTGGCGGTCCTTGCCGCCGGCCTTCTGGTCCCGCGCCGCGTCGTCGGCGATGGCGAGCATCTCCTCCACCAGGGCGTCGGCGCATTCCTCGCAGGCGGCGGCGTAGAGAACGCGGAAGTCCTCATGCTGCTGCAGCCACAGATAGATGGTCGCGCTGGCCGGCATGGTGGCCGTCCGCGCCGCCGCGCGCACGCTCTGCCCCCTGGCGATGCGGGCGCAGATCCGCGCCGCCAGCTCGGGCGTGTAGGTCGATGGTCGTTGGGTCACGACGGCTCCCGCGCGCCGTCAGGGCGCCTCGCCGGTGGGCGGGCGCTGGGTTGGGCGCAGATGTGAGGAATGACCAAGAGCCTACCGCGAGGGGTCGCATCCGGCAATCGGACCGGCGCAGGGAACGGTCAATAACCCGCCCCCAAAAGCGATCAGCCTGTCAATAACCCTCGCCCGCCGTTCAGTGGCGACGAGTTCCCCGACGATGGCGGGCGGGCCGCTTGCATGGGTAGGCTTCCATGGCCCCGCCCACCACCACCGAGGCGGCGGGAAAGCCGCGGCGCTCTGGGTGGGCCTGCACCAGGGCGCGAATGGCGGCGAGGAGGTCGCCGTTGGTGGTGGAATCGCCGGCGCAATAGAGCGGCGTGTTCGACTGGCGGGTGTCCGCGGCGTGCATCACCGCGGCGGACTGCAGCGCGCCGAGCACATAGAACTTGCAGGCGATCTGGGCCCCGTCGGTGGTGTCCGCGCACAGGTCCAGCAGATCTCCGTCGCTTTGGACATTGGTCGCCGCGCCTTGCGCCGCCGCCGCACCCGGCGCGACGAGGGCCAGCGCAAGGACGACCGGCGCCAGCGCCGCGCATTGGGGAACTCTCCAGGCCATTCGAACCTCCGTGACACCCCTTCGTCGCATATGCACCAGGCCGGGCCGAACCCCAAACCGGGCACGTCGGCCGGGCGGAGGTTGCGGTGGATCAAGGCCTGTCCTGTGAAAACCTTCAGTCTGTCGCTCGAAGCAATTATGCGCGGGAGGCGCGCCATGTCTCCTTACCGGGTCAGGCTCTACGACGAGGACGGCGGCGTCCAAGGCGAATATGTGATGGAATTCGATCAGGACGACGACGCCATCGACCGCATCGGTGAAAGCGATCACCCCCACGCCATGGACGTCTGGGACGGAGATCGGCACGTGGCGCGCTTTCCGCCCGTGCGGAATTCGCCAGGCCGCCTCAAGACAGGCAATCGGTTGAACTAGCGGGGGCGGAAAGCCTCTTCCCTGTCCGCGAATCTGCGGCGCCGGCCAGGTCCCCCAAGTACAAATTGACGCACCCTGGAATGGCTGCTTGACGAGATCGCTGGAATCACGCGAAACCTGATCTTGTTAATCCCCACCGTTTGTTAGTTAACCCCTGGCGTTACCGCGCCAGGGGTTTTCTCTTTGCCGCGCAAGGGATTCAGTCCCTTGGGGCGTCTCGCCGGTTTGTCAGGGTCCGCCGGATCCCCGGCGCCGTGGGATCGCCGCGTCGCCGGCATGCTATCCTCGCGCAAAGCTCTGCCGCAGGAGGCGACCGCCGTGGCCCTGACCGTCCTTTCACGCCTGCTGCGGCGCTTGGGTCTCGCGGGCCCTGCCGGCGCTGGCGGGGAGGGCGCGGCGAGGGTGGCCGCGGCGCCGGCCGACCTGGCGCCCCTGGCCCAGGCGGACCGCGCTGGAGCGCTGCGGCTGGCCGCGGGCGCGGCCGAGGGCCTCGGCGAACCGGAGGCCCGCGCCCGGCTGAAAAGCGTCGGCGCCAACCAGATCGCCCGCGAAGGCCGCCCGTCGATCCTGGCCGAGCTGTGGACCCGGACGCGCAATCCCCTGAACGCCCTGCTGCTGACCCTGGCCGCCCTGTCCTGGTTCCTCTCCGACGCCAGGGCCGCGGCCGTCATCGCGGTCATGGTCGTGCTCAGCATCGGCCTGGGATTCTTCCAGGAGCACCGGTCCAACGCCGCCGCCGCGAGGCTTTCGGAGATGGTCAGGACGCGGGTCAGCGTGAAGCGGCCCGGCGTTGTCGCCAATGACGGGTTCGTCACCCAGCCGATCGACCAGCTGGTTCCCGGAGATATCGTGCGCCTGTCCGCCGGCGACATGATTCCCGCCGATGTGCGCCTGCTGGAGGCCAAGGACCTCTACGTCAACCAGTCCGCCCTGACCGGGGAGTCCATGCCGGCGGAAAAGTCCGCCGAGCCCTATGCGGGGGCGCTTGGCGACGCCTTCGACCTGCCGAACATCGCCTTCATGGGCTCCAATGTCGTGTCCGGCTATGGCGTGGCCCTGGTGGTCCACACCGGCCAGCGGACATTCTTCGGCCAGCTCGCCCAGAGCGTCGTTGGCCAGGCGCCGCCGTCGGCGTTCGATCGGGGGATCAATTCCGTCGTCTGGCTGATGGTGCGGGTCATCCTGGTGATGACGCCGGCGGTCTTCCTGATCAACGGCCTGACCAAGCATGACTGGCTGGAGGCGCTGCTGTTCGCGGTGGCCGTGGCCGTGGGTCTGACCCCCGAGATGCTGCCGATGATCGTGACGGTGAACCTCGCCCAGGGCGCCATCGCGATGTCGAAGAAGAAGGTCATCGTCAAACGGCTGAACGCCATCCGGAATTTCGGGGCGATGGATGTCCTGTGCACGGACAAGACCGGCACCCTGACCCAGGACCGCGTCGTCCTGAAGCTGCACCTGGACGTCAACGGCGAGGAGAACGACCAGGTCCTCCAGGACGCCTATCTGAACAGCAGGTTCCAGACCGGGCTCAGGAACCTGCTCGACATGGCCGTGCTCGAGCACGCCGAGGTCGAGGACCAGATCAAGGTCGGCGACTACCGCAAGATCGACGAACTGCCCTTCGACTTCCAGCGCCGGCGGCTGTCGGTGGCGCTACAGGACAAGGGCGAGCAAAGCCTCCTGATCTGCAAGGGCGCGGTTGAGGAGGTCTTCGCCGTCTGCAGCCGCTATCGCCTGAAGGACCAGGAGGGCCCGCTGGACGCCAGCCATCTGGCCACCGCGCGCGAGACGACCGCCAAACTCAATGCGGATGGCTTCCGGGTGGTGGCCGTGGCCACCCGCACCTTCCCCAAGGACAAGGCCGACTTCACCCTGGCCGACGAGTCCGACCTCACCCTGATCGGCTACATCGCCTTCCTGGATCCGCCCAAGGAGAGCGTCGGCCCCGCCATCGCCGCCCTCGCCGCCGCGGGTGTGAAAGTGAAGATCCTCACCGGCGACAACGACCTGGTCAGCCGCAAGATCTGCCGCGACGTGAAGCTTGATGTCGGCCGTATCGTGCTTGGCTCGGAAGTCGATGCGCTGGACGACGCCGCCCTGGCCGACCTTGCGGAGGCGGTGGAGGTTTTCGCCAAGGTCTCCCCGGCCCAAAAGGCGCGGGTGATCGCCGCCTTGCAGTCCAGGGGCCACGTGGTCGGTTTCCTGGGCGACGGCATCAACGACAGCCCCGCCCTCAAGGCGGCGGACGTCGGGATCTCGGTCGACACCGCCGTCGACATCGCCAAGGAGTCCGCCGACATCATCCTCCTGGAAAAGAGCCTGTCGGTGCTCCAGGACGGCGTGCTCGAGGGGCGGCGGGTGTTCGCCAACATCATCAAGTACATCCGCATGGGGGTCAGCTCGAACTTCGGCACCATGTTCAGCGTGCTGGGGGCCAGCGTCTTCCTGCCGTTCCTGCCCATGGCGCCCATCCAGGTGCTGACCAACAACCTGCTCTACGACGTCTCACAGACCGCGATCCCGACCGATCACGTCGATCCGGAGTATCTGCTGACCCCGCGCAAGTGGGAGATCGCGGGGCTCCTGCGCTTCATGCTGTGCATCGGCCCGATCAGTTCGATCTTCGACTACGCAACCTTTGGACTGATGCTGTTCGTCTTCCATGCCTGGAAGAATCCATCGCTGTTCCAGACCGGCTGGTTCGTGGAGTCGCTCCTCACCCAGACCCTGATCATCCACATCATCCGCACGGCCAGGATCCCTTTCATCCAGAGCCGCGCCAGTCCCGCCCTGATCGCGGCGACTCTGATCGTCTGCGCGATCGGCGCTGCGCTGCCGTTCACCTGGCTGGGCGGCGCCCTCGGCTTCCAGCCCCTGCCTGCGCTGTACTGGCCGGTCATCGGCGTGTTCATGCTGGCCTATGCGGCGTTGACCCATACCGTGAAGCGGTGGTTCATCAGCCGGTGGGGCTTCTAGCTGGATTTGGGCGCCTTCAACCTGGACCGCGGGGCCAGGCTGTCGATGAACTGAGCCATGCGGCCTCGTTCACTTGGGGTTCAAGGCCGCCCCGGCAGGAATGATCCCATCAGCGACCCGCCGCCAGCCGGCGCGGCCGTGACCCGAACATGAAGAGGAAACGTTCATGCGCAAGTTCGTCCTGACCGCCGCCCTGGCCTTGTCCACGACGGCCGGCGGCGTCGCCCTGGCCCAGACTCCAGGTGGCCCATCCGAAATCTACATCTACTCCGGTGACAACTACACCGGCGACTCGACCCGTCTGACCGGCGACTTCCCCACCCTGCCGTTCACCTGGGGCGTGCACGCCATCAAGCTGAACGGCCAGAACTGGCGGATCTGCTCGGGGGTCAACTACACCGGAACGTGCGTGAACGTGAACCAGAGCAATCCCCGTTTCGCCGCTGTCGGCCTGCCGTCCGTCCGGTCCGTGAGGCGCCTCGACAAACCCGTCGCGGTCACCCCGCCCGTCGCCGTCCCGGTTCAGGGGCAAGGGCCTGGCCACGGCCAGGGCGGTCCCGCGCAGGGAGGCCAGGGTCAGCCCGCCGCCGGGCAGGGCGCCCACGGTCAGGGCGGCTCCGGACCGGGCGGCCAGGGTCAGACTGGCGCATATGGCCAAGGCGGCGGGAGAGACCACGGCGGGGTCGGCCCCAGCGCGCTCGGTCAGGGCGGCTATGGCCAGGGCGGTGACCGGGGCGACCGTGCGGATCGCGGCGATCGAGGCGATTCCAATTGGGGCGACCGCGGCGCCGACCGTTCGGGCGACCAGCGCGGCGGCTGGGACCGGGACATCCGGCGGGCGACCTACGCCTGCCAGGACGGCGTGGACCTGAAGGCGTTCTTCAATGACCGTGAACACACCCTGCGGCTCCGGTCCGATCGCGAACCACCCGTGACCCTGGATCAGGTCCCCGCCCAGCGCGGCTTCCGTTACCAGGCCGAGGGGCGCGCCTTTGTCGGCCGGAACGTCTGGGCGACCTACACGGTCGGCCGGCACACCGTTCTCCACTGCCAGCTCCGTTGAGGACTTGAGAATGGCCGGTCGCCACAACGTGGTGACCGGTTGTTCATCACGTACTTCAACGCGGTCGAAACCCTGACGGGCCTAATCTGCACCATTCAAAAGGTGTGGGCGGGGCGCGTATGCGAAGGTTCCTGGTGCTGAGCGTCCTGGCGGGTGTCTGGCCCTGCGCCGGTTCCGCCCTGGCCGCGCCCAACTTCTCCCCCGGGGATTCGGCGGCCTGGTTCAGCCAGATCAAGCTGACATCCGCCATGGAGGCCCAGGTCAACGGCGGCAAGGGCGTCAAGATCGGCCTGGTGGACACCGGCATCGTCGCCAGCCACTACGAGTTCACCGGCCGCGTCTCCACCGCGTCAAGCTGTGCGGCCCTGTCGTTCACCTGCTCCAACGGCGTCTTCGACGACAACGGCCATGGCACGGCGACCGCCGCCATCGCCGCGGGCGCCTTCGACACCAGTCATAAGACCAGCATGTCGGGCGTCGCGCCCCTGGCGACGATCATCGAGGAGAAGGTGCTGAAGAAGGACGGTTCGGGCATGTCGAATGACGTCTCGAACGGCATCATCAAGGCCGTGGACGCGGGCGCGCAGGTGATCAACCTCAGCCTGACCTACACGCCGACATCCGGCATCGTGAAGGCCATCAACTACGCGGCCTCAAAGGACGCGATCATCGTCTTCGCGGGCGGGAACGATTCGGCGGCCCTGAACAGCGGCGCCAACTCCACCGGATTCACCGCGGCCGCCCTGTCCCATCTGGTCTTCGTCGGGTCGGTGGACGCCAAGAACGTCGTCTCCTCGTTCAGCAACAAACCCGGCGCGGGCTATGCCTATGCCGGATCGACCCGCGACTCCTACGCATCGCTGTGGCTCGTGGCGCCGGGCGAAAAGATTGTCGCCCCGGGTGTCCAATACGGGGCGACGTCCTATGCATTGTGGTCGGGGACCTCCATGGCGGCGCCGATCGTCGCCGGGGCCCTGGCGCTGCTCGAAACCCGCTGGCCGGTCCTGGCCCGCAACGGCACGGCCACCCAGGTCCTGTTCCAGTCGGCTCACGACCTCGGCGCCAAAGGTGTGGACGGCGTTTACGGCGAAGGCCTGCTGGACCTGACAAAGGCTTTCCAGCCGATCGGCAATCTCACGGTGACCCAGGTCACCGGTAAGTCCGCCGTGGTCACGCCCGTCACCGCGATCACAGCGACCGGCGGCGCCCTCGGGGCGATGAGCTCCCTGCGTTCGGTGCTCACCGGCTACACGTCCTTCGACACCTTCCAGCGCGATTTCAAGGTCGACCTCTCGAGCCTGGTGGGCGCGCCATCGCCGGGCGCCGGTTCGATCGCACAGGCTTCGGCGCCGACGATCGTTCAGGCCGGCGCGCGGTTCGCCGGGGGCGAGGTTCTGATGGCTCAGAGCGTCGACGCCCTTGGCCTAGCGGCCGACGGCCGGTTCGGCGGCCTGCGATCAGGTGCGGACGGCGTCCGGGCCTCCCTGCTCTATGTCTCCTTGCGCAGCGACGGCGGGGCGGTGGCCTCGCTGGGGCGCGGCATGAGCTCGAACTACTCGTTCACCCAGGCGCTGTGGGGGCCCAGCGCGCCCGCGGCCGACCAGGCCGGCCGACTTGGCGTCAGCGGCTCGCTGCTCAACCTTGCCCAGGGCGGCGATTTCGGCGCCGTGGGCGTGCCCGTGAGTCATTGGGGACGCCTGGCGTTCAGCTGGAGCTCCAGCCCCAATTCGGCCGAGAGCGGCGGACTGTTCACGAGCCGCCTGGCGCCTCAGGCCTCGGCGCTCGCCATCGGCTTCACCACCCGGCTGAGCGCGCGGTGGACCGTGGGTGCCGTCTATACCAGCCTCGGGGAGACGTCCGGCCTGCTGGGCGCCGTCTACGACCGCGCCGGACTGATCGATCTCGGCGACCGGCACCACAGCCGCTCCCTGGCGCTTTCCTCCGCCTATGACCTAGGCGGCGGTCTGAGCCTTCTGGTCGACGCCACGCGGGCCCAGACCGACGGTTCGGCCGCGACCGGCGGCCTGATCAAGAGTGTTTCGGGGCTGACCGCCCGCGCCTGGGGAGTCTCATTGGTCAGGAGCAACGCCTGGCGTGAAGGGGACGGGGTCAGCCTGTCCTTCAGAAAGCCGCTGCGGGTGATTTCGGGCCAGGCACAGATCGCCGTCACGTCGGTGGACGCCCAGGGCTATCCGACCACCGGTCTCACGACCGTCGGCCTGCGGCCCGATGGGGACGAGAGCGACCTGTTCCTCGGCTACGCCACGCCGCTTGGACGCGACGTCGATTTCAGCGCGGCCCTGGGCTACCGCTCGGACGTGCAAAACACCCGTGGCCTCACGGACGTCGCCGCGCGGCTGGCCGTCGGGGTAAGGTTCTAGAACTCTTCCCAGGTGCCGGCTCCCGCCGCGCCCATGCCGGCCGCGGCCATGCGAACGCGTTGGCGGGCCGGGGAGGCCACGGGCGCGCTGGACGCGGTGGCCGCGTGCGGCTGAGGCTTGCGGGCCGCGCCGCCGCTGCTGACCTTGAAGCGAGAGATCAGCGCGGTCAGCTCCGTGACGTCGCGCTTCAGAGAGTGGGTCGCGGCCGTGGACTCTTCCACCATCGCGGCGTTCTGCTGGACGACCTGGTCCATCTGGTTGACGGCCGTATTCACTTCCGTGAGGCCCGTGGCCTGTTCCTGAGCCGATGCCGCGATCTCGGTGACCAGGGCGTCGATCTCCGCGACCTTGACGACGATCGCCTGCAGCGCCTTGCCGGTTTCGCCCACCAGGTCCACGCCTTGACCCACCTGCTGGGACGAGGCGGAGATCAGGGCCTTGATCTCCTTGGCCGCCTCGGCCGAACGCTGAGCCAGGGCGCGCACCTCCGATGCGACGACGGCGAAGCCCTTGCCCGCCTCGCCCGCCCGCGCGGCTTCGACCCCTGCGTTCAGGGCCAAGAGGTTGGTCTGGAAGGCGATCTCGTCGATCACCCCGATGATCTGGCTGATTTGCCTGGAAGACTGTTCGATCTCGCCCATCGCCTGAACGGCGCCGGAGACGACTTCGCCCGACCGCACCGCTTCGGACTTGGCCGCGCCCACCGCGTCGCTGGCTTGCCGTGCGCCGGTGGCGGTCCGCTTGACGGTTGCGGTGACCTCATCGAGGGCGGCCGCGGTCTCTTCGAGGCTGGCGGCCTGTTGCTCGGTTCGCCGGGACAGGTCGTCTGACGCCTGGGCGATCTCGTCCGTGCCGGCGCTGATGCCGTCGGCGTTCGAAAGGATGACGCCCAGCGTGTTTTCCAGCTCCGCGATCGCGGTGTTGAAATCGTCCTGCAGCTTGCGGTACTCGCCCGGAATCTGGTCGTTCATGCGAAAGCCGAGGTCGCCCGCCGCGAGCGCCGCCAGGCCCCGTCCAAACGAGCCCACCACAAGGCTGCGCTCTTCGGCGAGAACCCCCGCTTCCGCCGCGCGCCTCTGTTCTTCGGACTCTTCCTGCTGACGCTGGACGTCGGCTTCGCTCCTGGCCTTGGCGAGCGCCGCTTCCCGAAACGATGTCGTCGCCCGGGCCATTTCGCCGATCTCGTCCGGGCGCCCCACGCCGGTGATCTGAGAAGCGGTGTCGCCGCTGGCGAGGCGGGTCATCGATTGGGCGAGCGCCTCCAGGGGCCGGACCAGCGCCCGTCGGCTCAGCACGATGAGCGCAGCGGCGGCGGCGATGGCCGCGACCAATGCGGCGATCATCATCGCGCCGGCGAGCCGGGCGAGCTGGGCGCCGCGGTGGGTGTTGGCGGAGTCGGCCGCCTCGATCTTCTCGCTCGCGGCTTCCATGGCCCCTTCGAGGAATTTGAACTTGGCGTTGAAGGACGCCAGGCCCGCGATGGCGCCCGGGCGATCTGTGGCCAGCTTGTCGACCATGCCATGGGCGCTCTCGACATAGGCCTGGATCGGCGCGTCCAGGGCCGCCAGCGTGGACAGAATGGTCGGATCCGACGTCAGGCGCTTGGACGCCGTGACGTCGTCGAGGAAGTCCTTGCCATGCTGATCGAGGCTGGACTTGATCTCATCCATGCTGCCGCCAATGGCGGGATCGCTGGCCAGCAGTGCTGCCTGCACGTCCTCATTGACGGCGTCGTGGGACTGGTCGGCATGCATGTGGCGCCGAACGAGCGACGCCGACTGGCGGCCGGATTCCAGCTGGCCGCTCAATGTGGCCACCGCCCAGCCGCCAACCGCCACGATTGAAGCGCAGATCACGAACACCGCCAGGCAGGCCATGGCGACCTTGGCTTTGATTGTCTTCACCGCGATGCCCTGTCGATCCAATGTTTCGGAGAAATCCTACTTGCTACCCGTTATGTGTATTGAATTTACGCTTGGTTAATTGGACTAATGGTCGAAATTAACTGTCGCATTAACGCGTTTCTCGCTGCGACAACTTGGCGCACCTTGCGGTCTGCAGCCAACGTCGGGTTGTCCGCTCCCTGGATGGGTCGAGGATCGTCACAGCGCCTCCGCCGCCACATTTACTTTGCGTTTCAAAGTTGTCCGTGGGACAGTGGTTCGGGCGTGCATGACGTGGCCCGGAGGGCGGCTACGGCGCGGTCGCCGATGATGTCGTAACTTTAATCTGATCGCGGCTGGAGCTTGGCGAAGGTGTCGACTACCGTGGCGCGAGATGGGCTCAGCGAGGGCAAGGGGGATGCCTGGACGGTCGGGCTGGGCGGGCAGGTCGTGAACGACCGGGCCGCTCTACTCAAGCAACTCAAGATCGATCGTGGACCCGAGCGTGAGCCGGGCTCCGCTGTCGCCTTGATCGGATGGATCGCCGGCGGCGCCCTGGGCGTCGCCGTGATCGCCGCAGCCGTGTGGTTCGTGGTCACCCGACCGGACCTCGTGCGGGTGCGCGTGGCGGCGGCGACCGCGGCGTCATCCGGGTCTGGCGCATCGAGCCAGGGCGCGTCCTTGCTTGATGCGTCCGGCTACGTGGTGGCGCGGAGGCAGGCGACTGTCGCCAGCAAGTTCACCGGAAAGGTCACCGAGGTTCTCATCGAGGAGGGCCAGCACGTCGACCTGAACCAGGTCATCGCCCACATGGACGATTCCAACGCCAAGGCGGCGCTCGAACAGGCGCGGGCGCAGGCGGCGTCGGCGGACGCCAGTCTTGATGTCGCCAAGGTCGCGATGGCGAACGCCGGGCCGAAATACCAGCGCAACCAGCAGCTGCACGCTCAGGGATATCTGAGCGATCAGGCCGTTGAAGACGCCCACGCGGCGCTGGACACGGCGCGCATGCAGCTCGAGCTGGCCGGGCGACAGAAGGCGAGCGCCCTGGCCGGCGTCAACGTCGCTCAGCGCAATGAGGATGACACGGTGGTGCGTGCGCCGTTCGCCGGCGTGGTCACGGTCAAGGCGGCCCAGCCTGGAGAGATCGTCTCCCCGATCTCCGCCGGCGGCGGATTCACGCGCACCGGCATCGGCACGATTGTCGACATGGACTCCCTCGAGGTCGAGGTGGACGTCGCCGAGAGCTTCATCAACCGCGTCCAGCAGGGCATGCCTGCGACGATCAAGCTCAACGCATATCCCGATTGGGAGATTCCCGCCGCGGTCATCGCCGTCATCCCTACCGCTGACCGGTCCAAGGCCACGGTCACCGTCCGCGTGGGCTTCAAGGTCAAGGATGCCCGCATCGTGCCCGAGATGGGCGCACGGGTGGCCTTCCTCAGTCCAGCGACCGTGGACAAGGTGGCCGCGTCGTCGGTCAGGAGCGTCGTGGTGCCCCCTGAGGCCGTCCAGGCGGACGGCGCGGAACAGGGCGTGGTGTTCGTTGTCTCAGGCGGCGCCGTGGAACGCCGCGCGGTGAGGCTCGGCGCGCGTGCGGCCGGCGGTCAGGTGCTCCTGTCCGGCGTGGCGCCGGGCGAGACGGTGGCGATCGGCCATCTCGACAAGTTGAAGGACGGGGCCAAGGTCCGCGTCACGACCAAACCAGACGCTTCGAGCGACTGACGGAGGGACGGCATGGAGACGCTTGTATCCTTGAAGGGCGTGGTGAAGCGCTACAAGCGCGGCAAGCAGCAGGTCGAGGTGCTGCACAATCTCGACCTCGATATCGCCAAGGGCGACTTCCTCGCCCTGATGGGGCCTTCGGGTTCGGGCAAGACCACCCTGCTCAACCTCATCGGCGGCCTGGACAAGCCAACTTCCGGCGAAGTGTCCGTCGCCGGCGAGCGCATCGACCGCCTGTCCCGGGGCCGGCTCGCCAAATGGCGCGCGCGCAGCGTCGGCTTCATCTTCCAGTTCTACAACCTGATGCCCACGCTTTCCGCCGAGAAGAACGTAGAGCTGCCGCTGTTGCTGACGCCGTTGTCCGGCGGCCAACGCAAGCAGAACGTCCGCGCCGCCCTCGAACTCGTCGGTCTGATCGACCGCCGCCGCCACAAACCCTCGGAACTGTCCGGCGGCCAGCAGCAACGTGTCGCGATCGCCCGCGCCATCGTGGCCGATCCGACCCTGCTGGTCTGCGACGAGCCGACCGGCGATCTCGACCGTGAGACCGCCGAGGAGATCCTGCACCTGCTGCAACAGCTGAACCGCGAGCAGGGCAAGACCATCATCATGGTCACCCACGACCCCAAGGCCGCCGAATTCGCCTCCCACATCCTCAATCTGGACAAGGGCGCCCTGGTGAGCACAACGCAGGGGGCTGCCGTATGAAGTTCCTGCACCTCGTCTGGGCCGGCATCTGGCGCAAGAAGGGGCGGGCGATCCTGACCCTCCTGTCCATCGTCAACGCTTTCCTGATGTTCGGGCTGCTGGAAGGGTTCTCCAGCGGCATCGACAACGCCGTGAAGGAGACCCGCGCCGACATCCTCTACGTCTTCAGCCGTGTGAGCATCCTCGAAGGCCTGCCGCTAGGTCACATGGCGCAGATCAAGACGGTGAAAGGCGTGCAGGGGGTGACGCCGCTCGTGGTGTTCACCTCGACTTTCCGCACGCCGGGCAATTTCATCAATGCGCTCGCGGTCGGCCCGGACTCCTTCTTCGCGACCTATCCCGCCCTGTCCGCCAGCCCGGCGGCGCTTGAGACCTTGCGGCGGACCCGCACCGGCGCCCTGATGGGCTCGGACGTCGCCAAGACCCAGGGCTGGAAGGTCGGTGACTCGGTGCCGCTGCGCTCCATGTACTGGCCGAACCGCGACGGCACGCCGACCTGGCCGGTGACCATCGCGGGGACCTATGTCTCCAAGGATCCGAATTTTGGCGCGAACAGCCTGCTGATCAACTACGCCTACATCGACGAAGGGCGCACCAGTCAGAACGGCACCGCCAACCTGTTCATCCTGCGCATCGCCGATCCGAACCGGGCCGCCGAGGTGTCGGCGGCCGTAGACGCCCTGTTCGCCAACTCCGCGCACGAGACCAAGACCGCCACCCAGCACGAATACGCGATGAACCAGCTGAAACAGATCGGCGACATCTCCCTGGTGGTGCGCTCGATCATGGGGGCGGTGTTTTTCGCGCTGTTGCTGTCGGTGGGGGCCGTGATGATGCAGTCCGTCCGCGAGCGCACGTCCGAGCTCGGGGTGCTGAAGACCCTGGGTTTCCCCGACGGGGGCCTCCTCGTCCTGGTGCTGGCCGAGACCCTGGTGTTCTGCCTGGTGTCCGCGGCGATCGGACTGGGCATCGCCGCGGCCCTGTTCCCTGCCATCAAGTCGCTGATCGGGTTCGCCATGCAACCGGGGCCCGCCCTGGCGTTCGGCCTGGTCGCGGCGGTGGTGCTGGCGCTCTTGACCGGCCTGCCGCCGGCCATACGCGCCATGCGGCTGCAGATCGTCGACGCCCTCGCGGGCCGCTGAAGGAGACAGGCTGTGTTCAAGCAGATCGTTTCAGTCACCGCGATGAACATCGGGAACCTGCCGCAGCGGCTCGGCGCGTCCCTGGTGACCGTGATCGGCATCGCCTGCGTGGTCGCCGTGATGGTCTCGTTGCTGGCCATCAACGCCGGCCTGGAGCAGACCGCCCATAACGGCGGCGGCCCGGACCGGGTCATCGTGCTCTCGGCCGGGGCCACGGCGGCCTACATGGGGTCCATCAGCCGCGAGCAGGCCGTGATCATCGGCGATGCGCCAGGGATCAAGAAGGGGGCCGACGGCAAGCCGTTGGTCGATCCCCAGGCGACGATCGTCGTGGAAGTGACCAAGAAGTCCGACGGCTCCTCATCCAACCCCGGCTTCCAGGGCGTCTCGGCGCAGTGGCTGCAGAAGGACCCTAACTTCAAGATCGTGGCCGGCCGCATGTATCGGCCAGCGGTGCGCGAACTGATCGTCGGCAAGCAGGCGCGCGGCGCGTTCAAGAATCTTGAGGTCGGCGACACCATCCGCCTTCGCGGCTCTGACTGGCAGGTCGTGGGCGCGTTCGAGGCCAACGGCGGTCTGGCTGAGAACGGCATCGTCGGCGATACCGACACGGTCCTCGCGGCGTTTGAACGCAACGCCTTCCAGAGCGTCGCCGCCCGGCTGGAGACGCCTGAGGCGTTCCAGCGCTTCAAGGATTCCCTGACCAGCAATCCGCAGCTGAAGGTCGACGTGAAGCGCCAGTCTCAATACGTCCAGGACCAGCTGCAGCAATTGACGGTGATCCTGAACTTCGTGGGCTATTTCGTCGGCGCCGTGATGGCGGTCGGGGCCGTGTTCGGCGCGCTGAACACCATGTACTCGGCGGTCGACGCTCGTGCGCGGGAGATCGCCACCCTTCGGGCGATCGGCTTCGGCGGCATGTCCGTGATGATCTCGGTGATGGTGGAATCCCTGCTCCTCGCCCTGCCTGGCGCGCTTCTGGGCGCTCTGGTGGCGTGGCTGGTCTTCAACGGCAGCGCCGCGCACATCGCGTCCCTCAGCTTCCCGCTGATCGTCACGCCAGGCCTTGTGGTGCAAGGGATCGTCTGGTCGCTGGTCATCGGCCTGATCGGCGGCTTCGCCCCTTCAATCCGGGCCGCCCGCCTGCCCGTCGCCGAGGCTCTTCGCGCCACCTGACGCCGCCGCGCAACCGCAACGGCTGTTAATGAAGCGTTGATGCGCGCGCCGATTGCGGGCGTACGGGGGTGGGCGTTTCGTCGCGCGTCAATCGGCCAGATTGATCAATGCGGGCCTCCTCGCCTTTAGTGCGACTGACGGAATGCGCGGAACGGCCCTCATGAGCACCTATCGACTGGTCCTGATTTACGACGACGGCGAGCCTTCGCGCACCGGTTACGTCTTTTGCGCCAACCATGGCCATGCGCGGTCCGCCGCGCAGGCGCTGCTGGAGTTCCATCCGGAGGCCCTCGCGGTCGAGGTCTATGACGACGATGGTTCGGTCTGCCGCCTCGAACGTCCCGCGCCGGTGCAGATGCGCATGGCGAGCTGAATCTCTCAGACGCCCGGGGCGGCGCCGTCGCGGTAGCGTCTCAGGCCCTGTTCGAAAGCCCAGATCGCGATGAAGGCGTAGCCCGCCGCGGCCGCGCCGATCGTCAAGGCGCCTGACAGAGCCGGATGGCGCAGCAGCGCCACAGGGGCCAGCACGATGAACCCGGCCGGAAACACCGTGTAGACGATCAGCTTGGTGGTGGGCGTGTGGATCGATCCCGGCCAGCTTGAGAACATGATGATGAAGTCGGTCAGGTCACGCGCGAAGCTGCGTGCGCCCTTGGCCCAGAACGCCAGGCACGCGAACAGCACCGCCGTGGCGACAAAGATCGTCAGCCCGCACAAAAGGACGAAGACCAGCCATGGCGCGTCGTGCGTGGACAACCTCGAGAACGCCGCGAGCAGAATGACGCCGGTGGCGATATCGCCCCAGCCTGTGAGGTTGGAGTCCCGGGCCAGGAGCCGCGGCAACACCGACCTGGGCTGAACCAGCAGGCCATCGGGCTCGCCCCTCAGGATCGCGGCCGCCAGGTCGCGATAGCCGCCGCAGATCACGCCGGCCAGACCGACGGTCGTCGCCAGCAGGCCGATCAAAAGGGCGACGTCCGGCATGGTCCAACCGCCGACGCTCCGGAATCCACCGAAGAACAGGAACCACATGGCGAGCACGAAGCCATTGTTGATGGCCATGCCCAGGGCCTGCAGCAGGAAGTTGGCGCGGTCCGCCGCGGCCACGCGAATCGCGGTCCGCGCTTCGGCGACGTAGGTCATCACGGCGTCCATCCTAGACCCCCCGCCTGATCACGCGCTTCAGCCCCGCCCGCCAGAGCGCCGCCAGGGCCAGAGCCAGAAGCGGTATCCACACGGCCTCGCTGAGCAACGCGCAGCCGAACGTCCGCCACGACGGATCGAGCGTCAGGGCGCCTGGCCAATAGAGCTGCCCGGCGAAGGGCGTGAGCTCCGCGAACCTCGCCAGCCAGGGCGGATAGAGGGTCACCGGCGCGATCAACCCACCCAGGAGGAAGCCGATCTTCTGCAGCACCAGATAGGCGGCTATGACCCGCCGGACCCAGAATGCCGTCAATCCCGCCAGCGCATTGGCAAGCAGCGCGTTGAGCGCACCTAACGGGCCCAGGATCAGCAGAGCGGCGTAGATCGGCAGGGCGGGGCCCGGCCGACCGGACAAGGCCAGGAGCACGAGTTCGACGCTGCCCAGCACGACCAGACGGACGAGCATGGCGCCCGCCGCCTCGCCGATCCTCAGCGCCAGATAAGGCTTGGGCCGCAGCAGGTGGGTTTCCAGCGCACCGAAACGGATGTCGTCTTCCAGGCGCAGATGCAGAGCGGGGACCGACAGCGTCATCCACTCGGTCACCCCGACGTAGAGCACGAGGCCCAGAGCCGGCACGTGGGACAGAGCGCCGGGCGCCGGGGACTGGCCAACCTTGTCCCAGAAGGCCGAGAGCACGGTCATCAGCAACACCATGAACAGTGCGCGGCCGGCCAGCACGAACGGACTGGCCAGGAGGCCCGACGCGCCGATCCGCGCCGCGTGCAGGGTCGCGCGGGCGGCGGCGGGCAGGGCGAGCTCAGGCGGCCTGAGCAGTAGCGGCGTAGATCTCACGGACCACCTCCTCCATGGGCGGGTCTTCGATGGTGATGTCGTCGATGCCGCCCAGCGCCAGGGCGGCGGCGATCACCTGCTCCACGCGCACCAGGCGTGAATCCACCTCAAAGACCGAGCGGTGGGGGTCGTGCTCACGGCGAACGACGCCGGGTAGCTGCAGCCCGATGTCCGACGCCGCCGACTGGATGGTGATCAGCTTGCGGCCCAGGAATCGCCGCCGCAGCTGCTCGGTGGGCTGATCGATCACCAGTCGCCCCTCGTTGATGACGATCACCCGGTCGCAGACCAGTTCGATGTCCCGGGTGTCGTGCGAGGTCAGCACCACGGTCTGACCGGCCGTCCGGGCGTGCTCCAGAACGAAGTCCCGGATCGCCGCCTTGGCGGTGATGTCCAGGCCGATGGTCGGCTCGTCCAGGAACAGAAGTTGCGGTGCATGCAGCAGGGCGGCGGCCACCTCGCAGCGCATCCGCTGCCCCAACGACAGGCGGTGCACTGGCTGGTCGATGAAGGGGCCCAGGCCGAACCGGTCGACAAGTTCGCCCAGCCGCCGCGCGAACGGCGCGGGCTCCTGATCGTAGATCCGCCGCAGCAGCGCGAAGGACTCGCGCGCCGGCAATTCACCCCAGAGCTGGGACCTCTGGCCGAACACGACGCCGATCCGATAGGCCAGCGCCTTGCGCTCCAGCCAGGGCCGCAGCCCCAGGACCTTGGCGTCGCCCGCCGTCGGCTCCAGCACGCCGGTCAGCATCTTCAGGGTCGTGGATTTGCCTGCGCCGTTCGGCCCGATGATGGCGACGCGTTCGCCTGGTCCGACGTCGAAGGACACGCCCGCGACGGCGTCGATCAGGACAGACTTGGGAGCTAGGGCGCCCTTGAGCAGCCCGCGAAGGCCCGGGTCCCGCTTAGTGTAGCGGAACTGCTTTCGAAGGCTGCGGACGGCGATGACGGCTGACATTTGACGGGCTCTGAGGCGGGATGGAACGGCGGGCGGGGCTGGCGAAGGCGCGCGGCGTGTCGGCTTGGGAGGTGATCCCAAGCGAGCTTGCCTTTACGCACATGGTCCAGTTTCGGCCGTTCATCGTCTCAGTCAGTCAGCGTCTCGCCTGCGGGGCGGAAGCATTCCGTCCGTCGCGGCAGGGCGGCTCTAGATCAGGTGATCGGCGCCGGCAAGGCGCGGACGGCCGGCTGACGATCTATATTGTGCAACTGTGGCGGGTGGGCCGCAGTGCGCCGAGCGGCCGCACTCAGTGGACCGCGTGGCCGTGATCGTGGTCGTCGGGTGGGGGCGCGTGTTCGTCGTGGCCGTGCGAATGACCGGGCTCGTGCGCGGAGGCGTGCTCCACGACGGCCGGCGGGGAGGGCGCGGCGTAGGCGACCGCGGGCGCCGCCGCGGCGGTCCGTCGCCGTTTGCGGTCGGCCTTGAGCAGAGGCTTCACCGCATGGGTGGCGAACAACACCACCAGGGCGTTGCGCACAGAGCTGACCTTCGGAGACTTGATGGCGGACGCCAGGTAATAGGCGGCGAAGGCGCCGCTGATCGAGTGGATTTTCGCCACCGGTGCAAACCACACGTCGTGCCGGCCCTTGCGGCGGAACATCCGGGTGAAGGCGGCGCCGAGCTTCAGCACCACCAGGGCGCCGAACACTTCGAAGGCGATCTTCCCCGGCTTGACCTTCGAAATCTTGATCCCGTGCAGAGCGGGGTGATGCTCGATCGTGGCTGGCGCCCTCCCGGGGGCCGCCGGTGTGGCGTGCCCGGCCCCGGCATGGGCGTCGCCGTCGTGCCGCGCGTCGTAGATGTGCTTCTCGTGCACCAGAAGCTGTTCGACCAGGAGTCCGGCGCCGATGCCCACTATGTTGGGATGGTCGCGGCAAACCTTGGCCAGGGTTTCGACCAGGGCGCGCCCGGTATGGCCATGTTCTCCCATGCGGTCCTGGAAGGTCTCATGGGCGAGGTTGACGGCGTGCGAAAGTTCCGTGCCCGCCAGCGATCCGATGCGATCGATAATGCCCATGGTTATGGTCTGCGCTTCCGGGTGGCTGAACTGGACGTTAATGAACCGCGGCGGCTGACGCCACGATGAACCGTGCGTCCCACTGATTTTGCCAGGAAACGGGGCCCTGCAGAGCAGGGTTCCCCCGCCGCGCGAAGTCCATGCACCTTCCAGCGTGCGTGGAACGCGCCGGAGCGGTCAGCGAGTCCACTCGAAGGTGTATTTCACGCCGATTCCGCCATAGGCCTCGGTGCGGTCGCCGACGGTCCGCACGATCGGACTGTCGCCGCCGGCGTCGGCCAGGCGGTGGACGCCGGCGTTGGCGTTGGCCTGCCAGTGCGCGTCGAACCGGTAGGCCAGGGTGCCTGTCGCGCCGACATAGCGCATGCCGCCGTCCGGGGCGTAGGCCGCCCCCACCAGGGTGTTGGCCGCCGCTTCAGCGGGGGTGACCCCGAAATAGGTGTTCATGTAGCGGCGGTCGCCCCAACCCAGGCGCGGCCCGATCGATCCGGTCCAGGGGCCCTTCTGGGCGACAAGGTCGAAGGCCGCGTCCCCGACCCAGCCGTGATGGCCGGCCACGCCCTTGCGCTCCTCGCCGTGTATCCGCAGCCAGTCGGTTGGCCACAGATTGACGAACAGGCCGGGTTCGAAAGCCGTGTCGATCCTGCGCAGACCGGCGCGCTTGCCCAAGTCGTCCCGGGAGCCTCGCAGGCGCAGGGCCGGTCCTGCGCTGATCCAGCGCCAGCTCAGCAGGGCGGCGCCATAGCTATCGTCGGGGGCTGCGAGGCGTTCGGGCTGACCGGCGCGGCGCATGGCGAAGCTGGGAACCGGGAGCACCGTGTCGTGGTCGGCGCCCTCGTAGGGTGCGGCCGCCTGGGGTCGCACACCAATGGTGACAATCCAGTCTCCAGCTACGGCCTGTCCTGCAATCAGCCCGGAGGCGCAGCCCAGGATCGCGAGCCCCGTCCGTTTCGATGAGATCCAGGCCATCTGCAATCCCCGCGTCCTCGGCGTCGGCGCGATTACACGCGATTCGACCCCGGATCATGCAACCCAGGCGTTGAGGAGAGACAAACATGGACTCCTGCCGCCGGATTGGGCGTCGCGGTCGCTTACATGAAGCTTGAGATCGCCCGGCGAACCTGCCGCCGTTGGTATCGCCGTCCATGTCCCCTGGAGCAGGGGCCGCCGAATGGAGATGATATACGATATAGCGTGGTGACTGCCGTGGTATTCACACCGAATCGTATGGAGTGTGCTTTCTCATCGACCGAGTATTCAGCGTATCGGACCAATTTGCTGCGACAATCCGCCGCAAGGTCTTTTGGTGAACTGACCCGATACGGGTCACTCTTGACTTCCCCGTTCTGGGGAATCTTGGGATAGGGCGCGCCCATCACGCGAACCTGCGCTTCCTGGAGCCACCTGGGCGCGCAACAAGCCGCCGTCCTGCGGACTCAGCTCTCGTCCGCGCGCCTGAGAGCTGCCGCGGCGCGGTCAAACTCCTTCATGGCGCTGACCAGGAACTCGAAGTTGCGCCCTACGTCCACCACCGGCCCGCGGGCTTTCACCAGACCCTCCTCCTCAACGACATGACCACTCGTGATCAAGGACGCGATCTTCCGGCGCACTGTCTCCCGGGGCAGACCGACGGATTCGGCGATGGCGCGCCGGCTGATTCCGAAACGCAGCTCGTTGGGCAGCGGAGCGTCGTTGGCGTACCGCGCTCTCAGCGCCGGATCGCGCTGGATATGGCTGATGCCGGCCGAGATCACCGCCATGTAGACGACGAACCGTTCTATGTCGGAGCCATAGATATCGGATGCGAGCCGGCAAAGCCTCAGCATCGCGTCACAGACAACGACGCCTTTCAACCGAAAGTTCCTGGGCCTCTCAAGACTTGGTTGCCCCACGGGTTATCTCCCCGTCCCGGCGCCTTCGGCCACCGTATGCCTGAAAGACCTGCCGCGCCAGCGGCCCGCGACGCCGGTCAAGAAGTCCAATGATGAACAGCTATAAACTCGTGCTCGTCGGAGAGCCGCCCAGCCTGGAGCGTTCGGGTTACGTCTATTGCGCCGGTGACGAGCAGGCCCGCGCCGCGGCCCGTGCATTGCTCCAGTTTCATCTCGAGCATGACGCCGTCTATGCCTACGAAGGTGATCGCCTGGTCTGCGAAATCCTTCGCGAACGCCGCCGCACCTGTGGGGCGGGCTGAGCATCGGGGCGTCGGTCAGAGCATCTCCAGGGCTGCCGGCCGTCGTGGCGGGGGAAACGCCTGGTCCAGCCTGGCGAGGTCCTCCGGTTCGAGGGTGAGGTCAAGCGCCTGGCGGTTCAGGCGCACGTGCGCGACGCTCGACGCCTTGGGAATGGCGATCACGTCCGGCCGACGCAGGATCCACGCCAGCGCCATCTGCAATGGGCTCGAACCTCGATCCCTGGCGACCGCGCTCAGGGCGTCCGAGCGTAGCAACCGGCCGGGTTCCATAGGGGTGTAGGCCATCACCGGCATGCGCCGCGCCGCCATCCAAGGCAGCAGGTCGAACTCAATTCCCCGGCGGCCGAGATTGTAGAGCACCTGGTTCGTCGCGCAGTCCGAGCCGCCCGCGCCGACCAGCTCCTCCATGTCGGCAAGGCCGAGATTCGAGACTCCCCAATGGCGGATCTTGCCTGCAACCTTCAGCGCCTGCATCGCCTCCACCGTCTCGGCCAGGGGGACGCTTCCGCGCCAGTGCAACAGGTAAAGGTCCAGGCGGTCGGTCTTGAGCCGTCGCAGGCTCGCCTCGCAGCTCTGCACCAGGCGCGAACGCGAGGCGTTCTGTGGATAGGCCTTGGAGACCAGGAACACCTTCTGGCGCAGTCCAGCCAGCGCCTCGCCCAGCAGGCGCTCGGCCCCGCCGTCGCCATACATTTCGGCGGTGTCGATCAAGGTCAGGCCCAGTTCGACCCCTTCGCGGATCGTGGCGATCTCCTGTGCGCGGCGCGCCGGCTGTTCGCCCATCCGCCAGGTGCCCTGACCGAGCGCTGCGACGGCCTCGCCGTCCGGCAAGGCGACAAGATCAGCCATGTTGTCCTCCTGGGATCCGCGCCGCAGCATCCCTCACGATCTGGCGCGCCTCAATGGCGGCCCGTCACCCTGCCGCCGACAGCACGTCCGCGTCGGGGTCGGCGCCGATGTGGGCGAGGCCGGATGCTATGGATTCGAACTCCCCGCCCGTCTCAATGGCGTCGCGCGCGAAGCGATCCTCGAAGATCGCCCGAACGGCCGGAACGAAGGACGACCCGCCGGTGAGGAACACCTTGTCCACCTGACCAGCCACGATCCCTGCCTTGGCCAGTGCCTCGTCGAGCGCGCGCTCGATGGAGCGCAGTTCGCCCGCGATCCAACCTTCAAAGTCGGCGCGGCTGACCTCCGCCTGGATGCGGATCGCGCCGGCCTGGAAGTCGAGTACAGCGCCAGGCGCCGCCGATAGCGCCTCCTTGACGCCGGAGACCGCGCGGTAGAGCCGATAGCCGTAATCGTCCTCAAGCAGTTCGATCAGGCGCGCGAACCCCTCCTGGTCATCGGCGGTGCGGGCGATCTCGCGGATCTCGCGCATGTCGCGCGACCATTTCATCAAGGCCAGCTGGTTCCAGCGGGCGAAGGCCGAATAGTAGCGGGCGGGGACGGGCAGGCGCTTGTCGCCGGACCGGTAGTCCGTCCCCTTGCCGAGGCGCGGCGAGATGACATGGTCGATGATCCGGTAGTCGAACGCGTCGCCCGCCACGCCCACGCCCGAGCGGCTGAGCGGTTCGGCCTGGATCCGTCCGCCAACGGTGTGGAAACGCATGATCGAGAAGTCGCTGGTGCCTCCGCCGAAGTCCGCCACAAGCACAACCGCTGAGCCCTGGACCCGCCTCGCGAAATAGACCGCGGCGCCGATCGGCTCGTAGGCGAAGCTCACGGCGGGCAGGTCCAGCCGGCTGAAGGCCGCACGGTAGCGCGCCAGCGCCAGGGCCTCGTCGGGGTCCGCGCCCGCGAAGACGACGGGGCGCCCGACCACGGTGCGGGCCGGCCTGTGCGGCAGCGCCCCGACGCCGCGGATCAGCAGGCGTCGCAGATAGGTGTGGAGCAGGTCCTCGAACTGGAAGCGCTTGCCGAAGATCGATGTCCCGGCGAAGGCCGCGCTGGCGGCGAAGGACTTGAACGACTGGATCAACCGGGTGTCCTGCGGATCGTCCAGGAAGGCCTCGATCGCCCACGGCCCCGCCTCGATCTCGCCGGTGCGTTCGCCCGGCGCCCGTTCGCGAAAGCTCAGCACGGATCGGAACGCCGCCGCCGAGCGGCCGTCCGGCGTCGGGAAGCGGATCACCCTTGACGCGCCCTCGCCGTCGTTGACCGCGATCACCGTGTTGGTGGTGCCGAAGTCTATGCCGATCGACGGCGTGGTCGCGCTCGGCATGACAGTCCTCCTGGGCCAGGTTGCGCCGCCTTGGCCCAACGCAAACGGGCGCCACATGCAAAATGCACGGGCGCCGAGCTACGGGAACTTCGGGGGCGCGATACCTAGGCGCGCGCCACAGGCCTGGCAAGCGCCTCGTGCGCGCGGGCGCGTTCTCAGTACAGGTCCGGCGTGTCCGTGGCCGCGCGTGCGGTGAGGCCGGCGGAGGCGGCGTCCTCAGCGACTTCGGCGTTCGGCGCCGGAGGTTCGACAGACCGTATCGCCCTGGGCGCGGTCGCAAGCGCCGACGCCGACGCCGGCGGCTGCGGCCTTGCGGGCTGCGCGCGCGCAGACACGGCGATGGTGTTGGCAAGGCGCGCGATCGGCGCGGATCGGGACGGGGCGGCCGGGGGCCTGACGACCGCCAGAAGCTGCCTCGCAGGATCGGCGTGGACAAGCAAGGCGATGGCCGCACCGGCGCCCATGAGGAAGCCGAGCAGCACCCAGCCCAGCGCGTCGGTTCCTTCCGCATGCCGGGCGACCGCCAGACGGGTCCGTCGGGACCGGGCGATCGGGCGACCGCCGTGTCGTGCTGCGCCAGATTGGATCAGACTCACCAAGGACGCACTGCTCCACGCGAGACTGTCGTCCGCTCGTGCGGACTGACCAGAGAGTCTAGCGACCGAATCAACGCATGGCGAAGCGGTCGTTTCCCGCGATCGCCAGGCCGGCCTTGGAAGTCATGGCATTTGGATGTCGTTGCACAGGCGTCGCGTGGGGACGGTGAAGTAAAGAGAAGTATTACTGGGGGTGCGACATTATGTCCCGGTGTAATAATTCCGAAATGACAGCCAAAATGAGCCGACATGCGGAATAGTTGCTGCGATTAGATTTGAAAACTTCTGTTAACCAAGTCCATAAATCTAAGATTAATCGGGCTCGCATAAGAAGACCTCATTCTGATCCGACGAAAAAACATCATGATGTCGGACGCAAGGAGAGATCTCATGATTAAGTCCGCAATGCTCGTCGCCGTCCTTTCCGCCGCCGCCATGGTCGCCGGGCCTGCTGGAGCCGCCGATCTTCACCTGTACAGCCCGTCCACGACGGTTGTGCGCATTCCGGTCGCCGGCAAGTCGCAGGCTCAGCTTCAGACGGAAATCAAGTCGGCCGCGGACGCGGTCTGCGGCGCGCTCGACGCCGGCTGCGTGAGCACGGCGATCGACGACGCCAACATCCAGCTGCGTGCGATCGCGCGGTCGACCGGAACCGCCAAGGTTGAAGTGGCGCGCGCCGCGCCGACGACCATCCGCGTGGCGGTGAACGGCAAGTCGCCGTCGCAGCTCAAGGCCGAAATCAATGAAGCGGCCAAGACGGTCTGCAAGGCGACGAGCGACAACAAGCTCGACTATTCGTCCTGCGTCAGCGATGCGGTCCGTGACGCCCAGTCCCAGCTGCAGTATTTCGCGCGCGCCGACCAGCGCCAGCAGCTCGCGACCAACTAGTCTCCACGTTAGTCAGTTAGTTAGTACCGAGTGCCTGGACCGGCGCGGGGGAGACCCCGCGCCGGTTCTTTCCGTCTTGGGCCAAGGCGCCGGCCGACGGCTCGTCCTCCGCAAGCGTGTGGCGACTGGAGCGACATTCATCAGTGACGGCGCAGCCGCCACGTTCAAGATTCCTGATGACGATCTCGAGCGGTTGAGGACGTGCTAGGATGCACCCCTGCTTGAAGGGCTCGGAACCCTCGCTCCTGCGAACGGCGACCAGCCAAGGATGAGCTCCATGAACCCCATCACCCTGTTCCTCGTCGCCCTGTGCGTCCTCGCCGCCGCGGGTGCGGGCGCGGCGGAACTCTACTGGCTGTCGCCGGTCTTCGTGGTCCTGGCGGGGCTGATCGCCGCGTCGCTGAAGATGGCGAACACCTGGCAGAAGTTCGTGGTCCTGCGCGCCGGCAAGCTCATGGGCGTCAAGGGGCCGGGCCTGTTCGTGATCTTTCCGGTCATCGATTCCGTGGTCGCCGTGATCGACGAGCGCATCCAGACCACCGCATTCAACGCCGAGCAGGCCCTGACCAAGGACACCGTGCCGGTCAACGTCGACGCCATCATCTTCTGGCGGGTCCACGATGCGCGGCGCGCGGCGCTGGAAATCACCGACTACCGCCAGGCCATCGACCGGGTGGCCCAGACCTCCCTGCGCGAGACCATCGGTTCGTCGATGCTTTCGGCCCTGCTGTCCGATCGCAAGGCGGCCGACGCGCGGCTGCGCGCGGAGATCGGCGGCAAGACCGAAGACTGGGGTGTCACTGTCCTGTCGGTGGAGATCCGCGACGTGGCCATCCCCGAGGGCCTGCAGGACGCCATGTCCCGCCAGGCGCAGGCCGAGCGTGAAAAGGAAGCCCGGATCATCCTGGGTTCGGCGGAAGCGGAGATCGCCAGCAAGTTCGTGGAGGCGGCCCAGCTCTATGTGGACCATCCGCAGGCCCTGCAGTTGCGCGCCATGAACATCATCTATGAGACAACCAAGGAGCGGGGCGCCACCATCCTGATGCCGTCCGCCATGGTCGACAGCATGAATCCTGTGGCCTTGGCCACAGCCCTGTCCGGCCAGTATGGATCCGCGCCGACCCCGTCCGGCAAGGCGAAATAGCGCGCCGTCAGCCTACTGCGACGTCCGCGCCCGGGAGGTCATCCCCGCGGCCGCAGCGTCTTCAGCCACCTGTTCGTCCGAAGTCGGGGGTTCCGCGGCGGTCGCTCTGGCCGCCGATTTGACCGACTTGCGGGCGGGCGTCCGCGCGACCGGTGCGCTGTGCGCGGTGGCGACCTCTGGATCGCGGGCCCCCGCTCCGATGTAGATGAAGGCGCCAAGGGTCGCTGCGACGCCCACGAGAAATCCGATCAACGCCCACCAGAATGCGTTCGACGACCCGCTGCGTCCCGTCATGCAGACTGGCCCCGCCCCAACCTAGACGCCCTGCCAGTGACGGACCGGCCCCACGTCGATGTGGACGAACCGCGTCTGCGGATAATAGCCGACGCCGCCACGGCTGAGGTCCAGCGCCGCCTGGTGTAGCCGGTCAAGGTCGACGTCCTTGAGGTAGAGATCGATCGCCATGCCGTCCATATGCAGGCTTCGCTGGGCGACCTCGGCGCTTTGCTCCAGCAGCATGGCGTTGGTCACAGGCGAGCGATAACCGGAGATGACCTGATAAGGCGACGATGATCCGGCGCTGGCCTGAAGGTCCGCCAGCACGTCCAGCAGCCGGGGCGCGATGGGGTGGACCTCGCCGGTGCGGAAGTCGCGCAAGACCCTGTTCACGGCGTCCAGGGCGTCGGCGACGTAGGCGTCGCCTTCGAAATAGACGGCGTCCAGCATCTCGTCGGTGTGCAGGTTCTTCAGCGCGATGCGCCGCGCCCCGCGGCTGACCGGCTCCAGGACCATCGGTGTGTCGTGGAGCGCCTCGATGCGTGTGGGGACCGGGCGAGGGAGATGGTGGCGCGCGCCGTGACGGCCGTGCGCGCCGGCGCTCCGGTGGATCGCGGCCAATGCGGCGCCAGGCGCCGCCAGTCCAGCGCTGGCGCTCAGACCCGTCTGCAGCAGTCTGCGTCTGTCGATCAAGGCCGACGCCCCCGATCCGCTCACCACCGAAGTGTCTCACGGCTTCGGAAGCAACGCCAGCATGACCGCCCGCCCGGGACCCGCCCCTCGTTTCGGCGGTGCGGCGTCAGGTTCGCGTCGGCGCCGTGGGTGGTGCGGCCCCAGCCGCTGGCGCATTGACGCGCTGCATCAACAGCCGGTCCCACCCGTAGGGATCGTCCCTGAAGTTCATCTGGCCGTCAGTACCCAGATAGGCGGTCCAATAGAACAGATAGACCGCTATGGGCTGCGGCAGGGGGGCGCGGACCGTCTTGCCGGCGGCGACTGCCGCGTCCACGGCCACAGGAGTCCAGACCGCGTCGCCCTGCAGCAGATTGTTGGCCAGCACCAGTGGGCGCTGCAGGCGCACACAGCCGTGGCTCTCCAGCCGGCTGAAGCGGTCAAAGGTCGAGCGGGTCGGCGTGTCGTGCAGATAGACCCCGTAGGGATTGGGAAAATCGAACTTCACGCGGCCGAGCGCGGCCTGGGGACCGGCCTTCTGCTGCAGGCGGGACCCGCCGTCCTCGGTGGGGATGACGATGAAGTCGTGGGTTGCGAAATAGCCCGGATTGGCCTTCTCCTTGGGCCATAGCGCCCTGGCGGCGATGGACGAAGGAACGTTCCAAGGCGGATTGAAGACGATGCTCTCCACCTGCGACTGCAGCATGGGCGTCTCGTCCCCCGGCCGGCCGGTGACCGCCCGCATGGACAGGGTCGCCGCATCGGCATGGAACACTGTCAGGATCGCCGCCGCGATGTTCACCTGGATCCGGTCCACAGGGAGCACCTGGGGCAGCCAGCGCCAGCGCTCGAGATTGGCGTCGATCTGCGATATCCGATCGTCGATCGAGACGTTGAGCGCGGCCTGGGTCACGGTGGTCAGCACGCCATCGTCCTGCAGCCCGAAACGTTTCTGGGCCCGCATCAAGGCCTTGGCGAGGTCCGCGTCGAACATCGACGGCCCCTCGGCGGACACAGTGGAATCCTCGGCCGCGAGGCGCGCCCGCAATTCAATCACGCGAGGATCGTCCGCGCCGACCTTGAGGGTCGGTCCCGGCGAGATCGGCTTCCAGCCGCCCTTTGCGGCGATCATCCGATAGGCAGCCAGGCCCTGGGTCAGGCTCTGGTAGCCGGTGTAAGGCGGCGGCAGACTGTCGAGCCAGGGGCCGATCCGGTCTTCAGCCACGGCCTGGTTGAAGTCGGGCGTGGGGTCATAGGCCGCGGGCCGCAGGCCCCAGTCGTCGATGAAGCCATCCTGCCCGAGCCTGCCGGTGTGCACGGCCTTGGCGTAACTCAACACGGCGGCGCCGAGCTTCTCCAGACCGGTCTGGCGCGCCTTGGGGTCACGCGACTGCAGCAATGCGTCCAGGTCCCTTGGCTGGAAGGCGCCGGACGGGAAGCCATGGCTCTCGGCCCGGGCCAGGCCCTCCTCAAGCTGGTTGATCTGTTCAGGCCTCAGCGCCTGGACGTTCGGCGCGAGGGGCGCAGAAGGCGGCGGCGCGACCAGGATTGGCGGGGGGACCGGCGGTGTTGCGGCGTGGGCCTGGGGTGCGCCCAGCAGGGCCGCGGCCAAGCCGGCCAGCACTGCCCGCGCGGGGGTGGCGGTCATGAGCCGTCCTGGACGGCCGGCGCACGCCGTCCTTCCGGCGCGCCGGCCCCGTGGCGATGTCGGATCGTTCGGCTCTCGCTTGAACACTGATCCGCAGTGGGAGGGAGTTGATGGTCGAGGTCAAGTGCGCCAGGGCCGTCCATCCTGACAATCCGACGCGACGGCCCCTGGGAGCGGGGTCAGGCGGGTCTTTGAACCCGGAACAGCAGCGTTTCGCCGAAGTAGACGTCGACCGCGGTGAACAGGGGGTTGTCCCCGAGCAGCACCTGCCCACGGGTGATCGCCGCGCCGGCGGTCTCGGCCATGAAGGGTTCAAAGGCGTCGGGGCCTTCGCGCCCATCGCGCAGATAGAGCGTATACGTCGTCAGCATGGTCTCCCCCGCCACGCCGTTGGCGCGGCGATGGAGAACCCGCATTGATCTGGATCAAGTTTCACCGTCGGCGGTCAGGCCGAGCGATGACCGTTCCAGTACGCGACGAAGCTCGACGCAGCGCGTTCGCTCCAGAATGTGGCGATCTTCAACTCGGCGTCCTGACCCGGCACCGTCTTGAGAATCCAGCATTCCGCGAGCCTGTCGGCGCTGCGCGCATGCGCCTCGAGGAATTGGTAGAAGGCCGAATTGAAGCGTTCAGCTTCAACACCCGGCTTTACGAACAGTCTGATCGTTCCCATGGTCCCTGCCCCAGTTTGGGTCATCCTGGGGAGGGCTCCGCAAGATTCGTGCGAGCCTGCGGCGCATCGCCGCGGGGCGTCGGCCGGAATCTTGCCGCTTTCGCGCCGCGCCTTGGCCGCAAGCTCGCCGATCATTTGCACCCATGCCGTGGTAAGTCGCGGCATCGGACGCCCATTGCTGGAGAGAATGACCGTGCAGTCGAAATTCAAGTTGACCCTGGAGGCGGGCGCCGCCGTGGGCGTCATGATTGCGGCGATGGCGGCGAGCGGCGGGTATTGGGCGCGGGCCAGCGCCGAGCCCGGCGGTCCGTCCGCCGCCCAATCGACCTTCGCGCCGCCGGGCGCGCCGGCGTCTTTCGCCGACATCGTCCAGCGCGTCGCCCCCGCGGTGGTGTCCATCGACGTGGAGTCCAAGGCTGTGCCCAATCCGGTCGCCTTCCCCAATGGCGAGGGCGCGCCGCAGTTCCCGTTCACCGCCCCTGGCGGTCCGGGCGACCAGGGCCCGGCGCCCTTCGATTTCCGCAAGCTTTTCCCCCAGCAGCCCGACGGCGCGCCCGCGCCTCGTCTGCACGCCACGGGATCGGGCTTCTTCATCTCCAAGGACGGCTATATCGTCACCAACAACCATGTGGTCGACGGCGCCGATAAGATCACCGTGCGGACCAGCGACGACAAGTCGCTCAAGGCCGTGCTGGTCGGCCATGACCCGGCCACCGACCTGGCCGTGATCAAGGTCGAAGGCGGCGACTTCGCCTTCGTGAGCTTCGAGGACAAGGCCAAGCCGAGGGTGGGCGACTGGGTCGTCGCCGTCGGCAATCCCTTCAATCTCGGCGGCACCGCCACGGCCGGCATCGTGTCGGCCCTGGGTCGGGCGGACGTGAACCAGTCGCGCTACGTCGACTACATGCAGATCGACGCGCCCATCAATCGCGGCAATTCCGGCGGCCCGACCTTCGACGTCTACGGACGGGTGGTGGGCGTGAACACGGCGATCTTCTCACCGTCCGGCGGTTCGGTGGGCATCGGTTTCGACATCCCGGCGGACGTGGCCCAGCAGGTCACCCAGCAGCTGATCTCCAAGGGCAAGATCACCCGCGGCTATATCGGCGCGACAATCCAGGACGTGACGCCCGAGATCGCTGAAAGCCTCGGCGTGGCCGCCCGCCACGGCGCTCTGGTGTCCGATCTGACGCCCGATGGCCCGTCCGAGCACGCCGGCCTCAAGCCGGGGGATCTGGTGACGAAGGTCGACGGGCACGAGGTGACCTCCGCTTCCGACCTGACACGCCAGGTCGCGGTTGCGCACGCCGGCGAGACGATCCACCTGGAGGTGCGCCGAGAGGGTAAGCCGATCGAGATCGCCGTGCTGTCGGGGCTGCGGCCAACGGAGGCCGAGCTCGCCGACGCTGGCCGCGAGGCCTCGCCCGATGGCGGCGCCGGGGAGTCTCGCCCGGCGGTCCTCGGAATGAAGCTGGCGGCCAACGCCAAGGGCGGCGTGACTGTCGAAGGCGTGATGGCCAGTTCCGACGCGGGCCAGAAAGGTCTTCACCAGGGCGACGTGATCGTCCGCGCCGGCGATCACAAGACGGATTCACCGTCTGACGTCGCCACCGCGGCAGAGGAGGCGCGCTCGAGCGGACGCAAGGACGTACTGCTGCTGGTCTCGCGCAACGGTCGCCGGATATTCGTGCCCGTCGAGGTCGGGGCCCCCCCGGTGGGCAAGGGCTGATCCCTTTCCGGTGGGCGCGATAAGACTTCGGTTACCCTGCCAGGGCATGCTGGCGGGGGGTATCAGGTCGAAGGGCCGCGCGCATGGACCATTTCCGGGTCTTGATCATCGACGACAATGCGCACGTGCGCCGCCTCGTGAAAGAGATCGTGGCCCAGATTCCGAACACGGAATCGTGGGAGTGCGCCGATGGCCGCGCGGCCATCGCCGTCGGACAGCACTGGCGGGCCGATATCGCGCTGGTCGACTACGAAATGCAGCCCATGAACGGCGTAGCCTTCACCGAGAAGGTGCGCGCGGGCGAGACATCCCTCTCCACCGACATGCCCATCGTCATGATGACGGGCCACGCGGATCAGGCCCACGTCGTACGGGCCCGCAAGGCTGGCGTGAACGCGCTCCTGGCCAAGCCCCTTTCGGTGGGCGCCGTGGTGACGACCTTGCAGAAGATGCTCCACGCCCAGGCTCAGGCCGCGACGTCGGCAGGCAAGCAGCGCGGCCTGGCGCGATAGGCCGCGATTCCGAGGTCGGCCGGACCTAGGGCGCGGTGATCTTGAATCCATTGAAGAAGGCGTCCTGGACGCCGGGCGGATCCACGCCGTCGTTGTGGGTGTAGGACACCCGGTAGATCCGGTCCCCGATGATCAGCACGCGCGCCACCTGGATGGCGCCTTCGGCGTTCTGGTACAGGCCTTCCAGGCAGGGGCGGCCCGACAGACGCGCCGGTCGGGTGGATTTCAGACTCTCTGGATCATCCTTGGCGAGGGATTTCAGTATCCTGTCGTAGATCGCCTCGTTCGGCGCGGGCGGCAGGACGCCGGGTGGGTATTCGTCCACGCTGACCATGAAGGCGCTGCCATTCTCCTCGTCCAGGTAACGCCGGTAGCCCACGTCTTTGCTGCGGCGCGCAGGCTGGGTCTGCACGGCGGGCGTGGCCGGAAAAGCGGCGGTGAAGTCGCCTTCCGCGGGGTGAAATCCGTCTTGCGTCCAGGCGGCGCTCGCCAGGGCCAGGGCGGCGAGAACAGCGCCCGCGCTGGTCCGCATCGAGTTGCGCCTCATGGTCCGGTGAGCCTGAAGGAATCGAAGAACCGGACACCCTCGTCTTCCGCGGCCGACGGCGCGCGGGTCCAGGCCACGGTGTAGATTCGGTCGCCCTTGGCCACCAGGCGCACAACCATGAGGCCGCCGTCGGCGTTGACCATGGACCCCTCGATCGCGGGTCGGCCCGCGAGTTCAACCGGACGGCTGGACTTCAGCTCCGATCCGCTGGCCTTGACGTAAAGCTCGAGGGCGCGGCCGTAGAAGCCGGAGTCGGGCGTGCGCGGCAGGATGCCGGTCCGGAACTGGCTGACCGCCACCAGGAATCCCCGGTCGCCTTCGTCGTCGACATAGGTCCGGTCTGAGGGCGGCCGGTCGGCGTCCGCGGCGGCGCCGCCATGCGCCTCCGGAGGCCTGGGAAACGACGCGGTGAAGTCGCCTTCAGGAGGCGTGAAGGCCGCTTGCGCCATGGCCAGACCCGCCCAGCCGAGCGCGAGCGCAACGATCATGGCCCTGCCGATCATCCGTCCTCCGCTTCGTCCCGGCCGCCGTTCACGCCTGGCGGATCATAGCCCACCGCTGCGGAACGCGCCCGTGCGTTCGTGCGCTTGCACTGTTACGCCGCTTGGCGCGTCTTGGCCTCGACGCTCACGCCGATTGAACTCCCCGTGTGCGGTCGGCATGATCCCAGGTCAACACGGGGAGACGCTCGCCATGACCGCCGCCACTCTGGGCGCCCACGATCCCGGCGACGCGCGGCGCCGTTACAGCGCACTCGCCATCCTTTTGCACTGGATCCTCGCCCTGGCGCTCGCGGGCCAGGTGCTGCTCGGATGGTACGAACAGGACGGCGTGCCCGACCACAGCCCCGCCCAGGACGCCATCCTCGCTATTCACGTGTCCGTGGGACTCACCGTCCTCTTGCTCACCGTGGCGCGCCTGGCGCTGCGCCTGTCGCGGGGCCCGCCCGATCTGCCCGCCGCTATGGCGGGATGGGAAAAGGGGCTCGCCCACGTCACCCACGTGATCTTCTACCTGCTCATGCTGGGCCTGCCGCTCAGCGGCTGGACGCTGGCGTCCATGGGGCGGAGGCCCATCCGGTTCTGGGGCCTGTTCGACTGGCCGCGCCTGCCCGTCGCCGGCCTGATCCCTCAGGGTCAGGGCCGGGCCCTCCATCACACGGTGGAGACGTTCCATGGCTCGGTCCTGGTCTGGATCGGCATCGCCCTAGTGGCGCTGCATATCGCGGGGGCCCTGAAGCACCAGTTCGACCGGACGCCGGTGCTGTGGCGGATGGTCCCGTTCCTGCGCCCGCCCGCCACCTGACCGGCTCTACGCCCGCGCCGGCGCGTAGTGGTCGGCCAGCAGGTTCAGACCCACGCCCAGAAGGGTGCGGACATAGACCGAGGCGTCGCGCCGGCCGGTGTAGACCGGCGCGCCCACGTCGTCGGTGGCGGCGTCCAGGATCACCAGGCCCTCGACGATCCTCAGCACCTCGCCGCCGCCCCTGCGCAGGGCCGCCCGCGCCGCGTGCAGCCGCTGGCGCGCCGCCACGACGGCATCGCGCAGGTCCAGGCCGCCGCGCCCGCCGCCGATCCCAAGGGAGGCGAGGTCCGCGGTCATGCGGGGCTCCAGGCCCGAGATCTCCCAGTCCTGCTCCAGGCGGCGGGCGGCGGCGACCTGGCGGGGCTCAAGGTCGCGGAAACGGGACAGCCGGTGCGCTGCGCTGCTGGCGAGATCGCGTCGGACATGGCCTATCACCATGGGGCGCGAACCGTCCGTCGCGCGCTGCCCGGTCCAGTCGCGCGCGCTCGTCTCGGCGCCCGCCGAGATCACCTGCTGGATGACCACCTCTCCCCGGCGCAGGCGCTCGGGTGTCGGGGCGAACGTGGGGGCGCCGCAGGGCTGGCCGACAGCCGGCTCGCCGCGAGCGGCCTGCCTGTGCGCCTGAAGCCGGCGGCGACGTTTGTCTGCTCGGCTCATGAGGCGCTCCGATCCGCCTTCGGGGCGGAGCGGGCGTGATGGGCCCGCACCCCGTGGATCACCGCCGCATGGTTCTTCACGCCCAGGAACCGGGCGATCCAGGCGAAGGAATAGCGCGGCGTCCCGTCCGGTCGCGTTTCGGCGCGCAATGCGGCCATGGCCGCCTGACGGGGCCTGGAGATCGCGCGGCGGCGCGTGGGCGCCCTGAGATCGGCGAGGGTCAGGCCATGGTCGCCGGCCGCCTCGCCGGCGATGTCAGCGGCCGCGCGGACCGGTCGTTCGATCCATCCGCGCCAGAGGGAGAGTGTTGAGGTCATATGTTATGTGTGCATTACGCACATATTTCCGTCAAGTGCCAAATGCACACATTGTCGATGTAGAAATGTGCAATGAGCACCCCAGGCGATCGGCTTCGACAGGCCCGGATCACGGCCGGCTTCACCACCGCCGCTGAAGGAGCGACCCGCGCGGGGGTCAAATACTATACCTACGTCCAGCACGAGAACGGGGTGAGAGGCATTCCATCGGACCGGGCTGCGGTCTACGCCAGGGCGTTCGGGGTCGAGCCCCAGTGGATCCTCTACGGCCGGGGCGGCCGGGCCGGGCCCCGTCAGATCCCGGTGGTGGGCTATGTCGGCGCCGCCACTGAGTTCTTTGGTTCCGACGACCACGCCCAGGGCGCGGGGCTTGATGAGATCGAAGCGCCGCCGGGGGTTCCGGACGAGGCCGTGGCCGTGATCGTGCGGGGCGATTCCGGCTATCCCGCCATCCGCGAGGGCATGGTGCTGATCTATTGGAACAAGCACGACAATCCGTCCGACCTGGTGGGCGAGGACTGCTTCGTGCGGCTCAGGGACGGGCGCACCCTGGTGAAGATTCTCGAGCGCGGTTCGGAAGAGGGCCGTTGGACCCTGGCCTCCATCAACGCCTCCACGCCGCCCATCCGCGATGTGGAGATCGAGTGGGCGGCGCCGATCGAGATCCGGCTGCGCCGCGCGAACTGGAGTTCAGCGAGCTGAGTCCTGCGCCAGCAGCGGCCTCAGGACGGCCTCGAGGCCGGTGGCGGTGACCGGCTCGCCGAAGACGCCAAACGTGGCGCGGACCACGCCGTGCCGGTCGATCACGAAGGTCTGGGGCAGGGCGCGCGGCGCGCCGAAGCCATTGACGCTCGCCTCCAGGGCCAGTCCCGAAGGGTAGCTGACCCCGGCCGCCACCCGCTCCACGTCCGGCCGAGCCTTCAGGCGATCGACGCTCAGCCCGACGACCTGCAGTCCCTCGCCCAAATGGGCGCGCGCCGCGGCGTCCAGGATGGGCATTTCAGTGCGGCAGGGTGCGCACCACGTCGCCCAGAAACTCAGGACGACCACCTTGCCCCGCGCCTTGGCCAGGTCGAACGTTCCTCCGTCCAGCAAGGGGGCCGCGACCTGCGGCGCTGGCTGGCCGGGGCGCGGCATGGCGATCGCGGGGGCCGCCGCCAGCAGGACGAACGCGACGAGAGTCGCCTTGAGTCGGGTCATCTTCATCCCCTCAGAAGCTGCGGCTCAGGATCAGCTTCGTGAACAGCGGCGCGGTCAACTGCTCACCGTTCACCGTCTGGTGGACCGGAAACTCCAGGTCGCCATAGAGCTTCCAGGCGGCGGCCTTCAGCTCCACGCCCGGCGCGATCATCAGTCGCGAGTAGCCGGTGTTTTGCGGATCGGCCTGCGGGCCGCCGTCGCGGGCCCGGTGCGAGGCGATCAGCTGGAGAAGCGGAACAAGTGTCAGCCGGTCTCCGACCGCGCCCGCCTCGTAGTAGACGCCGATCGCGCCGTTGACGTCGTCGCCGGGGCGGTAGCCCGCGCGCGCCGCGATGGCGTGCTGCCAGGCGGCCTGGGCGAAATAGGTCCAGGCGGCGTCCTTCGTCAGGGCGCCCAGATGGTAGGCCCCGACAATGGCGTCTGTGGTCCCGGTTCCGATCCCGACGTCACGGTCGAAGTTCGCGTAGCTGAAGTCGCCGGTGGGCAGTTTCAGGCCGAAGAGGATCCCCGTGGACATGTCCTTGGAGAAGCCGGAATAGACGCCCATCAGTCGCGCGTCGCCCAGCGCCGCGTGTCGGAAGGTCTGGGAGCCTGAGCCGTCGTCGGTGGTGAACCGCCGGTTCCATACCGGCAACTCGGCCATGAGTCCCCAGCTGCGGCTGAACATGACCTGGCCGCCGAGCGTGTAGACATCGGTGGTGATCCGCTTGTCAGCGTTGGCCGCCGCCGGGGCGCGGCCGGTCCCGTTCCAGTTGCGATCCTGGTCCATCCGGTCGAACGCCACGAAGGCGGTGGCGCCCTGGCAGCTGGGGAACAGGGAGCTGGTCGCGACGTCGAAGACGCCGCAGCCGCAGGCGCAGGCCCACCCGGCGGCGGGCGCCAGCAACAGGCAAAGCAGGCAGAGCGTGGCGACGGCGCGCCGCGCGGGTCGAGTGAAGTCCATTGAGGTCTCTTCCGGTCAGATCGCCGCGTAGGCGGCGCAGGTCCGGCGCGGACGCCGGACGGGCTCAGGTGATCAGAGCAGAAGGACGGGCGGCGCGCGCGCCGGCGGCGGGGTGGAGAGTCCGCGTCCGATGGGGGCTGTCCGGACCGGGATCGGCCGGACGGCGGCGAATGGCGGCCAAAGGACAGCCAAGGCTGGGAGGGCGGTCGTCGGCGCCGGTCCGGCAGCCCGGCCGGAGAAGCCGCAGGGCGGGTCGGCCTTGGCTCTGGGCGCCGGCGCCCTGGACTTGCCGACGTTGAGCACAGCGGCGAGCGGTCCGTGACCGGTGCAGATCACCACGCTCAGCGGGCGTCCGGCGCCGCCTGGCATGAAGCCCTGCGGGACGAGCAACTGCGCCATCAGGGCGAGCGCCGCGAGCACGAGGAAGCCTCCTCGCCGCAATCCCCAGTTCGGACGGCCGATGCGCATGGGGCGGGCCATAGCGCAGCGTGGCGGCGATGTCGCCGACGAACTGCGTCGAGGCCCGCGGGCGGACAGACGTCCGGATAGTGTGCTATATGCACAATTCGGCTTGACTCCATAGAGTGCAATATGCACAGTTTTGATCTCACGATTGGGATCAGGTTATGTCGCTACGCACAGATGAACAGGTCGAGGTCACCCTGCAGGTCTTTCGGCGCGCTGACGGCGCCTTCGCGTGCAGGCCCGACAACATGGCGCTTCGCCAGGGCGAAATGCTCATCGGGAGAGGCCTGAGCGCGGACGAGGCGGCCGAACTGGTCGAGGAGTTCAACGGCGGCTTCGGATCCGGACGCGGCGGTCTCTGGATCTGAGGGCGTGGGGACCGTCTCCATGCATCCCAACCAACGACGTCTGGACGGGTTCATCCGCTCATGCCTCGAACGCGCCCGCACCGGGCCGGAGGAAGCGGCGACTGTCCTGCGGCGCAACGCCCGCCACGTCGAGAACCAGCTGCGCGCGCTTTCCGCCTGGGCCGCGTCGGACGATGGCTGCGACGCGCCGGCCCACCTGCGGGGCCTCACCGCCTTCGATCTCGCCGATGCGCTCGACCGGTTGCGCGCGGCAGGCGGATGAGCCCTGGCCGCCACCGCCTTTACTGGGCCTGCGCCGGCGAGGTGCTGACGATAGGGGGACCGTTTCGTCTGGCGGGCGAGGACGGTGGGCCGACCCTGGGGGGCCGGCCGCTCACGCTCCAGCGCGCAACGGAACTCGCCGAATTCTACGAGATCATGGCCGGGGAGGCCCGCGACCCCTCCGCCCTTCGCCATTGCCGCGACTGCGCCGGGATGCTCCGCGACGCCATGCTCCAGGTCAGCCGCTGGCGCCGGGCGGCCTGACGGTTTCCTAGAGCGCGATTCAAGAGTTTGAGCGCGTTCTTACCGCAAAGCCGGGTTCCACTCTTGCGGAGCGCGCTCTTAGCGCTGGATGGCCAGGAACTGACCGCCGTCCACGCGAAAGCTGGCGCCGTTCACGAAGGCGGCCTGGGCCGACAGCAGGAAGACAGCGACATCCGCGATCTCCCGCGCTTCACCCCAGCGGCTATGGCCCATGTCCTGGCGCCTGAGGATTTCCGCCAGGGCCTCATCGAAGCTCAGGCCTTCCGCGGCGGCCAGGGCCTCCGCCCGCGTGCGCCAGGCCCCGGTCAAGGTATAGCCGGGGATCAGGCAGTTGGAGTTGATCCCGTCCTCCGCCAGTTCGCGCTCCAGGTAGGCCGTCAGGGCGACCATCCCGGAATTGGCGATTGCGGTCACCGCCACGCCGGGGGTCACGCGCTGGGCGGTCACGCCGGAGATGTTCAGCACCCGGGCCTGGTCGCGTCGGCGCAGGTAGGGCAGGGCGGCCTGCACGATGGCGAGGGCCCCGACCACTTTGGTGTTCAGGCCTTCAGACAGGGCCGCGGCCGAGAGCTCCGCGATGGGGCTGCCGCCGAATCGACCGGCATTGTTGACCACGGCGTCCAGCCGGCCGAAGTGGCCAACCACCTCGCCGATCATCCGGTCGACCTGGGCCCTGTCGGTCACGTCGCAGAGGAAGGCGCTGGACCGGTCCGGGCCGAGGGCCTGCACCGTTTCCCGGCACGCGGATTCATCGCGACCGATCACGGCGGCCAGGGCCCCTTCCGCGACCGACGCTTCGGCGATGGCGCGGCCGATCCCGCGGTTGGCTCCGGTGACCAGCACCACCCGATTCTTCAGATTGAGATCCATGTTCCTCCTCGGCAGTCCCCTCGATGGCGCGGGGCTGGGCCACGGGCCAGGGCGGCGGGGCCCTCGATCAAGCGCTCTTGGCAAATCGCCGGATGGCGCGAATAATGCATTCTCCAAATGAAGCGACGCCATAAGGCGCGCTCAGTGATCCTAGGTCGAGCCCTTGGGGAGGGGGCGCGGGCTATGCAAAGAACTTCACAGTCAGCCTTTTCGGCGGTTGCTCTGGTCTTCATGCTCACAGCGTCGGCAGTGTGCTGGGCCAGTCTGGTGGCGACGGCGCTTACGGTCCTGCAGGCCTGGACCGGCTGAACGTTGCGTCCGGCTGGTCGACTCCAAATCCAATTGGGGGGACGACGGATTGACCTGCCTGGGCGTTGCGGCGCCTATGACAACGCGCGAATGAGATCGCGCGACGGCGTCAGGATTCCTGTGACCCATTGACACGACGGGTTTGTTCGGTCCTTCGAATACAGTAACCATGAACTCCAGAGACGCACTGAATCGCCCGAGCAGCAACAGGTCCAGCCCAGAGGAAGGGGCGGACGTGCAAGCTACTCCGCGTCGCGGATTTTCCCTGGTTTCCCTGCTGTTGGTCATGGTCGCGTCCGTCGCCTGCTGGGCGGGGCTTGCGATCGCCGTCTATGTCCTGCTGAGGATCTTCCTGGCCAAGGGCTGACCCGCCTGGGTCAGACCCGTAGATGGCCGTCGAGCACCGTGACGGCGCGGCCGCGCAGCAGAACGCGATCGCCGCGATTTTCACACTCCAGGTCTCCGCCGCGCCCGGGAAACGCCTGATGGTACTTCAGCGTCGCGCGCCCCAGCTTCGCGGAGAACAGCGGCGCCAGGATGCAGTGGGCCGAGCCGGTGGCCGGGTCCTCGGCGATGCCCGCGCCCGGAGCGAAGAAGCGGCTGACAACGTCATAGGGTTTGCCCGCCTCGGCCGGCGCCGCCACGATCAGGTCTCCACGACCCCCGCCCGCGGCGCCGGAAAGGGCCATGATCCGCGGCCCGTCGGCCTGCACTTGCCGGACTTCGGCCTCTGAGCCGAGAAGGGCGACCAGATAGCTCGCCGACCAGACCTCCAGCGGAATTACGCCGCCGATGGCCGAGGCCAACCCTTCGACGTCGGGGATGCGCGCGGGCGGATCGGCCGGAAAGTCCATCTCATAGCCCCCGTCCCATCGCGAGACGATCAGGGCGCCGGATCGGGTCTCGAAGGTCACGGCCGGCGCGTCCAGGCCAAGTTCCGCGAACAGCACATGGGCCGCGGCCAGGGTGGCGTGGCCGCACAGGGGAACCTCGACCGTGGGCGTGCACCACCGCAGGCCGAACCGGGCCGGATCGGCGGTCTTCAGCAGATAGGCGGTCTCAGCCTGATTGTTCTCCTGGGCGAGGCTCTGCATCCAACCGGAGTCCGGCCAGGTCTCGAAGGGCTCGAGCACGCAGGCGGGGTTGCCCTTGAAGGGGGCGGAGGCGAAGGCGTCGATCATCCATTGGCGCACGGTCGGTTCAACTCCACGGGGCCATGACAGGCGGGCCGCGACGGGCTTCGCGGCGCCCACGACCTAGATAGGCTCGACCCAGGCGATGCGCATCCGGTGGACAGGATCGGCGCACCGACGCCTAGCGCGGTTCGAGGTCGAAAGCCTCGGCGAGCAGGGCGTAGGATCGCAGCCGCACGGCATGGTCATGGGTGATGGTCACGGCCATGATCTCGTCGATCTGCAGCGCCTGCGCCATCCGCTCCAGCTGGGTCCGAACCGTTGCCGGCGCGCCCACCACCACCCGAGGCCACTCGCCTTCCTGGTCAGGGGCGTGCGGCCCTTCGGCCAGCTCTCTCAGCGCTTCCTGCGGCGCCGGAACGGGGCCGCGCAGGCCGAGCCGGAGCCGGCGGCCCATGGCGCGGTAGGTGGACGCGAGGTGTTCCGCCTCGTCGTCGGTGGGGGCGCAGATCACGCCGACGGCGGCAAGGGCCTGGGGCGACGGCGCCCGCTCGCTGGGCTCGTAGAGGCTGCGGTGCCGGCCGATGCATAGACCCGTGCCGGTAGGATTGATGAAGTGGGCGAAGGCGTAGGGGAGGGACAACTGGCCCGCCGCGCTGGCGCTCCAGGCGCTTGAGCCCAGCAGCCAGACGTCCGGTTCGCCGGGGGACTCCGGGATCACGCGGATTTTCGAAAAGGGATGGTCCTCCGGAAACGCGCCCCGCAGGAAGGCGAGCAGCTCCATGAGCTGGTTGGGAAAGTCGTCCACGTCGAATCCCGCATGGTCGCGCGTGCGGCGCAAGGCGAACGCCTCCAGCGCTTCACCCCCGGGCGCCCGGCCGAGGCCGAGATCGATGCGGCCTGGGAACAGGGCGTGCAGCGTGCGGAAGGTCTCCGCCACCTTCAGTGGCGCGTAGTGGGGCAGGAGGACCGCCCCGGAGCCCACGCGGATCGCACGGGTGGCCTGGGCGACCATGGCGATCATGACTTCCGGCGTGGACGTGGCGATCACCTCCATGCCGTGGTGCTCGGCGATCCAGTAGCGGTGGTAGCCCAGCTGGTCGCAATGGCGCGCGAGGTCGATGGTGTTGCGCAGGGCCTGGGCGGGCGTCATGCCCGTCGAGACAGGCGACTGGTCGACGACGGACAGCTTCACGCGCGGACCTCTGGAGTGGACCTTCGGCAGGTCGCAAGGCGCGGTCGCCGGGTCAAGCCTGTACGGTCTCCTCGATGGTCAACTCGGGCCAGCGCGCCTTCAGGCCAGCGGCGATCCTCAGGTAGTTGGGGCGATTGAAGACGCGGCTGGGACTGGGCCTCAGCCGCATGGCGAAACAGTCACCCAGGCCATAGGGCGCGGCGATGTCCAGTCGGCCGTCGGGCTCGAGGCGGATCCCCACGGCGTTCGCGGGCGTCAGGAATCGCTCCAGGGCCTCGTCGGTGCAGGTGAGCGGGGCATAGGGGGCGCCGAACTTGGCCTCGAACCACAGGTGCACCCGCGCCTGGTTGCGGACCTCGACCTTGGCGGCCAGCGCCGGGGGGAAGGCGGCGGAGACGCGGCGGATGAACGCGTCCTCGGCGTCCCAGGACGTGTCCGGGTCAAAATAGATTGCGTCGTAGTCCTTGATCCCATGGTCGGGGTCCCGGCCCGTGAGCGCGTTCCACACCGTCTGGAACACTGCGCCGGAACAGACGCGCCAATCCGGAAGATCCAGCGCCTTGAGCGTGGTCAGCACCTGCATCAGCGTGGGGCTGGCGCGCACGATGTCCGTCAACCGCCGTCGGAACGCGATCTCATCCTGCGATTCTGCATCCGCCATTCTCGAACAAAGCAAGAACCGGCTACCGACGTCAAGACGTCCCCTTCAGCGGCCAGCCATGGCCCAATGGTCCGTGCCCCCCGCCGAGGCCCGGAGCCTGGCGGATGGCCTCCAGCGTGTAGGCCCACGCCCGGGCGACGGCGTCCGTCAGGTCCATGCCTTGCGCCAGGCCCGTCGCGCAGGCGGAGGCGAGGGTGCAGCCGGTGCCATGGGTGTGGCGGGTGTGCAGGCGCGGTCCCTCGAACAGCGTCTCGCCGTGCGGCGTCGCCAGCAGATCAATGACCCGCTCGCCGGGAATGTGGCCGCCCTTGAGCAGCACCGCCCGCGCCCCGGCCGCCAGCAACGCGTCCGCCGCGCGCCTCTGGCCGTCGAGGCCAGCCACGGTGAGACCTGTCAGGGCTTCCGCCTCGGGCGCGTTGGGGGTCAGCAGCGCCGCCCGGGAGATCAGCAGCGCCCGCAGGGCCTGGACGGCCCGCCCCTGAAGCAGGGCCGCGCCGCCTTTGGCGACCATCACCGGGTCGATGACGGCAGGTATCTCGATGGCCTCGTCGAGGGTGCGGGCGACGGCCTCGACGGCCGCCGTGTCGCCCAGCATGCCGGTCTTGATCGCGTCGGCGCCGATGTCCGCCAGCACGGCCCGCGCCTGGGCCTCGATCACCTCGGCGGGGATCGGGTGCACGCCGAAGACGCCGAGGGTGTTCTGCACCGTGACCGCCGTGACCGCCGTGGCGGCATAGCCGCCGAGCGCCGTCACCGTCTTGATGTCCGCCTGGATCCCCGCGCCGCCGCCCGAGTCGGAGCCGGCGATGATGAGCACCCGCCCAAGCGATGTCCGTGGGTCCGTCATGGCCGCTTGTCCCACATCGCCCGCGCCGTCGACAACCGGCCGCGGGGCCGTCCCCGCTTGCAGACCATATTTTATCCGGGTAGAAAGCGGCCATCTATTTTGCCCGGGTAAAATCATGACCGATCCAGCTGAGCGTTTCTGCATCGCCTTCGAAGGCGCCCGGCGCGTCGCCGAGGGCGATTTGCAGGACGTCGCGCGGGAGGTCCGGCTCAGGCTGGCCGTTTCCACCGAGCCGGTGCTGATGTTTGACGCGGCGACCAGCGAACAGCTCGACGTCGATCTGCGCGGACCCGACCCAAACCGCCTCGTGAATGCGTCGGCCGATACGGTCGGTTCGCGCCGCCCCGGGCGGCCGAAGCTCGGCGTGGTGGCGCGGGAGGTGACCCTGCTGCCACGCCACTGGGACTGGCTTGGCGCACAGCCCGGAGGCGCTTCGGTCACGTTGCGCAGACTGGTCGAGGACGCCCGTCGCGCCGGCGCCCAGAAGGGCGTGATCCGCGCCGCTCAGGAGTCGGCTTACCGGTTCATGTCGGTCATGGCGGGCGACCTGCCGGGCTTCGAGGAGGCTGCGCGCGCGCTCTTCCGCAAGGACCAGCCGGGGTTCGAGGCGCAGATCGCCGCCTGGCCGACCGACGTGCGCGACCACGCCGCCCGGCTGGCGGCCGAGGCCCTCAGGGCTTCGCCGGCGCCGGACTGACGAAGCAGCCCGCCGGTCGCCGCCGCCGCCCGTTCGTGTTTTTCGCGAAGTTCGTGGTCAGCCTTCCTGCTGAATCGCCCGCCAGACCTTCAGGGCCTGCACCGTCTCACGTACATCGTGGACGCGTATGGCGGCCACGCCGCGGGCGGCGCCCCAGAGGGCGGCGGCGAGGGAGCCGCCGAGACGGTCGTCCGCCGCCTCGGCCGTGGCGTCGACGGCGCGGATGAAGCGCTTGCGGCTGACCCCCAGGACCACCGGGAAGCCGAGGGCGGCGATCCGGTCGAGATGGCGAAGCAAGTCGAGGTTGTGCTCAAGCCTCTTGCCGAATCCGATGCCCGGATCGAGCCAGACTTTCGCGCGCGCCACGCCGGCGGCGATCGCGGCCTCGGCGCGTATGGTCAGCAGCGCGGCGACTTCGCCGACCACGTCGTCGTAGATGGGGGCTTGCTGCATGGTGCGAGGCTCTCCCTGCATGTGCATCAGCATCACTTCGCAGCCAAGCTCTGCGGCGACGTCCAGCGCGCCAGGAGCGGACAGGGCCGTGACGTCGTTCCAGATGTCCGCGCCGGCGGCGACAGCGGCGCGCGCGGCGGCCGGCTTGGAGGTGTCGATGGAGATCCGGACGGCGCTCCCGGCGCGGATCGCGGCGATCACGGGGACCACCCGGGCGATCTCGTCCGCCTCGGACACGGGGTCGGCGCCCGGCCGCGTGGACTCCCCGCCGATATCGAGGATGTCCGCGCCTTCCGCGATCAGCCGGCGGGCGTGGGCGATGGCCGCGCCGGCGTCGATGAAACGTCCGCCGTCCGAGAAGCTGTCGGGGGTGACGTTCACCACCCCCATGACCAGCGGGACGTTCGCCGGGATCACGCCGGCTGCGGGCCGGGGTCGGGCGCGTGGGTCAGGGGCACGGCCACCGCCGGCGGCGGCAGGCGCTTCTCTTCCGGCGCTTCGCGCACCGGCGGGATGCCCTGCATCACCTTGATGATCTCGTCGCCCGACAGGGTTTCGAATTCCAGCAGGGCCTTGGCCAGGGTGTGCAGGTCCTCGAGCCGTTCGGTGAGGATCCGCCTGGCTTCGTCATAGCCGCCCTGGACCAGACGCCGGATCTCGGAGTCGATCTTCTTGGCGGTATCGGCCGAGACGTTCTGGGTGCGCGCCACCGAATGGCCCAGGAACACCTCTTCCTGGTTCTCGGCGTAGGCGACGACGCCGAGCTCCTCGGAGAAGCCCCAGCGGGTGACCATGGCGCGGGCGAGCCGCGTGGCCTGTTCGATATCCGACGACGCGCCGGAGGTGACGTTCTCGCGGCCGAAGATCAGCTCTTCGGCGACCCGCCCGCCCATCATGATGGCGAGGTTGGAGGTCATCTGCTGGAACTTCATCGAATAGCGGTCGGCCTCCGGCAGCTGCATCACCATGCCCAGCGCGCGGCCGCGCGGGATGATGGTCGCCTTGTGCACAGGATCCGCCGACGGCACCGAGAGGGCCACCAGGGCGTGGCCGCCCTCGTGATAGGCGGTCAGGCGCTTTTCCTCGTCCGACATGGCCATGGACTTGCGCTCGGCGCCCATCATGACCTTGTCCTTGGCGTGCTCGAAGTCGTGCTGGGTGACCATGCGGCGGTTCTTGCGAGCGGCCGTGAGCGCGGCTTCGTTGACCAGGTTCGCCAGGTCCGCGCCGGAGAAGCCGGGCGTGCCGCGCGCGATGGTCTTGACGTTGACGTCCGGCGACAGTGGCACATTGCGCATGTGCACGCGCAGGATCTTCTCGCGGCCGTTCAGGTCGGGATTGGGCACCACCACCTGGCGGTCGAAGCGGCCGGG
>FTHA01001139.1_pt1 | contig 101965 bp, 105 predicted proteins | sample 1640771 | NCBI WGS metagenome assembly FTHA01 (sample SAMEA3914789, study PRJEB12502) | metagenome | biome: forest; material: soil | place: Canada | collected 2011-07-03 | depth 0.3 m | reverse complement strand
GGACACCGAGTAGTTCATGTTGGCGATGCCGCCTTCGTAGATCAGGTCGACGATCAGCTTCACCTCGTGCAGGCACTCGAAATAGGCCATCTCCGGGGCATAGCCCGCCTCGACCAGGGTCTCGAAGCCCGCGCGGATCAGCTCCACAAGCCCGCCGCAGAGCACGCTCTGCTCTCCGAACAGGTCAGTTTCGCATTCCTCGCGGAAGGTGGTCTCGATGATGCCGGCGCGGCCGCCGCCAATGCCGGACGCATAGGCCAGGCCGAACTCATGGCCGCCGCCCGAGGCGTTCTGATGGACGGCCAGCAGGCAAGGCACGCCACCGCCCTTGAGGTATTCGCCGCGCACCGTGTGGCCGGGCCCCTTGGGCGCCACCATCAGCACGTCGATCGTTGGCTTGGGCTCGATCAGCTGGAAGTGGATGTTCAGGCCGTGACCGAACAGCAGCGCCGCGCCGTCCCGGATGTTGGGCGCGATCTCGGACTCGTAGATGCTCTTCTGCAGTTCGTCGGGCGCCAGGATCATCAGGCCGTCGGCCCACGCGGCGGCGTCCGCCACCGTCATGACTTTGAGCCCCTCGCCTTCAGCCTTCTTCACCGAGGCGGACGTGGACTTCAGCGCCACAGCGATCTGTTTCACGCCGGAGTCGCGCAGGTTCAGCGCGTGGGCGTGGCCCTGGGAGCCATAACCGACAATCGCGATCTTCTTGTCGAGCAGGCGGGCAAGGTCGGCGTCGCGGTCATAATAGACGCGCATGTTCGTGTCTCCAAAGGCGCGTGGCCAAAAGGCGCGAGGAAATCGGGCCGCGCAACAGGGCGCCGCCAGCGAGCCGGCTTTCGACCGGTTTTTTGCCTCTGCGTCAAGGCTGGATCACGACGCGAAAGGCCCCGGGGCGCGGGTCCCCGGGGCCTGGATCGACGATCTCGGGGAGCGTCGGTCAGTAGAACTCGCTGTAGATCACCTGCAGGATCTCGCCCGTCTGGATGTCCACCAGGACCGCGTCGCCGCCATAGCGGATCCATTCGCAGCCGTAGGGCGGAGGCGGCAGGCCGTAATCGTTGAAGTCATCCAGCCAGTAGCTCTGGGACAGGAAGATGTACGGCAGGGTCTCGCCGAAGGACCAGCGCCGGTAGCCGTAGCCGCGTGGCCAGTTGAAACCACCGAGGTTGAAACGGCTTCGGGCGTTGAAGTCGCGGAAGAAGCCCTGGCGGTCGCCGCGGCGGTCTTCCCAGCGGTGGTCGCCCCGGTCGCCGCTGAAGCGGTCGCCTGAACGGCCATCGTTGCGGCCGCGCCAGGCCTCGCCGTTGTTGGAGTTCGCGCCCTGGCCGTTCTGCCCGCGCCATTGCCCGTTGGGGCCGCGGTTGCCGCCGCGAGCGGCCTGTCCCTGGGTGAACGCGCCGGACTGGCCGGTCTGGCCCTGCCAGTGACCGTTCGGTCCGCGATTGCTGGACTGTCCCTGGACGTAGGCGCCGCCCTGGCCCTGGCCCTGACCCTGACCCTGGCCCTGGCCCCGCCCTGCCGTCCCGGAATAGGTCCGCGCCTGGCCTGCGCCCTGGCTCTGGCCCTGGCCTTGAACGGCGCCTGGCGCGTATCGGCCAAAGCCGTACTGCTGGCCCGCGTTCTGGACCGACCGGTCGCCGCCGCCTCGAGCGACAGAACCCTGAGATCCGGAGCCCTGGCCGCCAGACGAGCCGCCGCCCCCGTGGTAGCCGCCGCTGTCGCCACCCCCTCGATCACCGCCTCGATCACCCCCTCGGTCGCCACCATGTGACTGGGCGAAGGCCGGTCCCGTGAGCAAGCTCAGCGCGGCGGCCGCGAGCAATATCCGTTTCATCGTTCGCTCCTGCATCCGGCCCCACGCCGGCGGCGTTTGAATTCCGACACGATCTTTACCATTACGCCACATGAACCCATGTTGAACGGCCCGCTGTCCGCCGTTCAGGTTGGGGCACGGCCTCACGGCCCGAAAACTTAACCGCTTTGAATCCAGAGACTTGATCTGAAATGTCTGACCCTTGGAACGAGGTTGTCGAATTCTGGACCGAGGCCGGCTCCAGGCGCTGGTTCGTTAAGGATCCCGCCTTCGACGGCGCCATCCGCACCCGGTTTGAGACCCTGCACATGACCGCGTCCCGGGGCGAGCTGGCGAAATGGGACGGGACGGCGAGAGGCGCGCTGGCGCTGCTGCTGCTGACCGACCAGTTCCCCCGCAACCTCTATCGTGGCTCGGCCCACGCCTTCGCCACCGACCCCATGGCGCGCGCCATCGCGGACAAGGCCGTGGCGGCCGGCATCGACCAGCAGGTCTCGCCCGAGCTGAGGCCATTCTTCTACCTGCCCTTCGAACACGCCGAACGGATCGAGGACCAGGACCGCAGCGTGGCGCTGTGCGAGGCGCACCGGACCGCCAGCGGCGACGAAGGCACGCTGAAGTGGGCCCTCGTCCATCGCGACATCATCGTCCGCTTCGGGCGCTTCCCCCACCGCAACACGGCGCTTGGCCGCCTCACAACCCCGCAAGAGCAGGCCTTCCTGGACGAAGGCGGTTTCAGCGGTTGAGGCCAAACGACCCATGCGGTGACCCCTTGAGACAAATCAAGGTCGGTGGTGGTCCTGGCGCGCATGGTCGCGGCGTCAGGAAAGGGCGATGCCATGTTGATCTGGCGCCTGTTCGGCGGCGTCCTCGCGGCTTGCGGCGGGGCGTTGATGGCGTTCCTCTGGTCGGAGCTGTTCGACCGGTCGGGACGGACCCTGCTGATTCAGCAGGTCGGCATTCCCGGAGACCTGCTGCTGGGCTTGGTTGGACTCTGTTCGATCCTGATCGGGCTGCATCTTCTGGTCAGGCCGGCCGCGGCGCTGGCGCACGCTTCACCGCCCAAACCCCGCCCGCACTGAAGGATCCGCTTGGCAGGGCCCCAGGATCGGCGGAAAATCCAGTTCGCTCATGAACGCCCCCGCCCGATTCCCCGCTGCGCCCGCCGCTCATCCCGAGCGGCAGTATCTCGACCTCCTGGCCGAGGCGCTCGATCACGGCGTGCGCCGTGAGGACCGCACCGGCACAGGCACGTTGGGACTGTTCGGCCGCCAGATCCGCTTCGACTTGAACGGCGGTTTTCCGCTGCTCACCACCAAGAGGATGCAGCTGAAGTCCATTGTGCTGGAGCTGCTCTGGTTCCTGAGCGGCGACACCAACGTGCGCTGGCTTCAGGAGCGCGGCGTGACCATCTGGGACGAGTGGGCCGACGAGAACGGCGATCTCGGACCCGTCTACGGAAAGCAATGGCGCTCTTGGCAGGCGCCTGATGGGCGGGTCATCGACCAGATCGCCAACGTGGCCGTGCAGCTGCGGGCCAATCCCTTCAGCCGCCGGCATATCGTCACCGCCTGGAACCCCGCGGACGTTGACGACATGGCGTTGCCGCCCTGCCACTGCCTGTTCCAGTTCTTCGTCGCCGACGGGAAGTTGTCCTGCCAGCTCTACCAGCGCTCGGCCGATCTGTTCCTGGGCGTGCCGTTCAATATCGCAAGCTATGCGCTGCTGACCCTGATGATGGCCCAGGTCACGGGCCTTCAGCCCGGCGAATTCGTCCACACCTTCGGCGACGCCCACCTCTATCTGAACCATGCCGACCAGGCGAAGGCGCAGCTGGAGCGGGCGCCCCTGCCCTTCCCGACGCTGGCGCTGGCGCCGAAGACGGACATCTTCGCGTTCGCATATGAGGACGTCGTTCTGGAGGGCTATCAGCCCCATCCCACCATCAAGGCGCCCATCGCCGTCTGAGCCCTGGTCCCGCATCAGGCGGGCCGCTAAAGGGGAGCCATGTCCGCCATACTCGCCCTCGGCCCCATCGCCCGCTCGATGAACAACGTGATCGGCAAGGGCGGACACCTGCCCTGGCGGATCAAGTCCGACATGATCCTGTTCAAACAGACCACCATGTCCAAGCCGGTGATCATGGGCCGCAAGACCTGGGATTCCCTGCCCACCAAACCCCTGCCCGGCCGGTTGAACATCGTGCTGTCGCGGGATGGCTCGTTCGAACCTGGCGGCGCGCTGGTCTGCCAGGAGCTCAACGACGCCCTGCAGATCGCCCGTGAACAGGCCAACGAGGACCAGGTCGAGGAATACTGCGTCATCGGCGGCGCCGAGGTCTTCCACGCCGCCCTGCCCAAGGCCAGACGCATCTACCTGACCGAGGTCGAGGCCGAGGTCGACGGCGACACGATCCTGGAGCCCTTCGACGAGACGCCCTGGAAGGAAGTCCACCGCCAGCACCACCCCGTCGGCGACGGCGACGAGTTCCCGTTCACGTTCCGGGTGCTGGAGCGACGTTAGCGGGCGCTGGCCCATCGTTGGCGCAGCCGTTGGCCGCCGCCGAATTGGGCTTTCGTCGACAATTGGCGCACGGAAGTCATGTATGTATCTAGATCGCGGCCACCCTGGGAAGAAGACCACCACCTCGGCTAGCGTCAACCGCATTTCTACGCCGGAAAGCCAATCGTAAACGCAGCTCTTGACCGCATATCAGTCATTGAATTCGGTCGATTCACCGCCAAATTTTCTTCGAATTAATCTAAAATCAAACATGAAGGTGTTGCGCTTCGCCAGTGAAGTCTCATTGTCATTGTCGCGAACTCAATGCGGCAAGGACCGATTGAACGCGAAAGGCGCACATGGCCACTCAGACTGGCGTCACGATTGTGATGGTGGACGACAACGCGGACGAGATCTTCCTTACGCGCCGGTTGGTTCGACGGGATGGAATCGTCAATAACTTCGTTTCGGAAAAGAAGCCGGCGCACCTGTTGCGCACCCTCGACGACTTGCGCAGCGCCGGGGTCGACCCGCACTCGATGGTCTTGCTGCTCGACATCAACATGCCGCGGATGAACGGCTTCGAGACGCTGTCGGAAATCCGTGCAAGCACCGACTATTGGGACCTTCCCGTGATCATGTTGAGCGCCTCCGAGGAAGAGGGCGACGTGAAGGAAGCCTTCGCGAGGGGCGCCAACGGCTACATGGTCAAGCCCTTCACCGCCGAGGACTTCCTGGAGACCCTGGGTCGGGTGCCCCAGGTGAGGCTGCAGCTGGTGACGGCCGTCAGCTGATCCAGCCGTGCCTACGGCGCACGCCAGCTGGGTTGGCTGCGCCTATCCAGACGACACCGCCTTGGCGGCGCGCCCACCGCAGGGCGGGCCCATCGTCATCCCCCCATGATTGTGTAGGGTGGCCCTTGAGCGGGCGCCGACCCGCGGAGGGCGCTTCATGGACATCGAACTCGTCGCCGAGGGACTGCAGTTCCCCGAAGGACCCGTCGCCATGGCCGATGGCTCGGTCCTGCTGGTGGAAATCCGTCGAGGAACCCTGACCCGCGTGACGCCGGACGGCGTGCGACGCACCATCGCGGACCTGGGCGGCGGGCCCAACGGCGCGGCCATCGGGCCGGACGGGGCGGCCTATGTCTGCAACAACGGCGGCGCGTTCGGCTGGCGGGACTCCGCCGACATCCACATGCCGGGCGAGTCCGAAGCCCATTACCGGGGCGGCTCGATCCAGCGGGTGGACCTCGCGACCGGCAGGTTCGCAACCCTCTACGACTCCTGCGACGGCAAGCCGCTCAACAGCCCCAACGACATTGTCTTCGACCGCCAGGGCGGGTTCTGGTTCACCTGTTTCGGTCAGTCGGACGGGGAGACGCGCCGGCTGGGCGGCATCTACTACGCCAAGGCCGACGGTTCGCGGATCACCCGTTGGCGCTCCGAACAGATCTCGCCCAACGGTGTCGGCCTGTCGCCGGACGAACGCACTGTCTACTGGGCCGACTCCATGCTGCAGCGACTGTGGGCCATGGATCTGGAAGGCGCCGGCAAGCCGCGGCCGGCGGAGGGCTTCGCGGTCGGCCGCGTGCTGGTCAACCTGCCCGGCCTGCAGTGGTTCGACAGCCTGGCGGTGGAGGCCTCGGGCAAGGTCTGCGTCGCGACCCTGTTCAACGGCGGGATCACTGTCATAGACGATCCCTCAGGCGCCTATGAGCACGTCGCCTTCCCGGACGCGGTGACCACCAACATCTGCTTCGGCGGCGCGGACATGCGCGACGCCTGGATCACCTGTTCCTCAACGGGCAAGCTATACCGGTGCAGGTGGCCAAGGCCGGGGCTGAGGCTGGCGTTCAACGGATAGTTCGGGCCGGCGCGCAGCGCGTAGACCCGGGCTCCAGGCGCCTCGGTCAGAAATCCACGCTGTCGATGAACTCGAAGTCGGGCGGGCCGGGTTGCAGCGTTTCGCGCACGGCGGGAAACAGCTCGGTGAAGTGACTGGTCTTGGCGTGCTCGTCCACCGCAGCCTGGTCGCGGTAGAGCTCCATCACCACGTAGGTGTTGGAATCCGAACGGCTCTTGCAGAGCTGGTACAGCAGGTTGCCAGGCTCGGCGTCGCTCGTGACGATGGCGGCCAGGGCGCGGAACGCCGTCTCGAACTGCGGGCCCTTGCCCTCTTGGACCTTGAGCTTGGCGATCAGCCCGATCATGCGGCGTCCCCTCTGATGTATCGTTCACCGCATCTAGGCTGCGGGACGGCCTGGACGCAACCCGGACCAGGAACCACCAAGGCGTCGGCCCGCCCGCCCTACAGCGGGGCGGACGGGCCGGGGCCGGATCAGGCGGGATCAGCCTTTCAGAGACGCGCATGCGCCGGTGAGTTCGGCGGAAAGACGGGCCTTGGCGAAGTCGTCGGCGTGGTTGGCTTCCTTCTTGGCGCTGTTCTGCATCTCGTCCGCCTTGTCCAAGATGTAGTTGTCCCGCCCCTGGCTCTGGCTCTTGAGGATCGCCACGAACGACGGGGCGTCGGTCGAACCCAGTTTGGCTGAATTGGCGAGGCCCGCGCAGCGGGCCGCCTCCATGTAAGCCGTGTCGCTGAGCCGGCCGGGTTGGGCCCAAGCCGCCGTCGACGCGAGCGCCGCCGTGATTACAATTCCAGTCAGGATGCGCATGTTCTTTCCTCCTTCAGCGCCAGAAGCACCTGGAAGATGCTGATATACCGCAATCTAATCAAATTAAATCGCTGTCATTCTGAATATTACATTCTATTCATACTTACATCGACTTTCGATTATAGATTAAATCTCCGTAATGTCGAAAACTTAACTTGATTTTGACTGAATGCTTGTCAACGCAGGTGCGTCGCGCTAGAGCCGCCGCCCCTTCACCCGAGTCCCGGCGCGCCCATGGAGCCTCTGCTCGTTTCCGCCTTCGTGGTCGCCATCTCCGAGATCGGAGACAAGACCCAGCTGCTGGCGATCTTGCTCGCCACGCGCTTCAAGGCTCCCCTCCCGATCATCGCCGGCATCCTGGTCGCCACCATCGCCAACCATCTGCTCGCGGCCACGGCGGGGGTCTTCCTCTCCAATCTCCTGAGCGGCGCCTGGTTCCGGATTCTGGTGGGCGTTTCCTTCCTGGTCATGGCCGGATGGGCGCTGATCCCCGACAAGGCCGACGACCTGAAGCCCACGGCCGGCAAGCTCGGCGTGTTCGTGACCACCGTGGTCGCCTTCTTCCTGGTGGAGATCGGCGACAAGACCCAGATCGCCACCCTGGCCCTGGCGGCGCGGTTCCACTCGATCCTGCTGGTGGCGGCGGGCACCACCCTTGGCATGATGATCGCCGACGTCCCGGCCGTCTTCCTGGGCGAGGCCGCCACCAAGATCGTACCGCTGAAATACGTCCGTTGGGGATCGGCGGCGATGTTCGCGGCTCTCGGAGTCTGGGCGCTCCTGCAAACAGCCGGCTGGCTGCATTGATTCCGCTGGCGTTGTAGTCTGGCCCCATGGCCGAAACCTTCAACGACAAGACCCTGTCTCCCGCCAAGGCCGATCGCTACGCCGAGCTGGCCGTGGAGATCGCCGCCGTTCTGGAGAACGAGGCCGACGTCGTGGCGCGAATGGCGACGGTCGTCGCCATGCTCGCCCAGAGCTTCTCCGCGTTCCTGTGGACCGGCTTCTACGTCGTGGACGAGAAGCGGCCCGGCGAACTCGTGGTCGGCCCATATCAGGGCACGCTCGGATGCCTCAGGATTGCGTTCGGCAAGGGCGTGTGCGGGACGGCGGCCGCGACGCGCCAGACCCAGATCGTGCCGGACGTCGAGGCCTTCCCAGGCCACATCGCCTGCGACGGCCGCTCACGCAGCGAGATCGTAACGCCTGTGATCGATGCCGACGGCCGACTTCTGGGCGTCCTTGATGTGGACAGCGCCGATCTCGCGGCCTTCGATGAAACCGACGCCCTTTGGCTGGAGCGGATCATGGCGGACGTTTTCCGGCGCCGAATCCCGATCAACACAACGCTTCCCTAACCTGCGGCATGGAAAGTGGGCGCGCCGCCCATTCGCCCAGGGTCCCTGATGATCACCGCCGACGTCCAGCATCCCCGCGACCTGTCGCCGGCCGACATCGCCGCATGGCGGGACTATGTCCGGGCTGAACCGGCGTTCCACAGCCCACTGCTGGGTCCGGACTTCGCCCGGCTGGTGGGCGAAGTGCGTGAAGACGCGCGTGTCGCGATGTTCCGCCGCCAGGGACGCACGATCGGGGCCCTGGCCTTCCACAAACGGTCCGGCGGCTTCGCGCAGCCCATCGGAGCATGCTTCTCGGACTACCAGGCCCTGGTCTCGGCCCCGGGTGAACAGATCGACGGCGAGGAGGCCCTGGCCGCCGCGGGGATCGGCTCGATCCGATTCGGAGCGTTGATCGACCCCTCGGGATCCTTTCCCCAGGCCGGCCCGGCGGACTACCGGGGCCACGTCATCGAACTCAACGGCTCCGCGGCGGATCACGACGCGGCGCTGCGGGCGGCCAATTCCAAGCGGCACAAGAACTGGCGGCGGTTGCAGGGCCGGCTCGAACGCGAGATCGGGGAGATCACGCTTGAGCCCCGGTCCGACGACCAGGACGCCTTCGATCAGCTGATCGCCTGGAAGCGGGATCAGTTCCGCCGCACCGGGACCCACGACGTGCTGCGGCCCCAATGGGCGCGCGCCCTGTTCCAGACCCTGTTCCAGCGCAGCTGCGGCGAGGTGTTCGGCGTCATGGCGGTGATGCGCGCGGGCGGTAGGGTCGTGGCCGGCAAGTTCGGCGTGGTGGCCGACGGATACTGGCATACCTGGATATCGTCCATGGACCCGGATTGCGCGGCCTGCGCGCCCGGCCTGGTTATGATGCTGCGCGAACCGGAGATCATGGAGGCCATCGGCGTCCACACCCACGACATGGGGCCCGGCTATGCCCACTACAAAGGCCATTTCGCCAGCCGCGAGGTGAGCATCGGCGAGATCCTCGCCACCGCGGACGGCGCGGCCGGCGTGGCGGGCCGCTCCCTCCAGACCGCATGGGCCCTGGCCGGCGATGGCCGGATCGAAGCTGTTGGCCGGCTGCGCCGTCGGCTGGACACCATAAATGCGGCCGAACTTTCGGTCGGCGGACGCGTTCGCGGATTTGCGGACGCCATCACCGGCTACAGCCGCCGCGCCTCATCGCGCGAACCTGTCCAGGCGGACGCCGTGGTCCAGGAGTCATGAGCATGCCCATGATCTCGGTGATCATCCCGACCAGGGGGCGGCCCCAGTCGTTGGCGCGCGCCGTCCGTTCTCTGTTCCGCCAGGCCGGCGTGGCCTTCGACGAGATCGAACTGGTGGTGGTGGACAACGACGCCGGCGGCGGCGCCGAACCCGTCGCAGCGCGACTGGCCGTCAAGGCGCCCTTCGCCATGCGCTATGTCTGCGAGCCCCAGGCCGGAGTCGCCAGCGCCCGCAACACCGGCCTGGCCGCGGCCCAGGGCGGACTGATCGCCTTCCTCGATGACGACGAGGAGGCTTCCAGCGGCTGGCTCAGGTCACTCGTCCAGGCCCAGACCCGGTTCGACGCCGACGTGGTGTTCGGACCGGTCCGCGGTCGCGCGCCGGACCCAGACCAACGCCACCGCCAATACCTGGAACAGTTCTTCTCGCGCCTCGGCCCGTCGGAGGCCCAGGTGCTGGAGGACTATTTCGGGTGCGGCTGCAGCCTGATCCGCAGGGCCGCCCTTCCCGATGCCGATGCGCCGTTCGCCCTGTCCCAGAACCACGTCGGCGGCGAGGACGACAGGCTGTTCCAGGCCATGAAGGCGCGCGGCGCGCGCTTCGCCTGGGCGCCGGAAGCCTGGGTCTGGGAGCATCCCGATCCCAAGCGCCTCACCCTCTCCTATACGATCCAGCGCGCCTTCGCCTACGGCCAGGGGCCTGTCAGCGCCTGCCTGGCCAAGAGCCCGCCTGACTTTCCTGGCGTCGCCCGATGGATGGCCGTCGGTGCGGGCCAGGCCCTGGTGTTCGGCGCCATGGCCGCGATGAAGTGGCTGACCGGCGCGCCGGACCGGGCTTTCACCCTCGACCGCGCCGCGCGCGGCCTCGGCAAGCTCCTCTGGTTCCCACCCTTCAAGCGCAAGTTCTACGGCCTGCCCTGAGGACCCCGTCGCGCGGGCGCGCAGTTGGTGTTACGCCAGCTGGATCAGCCCTGAGCGCGATGGAGCCTCACCCTGCGCACCCTGAGCCATTTCATCGACGGCCGCGCCGTCGCCGGCGCGTCCGACCGCCTGGGCGACGTCTTCGATCCCAATACCGGCGAGGTCCAGGCCCGCGTCGCCTTCGCCACGGACGCCGAGGTTGACCTGGCCGTGCAGTCGGCCGCCCGCGCTCAGGCCGACTGGGCGCAGGTCAATCCGCAACGCCGCGCGCGACTCATGTTCGACTTCAAGCGGCTGGTGGAGGCGCGGATGGACGAGCTGGCCGCCCTGCTCTCCTGCGAGCACGGCAAGGTGCTGGCCGATAGCCGCGGCGACATTCAGCGCGGGCTGGAGGTGATCGAGTTCGCCTGCGGCATCCCCCACGCCCTGAAGGGCGAATACACCGAGGGCGCGGGGCCGGGCATCGACGTCTATTCCATGCGCCAGCCGCTGGGCGTGGTCGCCGGCATCACCCCATTCAACTTCCCCGCCATGATCCCGATGTGGATGTTCGGCGTGGCCATCGCCTGCGGCAACGCCTTCATTCTGAAGCCTTCGGAGAAGGACCCCTCGGTCCCGATCCGGCTGGCCGAGCTGATGATGGAAGCGGGTGCGCCGGCGGGCCTTCTGAACGTCGTGCAGGGGGACAAGACTGCCGTCGACGCCATCCTGCACCACCACCTGATCCAGGCGATCAGCTTCGTCGGCTCCTCCGACATCGCCCAGTACGTCTATGCGATCGGAGCGGCCAATGGGAAACGCGTCCAGGCCATGGGCGGGGCCAAGAACCATGGGATCGTGCTGCCGGACGCCGACCTCGACCAGGCGGTCAAGGACATCACCGGGGCCGCCTTCGGTTCCGCCGGCGAGCGCTGCATGGCCATGCCGGTGGTGGTCCCCGTGGGCGACCAGACCGCCGCCGCCCTGCGCGAGCGGCTGGTGGACGCGATTGGGGGCCTGAAGGTCGGGCTGTCCGCCGATCCGGACGCGCAGTACGGACCGGTGGTGACCGCCGCGCACAAGCGCCGGATCACGGACTACATCCAGTTGGGTGTCGAAGAGGGCGCCGAACTGGTGGCGGACGGCCGGGGTTTCGCCCTGCAGGGCTATGAGCAGGGGTTCTTCGTCGGCCCCACCCTGTTCGACCAGGTGACGCCCGCAATGCGGACCTATCGTGAGGAGATCTTCGGACCCGTCCTGCAGATCGTCCGGGCCCACAGTTTCGAGGAGGCCATCGCCCTGCCCTCGGCGCATCAGTACGGCAACGGCGTCGCCATTTTCACCGGCAATGGCCGCGCCGCGCGGGATTTCGCCGCCCGGGTCGAGGTGGGCATGGTGGGGATCAATGTCCCGATCCCCGTGCCGGTCGCCTACCACAGTTTCGGGGGCTGGAAGCGCTCGGCCTTCGGCGACGCCAACCAGCACGGCATGGAGGGCGTCCGCTTCTACACCAAGGTCAAGACAGTCACGGCCAGGTGGCCCGACACCGCGCTGGAGTCCCAGGACGGCTCCGCCTTCGTCATGCCGACGATGAGGTGAGGCCCTGTCCCCTGGCGCCCCCCTGATCGCACGCGCCCTGGATCGGCCGTCGATCGTGTCCGCGGCCAAGCTCTACGAGTGTTCCGGGCGGGCGACGTTCCCCTGGCGGCCGGCCCGGTTCTTCACCGCCGAGGACTTCATCGATTTCGCGCGGAACGAGGAGGTCTACCTGGCCATCCACCAGGGCGCCATCGCCGGAGTGGCGACGCTGTTTCGGCCGCTGAGCTTCCTGCACTGCCTTTTCGTCGACCCGGAGCGCAGGCGCGCAGGCATTGGCCGCGCCTTGCTCGACCACGTCCGCGGGATCGCCGATGCGCCCCTGACGCTCAAGGTCGACGCGCCCAATGCGGCGGCGATCGCCTTCTATGAACGGATGGGCGGGGTCATGATGGACGGCCCGGACCACTCCGGCGTCGACGAGGGCGTTGACTGGCGTCGATGGCGGATCGGCTGAGGAGGCTCGATGTCGGAACCTGAGGTGATCGTCCGCTCGGAAGAGGGTCTGGGCCGGCTGACCCTGAACCGCCCCCGCGCCCTCAACGCCCTGACCGCCGACATGTGCGCGCTGATCTGCGACGCCCTGACGGGCTGGCTGGCGGACGACGGCGTCACGGCGGTGGTGATCGACCACGCGGGCGAACGCGGCTTCTGCGCCGGCGGAGACATCCGGCTGGTGGCCGAGAGCGGAGCCAGCGACGGGCGCGAGGCGCGGCGGTTCTTCCGTACGGAATACCGGATGAATGAGCTGTTGTTCCGCTATCCCAAGCCCGTCGTCGCCATCATGGACGGCATCACCATGGGCGGCGGGGTGGGAATCTCCCTGCCCTGCCGGGTCCGCGTCGCGACTGAGCGGACCGTGTGGGCCATGCCCGAGGGGGACATCGGCCTGTTCCCGGACGTGGGGGCAGGGTGGCACCTCGCGCGCCTGCCGGGCCAGGTCGGGGTCTGGCTGGCCTTGACCGGCGCCCGGCTGCGGGCGGCAGACTGCAAAGCGTTGGGAATCGCCACGCACATCGTGGACAGCGGACGCGTCGGGGAATTCGTTCGTGCGCTTCAGGACGCTCCCTTACCCTCCACCATCGAGGACGAAGGCGGTGTTGTCGCACATCTGCCCGCCATCGACCGCCTGTTCGCACAGGACACCGTCGAGGACGTGCTGGCGGCGCTCGACGCGGACGGCTCGGACTGGGCGTCCGTGCAACGGGACACCATCGCCCGGAAATGCCCGACCACACTGAAGGTCGCGCTGCGCCTGCTCCGCGAGGGCGCCGACAGGACCACGTTCGCCCAGGAGATGGCGGTTGAGTTTCGGGTCGCGGTCCGCATGAGCGCGCGTCATGATTTCATCGAAGGCGTGCGGGCGCTGATCCTAGACAAGGACAATGCCCCCCGCTGGTCGCCCGCGACGCTGGACGACGTCACCCCTGCGATGCTGGACGCGATCTTCGCGCCCTTGCCCGCCGAAGACGCCTGGAGCCCGCTGCCATGAGCCGCATCGCGTTTCTCGGCCTGGGCGCCATGGGCGCAGGCATGGCGGCCAACCTGGCCAAGGACGGCCGCGAGGTGATCGCCTTCGACCTGGCGCCGGAGGCCCTGATGCGCGCCGCGGCGGCCGGTCGCCGGACAGCCGCCAGCGCGGCGGAGGCGGTCACGGGCGCGGCGATCGTCATCACCATGCTCCCGGCCGGACCACAGGTGCGCCAGGCCTACCGCGAGGACATCTTGCCCAACGCCCAGGCGGGCGCCCTCCTGATCGACTGTTCCACCATCGACGTGGAGTCCGCCCGCGCCGTGGCGGCCGAGGCGGCGGCCGCCGGTTTGCGCATGGCCGACGCGCCTGTCTCGGGTGGGACCGTGGGCGCGGAGGCCGGGACCCTGGCCTTCATGGTCGGCTGCGCGGCGGACGACTTCGACGCGGTTCGCGACACACTGGCGCCCATGGCGCGAAACGTCATCCGGGCGGGCGAGGCCGGAGCGGGCCAGGCCGCCAAGATCTGCAACAACATGATCCTCGGCGTCTCCATGCTGGGGGTTTGCGAGGCCTTCGCCCTGGCCGAGAAGCTGGGCCTCGACCGGGACCGCTTTTTCGAGATCGCCTCGCAGTCGTCCGGCCAATGCTGGTCGCTGACCACCAACTGCCCGATCCCCGGCCCAGTGCCGGGGTCGCCCGCCAACCGCGACTACGCGCCCGGTTTCGCGACGGCGATGATGTTGAAGGACCTGAAACTCGCCCAGGCCGCCGCCGCGTCGGCCGGCGCCGCCGCTCCGATGGGCGCGCAGGCCGAAGCGCTCTTTGCGCTCTTCGACGGGCTAGGCTACGGCGGCAAGGATTTCTCGGCGGTGATCCAGCTGTTTCGCGGTCGCCTCTCCGAGCTGACCTGAAGGAGACGCCGATGAGCTATGAGACCCTGATCGTCGAGACGAGCGACGGCGTGACTCTGATCCGGCTGAACCGGCCCCAGGCCCTGAACGCACTGAACGACCAGCTGATGGACGAGTTGACCGCGGCCCTCGACGCCGCCGAGGCGGACAACGATGTCCGCGCCATGGTGATCACCGGATCCGAGCGCGCCTTCGCCGCCGGGGCCGACATCAAGGAAATGGCGTCCAAGGATTACGTCCAGGCCTATCGAGAGGGTTTCATCACGCGAAACTGGGAGCGTGTGACCCGGTGCCGCAAGCCGGTGATCGCCGCAGTGGCCGGCTTCGCGCTCGGCGGCGGCTGCGAGCTGGCCATGATGTGCGACTTCATCGTCGCGGCCGACACCGCCAAGTTCGGTCAGCCTGAGATCACTCTGGGCGTCTCGCCAGGCGCGGGCGGCACCCAGCGGCTGACCCGATTGATCGGCAAATCCAAAGCCATGGACATGATCCTGACCGGCCGGATGATGGACGCGTCGGAGGCGGAGCGCGCCGGCCTGGTCAGCCGGGTGGTCCCCGCCGCCTCGCTGGTGGAGGAGACCCTGGCCATCGCCAAGAAGCTTGCCGGCCTTTCCCCAGTGTCCCTGATGCTCACCAAGGAGATGGTCAACGCGGCGCTGGAGACCACCCTCAGCGAGGGGGTGAAGCTGGAGCGGCGGCTGTTCCACTCCATGTTCGCCCTGCAGGACCAGAAGGAGGGGATGGCGGCCTTCATGGAAAAGCGTAAGCCGGACTTCAAAGGCCGCTGACCAGGCCGCCGGGCGGGGAGTTCAAGTGTTCGGGAAGATCCTGATCGCCAATCGCGGCGAGATCGCGGTGCGCATCATCAAGACGGCCCGCCGCCTGGGGATCCGGACCGTTCAGGTGTATTCCGAGGCCGACGCCGGATCACTGGCGGTGGAAATGGCCGACGAGGCCGTTCTGATCGGCCCGCCGCCAGCGGCCCAGTCCTATCTGCTGGCCGAAGTGATCATCGCCGCCGCCAAGGCGACGGGCGCCGAGGCGATCCATCCCGGATATGGCTTCCTGTCCGAGCGGGCCGAGTTCGCCAGGGCGCTGACAGCGGAAGGGATCGTGTTCATCGGCCCCAACGCCCGGGCCATCGACGCGATGGGCGACAAGATCGCCTCCAAGCGCTTCGCGGCCCAAGCGAAGGTTTCGACCGTACCGGGCAGCGTCGAAGTGATCCAGGATTCAGGCCACGCCGTCCGCATCGCCGAACAGATCGGCTATCCGGTGATGATCAAGGCCTCGGCTGGCGGCGGCGGCAAGGGCATGCGCGTCGCCTGGAGCCGCGTCGACGTCGAGGAAGGCTTTCCCGCCGCCCAGGCCGAGGCGGTGGCGAGCTTCGGCGACGGCCGCATCTTCATCGAGAAATTCGTCACCCAGCCCCGCCACATCGAAATCCAGGTGCTGGGCGACAAGCACGGCAATCTCGTCCACCTGAACGAGCGCGAGTGCTCGATCCAACGCCGCAACCAGAAGGTCATCGAGGAGGCCCCTTCGCCATTCCTGGACGACGCCACGCGCCAGGCCATGGGAGCCCAGGCGATCGCCCTGTCCCGGGCGGTGGACTACGACTCCGCCGGCACGGTCGAATTCATCGTCGACGCCGACCGCAATTTCTACTTTCTGGAGATGAACACCCGGCTGCAGGTGGAACACCCCGTCACAGAGCTGACCACCGGCGTGGACCTGGTTGAACAGATGCTGCGCGTCGCGGCGGGCGAGACCCTGGCGCTGAAGCAGAAAGACCTCGCGCCCCGGGGCTGGGCGGTCGAGAGCCGGGTCTACGCCGAGGACCCCTATCGTGGCTTCCTGCCGTCGATCGGCCGGTTGGTCAGATATCGCGCGCCGGACGAGGGCGAACACGACGGCGTTGTCGTGCGCAATGACGCCGGGGTGCGCGAGGGCGACGAGATTTCGATGTTCTACGACCCCATGATCGCCAAGCTCTGCGCCCATGCAGAGACGCGGAAGGGTGCGATCGGCGGCATGGCGGCGGCGCTGGACGGCTTCGTCATCGAGGGCGTCGAACATAACCTGCCGTTTCTTTCCGCCGTGATGGACCAGGACCGGTTCGGCGAGGGTCGCCTGACCACGGGTTACATCGCCGAGGAGTTCCCGGACGGCTTCCATGGCCTGCCGCCGACGCCGTGGCAGCTCGACCTGATCACTGCGGCGGCCTGCTGGATGCACCGCCTGCAGACCTCCCGCCGGGCCAACGGCGGCAAGCTGCGCGACGACTGGATCGTGGTCACCGGCGCGGACAAGCGACGTGTGCGGCTGAGCCTCGCTGAGCGGAGCCTCGAGATCGAGTATCTCGACGAGGGCCGCGTCCTTCGCCTGACCGGCGTGGATTGGCGGCCGGGCCAGCCCCTGCTGCGGGCGGCGCTCGACGGCGTCCGGTTCACGGTCAAGGCCGCCCCCGCGGCGGAGGGCTTCGACATCCGCCACCGTGCGGCGACCGCCCGCGTCCTGGTGCTGAACCCCCGGTCGGCGGAGCTGCACGAAAAACTGCCGGCGCGCGCACCCGCCGACACCTCGAAGCTGATCGTGTCGCCCATGCCGGGCCTGGTGATTTCCATCGCCGTCGAGGCAGGCCAGGCGGTGAAGGCCGGCGAGACCGTCGCGGTGGTCGAAGCCATGAAGATGCAGAACATCATCCGGGCCGAGCGCGACGGCGTGGTCAAGTCAGTGGGGGCCAATCCCGGCGACTCCATCGCCGCCGACGAGGTGCTGATCGAACTGGCCTGATCTCGCCGGGCGCCTAGAGAGCCTTGGAATGCCGGGCGGCTGAAGCCGTCAGGGCGCCGTCGAAGCAGGCCGCCACGGCCCGGACCAGCCGACGGGCGTCTTCGGGAACCGCGATCCTGCGTCCGTCCACCCGGCAAAGTCCGTCGGGTTGCAGGGCCGAGGCCGCGGAGAGGCCGTCGTCCAGGTGATCCGCGCAGAAACCTTCGGCTGCGCAGATGTCGCCGATGTCCGCGCCGAGATCGCACATCAGCCGCTCGATGACCCGGGCGCGCAGTCGGTCCTCGCCCGTCACGGTCACGCCGCGATCCACCGCCAGCCGGCCGTCGGCCACAGCGCCGGCCCAGGCGTCCGTGGCGCGGGCGTTCTGGATGAAGCCCTGGGGAAACTGGCCGATCGCCGAGGCGCCGAGGGGGATCAGCACCTCCGCCGGGTCCACGGTGTAGCCCTGGAAATTGCGGCGCAGCCGGCCCTCGCGCGCCGCCGCCGTCAGCTCGTCCTGGGGCAGGGCGTAGTGGTCCAGCCCGATGAGGTCGTAGCCCTCGGCGGCGAGGACCACGTCGGCCGCGTCCGCCTGGGCCCAGCGGCCGTCCAGATCGGCCAACTCGTCCTCGCGGATGACGCCCTGGTGCTTCTTGAACCATGGCACATGGGCGTACCCAAAGACGGCGATCCGATCCGGCCGGAGCCCCGCGGCCAGCCGGGCGCTGGCCGCGACCGTGTCGGGGCCCTGCGCCGGCAGGCCGTACATGAGGTCGAAGTTGATTCCGTCCACCCCCGCCTGGCGCAGAGCGGTCATCGCGCGTTCGATCATCGCGTAGGGCTGGATGCGGTTCACCCTGGCCTGGACGACGGGGTCGAAGGTCTGGACCCCCAGGCTGGCGCGGGTCACGGCGGCCCGTTGAATGGCTGCGATGAATTCGTCGTCCAGGGCCCTGGGATCCAGCTCCACCGCGACCTCGGCGTCGGGCCTCACACGGAAGGCGTCGCGCAGGTGCTGGACGAGGTCGAAGAAATCACCGGGTGACAGCGCGTTGGGGCTGCCGCCGCCAAAATGCAGATGGGCCGCCCCGCCGTGCGGTCCGAGCGCGCCGGCCCACAGATCGATCTCCTGGTGCAGCCGTTCCAGATAGGCCGAAATGCGCCGGTATCCGTTGGGGACGGTGGTGTGGCAGCCGCAGTACCAGCAGAGCTGGTCGCAGAAGGGAATGTGGACGTAGACCGAGACCGCCTGGCCAGGACCAACCTGGGCCGCCCAATCGCGCGCCGTCCCCTGCCCCACGCCGTCATTGAAGGCCAGCGCCGTGGGATAGCTGGTGTAGCGCGGCAGGTTGCGCTCGGCGTGACTCCGGAAGCCCTGGGGAATGAGCAGCGGGGCGCCCATGCTAAGCCCCGTCCAGCCGCTGGTGCATGGCGGGCAGCTCGCCCCGGCTGACCGCGATGCCTGTCTGCAGGCTCTGGGCGATCCGCTCGGCCCGGTCCACGAACAGCGCCGCCGCGTCGGGCGGGCAGACGTCGTTCGCCGTACGGCGGAAGAGTTCGAGCCAGCGGGTGAAGTGACGGGGTTCGATCCCTGGCACGGCCGCGTGGGCGCTCATGGGCGTTCCATGATAGCGGCCGCTCATCAGCGTCACCGAGGACCAGAAGTCACACATCTTGGCCAGATGCGGCGTCCAGTCGGTGATAACCCGGTCGAAGACGGGTCCAAGGTCCGGATCGGCCCGGACTCGGTCGTAGAAGGCGTACACCAGCGTATGGATCAGGCCTTCGGTGACGCCCACCGGCTGACCGGGAGAAAGCATCTCCCTGACCGAGCGGACCTGGTCTGGACTCTTCACTTGGGTCACGAGGTCGACACGTCGTCCCGGCGCGCGCGATCTGACCATTCAGGCGCACGAACGTGGCGGTCGAATAGCGAGCGATCCGGCGTCAGGCCTTGAGACAGATCAACGGCGGAACGGGCGGCAGGCGCCCGCCGCTCAGATCGACGCCCCCCTGAGCACCCCCTCGATATCGTCGATCAGGCGCAGCGCGGCGGCCTGGCCGCGCTGAGCCTCCAGGTTGGCCACGCGCTCGACCACAGCCGCCAGGACGCGCCGATCCTGGGCCGTCAACTGTTCCACCAGATCGAGGAATTGCGCGCGGTCGCCGCTGACCGGAGACCTCGCCGCGCCCCGTCTCGCGGACGCCCCGCCCCAATACCTGTTCATCGGATTGACCCTGTCGCCCTTGCGCCGAAGCCAAGCCCAGGGCGACAGCGACGACAATACCCACAAATGAGAGGCGCCTGTGCGGCGGACCTTGGTAATCAAGGGGTTTGGGGTGTGAGCTGAGTTCGTAAGCTCCATAGGCCAACTCTGGTGGTGCAGAGACCTTCAACCACGGCGACGCCCGCGGACAAGGATTATCCTTAATAGCTGGGGCGGCCTGTGCATAATGTTCTGCTTTGCCACCACTGCGACAATTCACGGCACTTAACGACTGTTACGAAACGTTGTAAGGAGCCCTTAGAACAACCATCGAAAGGTCTTTTTGCCTTGTCTACAGTATCTGATGTTCACCACGCCGATCCCATTGACATCGCCGTGGGCGCGCGCATCCGCATGGGCGCAAGCTGCTCAGGGTCAGCCAGGGATCGCTGGCCGAAGCCCTCGGAATCACCTTCCAGCAGGTGCAGAAGTACGAACGCGGCGCCAATCGCGTTTCCGCGTCCATGCTGGTCAAGATCGCCCGCCGCCTCGAGTGCACCGTGGCGTCCCTGATCGGGGAAGACGGCGGCTCCGTCGACGACGGCATGGCCCCGCGCCTCGCCATCCCCGGCGCGGTCGATCTGCTCAACGCCTTTGCGAAGATCGACAGTCCGGTGACCCGCCGGCGCATCCTGGATCTCATGACGGTTCTGGCCGGCGGCGATCCTGACGTTGAGACGGAGTCCGAAACCGTGTCTTTCCGCCGCAAGGCGCATTGAGGCCCGACGAACGATCCCGGATCTGGCGACCGTTCAGAATCGGGATCGTTCCCCGCTCAGCCCCCGCTGAGCTCCAACTGGCGCGCGATCTCCGCCGCGGCCGCCCGCAGATCCGCCATATGCTCCGCCACCACCTGCTGCACGCTCATGGCGCGGCGGGTCCAGGTCAGATTCAACGTCGCGATCACCTGGCCGGCGGCGATCACCGGCACGCTGATGGAATTTCGGCCGTCATCGGGCATCCGGACGCCGCCTCTGGGTCCTCCGGACAATGACGGGTCCCTCAGGCCGAAACCCTGCGCCTGGGTCTGGGCGACCAGGCGGGCGAGCCCGGACGGGTCGAGGGCGAAGGCGTCGTCGGGATCGGCGCTTTCGCGCAGTAGACGTACGATCTCCTCGCGCTCCTCGGGACTGCAGAAGCTGAAATAGGCGCGGCCCGTCGCGGTGAGGAGGATGCTGATCCTGGCGCCCACCGGCCCAAGGGGCAGGTGCGAGACGTGAGACAGCGGCCGATTTGTCTCGATGATCTCCATCCGGCTCGCACGGCGCACCGCCAGGACCGATGGCCAGTCGACCTGTTCGCACAGACGGGCCATCACCGGAGAGGCGAGTTCCACCAGTCTGCTGGTGTCGTCCGCCGCCGGCAGGGGACCGGCGGGCCGGCTGGACGGCAGGTAGGCGCCGTCGGCCATCCGTTGCCAGACGAGGTTCCGCTCGATCAGGGTGCGCAGGATGCGCAGCAAGGTCGCCTTGGGCAGGCCGGTGATCTCATGCAGATCCTTGAGCCCCGCGCTCTGTCCGGTGCGCAGCGCCTGCAATACGTCCAGGCCACGCTCCAGCGCCCGGATGGACTTCACCGATGAAACCGCGGCGCGTCTGGTCGCGGCCCGGGGTCTTGGCGCCGACGCAAGCGACATGGTTTGGCCAATCCTGATGCACGACGGGCGCGCCCCCTGGACGGCGGGCGGTCCGCCGCCAAGGTACCGGCATCACGTTGTCCGGACAATCAACTCAGGAGGGCCGCGGCCGCGCGACGACGCTATTTCCCGGATGCGGCCTTCTCAGTGACGTCCAGGCGCGCCTTCCACGGATCGGCGCCGGCTCTTGGCCCATCCGGTGAGAAGTCCATGATGGTGTCCTTGCCGGCGTCATAGGCTGGCCAGACCGGCAGGCCCGGCCCGTTCGGGTCGCCAGATTTCGCGAAGTTGGCCCAATAGGCGTTCGCGGCCTGAGCGGCGGCCTCGTCGGCGGGCGCGAGGTCTTTGCCGTATTTCGCCGCGACGGTGTCGAAGACATAGGGAATCTCCGTGGCGTGCGGCGCGCCCGTCCATTGGCCGCGCATGGAAGCGGCGACGTAGGAGAAGCGGTATTCGTAGGTGTGCAGGCCCTGAGCGGCCAGGGTCTTGGCGGTGAACCGGGCCGGCTCGACCATCATCTTGTCCATGGCGACAGCTGAGCCGGCCGCGCGGACATCCCCGACGCCAAGGGGATCATAGGCGGCGCGGGCCGCGGCCCTGTCATCGCCGAAGGGCGCGAGAACCTCATCCATGGTCTTGGCGAAGGAAAAACCGATGTCGGCGCTGTTGGCGCCGATCATCACCGGGACCTTGGCCTCACGGCCGCCCAGGTAGGCCTGGTCCGGCGTCTCGACCACGATCCGGCCGTCCAGGAGGGGGCCGCCCGCATAGGTCGCCGCCGCTGCGCCCATGCTGGCCATGTTGAGCCCGTTCACCAACAGGTCTGCCGGCAAGGCGCGCAGGGCGGCCAACGCTTGGGGCCCATCGCCCTCGACGCCATTGGCCTTGGCGAAGGCGACGCCCACCGACTCCGCCGAGGACGGCCCGCCCGGGACGTCCTCGTGGATGCGTCGCATGGGCATGAGGCCGCCGCGCCCGCCCCCGGATTCGATGATCGCCTTGTGGAACAGGCCCTTGGCCATGGGCGAGGTCAGCAGCATGTGAACCGAGCCGCCCCCGGCGGACTCGCCAAAGATGGTGACGTTGTCCGGATCGCCCCCGAAGCTTGCGATATTACGCTTCACCCACTTCAGCGCCGCGATCTGATCCATGTAGGCGTAGTTGCCGAGCATGCCGTCCGCGTTCTCCCTGGTCAGGGCCGGATGAGCGAAGTAGCCGAAACGGCCCAGCCGGTAGTTGAAGCTGACGAGGACCACGCCGCGTTTGGCGAACTGGCCGCCGTCATAGACCGCGGGCGAAGACCCGCCGTTCACGAAGCCGCCGCCGTAGATCCAGACCATGACCGGAAGCTTGCCCAAGGACGCCTCGGCGGGGCGCCAGACGTTCAGGACCAGACAGTCTTCGTCGGGGGCGGTTCCCAGCGGCGCCGCGTCGCTGGGGAAGGGCTTCTGCATGCAGTCGTGGCCGTATTCAACAGCGGACCGGACGCCGCTCCAGGCCGGCGCCGGCTGAGGCGCCCGCCAGCGCAGGGGCCCCACCGGGGCGGCCGCGAAGGGAACGCCCTTGAAGGACAGGACGCTGTCCCGGACCTGGCCCCGCAAGGCGCCGGCGTCGACCCGGACCTCGCCCGCGAAGGGCGCGGCGTCGGCCGCGCCGCAGAGCGCCACGGCCGCAGTCAGACCGGCGGCCAACAGGATTCGACTGAGGATCATGAGGGGCTCCGTGGGCGAAGGCGGTGCAGCCGATCGGTGCGATTCCGCCGGCGCCGTTCGGCGCGCGGTCACTGGACGAAGTGTTAGGAGGCGTCAGACATCGGTGTCAATGTTCATTCGCCAGAGGTGATGCGGGACGTGAACACCTCCGCGATTGGCCGCCACACCTTGCCACGAGGACGCTTGGCGCAGACCCCGGGTTGCTTCAAACTCGGCTCAAGCCGTGCGCGGCCGGGGCGACGCATCGACGTGGGTTCCAAAACGATCAACGACGTCGCCAAGCACGCCGGTGTCTCCAAGAAGACCGTCTCCCGGATCCTGAACTCAGAGCCTCATGTGAGCGCGGCCCTGCGAGAGCGGGTGCTGAATGCGGTCAAGGAGCTGCGGTACCGGCCCAGGACATCGGCGCGCAGCATGCGCGGCGGACGCTCCTACGTGCTGGGGTTCCTCCTGACCGGGCCCTATCCCTATGCGATCGAGGGTCAGCTGGGCGCCCTCACGGCCTGTCGGCGGGCCGGCTACCATCTGCTTGTGGAGGCGATGGACCCGGCCGGCACGGACCTTGACGAGGGACTGGAGCTGCTGACGGGCGGACTTCCAGTGGACGGGGTCATCCTGCTGCCTCCCCTTTGCGACAACCAGGCGCTCATGAGCGGCCTGGACACGGCCGGCATCCCCTACGCCCGGATCGCTCCGGCGACCGACCGCCAGAGGACGCCCTATGTCGACCCGGACGACCTGCGCGCCGCCCACGTCATGACCGAGCACCTGCTTGAGCTGGGCCACACCCGCATTGGCTTCATCAAGGGGCCGGCCGGGCACCTGGCGTCCACCCTGCGCCTGGACGGATATCGCCAGGCCCTCAAGGACTGGGGGCTGGCGGCCGAGGAGGAGCTGATCCTGGACGGGCGCTTCACCTTCGAGTCCGGCTATGACGCGGCTGGGCCGTTGCTGCACCTGGCGGACCCACCGACCGCCGTGTTCGCGTCCAATGACCTGATGGCGCTGGGCGTCATGGCCAGGGCGCAGGAACTTGGCCTGCGGCTGCCGCAAGCCCTGTCCGTGGCGGGCTTCGACGATATTCCCTCGGCGGCCATGACCCGTCCGGACCTGACCACCATGCGCCAGCCGATCGCAAGAATGACGGAGATCGCAACGGAAATGCTGATCGGTCGGGCGCCGGGAGTGGAGGGGGGGGCTCGCCCTCTGCATCGGACCCTGGGCTGCGAGCTGGTGATCAGACGATCGACGGCGCCTCCATCGCGGCCTGGGAAGACGGCTGCACGCCGCAACGGGACGAGCACCCGCACTGGGCGGTGATCAAGGGACCTGGCGGGGCGGCTTGTGATACCGGTGTCAGATTGCTAATCGCTGATCGAGACTCGGGCAGGACCCCGGCGCGCCTCCAGGGAAAGCAGATGAGATCGATGGCTCCATACGCGATCCTCGCCGCCACTACGGCCTGCCTTGCGTTCGTGGCGCCTCTGTCGGCTGACGCCGGGACGCCGTCCAAATTGCTTCACGGCGCGTGGACCAACACCAGGCTCTCGCCCGATCGTAGGGCCGATCTTCTCCTGCAGGCGATGACGCCGGACGAGCAGGCCTCGCTCCTGCATGGCTCCATGCCGCTCTTCATGCGCCCCATGCCGGCAGGCGTGGTCGCCTCCGCCGGCTATTTCGATGGCGTGCCGCGGCTGGGCGTCCCGGCCCTGCGGGAAAGCGATGCGAGCCTCGGCGTCGCCAACGCCGGTCGGGTCAACGACGACGCGGCCCCCCTGCCCTCCGGCCTGGCGTTGGCCGCCACCTGGAGCCCCGCGCTCGCCTTCGACGGCGGCGCCATGATCGGCAAGGAGGCCCGGCAGAAGGGGTTCAACATCATGCTCGCGGGCGGGGTGAACCTGGTGCGCGACGCACGCAACGGCCGCAACTTCGAATACCTGAGCGAGGACCCCCTGCTTTCGGGTGTCATGGCCGGCGCGTCCATCCGGGGCATCCAGAGCCAGCACATCGTCTCGACGACCAAGCATTTTGTCCTGAATGACCAGGAGACCGGGCGTCAGATCTACAGCGCCAACATCGCCGAGGCGCCGTTTCGCGAATCCGACCTCCTGGCCTTCGAGATCGCCATCGAGAAGGGCGATCCTGGCTCGGTCATGTGCGCCTACAACCGGATCAACGGCGTCTACGCCTGCGAGAACGCCGCGCTGCTGACAGGGGTGCTCAAGCAGGACTGGGGTTGGCGCGGCTGGGTCATGTCCGACTGGGGCGCCGTGCATTCCCTGGGCGCGGCCATGGCCGGCCTGGACCAGGAGTCGGGCCAGCAGCTGGACGAGAAGGTCTTCTTCGACGCGCCCCTGCGGCAGGCTGCAAAGGCGGGCGACATCCCGACGTCTCGCGTCCACGACATGGCCCACCGCATCCTGCGCAGCCTGTTCGCCAAGGGCGTCATGGATCCCGCGCCGGCGGCCGGTCCCCTCGACACGGCCGCCGACTCCGCCGTGTCCGGCCGCACCGCCGACCAGGGCATCGTCCTGCTGAAGAACCAGGCTGGCCTGCTGCCCCTGGCCAAGGGCGCCAGGCGGATCGTCGTGATCGGATCGCACGCGGACATTGGCGTCCTCTCAGGGGGCGGCTCGTCCCAGGTCGTCCCGTTGGGGTCGGTGAAGTTCCCGGCTCCCAAGGGCGCGCCCTCATGGGGAGGCGGCATTGTCTATCAGCCCTCGTCGCCCCTGAAGGCGATCCAGGCTCGCGCCGGCGTCGCCGTCACCTTCAACGACGGCGCGGATCCGGCCGCTGCCGCCGCCCTGGCCAAGGGCGCCGACGTCGCCGTGGTCTTCGCCAGCCAATGGTCTACTGAGGGCCTGGATGTCGACCTGTCCCTGCCCGGCGGCCAGGACGCCTTGATCGAGGCTGTCGCAGCCGCAAATCCGCGCACCATCGTCGTGCTGGAGACCGGCGGCCCGGTGTTGGCGCCATGGCTGGACAAGGCCGGCGCCGTGCTTGAGGCCTGGTATCCTGGCGCCCAGGGTGGCGAGGCCGTGGCCAGGGTCCTGTTTGGAGAGGTCAATCCCTCGGGCCGGCTTCCCGTCACGTTCCCGGCCGCCGAAGACCAGCTGCCTCGCCCGCAACTGCCGGGCGCCGGCGAAGCGCCGCCGGAAGGTGGGGCGGCGCCGGCCAGCGCCCCCAAACCCTTCGATGTCGACTACCCAGAAGGGTCCGACGTCGGGTACCGCTGGTTCGCGAAAACCGGCCGCACGCCGCTTTTTCCGTTCGGCTACGGCCTGTCCTACACCACCTTCCGCCACACCGGCCTGCGCGTCTCGGGCGGGCGGACCCTGACCATCAGTTTGAAGGTGACCAACACGGGCCCCCGCGCCGGAATCGACACGCCGCAGGTCTATCTGGACAAGGCGCCGACCCGGACCCAGCAGCGGCTGCTCGGCTGGTCGCGGGTGGCGCTCAAGCCTGGAGAAAGCCGCCAGGTGAAGTTGGTCGCGGACCGCCGCCTGCTCGCCGACTGGGACGTGAAATCCCATGGCTGGCGCCTGGCCGGCGGCGCCTACACCGTGTCTCTGGGGGCGCACTCGGCCGCCCGGGACCTGCACGCCTCGGCCGAAGTCGCGGCCGCGGTGCTAGGGCCATAGCCGGCGTCAGCGCGGCTCCAGCAGCGGCAGGCCCACGGTTTCCTTGATGGTCCGCATCACAAAGCTCGACCGGACGTCCTTGACGCCTGGGATGCGTCGCAGGCGATCGAACACGATGTCTGAATAGGCGGTGCTGTCCGCCGCAGCCACGTGCAGGATGGCGTCGAAGCCGCCGGACACGATGTAGCAGGAGACAATCTCCGGGATTTCGGCCATCCGCTGCACGAACTCCTCGGCGGTGGATGCGGTGAGGTAGTCCAGCACGAGGGTGACGTAGGCCACGAAGCCGATGCCGATCGCCTCGGGATTCAGACGGGCGGTGTAGCCCTGGATCACTCCATCCGCCTCGAGCCGCCGGATACGCCTGAGGCAAGGCGCCTCCGACAGGCCTACCTTTTCTGCAATCTCGACATTTGTGGCGCGCGCGTTTTCCAGCAGGGCCGCCAGGATGCGACGATCGTAGCCGTCGAGGCCCGCGGCCCCTCCCGCAGCGCCTGTTGATTGCGTATCGACCTTAGTTAACGCATGTTTCCGTCTCATTTCATACGAATATCACAGCTATCTTGTGATTTCGAGTGAAACTGCGCCATGATCCGCAAGGACATTTTTCAGAGTTTGCCCCTATGCTGCCGGCGTCCTTCCCCCCTGGAGCTGGCGTAAAAATGTCGATCAATTTCAAGGCCGCTGTCGCCCCCGAACCCTGCCCTGCATCGCTGTCGCCGTCCCGCGGCCGGCCACCCTTCCGGGCTGATCACGTGGGTAGCCTGCTGCGCCCGCAATCCCTCCTCGTGGCTCGGGAACGCCGCCAAGCCGGCCAGATCTCCCCCACGGAGTTCAAGGCGATCGAGGACGAGGCCGTTCGCGAAATCATCCGGATCCAGCAGGATTGCGGCCTGGAAGGCGTCACCGACGGCGAACTGCGCCGCAACTCCTGGCACATGGATTTCCTCTACCGCATCGGCGGCGTGGAAAAGGTGAAGAGCGATCTTCGCATCGAGTTCCACAATCATGAAGGGGACATCTCCTTCACCGGCTCCGCCCTGAAGGTGACTGGCAAGCTGCGCCTGGCCGAGACCATCTTCGGGGACGACTTCGCTTTCCTGCGGGACAACACGACGGCCACGCCGAAGCTGACCATCCCGTCCCCGTCGATGCTGCACTATCGCGGCGGCAACGGCTGCGTGGACCCCACGGTCTATCCCGACTTCGATCTGTTCTGGCAGGACCTGTCCAAGGCCTACGCCGACGAACTGGCCGCGCTCTACGCCCAAGGCTGCCGCTACCTGCAGTTCGACGACACCTCCCTCGCCTATCTGAACGATCCCGCGCAGCGCGATCACGTCAGGGCCATGGGCGGCGATCCGGAAAGCCAGCATCTGGTCTACATCAAGGCCTTCAACGCGGCCGTGGCCGACCGTCCGGGCGACATGGCCATCTCCACCCACCTTTGCCGGGGCAACTTCCGCTCCTCCTGGGTGGCGTCAGGCGGCTATGACCACGTGGCCGACGCGCTGTTCAACCAGATGGATGTGGACGGCTTCTTCCTGGAGTACGACGACGAGCGCTCCGGCGGTTTCGAACCGCTGCGCTTCGTGCCCAAGGGCAAGATGGTGGTGCTGGGGCTGATCAGTTCCAAGCACGGCGGGCTGGAAGACAAGGACGCCATCAAGCGCCGGCTGGATGAGGCGTCGGCCTTCATCGATCTCGACCAGGTCTGCATCAGCCCGCAGTGCGGATTCTCCTCCACCTGCGAGGGCAACGATCTCACGGTCGAACAACAGAACGCCAAGCTGCGCTTGACGGTGGAAATCGCCCAGGAGGTCTGGGGCGGCCTCTAGACGTCGGATCAGGCAAGCTGGCCCGCCCGGAAATCCCCCGGGCGGGCCTCGTTGTCTGCAGTCATTGCGCCGGCAGGAGCGCTGCCCGCTCAACCGCCGCCGCGGCCAGCGCCGGATAGTCCACATAGCCCTCCGGACCTGAGGCGTAGAAGGTCTCGGGATCGGCCGGATTGAGCGGCGCGCCCAGGCGCAGGCGGTCGGGCAGGTCGGGATTGGCGATGAAGTCCTTGCCGAAGGCGACCGCGTCGGCCCAGCCCTCGTCGAGCGCCGCCTGAGCGCTCTCGGCCGTGAACCGCTCGTTGGCGATGTAGGTCCCGCCGAAAGCAGTCTTCAGCCGCGGCCCGAGGCTGTCCGGACCCAGTGCTTCCCGGGCGCAGAGGAAGGCGATCTTCCGCTTGCCGAGCTCGCTAGCCGCATGGGTGAAGGTCGCCCCAAGGTCGGAATCCCCCATCGCGTGGGCGTCCCCGCGCGGGGCGAGGTGCACGCCGACCCTGTCCGGGCCCCACACGGAAACCGCCGCGTCGGTCGCCTCGAGCAACAGACGCGCCCTGTTCTGGATGGAGCCGCCATATTGGTCGGTTCTGTGATTTGAGCCGTCCTGGAGGAACTGGTCCAGCAGGTAGCCATTGGCGCCGTGAAGCTCCACGCCGTCGAATCCGGCCGCCTGGGCGTTCTGCGCCCCCTGGCGGAAGGCCTCGACAATTGCGGCGACTTCACCCGTCTCCAGCGCGCGCGGCGTGACGAATGGCCGTTGGGGCCGCAGCAGGCTGACGTGCCCTAAAGGCGCGATCGCGCTCGGCGCCACGGGAAGCGCGCCGTCCAGGAATGAGGGATCGGAGATCCGGCCCACATGCCAGATCTGCATGAATATCCGCCCGCCGGCGGCCTTCACCGCCTGGGTCACCTGCTTCCAGCCGTCCACCTGCTCTTTCGACCAGACGCCCGGCACGCCCGCGTAGCCGACGCCCTGGGGCGAGACCGGCACGCCTTCGGAAATGATCAGGCCCGCGGAGGACCGCTGTCGGTAATATTCGGCCATCATGGCGTTCGGGATGCGGCTCTCGCCAGCCCTCAGGCGCGTCAGCGGCGCCATGACCAAGCGGTTGGGCAGCACCAGGTCCCCAAGGGTCAGGGGATCGAACAGGGTCGGCATGCAAGCGTCCTTCAAGCTGCGCCGGCGCCCGGCGTCGGTCGGCCTCCATTTGGCGCGCAATCCTCGTTTCGCAACTGTCTGGCGCCAACCGATTTTCTGATCCCGCCATCAGGGTTTCTGCGTATGGAAATCCCAATGGGTGAGGGGATTCTCGGGATTGCGGCGCTCGATGGCATCAGCTTACCTAAATACTCAGCAAGGCATTCTGGTTTGAACTGCAGGCGGGCCCAGCCCCCTCAAGCCGCCGCCGAGCCACTCACCGACCAGACAACGATGCCCGCACCGCCTCCGCCTGATGCCGACGTCCGTACGCGTCCGCCGATCCTGATCGTGCCGGGCCTGTACAATTCCGGGCCCGACCACTGGCAGAGCCATTGGGAACAGCTGATCCCACAGGCCGAGCGCGTGGATCAATCCGACTGGGAGCGGCCCACCCTCGGGGAATGGACCGCCAGCCTGGCGGAAGCGGTCCGGCGCCGGCCAGGCGCGGTGCTGGTCGCCCACAGCCTCGGCTGCGCCCTGGTGGCCCACCTGGCCCAGATCAATGGCGGGCGCGGCGTCGCTGGCGCCATGCTCGTCGCCCCCGCCGAAGTGAACCGCAACGGAGCCGCGGGCCGCCTGCTGGAGGGCTTTTCGCCAATGCCCCGCCAGCGGCTGGCCTTCCCGAGCCTGGTCGCGGCCAGCCGGAATGACCCTTTCGTCGGACTCGATCGCGCCGAACTGTTCGCACGCAGCTGGGGCTCCAGCTTCGTGGACCTGGGGCGGGCTGGGCATGTCAACGTGGAGTCCGGCCACGGTCCGTGGCCAGCGGGCCGCGGGTTGCTCGATGCGTTGATCGGCCGGATCGCGCCCGCAGGCGGGTCGCCCGTCGGCGCGCAGGCCATCAGCGCCGGCTGACCTGCTCAGGCCGCCGAGGAGCCATCGACGGCTCTGGATCGCTCAGACCCGAAATCGTCCTCGGGGATCACGTCGACCTCGGTCTTGAGGATCTGTTCGCCCGGCGACAGCAGGATGCCGTCGATCGGCGCCACGTCGGCGTAGTCGCGGCCGGTCGCCACTACGATGTGGCTGTCCTGGACCAGGACGGCGTTGGTGGGATCGAAGGAGACCCATCCCCGCGCCTCCCCGCACCAGACCGACACCCAGGCGTGCATGGCGTCCGCGCCCGCTAGCCGGGGGCGACCCTTTGGCGGGCTTGTGCGGAGATAGCCGCTGACATAGGCGGCCGGCAGGCCAAGGCCGCGCAGGGCGCAGATCATCACATGGGCGAAGTCCTGGCAGACGCCGCGCCGCGCGTGGAATGCGTCCTTAGCCGAGGTGCGCACGTCGCTGGATTCGGCGTCGAACGTGAAGTCGTCGCCGATCCGCGTCATCAGTTCGGCGCTCGCCTCGATGATCGGCCGATCCACCGCGAAACTGGACCGGGCGTAGTCGGTGATTTCCGGTACGATCGGCGTGCGGGCGGTTGGATAGAGGAAGGCCGCCGGCCCCGCCGCCCCAAGTACGGACGATTCCAGCGCGAGAGACCTCACAGCCTCCCAACCGGGGCTATCGGACCACCGCTCCACAGGCGGCGCGTGAACGTCCACGCGGGTGAGGGCGTCGATGGACAGGACACGGTGCGCCGTGTCCACCACGACCGTGAGGGTCTGCTCCCCGAACGGCCCGAGGCGCTCAATCCGTTGCAATGGCGCGGGTGAGACCGTGATGCTGTGCTGGGAAACCGTCTGGCGGTCGGACGATTGGGGCGTGAGGCGCAGGACGCAGCGCGCGAACGTCACGAACGACGCGTATCGGTAGGTCGTCAGGTGGCGGACATTGTAGATCACGCGAGCCCGGCGAGTTTCACGGTGGGGACGGCCTTGGCGCCCTGAAGGAAATAACGATCGCCGACCGCGGTGGACAGCCGCAGCAGCGCCTGTTCGACCGCCAGCACCTGTTCGACATCGAGACCGGCGGCTTCCTCGGTCTCCAGCTGAGTGGCCAGGGGCAGGACGATCCGGCGGGGCTCTTCCAGCATGCCGTCGTCCACCAGGCTGGGCAGCGCCGCCAGGTGGTCCCGCAGGGCGAAGATCTGGAAGGCGACGGACCGGGTGTTGAAGGGATCGAGCATGACCATGTCCCGCACCGGCGTGAGCGCCAGCCCCACCAGATAGCGTGCCCGATAGGTGATCTGGCTGTCGGCGAGGTCGAGCAGGAGATCGAGATCGTCGATCGTCGCCTCGTCGGGAGCAAGGGTCCGGATGAAGCGGCAGGTATTCACGCCCCGCTCGATCCTGCGTCCCATGTCCAGGAACCGCCAGCCGGGCCCTCGGTTCATGTTCTACTGCGCCAGGCCGGAGAGGGCGGCCATGATCTGCAGCGCCCGCTCCACCTGCTGCAGCGCCTCGGCCTCGGACAGGAAATCGTCCGCGCTCACAGACAGGCCATTTTCCAGATTCAACAGGAGTGTCCAGAAGTCGGCGGACAGGCGTTCGCGGACATTGGCTGTCACGCGGCGCGCGGAACGGACCAGGTGGATGACGGATCCGACCGCGTCCTTGTCGTGCAGGGCGGCGCGGGTGGCCTCGAGCGCGCCGCGGCCCAGCGCCTCCTCGTCGAGGGCGCCCCAGGCGATGAGCAACTGCTGCAGCCTCGCGAGGGTCTCGCCGGCGCCGTGAAGCGCGGCTTCGGAATCCATCAGGCTGGTGCAGAGGCTGCGCACCAGGCGCAGGGTGGCTTCCCCGCGTTCCAGATAGCGGCCGAGCCAGAACAGGTTGTCAGCGGCCCGGCTGGGCAGGTGCCCCAGCAGGCGCCGGACCTTCACTTCGTCGCGGTTCGCCAGCAGGGTGACGCTTTCCACGGGCTTGTCGGCGATCACCCAGACATCGGCGGTGCGGGCGTCAGAGCCCATGGAGACGGCGCGGACGTCGAGTTGGTCGGCGGTCCGGCAGAAGCCCCCGGGCATGATACGCATGCCGTCCGGCGTGGCCGCGGCGTACACCCGCAGCACGAACGGCGCAGGCTCCAGCCGCCCGTCGCGCAGGACCGGCGTCGTCGACAGGCGCACGACCTCCTGACCCACGAAGTCGCCCGGCCGGTCCTGCAGCCGTTCAAGGAAGGCCTCGCGCTCGCCCGCCGAGAGGTCGGCCATGAGGCGCGATGCGCCGGTCGAGCCGTCAGGTCCTTTGCCGTTGAAGGCGGGCGCGATAGCCAGGTTGTCCAGATTCGCCTCGACGTGGCTCCGTTCGACCGGCTGACCGCACCACCAGGTGGCCACATTGGGCATCTTCAGCTCTTCGCCGAGGACCCGCCGGCAGAGTCTGGGCAGGAACCCCAGCAGGGCCTTGGTTTCGAGAACACCCGACCCTGGCATGTTCAGCACGACCACGCCGCCGCTGCGGATGGCTTCGAGCATACCCGGCACACCCAGGTGGGAGGCGCTGTTGAGTTCAAGCGGATCCAGGAAGTCGGCGTCCACCCGCCGCAGGATCACGTCTATGCGTTTCAACCCCGCGATCGTGCGGACATAGACTCGTCCGTCGCGAACCACGAGGTCGTCCCCTTCGACCAGCAGCAGGCCCAGATAGCGCGCCAGGTGGGCCTGTTCGAAATACGTTTCGCTGAAGGGCCCGGGGGTCAGAAGGCATATCCGGGGATCGACGCGGTCCGCCGCCGTCGCAAGGCCCGAGCGCAGGCCGCCGAAGAAGGGAGCCAGCCGCTGGACATTCATGGCGTTGTAAATGTTGGGATAGGCCCGTGAGAGCACCAGGCGGTTCTCCAGCGCGTAGCCCGCCCCCGAGGGCGCCTGGGTCCGGTCGTCGAGCACCCACCAGCGCCCATCGGGACCGCGGCCGAGATCCGCCGCGTAGAGCTCAAGATAGCGTCCGCCGGGCGGCTTCAGGCCCTGGACAGGCCGGACGAAATCCACGCTGCCCGCCAGGACGGCGGCCGGCAGGGCGCCCTCGGCCACGAGATGCGCTTCACCGTAGATGTCCTGGAGCAGCGCCTCCATCAGATTGGCCCGCTGCTCGACGCCCGCCGCGATCTGCGCCCATTCGCCTTCGCCCAGGATCAGGGGCAAGGGGTTGAGCGGCCAAAGGCGTTCGTTCTCCTCTCCATAGATCCGGTAGGACACGCCGGTGTCGCGGATATGCCGGGTGGCCAGGCTGAAGCGGCTCTTGAACTCGCCTTCGGGATACTGGGCGAAATTGCCCAGGAACGTCAGCCAGTGGTCGCGGGGGCGGCCGGTCGGATCGTAGAGTTCGTCCGGAATGCCCGATACGGGCCGATAATTGCGCAGCCAGCCGGACAGGCGTTCCGCCGCCGCCGGATCCAGGTCGCCTCGCGGCCGGGACCGGCTGGACGGGTCAGCGGCCAACACGCGTCCTCAGGTCAAGGGTCATGGGGAATTCTCCCGGGGCCTCCGCCGGCGGCGGGCTGATCACGCCGGGGCTGTGTCCGTGCTCTTCGAACCTCGCCTTGCGGCGCGCCTGAGCCTCGTAGGAATTGACTGGGAACGTATCATAGCTGCGGCCGCCAGGGTGCGCGACATGATAGACGCAGCCGCCCAGGGAGCGGTTGTTGGCGCGGTCGACGATGTCGAAGGTGAGCGGCCCGTCCACGGGAAGGGTCGGGTGCAGGCCGCTGGGCAGCTTCCAGGCCTTGTACCGGACCCCGGCCACCGCCTGCATTGAGACCCCGGTCGCCGTCATTGGCAGGGCGCGGCCGTTGCAGGTGACGACGTGGCGTTCCGGGTTGAATCCGTTCGCCAGGACCTGGAGCCTTTCGACCGAGGAGTCGACGAACCGGACCGTGCCCGATCCGGAATTCTCCTCCCCCATGACATGCCAGGGCTCCAGGGCGTGCCGAAGTTCCAGCGATACGCCGCCGTACTGGACGCCGCCGTGCACGGGGAAGCGGAACTCCCGCTGCGCTTCGTACCACTGCGGATCGAAGTCGTAGCCCGCGGCCTTCAGGTCGCCCAGCACATCGAGCAGGTCCGCCCAGACAAAGTGCGGCAACATGAAACGGTCGTGCAGGGCGGTGCCCCACCTCACCAGCCGTCCTTGCTGGGGCTCGCGCCAGAACCAGGCGACCAGGGCCCGGATGAGGAGCTGCTGCGCGAGGTTCATGCGCGCGTCCGGCGGCATCTCGAAGCCGCGGAACTCCAGCAGGCCGAGACGCCCGGCCGGGCCATCTGGGGAGTAGAGCTTGTCGATGCAGATTTCGGTGCGGTGGGTGTTGCCGCTGACGTCCGTCAGGAGGTTGCGCAGCAACCGATCCACCAGCCAGGGCGCCGGGGTCGCCCCCTCGTCGGGTGGCGGGATCATGCCGAGCGCGATGTCGAGTTCGTAGAGCACGTCGTGACGCGCCTCGTCGATCCGGGGCGCCTGGCTGGTCGGTCCGATGAACAGGCCCGAGAAGAGGTAGGACAGGGCGGGGTGACGCTGCCAGTAGAGCAGCAGGCTCTTCAGCACGTCCGGGCGGCGCAGGAACGGGGAATTGTCCGGGCTGGAGCCGCCGATCACGACATGGGCGCCGCCGCCTGTTCCGGTATGGCGGCCGTCGATCATGAACTTGTCGGCGCCGAGCCGGCAGGCGCGCGCGTCGTCATAGACTCCCGTGGTGATGGCCACCGCCTCGCGCCAGTCGCGGGCCGGCTGGACATTCACCTCGATCACTCCCGGGTCCGGCGTCACCTTGAGCACGGACAGGCGGGCGTCGTCCGGGGGCGTATAGCCTTCGATCCGGATCGGCGCGCCTTCCGCCGCTGCGTCCAGATGGGCCACAAGCTCCAGGTAGTCCTCCAGCCGGGCGAGCGGGGGCATGAAGACATAGAGCCAGTCGCCCCGGGCCTGCACCGACAGGGCCGTCCGCACAATCGGCGTTTTGCCCCCGCGCCGCGCCGCGTTCGGGCCCCTGGCGGCCGGAACGCCGCACTGGCCGTAGATCTCGTCGAACGTCGGCAGCTCGCCCCGCGCCTCATAGGGATCGACGGGTGTGATGTGGGGATAGTCCTTGGGCGCGACGACAGGGAGCTGGTCGAGCGGCAGGCGAAGGCCGATCGGAGAATCGCCCGGCGTCAGAAAGAGGCGTTCACGCCTGAAGCTCCAGGCCTCGCTCAGCCAGGGGCCGCCTTCGGACCGGGCGGTGGCGCGCCGGACCGGCAGGACGTAGCCGACCGCCTTTGAAAGCCCGCCCTCCATCGCCTTGCGAAGGGCGCCGCGCATCATAGGATCGTCGAGCGCCTCCACCGACAGATCGACATTGGCAGGCAGGCCCGCCTCCTCCTTGATCCAGTGCAGAGGATCTTCGCGCGCCGGCAGAATGTGGGCGGGATCGACGCCGAGGCGGGCGACCAGCCGCTGGATCAGAGCCAGGGCGTCGGCAGGGCCCGGCGCGGGACCGGACGTGGCCGCCTCCGTGCGCCCGCCCCCCTGCCAGACCGGATGACCGTCTCGCCGCCAGTACAGACCCAACGCCCATCGCGGCAGGGGCTCGCCCGGGTACCACTTGCCCTGACCGTGATGGAGCATGCCGCCCAGGCCGAAACGATCCTTCAGGCGCCGGATGAGCTGCTCGGCCAGGACAGGCTTGGTTGGCCCGGAGGCGTCGATATTCCACTCGGCCGCCTCGAAGTCGTCGATGGAGACGAAGGTCGGCTCCCCGCCCAAGGTCAGTCGCACATCGTTGTCCTGCAGGTCCGCCTCGACCCGTTCTCCCAGTCGGTCGAGGGCGTGCCAGGCGGCGTCGTCGAAGGGCCGCGTGATCCGGATCGGTTCGACCAGGCGCGTGACCTTCATTTCGAAGCCGAACTCGGTCTTGGCCGCGCTGGCCATGCCGGTGATGGGAGCGGAGGAGCTGTAGTGCGGGGACGCGGCCAGGGGCACATGGCCCTCGCCGCACAGCAGGCCGGACGTGGCGTCGAAGCCGATCCACCCGGCGCCGGGGATGTAGGCCTCGGCCCATGCGTGCAGGTCCGTGAAGTCCTGCTGGGTTCCCAGCGGCCCTTCGATCGGATCGATGTCCGCCTTGAGCTGAATGAGGTAGCCGGACACGAAACGCGCGGCGATCCCCAGGCGGCGGAACATCTGGACCAGCAACCAGGCGCTGTCGCGGCAGGACCCGGCGGCGCGCTCCAGCGTCTCGTCGGGCGCCTGCACCCCAGGCTCCATCCGCACGAGATAGCGGACGTCCTGCTGCACCTGGGCGTTCAGACCCACCAGGAAGGATACGGTCCCCTGCCCCGCGGGGTCGAGCGCGGCGACCTTTGCGGTCAGCCGCGGTCCGTCGTCATCGGCGGCCAGATAGGGCGCCAGGTCCCGGCGCAGGTCGTCCGGATAGCTGAACGGCAGGGTCTCCGCGAAGGGCTCAACGAAGAAGTCGAAAGGATTGATGACGGCCATCTCGGCCGTGAGGTCCACCGTGACGCTGAACTCGGTGGTGGGCTCGGGGAAGACCAGCCGGGCCAGCCAGTTGCCGTGGGGATCCTGCTGCCAGTTGATGAAGTGGTTGGTGGGCGTGATCTTCAGCGAATAGCTGGGGATACGTGTGCGGCAGTGGGGCGCCGGCCGCAGACGCACGACCTGGGGGCTGAGATCGACCGGCCGGTCATACTGATAGCGGGTGACGTGATGAAGGGCGGCGACGACCGACAGCTCGATCTCCTGGTTCCAAAGGTCCGGGCCCGATAGCGGCGCTAGTCCTAGTGACACATTCGAAGGCGCCGCAAGCCCGGTGGGCCAGGCTGGACGATCTGCGGGCGCCTCTGTCCTCTCTATAGGCGCGATGGAGGCGGCCAGCGCCTCCAAATGGCCCGGACGCGGGTGTCGCCGCGGCCAAAGACCCGGAAGCCCGCCGCGCCTAGGCGGCTTGCATTGCTTTGCGCCGTCGCGTACTCTGCGATACAGAGAATGGGGGCGCCCGTGCGGGACCTGGACAGAGCCTTGGCCGACATCGTCGAGATCCGCACCCAGATCGCGGCCGGCACGTCGTTCCGCGGCCTGGGTCCCACTGCTCTGGCGGCGACAGGCCTCCTGGCGCTGGCGGTGACCGGCGCTCAGTCCGCCTGGCTGCGCGATCCGACGGGCCAGCCTCTGATCTTTCTCGGGGAATGGATCGCCAGCGCAGTCGTCGCCGTGGGGATTGTCGGCGTGGAAATGCTGCGACGTTCGCGCCGCCACCATTCAGGCCTGGCCGACGCGATGATCTACAACGCCGTCGAACACTTCCTGCCCGCAGGCGCCGCGGGGGCGTTTCTTGCCCTGGTGTTTTTCCGCTTCGCGCCCGAAGACCTGTGGATGCTGCCCGGGCTATGGCAGGTGCTGGTGAGCATCGGCATCTTCGCTTCTGTCCGTTCCCTGCCCAGGCCCGTCGCGCTGGCCGGCGCCTGGTACTTCATCGCCGGCCTGGGCGTCCTCATGCTGTCCAGCCGCAGCCATTCCATGTCCGCATGGACCATGGGTGCGCCCTTCATCGTCGGGCAGCTGCTCATGGCGGCGATCATCCATCTCGCGTCCGGAGACACCGATGCCCAAGCCTGACCCCGGCCAGGCCCCGTTCGCCTACGAGGGACTGGACCGCGTCATCCATGAGAAAGCCCGACTCTGCGTCCTCACCTCCCTGATCGCCCAGCCCAAGGGCCTGGCGTTCGCCGACCTGAAACAGCTGTGCGGCCTCACGGACGGCAACCTCGGCCGGCATCTTCAGGTCCTGCAGGAAGCCGGGCTGGTGGAGATCATAAAGGGCTATGAAAAGAACCGGCCATTGACCACCTGCCGCCTGACCGCCGACGGCCGACAGCGATTCCTGGACTACCTCGCCGTCCTCGAACAGGTCGTTCGCGACGCCGCCAGGGCCGCTGGCGGCCAGGACCTTCCACTCACGCGATCCCGCGCCCTGCCGGCCTGACCCGGTCGGCGTCGCCGCCCCTCGTAACCTACTATCACCAGGAACTCTGCAATGCACAGTACTCTGCATAAATCCCTCCACGTCGGCGTGATCATGGACGGCAACGGCCGCTGGGCGACCCGCAAGGGTCTCGCCCGCAATCGAGGCCACGAGGAAGGCGTGGAAGCCATCGGCCGCGTGACCAAGGCCGCGCCGGACCACGGAATCGGCGTGCTCACGCTTTTCGCCTTCTCCAGCGACAACTGGCGTCGACCCGAGCCGGAGGTGACCGCGCTCATGGGGCTGCTCAGGCTCTACCTGCGGACCAAGACCGCTGAGTTGGCCGAGCGAGGGGTGCGGCTCACCGTCATCGGCCGGCGCGACCGCCTGCCCGACGGCCTCGCCGCGGAGATCGCCCGGGCCGAGGCCGCCACTGTCCGGGGCGCGCAGCTGCACCTGCGCATCGCCATCGACTATTCCGCCCGCGACTCGATCCTCAGGGCGGCGGCTGAGGTCGCCGGTGTCGACGACGCCCTATCGCGAGAACGCTTCGCCTACCTGGTGACTGGCGAGGCGGGCCTCAGGGATGTGGACCTTGTGATCCGCACCAGCGGCGAGCAGCGCCTGTCGGACTTCATGCTTTGGGAGTGCGCCTACGCCGAGTTCTATTTCACCCGCCGGCTGTGGCCCGACTTCGGCGCCAAGGACCTCGCTGCGGCGATGGCGAGTTTCCATCGCCGTCAGCGACGCTTCGGCGGCCTCGTGGCCGCCGCGGCCTGACTCGTGCGCCGCGGCACGCCTGTTCAAGCGCCGCCCCGCCATCCCAGACGCCGGCGCCTTGCCTACGCCTAAGCACGCCTGCGACAATGTGTCATTGTGCCGGCCGTTCAGGGCTGGAGCCCAGACTCTAGAACATGACAGGCTCGTCCATGCGATCCGACGGTGTGCGCCTGGAACTGTTCGGTGGCTTCCGGCTGCTGGCCGGCGGAGGACCCGTGACCGTGTCCAGCCGGCGCGCCCGGGCGTTGATGGGCTACCTCTGCCTCGCCCGCGATGGCGCGGCCCCGCGCGAGCGGCTGGCCGCCATGCTATGGAGCGACCGTGGGGAGGATCAGGCCCGGGCGAGCCTTCGCCAGTGCCTCCTGGAGATCAAGGCGGCCCTTGCGCCGCGGGGTCTCGACCTCATCGACGCCAGTCGTGAGATGGTCCGCCTTCGCGGCGGTCCGCCCCCCTCCGACATTGCGGACCTGGAGCAGGCCATGGCGGGCCAGGATCCCGCCGGCCTGACCCGGGCTCTCGACACATTGGGCAGCCAGCAGCTGATGGCCGACCCGGGCGTGGGGGGCCTCTTCGACGAATGGCTGGACGAGACCCGCGGTCAGTTGGAGCGGCGCATCGCGGCGGCGGCCCACACGGGATTGGACGACCTCGAAGCGGGACAGGCCTGGGGCGCTGTGCGGCTGTTGGCGGAAGCCTATCTGCAGCGCGACTCACTGGATGAGCGGGTGGTGGCGGCGGCGATGCGCGCGGACGCCGCTCTCGGCCACAACTCGGCCGCGTTCCGCCGTTTCCAGATCCTGCAGTCCGCGCTGCAGAAGGAGTACGGCCTCAGACCCGGCGCGGAACTGCTGGAAGCCCTGGCCTCGATCAGCGCGCCGCCCTCCCCTGGCCCGTCCCCTGGCCCTGCCCTTGCGCCGGTTCGGACGAACGGAGCTTCCGCACCGCCGCTCGTGATCGTCGCCGCATTCGAGGACGCCGCCGCGAACGAACCGGTATTGAACGTCGCCGTCGCGATCCGCGACGAAGTGGTCTCCGGCCTCTCGAGGTTCAGGGATCTGCGGGTCATCACCGACCCCCAGCGCCTCGATACCATCAGCGTCGAAGCCTTGTCCGAGCGGCACAATGTCTACGTCCTGGGCGCCACGTTCAGGGCCTTGCTGGAAGGGGTGAAGGTCACCGTCCAACTGCTGCGCGTCGCCGACCGTCACGTGGTCTGGTCCGACGCAATGACGCTGCCGCATCCGGACATCATCGAAACGACCGAAAAGATCATCGCCCAGGTGATCGGCGCGGTGTTGCCGACCATCAACGCCGACCTGGTCGAGCGGGCACAGATGCCGCCGAACGCCATCTACGAGCGCTTCCTTGTCGCCCGGGACGCCGCCGCCACGGCCGACGGCTTCGATCAGGCGCGGGCGGCGGGGCGGGAGCTGGAGAGCATCATCGCCGCTGAGCCCGCCTTCGTGCTGCCCTATCTGCCCCTCGCCCGGCTCTACAACACCGATTTCGGCTACACCCGCGCCCACACCAGCCAGGAGGCCGAGCGTGAGACCGCCTTCCAGCTGGCCAAGACCGCGCTCGCGAAGGATCGCGGACACGTGCACGGCTATACGGTCATGGGCTGGTGCTATCTGTGGCGGCGACAGTGGGACGCGGCGCGCTTCCATTTCGACCAGGCGATCACGCTAAATCCGTTCCATGCCGACCGCGTGATGGAGACCGGGTCCGGCTATCTGTTCCTCGGCGAGACCGACACGGCCCGACGCCTGCTGGATCGCTGCCTGATGCTGAACCCGGTGCCCAAGGACGAATTCTTCGTGGCCCTTGGCTTCCTTGAGCTCGTCCGCGGCGACCACGGTAGGGCGGCCAGCTATTTCGAGCTGATCGCCCAGCCCCGGCTCTGGGACACGATCTACAGCGCAATCAACGCCAGCCTTGGCGGCCTGCCCGTCGAGACCAAGGCGGGCGCCGCCCGCAAGCGGTTGAAAGCAATCTGGCCTGAGTCCCTGCCCATGACGGAGCACGCTGTCATCGCGTGGCTGGACAACCACAATCCCCTGCGTCTCGAAGAGGATCGCAGCCGCTTCCTGCAGGGCGCCAGGGACGTGCTGCTCTAGGCGCTTCGCGCGATGACCTGGCTGGCGAGGGCCGCCGTGAAGATCGTCGCGGGCGGCATCGGCCGGGACCGTGCCGGCGGCGGCGGGGACGCAAGGGCCGCGGCGACGCAGGCCATGGCGTCGAGCAACTTCTGATCGACCCTGCCGCTCGGAAGCCACCTGCGGAACCGGTCCAGATCGCCTGGCCGGCAGGCGGGCTCCCCTTCCGCGACGGCGAGGACGCCCGCCCAGGTCCGCTCCCGATAGAACTGTCCCCGAGCCGCCCCAAGCACGGCCGCCGCCGCCGGCCGGCCGATGACGCCCTGGCGAAGCGCCCACTGCAGGGTCGCGCGCACGTTGACCAGCGGTTCCGACAATGGACGCCAGTCGAGTTCCGCCGGCGCGTGGGCCACGGCCACTTCGTCATCTCCCGTCAGCCGCCCCCGGGCATAGGCGGTGAAGATCCGGCCGACGCCGATCATGCCGAAGGGATTCAGTTCCGCGGCCCTCAACGCGCCCATGCTCGCCCCACCCAGGACCCGCACGCCTTCGCCCAGCAGCATGAGCAGCTCCTTGTGGCGGATGGAGGGTGTCTCGTCGAACACCCCGTCGACCAGCACCACCGCCTCAGGCGCCCCGCTCGACAGGGCGATCCCGTCGCCGGCCTTCGCGGGCGGGCGCCAAACGAGACGCGGATCGTCTGGACGATGCCTGGGCGGAAGGGATGGGCCGGCGAACACCACCACGCGGCCTCGAACATCATGCGCGCTCATGACCGTGCGCCCGGCGCGCGACGTGAGCGCCGGCCTGCCGCGAGGCCAGGCGCCACCGCCTTGACCACTGCCGCGCCCCCATCGGACGGCGACAGGTCCACAATGGCCGCAGGCCCGTACCCAGCCGCCGCCAGAGCGCGGGCCAGGTCCTCGGCGCATCGTTCGCCCCCCCCGAACTCGCCGGCGATGTCGCTCCAGGCCGCCTGGCGCATGCCGTTCGCCGGCGGCAGGCCGAAACCGAACGGCCCGGGCTCGACGGGCCGGTCCGGCGGCAGGGGTATGTCGTCGCGGGCGCCCACGATCTCGGTCAGACGGCTCTGCACAGCCTCCAGCAGCGCAGCGCGCAGCGCATCCTCCGGATCCGTCCGGCAGGCGGAGCCAAAGACAGCGCCTCTGCCGAGTGCGCCGGCCGCGGGTTCAATGAGTTCCCAGACGAAGACGGGCGCGTCTATGACCGCAGGCGCGACATAGGCCGCCGCCATCAGGCCCGCCTCGGCGAGGCGGCCCTGCAGGCATCGCCACCAAGCGAAGGGGATCGTATCCAGGTCGACGCCGCTGTTGGTGCGCGCCACGATGTCGAGCCCCCGCCAGCGGCTGACGGCGTCGCGTTCGATGACTTCCAGCAACGCCGAACGGCAGGCCGCCTCGTGATCGAAGTGGGCGGCGAGTCCGGCGCTGGTGCGGTCGAACCGGGAAGACGGATCTCGCGTCAGGTCCAGCGACACGACGTCTACGGGAACCCAGAGGCGTCGATCCCCGATCACCGTGCGGGCGGACGTCCAGCCCACCGGCTCAGCGGCCGGCGGCGGCCGGCGCCGGTCCCCCGCGAAGTCGGACAACTTGGGGGCGCGCTCATCCGCGGGCAACGACCAGAAGGCGCAGTTGATCTCCTCGCCGGCGAACGTCTCCGCCTGGAAGCTTTCCACGGCTTCCATCAAGGCCCCGAGCCGGGCCTCGTCGGCATCGAGCCCCTTGCCTTGATGGACCGAAAGCGCACGGCTCCAGGGCCTGATCGCCTGGAAGACCGGAACGCCAAGACGATCCAGGTGAGTGACGTCCGCAAGCCGCGTGACGCCGCTCAGCGCCGCCGCAGCGCGCGCCCTGGCCAGCGGTGATCCGCCTTCAAGGGAGGGCATGGTGAGTCCGCCGAATCCAAGGCGTCAGTGATTGCCGCCGGTCTGCATGTGCGCGGACAGCTGAGGCGTCGGCGCCTCAACAGCTTCGAGCTTGGGCCGGGCGCCGCTGAAGGTCGCAGCGATCTGGGCCGCTCCATCCTTCTGAGCTGCGGTCAGGCCGGGGGCCGCAGCGTCATATTCCAGCACGGACACCGTGACGTAGTATTTGTCGCCCTGCTTGATGATGAACCTGGGTTCCGGGAGTCCCGCAGACTTCGCGGGCCTGGCTGATCTGGGCATTCGCTGACCTCAATCTTGCTGGAATGACGACGGGCCCCTCCCTCTCGGGTTGAGCCACGATCCACTCGCCGCTGGCGGCGCGCCCGGAATGAAGCTCAATCCGAGGTCGACCGCAATTGCATCGCAACGCTTGCAGTCCAGATTTTTCGCAGTTTTGACGCTGGCTTTGCGCAGGCCTCACGACCGGCGCCTAGGCTGCTCGGCATCGGGAATGGGCGAGGCCGGATTCACCCCCGGATCTCCGTCGCAGATGTTCCCCCGCGAGACCCCGCAAGGCGATGGACGAGATCAAATGCTCACCACCATGGAACGTATCGATGTACTGCCTTCGCGGCAGTCCCCCAGGGCTGAAGTCGCCCGGCCCGCCGAATGGGGCAGTGCGGTCGTGACCGCGGCGCCGGATCCGGATTCCACCGCCGCCGCGCAGGAGGCGGCCCGGGTCGATGTCCGACGCCTCATCAAGGCCGGCGCCATTTCGGCGGTCGTTACGGTTGGCCTGCTATTCTGTCTCAGCGCCTGGGCTGCGATCATCGGCGCGATCCTCTCCGGCGTGCACTTTCTGCTCCATTTGATGACCGCCGCCGGCTAATGGGACGCGCGGGAGTCGCACCCAATGGATTTGATGCTCGCTTGACGCGAGATCGCCGATGGTCTGACGGACGCACCCGCAAGGTGAGTGTCAGTGCCATCGAACCGCGACCGTCGACCCGCCAGGTCCGCGGCGCGCCACCTGAGAACGAAGGGAGAGTTTGACATGACGACGCCCTCACCCGGCTATGTGCCCCTGCCCGGCAGCGCCCGCGCACTCTTGCCCAATTCCCGGCCAGCCGGCTCGATCGACCCCTCCGAGATCGTCGCCGTGACTGTCCGCGTCCGCTCGGCTGGCGACCCCAAGGCCTTGGAACAGGCGGTCCAGGCCATGTACGAAAAGCCGCTGTCGGAGCGGACCTATGTGACCCGCGCGGAACTCGCGGACCAGCACGGGGCCCTGCCCGAAGACCTGGACGCCGTCGAGGCCTTCGCCGCCCGCCACAACTTGATGGTGACCCATCGCGACCAGGCAGCGCGGTCCGTGGTGCTCAAGGGACGCCTGGGCGATCTGCTGAACGCGTTCCACGCCAACGTCCACCTCTACAGTCATTCCAACGGCGGCTACCGCGGCCGGCAGGGGGAAATCATGATCCCGAAGGAATTCGACGGGGTCATCACCGGCATCTTCGGGTTCGACACCCGCCCAAAGCACCGGCGGCCGCTCGCCATGCGCAGCGTGGGCCTGAGCGGCCCGGGCGGGGATAATGGCGTGTCCGCCAGCGACTTCGCCAGGCGCTACGAGTTCCCGACCGTACACAACGGCGTCCCGCTGGACGGCGCTGGCCAATGCATCGCGATCATCGAGCTCGGCGGCGGATTCAGCCACGCCGACCTGCAGGTCTATTTTCATGAGATCGGCCAGCACCTGCCAACGGTGACGGCGGTCTCGGTGGACCACGCCCACAACCGCCCCTCCGATCCGAGCGGCGCAGACGGCGAAGTGATGCTCGACCTGGAAGTGGCCGGCGCCGTCGCGCCCAAGGCGAAGCTGGCCGTCTACTTCGCCCCGAACCAGGGCAACGGCTTCCTCGACGCGATCAACGCCGCCGTGCACGACCACCAGCGCAATCCGAGCGTGGTGTCGATCAGCTGGGGCGGACCGGAAGATCCGACCGAACAGCAGGCCATCGACGCCTTCCACGAGGTGTTCGTCGAAGCCGCGGCCCTGGGCGTCACCATCTGCGTTGCGGCGGGCGACCACGGCGTCGCCGACCTCGACGGCAATCACTGGGACGGCCACATCCACGTCGATCACCCGGCCTGCGACGACTATGTTCTCGCCTGCGGCGGCACCCAGATCGACGGGCAGAACGAGGACGTCGTCTGGAACGACGGCACGCCCTTTGACAATTCCCCGAGCGGCGGCGGCTGGGCCACGGGCGGCGGGATCAGCACGGTCGTGCCCGTGCCGGCTTATCAGAACGGCCTTCCCCTGCCCAAGTCCCTCGCCACCGGCAAGGCGGGACGCGGCGTCCCCGACATCGCCATGAGCGCGACCAACTACTTCACCCGCGTGCAGGGGTCGGAAGGCGCGAGCGGCGGCACCAGCGCCGTGGCGCCGCTGATGGCGAGCCTGGTTGTGTTGCTGAACCAGGCCCAGGGCAAGTCTGTCGGCTTCCTCAATCCGTTTCTCTACGCCCACGCGGGGAACGGCCTGTTCAAGGACGTGGTCAAGGGCGGCAACGGCATTCGCAACACTGTGAATGGCTACGCCGCTGGTTCGGGATGGGACGCCTGCACGGGCCTCGGGACGCCTCGCGGCGCCGCGATCCTCACCGCGCTCGCAGGCGTGTCCAAGACGGCTGCAGCGGCCTGACACGCGTCACTCCCTTGGACCTGGTCGCCCCCCGACCAGGTCGACGCGAACTTGCCGCCGCGGAGGCGCACGGGGACATGGAAAGCCATGTCCCCGTGTTGCTGTGTCTGGCCCGCCGCCGCCGCCGCTCCGCAAGACATCCCTACCGGACTGCTGTTTTGATCGTGGTTTGACGCCCATCCCCGCGGGGTTTGACGCCCCTCGCCTAGCCTCCGTTGCGGTCGCCCAGCTCGGACTTCGAGCCGGCCGGCACGCTGGGAAAGCCCCGGCTCATGGAGGATCCGATGGACGAAAAGCAAAGCGAGGTTCAACACCTCAGCCGCGCCGAACACATTCGGGAAGAGGCGCGGCGCGCTCTCGAATTTGGCCTGACTCCCAGACGGCCCATCTCCCTCGCGCCCCGGTTCCGGGTGGAGGGACTGGCGCAGACGGCGCCGCCGCGCACCGAGGGACCCGGCGCCCGCTTCCACGAGCTGTCCCGGGTCAAGGTCGTCGCCTCGCGCGCCGGCAACCCGCTGTTCCAGGAAGAGAGCGCCTCGCTGCTCACCGCCCAGGTCAGGGATGAGCTGAAACGGCTCGACCCCGCCAATCGCACGGCGCGGGCGGAGAAGGTCCTCGAGCTGCTGGCGCGGCTTCAGATCGCCGATCCGCACGGCGAGGCGGCCTCGGCCCTGCGCCGCAAGGCGCTCACCGCGCTCTTCGGCGAACGCTTCCTGAAGAGCGAAGACACGCTGTCCCACGACCGCGGCCCGCACGGTCGCGGCGGCCACGCCGGCGACGCCGACGTAGACAGGAGCTAGGACCATGGCTGTCCACACCGACTACTACATCGACATCAACTTCGGCGGCGACGTCGACTCCTTCACCCTCGACGACAGCTGGCGCTACCTCTGGGTCGTGTTCGGCAGCAAGTTCGGGAACAACGTCTCGTCCTTCCGGTCGAACTCCTACGACGGCTACGGCGGCAACTCCTACGCCTTCACCGGGAACAACTTCCTGGGGACCTACCTGGCGCTCAACACCCAGGACGGCTGGACCTCCTGGTGGAGCTATGTGGGCGACTCGCTCAACGACAGGATCGAGTCCGCGATCCTGGTGAACCGCAACAGCAACGAGCTGGTCGTCGGCCTCAAGGACCAGATCTCCGCCGACTTCGCCTCGGGCATGGACGACCAGCTGAACGGCACCCAGGTCTCGCGGGTCGGCGATCCGCGCGTCTTCACCACCTTCTGGCCGGGCTACGATCCCGACAAGATCTTCGTGAGCATCGAGCAGGACCTGCACGTCTCGCTCGACTGGTGGCCCGACTACAGCGCCCAGGTCCGCTACGACATCTATCTGTACCTGGACGGGGCGGGCGTGGTGCAGGGCTACACGGCCTGGGTCTACGTCTGGGTCGAGGGCGGCATCTTCTCCGGGGACATCTTCGACTCCCTGCAGCCCAAGCTTGTGGCCGGCGCGTCCACCCTCACCAGCAAGATCCAGGAGAAGCTGGCGATCTTCGCGAGCTTCCATTTCCAGTCGCTGTACCTGCTGCCCGGCCCCGCGCCCTCCGGCAATTTCGGCGATATCCACGACGCCAAGGAGGACTCCACGCTCGTCCTTTGGCCCAAGCCCTTCTAGCCTCGGGGATTGGCTAGAACGGCGGCGCCGGGAGCGGTGGGGCTCCCGGCGCATGCCGCCTTGGCGGCGCAGGCCGGCATGGCGTTGATCGGCATGCAGGAAGTTGGCGGTGACGGAGGGATTCGAACCCTCGATACGTTTTGACACGTATAACGGTTTAGCAAACCGCCGCCTTCAGCCTCTCGGCCACGTCACCCGCACTTGCTCGCCGGCGTTCAGCCGGCTCCCCCGTTTGACGCATCACCGCGACAGGCATGCTGCGCGTGGAGATCCGTCGACGAGGGGCGTCCGACATAGCGCACGGCCGGTATCGCAGCAACGCCTTCCATCGTCCCGTCCCTCGCCGCCCGCGCCGGTTGCAGATTGTGATCGGAACATCGCCGCCAGCAGGGATCGCGACCCAGGCCCGGACGTTCCCCAGCCGTAGAGGCGCTGTCAGCCTCATGTAACCTCAGGAGTCGATCGATGGCGCATGCCCTTCTCGCCACGGTCAACGGTCGCGCCGTATCGATTGCGCGCGCGTTTGTGGCCTCTGGCTTCGTCGCTTCCGCCGCGATGCTGGTGCTGTGCATCGGCTCGCCCGCGCGCGCGGCGGTGTTTACGGTCGACCTCGATGGCGTGCTCACCGCCCAGGATGCGCCCGGCGTCGATCCCCGCTTCCAGGTGGGCGACGAGGTTCGCGTCAAGGCGCAGTTCGACTGGGCGCACCAGACTCCCTGGCCTGGCCAGCCGTTCAACGTCGCGGGGGTCTATGACCAACCCTTCACGGTGTCGCTTGACGGGGTCACCTGGACGTCCGTCGATTACATCTACGACCGGCAGCCCTTCTTCACCTTCCCCGACGGGCGCACCCTCGACTACCCGGCGATCATGTTCGCGGGCGGAAAAGTGCTTGGGCTCGTCGGCGACCTGCTGCCGGTCGACAGCGCCACGACGCCGCGGCTTGATCTGGGCTCGACCATCCTGACCACCGGGACGGCGGTCCTCAGCCCCACGTTCCACATCAGCTCGGCCGACGGCCTGTATGGCAACACGTCCGAGACCCTGGGCTTCACCGGAGTCTGGGACCTGGACAATTCCTATGTGCTGGTTCCAGAGCCTCGCGGCTGGGCGCTGCTGCTTGCGGGCTTCGCCTTGATCGGCGTCGCCAAACGCCGCCGCCGGCGGGTTGTAACACTTTGACGTCCTGAACATTTCGGCCGAGACATCCTGCCGCCTCAATCCGGGCGCGGTGTCCAATCCGGGCGCTGGAAAGGCCGAGTCATGTATCAGAGAACCGCGCTGATCGTCGTCGCCCTCGCCGCCATCGGCGCCGCGTCCAACGCCTTGGCCCAGGTGCAGCCGGCGACACAGGACTCCCAGGCTGCGCCGCAGGGTCCGGTCAGCACCGCGTCGGCGTCTGATACGGACAGGCATATCGCCGAGCTGCTTCAGGATCCCGACACGGCGTCAGCACGCGGGAGGGCGTCTGACCGTGACGGCCAGGACGACGCCGACGGTCCTCCGGACAGGGCCATCCACGGTGAGGTTGGCTTCGGTGTCGGCACGCACGGCTATCGCGAGGCCTATGGCGTGGCGACCATGCCGCTGGGCCAGCATGGCTCGGTCACCGTGGCCGTGGACGACTCGCAGATGCGGGTCCGTGGCTACAACACCCACGGCCGCAACCTGGCCATTGACCTGGCGTTAGGCGACGCCGCCAGGCCGTCGCCCGCGGCGGCTTGCGCGCGACCTGTCCGCTCCGACAGCGACCAATATGCCCCGCTGTGGACTCCCCTGGGCGATCCGCGACAGACGCGGCCAAGCGTCAGGCCTTGCCCCTAGAGCCAAGAAATTGAGCGCGTTCTTACCGCAAGACCGGGCTCCAATTCTGCGGAACGCGCTCCAGCGCCAGAGCCGATCGCCGCGACGCAAGACGTCGACCGGTCGGAGCTGTTGCTGAAGCGCGAGCCGGACCCGAGCCAATTGGGGTTGAAGGACGCCTGCAAGCGTGTTGCAGTCGCCTGACGCCGTGGCTGCACCCGCCCGACCTTGGGGCGCCAAGTTTGTTCCCATGTTCGCCGAAACCGTCTCGGATGGTTGTGCGTGCGCCCGAGGCGCAGACCAACAGGAACCTCCGACATGCGATCTTCCAAAATCGCCTTGGCCGCGGCATTGGTGAGCCTGGCCAGTTCACCCGCCAAGGCCACGACCGCCGGACCGGCGCCCCCTCCCTTTCCGTACAAGCCGCAGTTCCGCACCTTGCTGACGAGTCTGGGCTGCGCCTTCGCAACGGAACTCTCGATATGCACTCAAGCGGATGGAACCTGGTATTCGGACGCCAAGGTCTTGTCGCTGAAGAACCAATTCAACCGGAACGCCACAAAGTACGTCTCGCTCGATATCGCCTACAACGCCTCCTATGATTGGACGCCGCTTATTCCGCCCCTCCTGGACGCCGGACTGTACGGTGATCCTCCGACGCCATTTCTCGTCACGCTGACGGGCGACTTCTATTACATGAAGAATGACCTGCAGCATGTGAGGTACGACTGGACGATCACGCCGCAGCCGAAGAGCGAAGTCGTCGACATCAGCACCCTGCTCGGAGACGGAGACCTGTCGCATCCGAAGTTTGACGTGAGTGAGATGGTCTCCATTTCCCTTCAGTCGGCCTGCACGCCCGAACCTGAAACCTGGGCGTTGATGATCATCGGGTTCGGCGTGATCGGGTCCGCCGCGCGCGTTCGCCGCCGCCGGAGCGACGTCAGGCGCGCGTTGCGGTGACCCGCCGTGGCCGGCGCCAGGCCGTCGGCCCGAGTCTTGCGACTGTTCCTGTGCAGGGGTCTTGCGGCTCGCGTCGCCCGTCGGTCATCCGACGTTCAGATGGCGGGCCAAGCATAGGAATTTTGTCATGCACATCAGTGGCTTATCCACTCCCAACTGGTTCCGCCAGCTTGAAAGCGACCTGATCGCGGCGTTCCCATCCACCAGCGCCACTTCTGCCCAGGCGGCAGGATCTGCCGCGTCAGCCTCGGCGACGGACGCCGGGCAGGCCGCCTCGGCGACGACGACCACGACATCGACGTCGAATTCCGCGGCGTCCGCCGCCGCTCCGGCGTCGACCACGGTCAGTCCCCTCTCCTCCAGCATGATGAGCACGCTGATCGCGGCCCAGTCGGCGGCGTCGCTGGCGGATCAGGCGGCCGCCAGCCTGATCAAGGCCCTGGACGGCAACAGCGACGGCTCCCTCAGCCTCTCAGAGGTGCAGAACGCCTTGTCAGGATCCTCGTCGGGGTCCGCCGCGACACAGGCGTCTTCGGGATCGTCCACCTCCCCGGTGGCCCAGGCCTTTTCAAAGCTCGACACCAATGGCGACGGCCAGCTGAGCGCCAGCGAACTGGCGGCGGCCATGCAGGCGCTCGAACAATCCGCCGCCCAGCAGGTCGGCCGCCATCGCCACCACCAGGACGACCAGCAGACGTCGAGCAACACCTGGAACACCATCCCGCCCCCCGCCACGACCACGGCTCCGTCGAGCGCTGGCGCGTCGGGCGGCGACACGTCCGCGGCAACTTCGACGTCTGGCGCCCCGGCCGCCACGAGCTAGCAGAGCACACCCATCGCGACCGGCTCCTGACAGAATGGCAGGAGCCCCCGCCGTCCAATTCGACGGCCATCAACCCCCACGTTAACCGAGGGCTCACCCCGGTCTGCCAAGGTGTGCTGGTTCAGTCCAGGACGCCCCATGCCATCCGTAGCACGTCGTATTCCGCTCCAGAGCGAACTCTCCCCGGCGCCGCAGGGAGTCATGGAGCTGGAGCCGCCAGAGACGGTTGCGGAGCCGCCGGCCTTGCAGCCGCCCGAGGCGCCGCCAGCGAAGGCCCAGGCGGCGGAGTCCCGTCGCCGGGGCCCGTTGCGCCCAGGCCAGCTCCTGTCCGCGCGCGCGCGGATGGACGGTTCCGGTCCTGTGCGGGCGTTCCGCCTCGCCGACGCCGTCGTCACCCTCTGTCTCGCCGCCGCTGTCTGCAGCCTCGCCGAACCGTCGGGCCTGCTGCACGCCTCCCTGTCATCCATCCTTCCCGTCGGCCTGGCCGCGGGCGCGCTGATCTGGTGGCTGGACGGCGCCGGGGCCTATCGGTTCTCCGCACGTGAGATGCTGCCAGGCCACCTGGTGCGCCTGGCCTCGGCGATCATTCCAGCCGCGGCCCTGATGGCGGCGACCAGTCTTCTCCTGCGGGCCCCGATCAGGGGCGCCGGCTTTGACGTCCTTTGGCTCGGGCTCGAGACGGCGGCCCTTGCGGCGCTCCACACCGGCTGGTGGGCCCTTGTCCGGCGCTGGCGCACATCAGGCCGCCTGACGCCCAATGTCGTGGTCGTTGGCGCCACCCGCAACGCGGAACTCCTGATCCGCGGCCTCATGCAAAGTCGCGAGGCCAATGTCCTCGGGGTGTTTGACGACCGCCTCTCCCGCGCGCCACGGGACATCCATGGCGTGCCGGTGCTGGGCGACACCCAGGCGCTGGTGAGCCACCGGGTGATGCCCTTCGTCGACCGGATCGTCGTCACCGTGCCGACGACCGCCCAGGGGCGGGTTCGGGAAATCATCGAACGCCTCCACGTCCTGCCCAATCCTATCGCTCTGTTCCTGGACTTTCAGGCGGACGAAGCGGCCGCCAGCCAGGCGCTCGCCAGGCTGGCGGGCTGGCCGCTCGCCCAGGTCTCCGGCGTGCTGCGCGACGAGCGCCGCGCCTTCTGGAAACGGGTCCAGGATCTGTCGTTCGGCACGCTCGGTCTGATCGCCGCCTTGCCGGTCATGGGCCTGATCGCCCTCGCCATCCGTCTGGACTCTCCCGGGCCGGTGTTCTTCCGCCAACGCCGCCACGGCTTCAACAACGAAGAGATCGTGGTCTGGAAGTTCCGGTCCATGCGCCATGAACAGGCCGACGCCACCGCCGCACGCCAGATCTCGGCCGACGACGACCGCGTCACCCGGGTGGGGCGTTTCATCAGGAGCACCAGCCTCGACGAGGTGCCGCAGATCTTCAACGTCCTGAAGGGCGAGATGTCACTCGTCGGCCCGCGCCCCCACGCCATCGGCATGAAGACGGGTGATGTCGAATCCGCGCGCCTGGTCGCCGAGTACGCCCACCGCCACAGGCTGAAGCCCGGCATGACGGGCTGGGCGGCGATCAAGGGGTCCCGCGGCCCGGTGGATACGCCCGAGTCCGTCCGCCGCCGGGTGGAACTGGATGTGGCGTACATCGAGCGCCAGTCATTCTGGCTGGACCTCTACATCATGGCCGTGACGGTGCCCTGCCTGTTGGGCGACCGGTCCACCGTCCGCTAGCCGCCCAGGACTGACCAAGATGTTCTGGCGCGGGGTGGTGGGCTATCTGCCTGCGAACTTGGTTCAGGCGGTCGCCGGACTGCTCACCATCGTGGTGTTCACCCGCCTGCTGTCGCCGGAGGCCTATGGGGCCTATGCCCTCGCCTTTTCGGTGGGAAGCCTCTGCCAGATCCTGCTGCTGACATGGCTCGAAGCGTCAATGGCCCGCTTCTACCAGCGCGAGGCGCAGGCCGATCGCCTGCCCGACCACTTCGCCACGATCTATCGCGCCTTCACGGGACTCGCGCTCCTGCCGCCGCTGGCGGCCGCAGCCGTGGTCTGGCTGGCCCCGATCGGCGGTCCGTTGAAGATCGCCCTGGCGGCGGGCCTGGCGGCCACGCCCCTGCGCAGCCTCGCCAAGCTCGCCCAGGAACACCGCCGCGCCGCAGGTCGCGTGCGCGCGTCGGCCATGCTCGACATGGCCCAGACCTCCGGCGCCTTCCTGATCGGGGCCGGCCTGGCCTGCCTTGGGGCCGGCGGCGCGGCGCCCGTCGCGGGCGCGGGCCTGGCGTCCGCGCTCTGCCTGATCTTCGTCCTTCCTGAGGAACTGAAGATGGCCGCGCACGGCCGTTACGAGCCCCAGCGCGCCCGGGACTACGCCCACTACGGCGTGCCGGTCTCCCTGTCCCTGATCCTGGCCCTGGCCCTGGCCACCACCGACCGGTTCATGCTCGCGGCCTTCACAGGCGAAGCCAATGTCGGCGTCTATCATGCGGGCTACAGCCTCTCGAACCGCACGCTCGACGTCCTGTTCATCTGGCTCGGCATGGCGGGCGGTCCCGCCGCCGTCGCCGCCCTTGAGCGCGGCGGCCCACCGGAACTGCAGCGCGCCGCGCGCGAACAGTCCTCGCTGATGGTGCTGATCTGCCTGCCCGCGGCGGTTGGCCTCGCCCTGGTCGCCCGCCCACTTGCCGAACTGATGGTCGGCGAGGGTCTGCGCGCCGGCGCCGCGCGGGTCACGCCCTGGATCGCCGCCTCCGGCTTCCTCTCGGGGATCACGACCTACTACTTCCACACCGCCTTCACCCTGGGACGGCAGACGAAGCGGCTCCTGGTCGCCATGGCCCTGCCGGCCGGCGCGAACCTCATTCTGACCTTCCTGCTGATCCCCCGCTGGGGCCTGGACGGCGCCATGTGGGCGACGGCCGCCAGCTATGCGATCGGCGCCCTGGCCTCCTGGAGCCTCGGCCGTTCCGTGCTCGCCTTGCCCATACCCTGGTCGGCCATCGGCCGCTGCGGTCTCGCGGCCGCCGCGATGGCGTTGGTGGTCTGCCTGATTCCCGCCAGCGGCGGGCTGGTGGAGCTGGCCGGAAAGGCGATGGCGGGCGTCGCAACCTACGCCGTCCTGACTTTCATACTCGACGCGGGGGAGGTCCGATCGAGGGCCTCGCAACTGGTCCGCGCATTGCAGGCAGCCCAAGCATGACCATGCCGATCCAAGAATGGATCACCGATAACCCCGCCTGGGCCTCAGGCCAGCCGCGGTTGTCCGTTCTGATCCCGTTTCTGAACGATGACCCCCGCCGGCTGCTCGCCGCGCTCGAGGTCGAGGCCGATGGACAGGAGAGCCAGGTCGAGATCGTGTTGCTCGACGACGGCTCCAGCGACGACGAGATGGCCCAGGCTGTGACCGCCGCGGTCCAGGCCTGCACCTTGCCCGCCAGGCTTATCCGAATCCTCTCCAACGAGGGCCGCGCCAAGGGCCGCAACCGCCTCGCCCGCAACGCCCGCGCCGGACACCTGCTGTTCCTGGACAGCGACATGCTGCCCGACGCCCCCGATTTCCTGGGTCGCTACGTCGAGCTGATCGCCGCCGAGGACCCCGCCGTCGTGTTCGGCGGCTTCTCCATGGAACAGGCGCCGCGCCGGCCCGAACACGCCCTGCACCGCCGGCTGGCGGAGCGGTCGGACTGCGCGCCCGCTCGCGTACGCCACCGCGCGCCCAGCAAGTACGTGTTCACCTCCAACCTCCTGATCCGCCGTGAGGTCTTCGAGAGCGAGAAGTTCGACGAGGGCTTCAAGGGTTGGGGCTGGGAGGACGTCGAATGGGGCGTGCGCGTGGCGCGGGACCACCCGATCATGCACATCGACAATCCGGCCACCCACATGGGTCTCGACCCGGCGTTGACCATCGCCATCAAATACGAAGAGTCGGCCGCCAATTTCGCCCGCATCCTGAGGGCGCATCCCGAGGTGGTCCGGGCCTTCCCGAGCTATCGGGCCGCGCGCGCCCTGAAACACGCGCCGCTGCGCAGCCTCTGGCGTCCGGCGCTGAAGGCGCTGGCGCTGTCCGGGCCCGCGCCGCTCGCCCTGCGGGCTTTTTCCATGCGGCTCTATCGCGCGGCCGTCTGCGCGGAGGCGATCTGATGCGACCCCACATCGCGGACCCGTCCCTGAAGGGGAAGCTTCGCCGCAGGCTGTCGCGGCTGATCCACCGGCGCAGGGCCAACGTCCGCCTGGACCGGCCCCTGGTCTCCATCTGTTTCGACGACGCCCCGGCCAGCGCGGCCGAGGCGGGAGACGCGGTACTGAAGAGCCGCGGCGTGCGCGGGACCTATTACATCTGCGCCGGCATGACCGGCCACGATGGCCCCATGGGCCCCAATGCATCGGTCGCACAGATCCGGCGCCTCCTCACCGAAGGCCATGAGATCGGCTGCCATACACTGTCGCATCTGGACTGCGGCGATGCGTCGACCGAGTGGATCGACGAGGAAGTCACCAAGAACGGCTGGAAACTCGCGGAGATGGGCGCCCCGGCGCCAGTGTCCTTCGCCTACCCTTACGGCGACGTCTCGCCACGGGCGAAGCGGATCCTCGGCGAGCGTTTCGCCCTCTCCCGCGGACTGCATCATGGCCTGATCACCAACGGAGTCGACCTGAACCAGGCGCCCGCGGTCGGGATCGAAGGGCCGGGCGGCGAAGCCACGGCCGCGCGTTGGCTGGATAGGGCTCTGCGCCGGCGCGCGTGGCTCATCCTCTACACCCACGACGTTTCCGATGCGCCCACCGACTGGGGATGTACGCCGGCTTCGCTGGGGCGACTCGTCGACAGGGCCCTGGAAGGCGGGGCGGAAATCGTCCCGGTCCGCGAGGGCTGCCGGCGCATCGGCGCGCTGGGCGGCAATCCGCAGCCGCGCGGCTGGCCTACGGCAGGATCGCTCTCAGGAACCGCGGGGGCTCGATACGCCCGCGGTTGAACACCAGGCCGGCGCATCGACCGCCAGCCTGCTCGATCGCGTCGCGCAAGGCCGCTGGGGCGCGCGTGTCGCCGCCGTCGGCGGCCACAACCAGCACGGTGCAGTCCACCATCGGCGCCATGGTCACGGCCGCCTGTGAGCGGTCCGACGCCGGCGCATCCAGGACAATCCATTCGGCGTGGCGGCGCATGGCGCTCCAATAGGCCGGCGCCGCGACGAGCTGTGGCGACTGGCCAGGCCGCAACATCTCCGTCCTGAACCGCGTGACCCACAGGCGCGAGCGCCCCGCGGGCTGGGCGGCCAGGAAGTGGCTGTCCGGCGGGAGTTTGCCCGCCACGTTGCGCTGCGGGGGCTGTACGGTGAAGAACATCGAGCCGTCGGGGCTGGCCGAAGCAGGCCGGCCGAGGACGCCGAAATGAGCCGGATCGGCCTGAAGGCTGGCGTGCTGGTCCCCGGTCATCAAATCCAGGTCGACCAACCACACGGGGCGGGCCCCACGCCCCGCCGCGAAGCGGGCGAATTCCCGAGCGATGGTGGAGGTCCCTTCCCCCCCCGTAGCGGCGACGAACTGCACCACGCGCCCCTGACCCGCCTGCGACGGACCGAGGGACGCCCACAGCTGCGCCATCTCCGATGTTAAATTGACCATGGTTCGAATCGCAGCGCGCGCAAGTTCGGCAGGCTAATCCAATCCTGCGCCGAACGAAGCCCCGACAGCGCGAGGGCTCCTACCGTTCGCGCTTCAGCCCCGCGGTCGCCAGGACAGGCAGGTCAAGGGGTCGGGCCGCCGAGGACGGCGTGGCGAAGCCGCGGCGTAGGAATATCCGCGCCAGGCCCACGCACAGGGCGGTGAAGCCGGCGATCAGCACCGCGAGGATGAAGATCGGGGCCTTCAGGCTCTTGCCGTTGGCGGGGGGCGTCGCCCGTTCGACGATGCGGATGTTGTCGTTGCCCTCCTGGGCGATGGACTGCACCGCCTGGGTCTCCTGGCGCTTCTGGATCAGACCCTTGATCTCTCCCTGCAGCAGGTCCCGGTCGCGGGTGAAATCCTGGTACTGGGGCTCCAGTTCGGTGAGCTTCTGGCGGCGGGTGGAAATCTGCGCGAGCTGCTGGGTGAGCGCGGTCTGCCGGTCGCGCAGGGAGGCCGCCTCGGCGTTCAGCTGGATCTGTTCGGTCTGGACGGTCTGGTAGACCGGATTGACCCCGGTCCGCCGAGCGCCGGAGGCCTGGCCGCCGCCCTGGGCCAGCAGGGCCTGGAGCTGGGCGATCTTGTGGTCGGCGTCGCGGACCGGCTCGGCGTCGGGCTTGTAGCGGGACAACAGGTCCTGGCGGTCGATCTGCAGCTGGAGCAGCTTGTCCGAGCTCGCCGGATTGGTGTCGTGATAGAGGTCGATGGTCGGGCTGATCCGGATCGCCTGGCGACCCATTTCCCCGAGACGCCCCTCAATTTCCTTCAGCCGGGCCTGGACCCGGTAGCTCTCGTCGGTCAGCGACGTCTGCAGGCTGTTGAGCGACGCCTTTTCAGAGTCGAAGTCATCGATGCTGTTGGCGGCGAGGAAGGCCTGGTAGCCGGCATCCGTCTCCGACAGGCGCTGCTGGAAGACCTTGAGCTGTTCGTCGAGGTAAGGCCCGGATCCATCCATCAGCACGGTGTCGCGATAGACCAGATACTGGTCGAGGAGCGTGTTCAGCACCAGGGCCGCGCGTGCCGCGTCGGTGTCGGAATAGGTCAGGCGGATCACCGGCGCATCAGTCGCCGTATCGACCTTCAGCCCCGTCCCCATCGCGGCCACCGCCCGGTCCATCAGCATCTTGCGCCTGTCGGGCATGGCCGACTGGAAAGCGGCGGCGCGGTCGGGGAAAGCCCGCGCCATGCCGAGGGTCTCGATCACCCGCCGCCGTAGCTCTCCGCTGGACAGAATCTCCACTTCGGACTGGATCAACTGATCGGTGGTCGGGATCGCGCCGCGCGCGGCGTCGCCGAGGCTGGGCTCGTAGACGTACTCCTGCCCCAGCCGCACCAGGATGCTGGACTTGGCGGGGTACTGGGTCTTCATCGCGAAAGCCGCGGTCAGCCCCGCGAGCGCCAGCACCAGGAAGATCGCCAGCATCAGCAGGCGGTCCCTCCACAGCAGGGTGACGAAGTCGGAAGCCGTATAGCGCGGGCGCGCAGCCCAATCGCCGCCTGGTCCTGATTGCGGCGCCGCAGACCCCCATTCCGTGTAGTAGGTCATCCGACTCCGCACGCGTTCCAGCCTCTTCGCGGACTTTGGGCGGGCGGCCTTAACGGTTGATTACCCATTTTCCTTAACCTTTGACCGCATGTTCAGCCGCTCCGAAAAGCGCCCCGGGCCGCCCCAGATGCAGCGTCAATTCAGCGTCTGCTTGCTCGTCGCCCTGGCCATGGCGGCCTGTTCGGCAGACGCCGGGGACCGGCGGCCTGGCCACCCGGCGGCGGCGGTTTTTCCGGACATCGGCTATGCGAGCTGGAGCGATGCGGAGCCGCCCTATCGGATCTATCCGGGCGATGAGATCGAAATCACCGTGCCGTCGGCGCCGGAACTGTCGAAAACCGTCACCGTACAGCCCGACGGTCGCGTCAATTTGCCGCTGGTCCACGGCGTGATGGTGGCCGACCGAACAGCGCCGGAAGTCGAAACCGCGCTGGGTCAGGCCTATGCCAGCCAGCTCCTGAGACCGGAAATCTATGTCTCGATAAAGACCGCCACACCCTTGAAGGTGTTCGTGGGCGGCGAAGTGGACAAGCCGGGGGTCTACGACATGCCTGGCGACATCAACGCCCTGCAGGCGGTGATCCAGGCCGGGGGCTTCAAGACCTCCGCCAGCCGCGAGCGCGTCGTGATCATCAGACGGGGAGCGGAGGGGAGCGCCATGATGCGCACGGCCAATCTGGGGCGGGGGCTTTCGGATCCTGGCCGTACGGATCTTGTGCCTCTAAGACGCTTTGATATCGTCTATGTGCCGCGCACGGGCCTCTCTGGCGCCGGCGTCTTCATGCAGCAGCTGAAGGATCTGGTCCCCGGCAATATCGGTTTCGACTACGCTGTGACCAACACCGCAAAGGTCTTCTAGACCAACGACAATGCCAAGCAGAGCCCGGCCTTGCGGCGATCCGGCGGCGTGTCAGGCGCTGGCCAGCCACTCGCGCGCGGCGCGCTGGGCCTCGGCCACTTCGGTGTGATCCATCTCCTGGCTCAGCTCTTTGCGATAGACCTTGGCCTCCAGCGATCCACGCATGGCGGCCAGGTTGAACAGCATATGGGCCGAGACGTAATCGAGCGGCGCGCCGCCCTGACCCGTCGAATACATCAGCCCCAGCCGGAACAGTTCGTCACCGGTGGATTCGGCCGTGGGAAGCGGCAGTCCGGACGACGTCTCCATGCTCATGCACGCCAACATCACTTAACCCCCTAGGCTCCCGGCGCTTTTTGCATCGGGTCTTGCCAGGTAAGAAAATGACCTTGGCGGTGAAAATACAGTTAAGCTCGAAATCACCGACTATTTTCGTACTTCGTCCAGTTCATCAGCGATTAGTCAGTGTAAATTTCGATTCACCAGGTGTTGAACTGACCCACTGTGACCGTCAGCGCCGGGCGCGTTGACCGAAGAGCACGCTGCGGGCCTGTTCTGCCTCGCGCCCCGCGCCCGCCGCTGCGTGCACCAGATCACGACCGGCCTGATCCGCCCGTTCCGCCGCCGGACGCGCCGCGATACGGTCGATCCACGCCAGCAAGTCGTCGAAACCTTCGTGAATGCCTGGATTCAGTCTGGCCATGCCGCGAACCCAGGGCCAGCAGGCCATGTCAGCGATGGAATAGTCGCCGGCCACGAACGCCCTGCCCTCCAGGCGCTTGTCCAGGACGCCGGCCAGGCGTTGGTACTCGTTGACGTAGCGGTTGGTCCCATAGGCCACGTAGCGCTGGTCCGGGAGCATCTGGCGGGCATAGCTGCGGAAGTGGTTGGCCTGGCCGGCCATGGGGCCCAGGCCCGCCATCTGCCAGAACAGCCACTCGTCGACCTGCACGCGGGTCCGCTCGTCCTGGGAATAGAACTTGCCCGTCTTGCGGCCCAGGTACTGCAGGATGGCGCCCGACTCGAACACCGAGATCGGCTTTCCGTCCGGCCCCTCCGGATCGATGATCGCCGGCATGCGGTTGTTGGGGCTGAACGCCAGGAACTCAGGCTTGAACTGGTCGCCCTTGCCGATGTTCACGGGGACCAGATTGTACGGCAGGTCCATCTCCTCCATGGCGAGGGTGATCTTGGTCCCGTTTGGGGTCGGCCAGAAATAGACGTCGATCGGCGCGGGCATTGGCGGGTCTCCTTGGACGGGCGCAACATGGTCGAAGACCGCGCCGGATCGCAAGCCGGCCGCAGCCTATTTTGCAGCCTTGGGCGCGGATACGCGGCGCCGCGGGCCCGTGCCGCGGGCCTCCGGCGGGGCCGGACCGGACTTGGGCCCGCCCTCCGCGTAGGGGTTCTTGCCGGACTTCACCGACAGGCGGATCGGCGTGCCTGGCAGGTCGAAGCTCTGGCGGATGCTGTGGATCAGGTAGCGGCGATAGCTGTCGGGCAGCTGGTCCGCGCGCGACGCGAACAGCACGAAGGTCGGCGGCCGCGCCTTGGTCTGCGCCATGTACTTGGGCTTGATCCGCTTGCCGCTCACCGCCGGCGGCGGATGTCGCTGCGTGGCCATCTTCAGCCAGTCGTTGAGGTCGCGGGTCTTCACCTTGGTCGACCAGTTCTTGTGCGCCTGCACCACCGCGGGCATCAGCCGCTCGAGCCCTCTGCCGGTTTCGGCCGAAAGGGCCACCATGGGGGCGCCCCTGAGCTGCGGCAGGGCCTCGTCGACCTGTTCCTGGAACGCCTTGAGCCGCGACTGGGGGTTGGTCACGAGGTCCCACTTGGCCAGCACGAACACCAGCGCCCGGCCCTCTCGTTCCACCAGGTCCGCGATCTGCAGATCCTGGATTTCGAAGGCGTTCTCGGCGTCCATCACCAAAAGCACCACCTCCGCGAAGGTGATCGCGCGGATGGAGTCCTGGGTGGAAAGCTTCTCCAGCTTCTCCTGGACCTTGGCCTTGCGCCTGAGTCCGGCGGTGTCGACCAGGCGGATCCGCCGGCCGTCCCACTCCCAGTCCACGGGAATGGCGTCGCGGGTGATCCCGGCCTCGGGGCCGGTGAGCAGCCGCTCCTCGCCGATCAGGCGGTTCACCAAGGTCGACTTTCCGGCGTTCGGGCGGCCGACCACGGCGATGCGGATGGGCTTGTCGTCCGGCTGTTCCTCTTCGTCCTCGGACGCGCCCTGGGGCGCGGCCGCGAGCACGGCGGTGTAGAGATCCGAGAGTCCCTCACCGTGTTCGGCCGAGAGCGGGATCGGCTCGCCCAGCCCCAGCGCGAAAAACTCCATGGCGCCGGCCTCGCCCATGCGCCCTTCGGCCTTGTTGGCCACCAGGATCACAGGCTTGTCCTGCCGGCGCAGCATTTCCGCGAACACGTGATCGAGCGGAATGACGCCTTCACGGGCGTCCACGACGAACAGGGCGATGTCCGCTTCATCGATGGCGCGAGCGGTCTGCTGCTGCATGCGGGCCTGAAGGCTCTCGTCGGAGACGTCCTCGAATCCAGCGGTGTCGATCAGCTGCAGGTCGATGTCGCCGAGGCGGCCCGACCCGAAGCGGCGGTCGCGCGTAACTCCCGGGCGGTTGTCGACGATCGCCAGGGCCCGTCCGGCCAGGCGGTTGAACAGTGTCGACTTTCCGACGTTGGGCCGGCCGACGATCGCAATGCGAAGGGTCATTGAACCGGCCGCCCGCCTAGCGGATGGCGACGAGATCGGCCTTGTCGGTGACGACGTACAGCGTTCCGTTCATGGCGATCGGCGGGATCAAGGTGTCCGACCCGAGGTTCAGGGAGGACTGAATGGTCCCCTTCTTGGGATCGAGCGCCACGGCCCTGCCCTTGTCGGACACGACGATCAGGCGGCCGGAGGCCAGCACGGGTCCGAACCAAAGGCTGCGCTTCTTCTTCTTGAGCCCCTTGTTCATGTCCGTGATCCAATAGACCTGCCCGTTGTCGCGGGAGATGCAGATCACTTCCCCCGCCAGGGAAACGACATAGATCACGTCGCCCGCCGGCCATGGCGTGGTGATGGTGGTGATCGGCAGGGTCCAGCGCTGGGCCCCCGTGCGCAGGTCCACCGCCGAGAGCACGCCCGAATGGCTGCCGGCCAGGACATCGCCCTGGTAGACCACCGGGCGTCCGGCGATGTCGCGGATCTCCGACAGGGCGTTGGTGCGGCTGGTCCGGGACAGGGTGACAGTCCACTCCTCGGCGCCGTTGGCCGCGCCGAGAGCGGCCAGTTCGCCAGAGGCGAAGCCGGCGATCACCGTGTCGCCGGCGGGCGCGGGACTGGAGGCGGCGAGGATGCGCGCCGGTTCCGTCAGGGCCTGGTAGGTCCAGTCCTGGGCGCCCGTCTCGGTGTTGAAGGTCTCCAACTCGTCGTCCACGTTGATGGCCATCACGCGCCCGGCCATCACTGTGGGGGCGCCGTGGATCGGCGTATCGACCTTGGTGCGCCACAGCACCTTGCCATTGGCGGGGTCCAGGGCCGCGACAAAGCGGTAGCCTGACGTCACATAGAGCTTGCCGTCGACATAGGCGACGCCGCCGCCGAAGGCGTCCCGGTCGCGCTTGGTCTTCTGGGCCAGGTCCACCCGCCAGATCCGGTCGCCGGACGCGGCGTCCAGCGCAGACACCCGCGCCTCGGCGTCCATGACATAGACGCGGCCATCAACGGCCACGGGCGGTGCGGTGACATAGGCCTTGCGGCTCGACGCCTCGCCGAAATTCTTCCGCCAGGCGATCTGGAACTTGGCGCCGGCCGCCATGTTGCTGACCCACTGGCCTGGGACCCCGCCGGGCTGCGGCCAGCTCGTCACCTGCTCAGGGTCGGGCAGGTAGAATTCCTGGCCCTTCAGCGCGTCCGAAACTTCCAGCTTCTGGTTGAAGGTGAGCAGCGGAATCCGCTCCCCCTCCGAGGCCTTGGCTTTGTTGGCGGTGTCCTTGTGAAGCGGATTGATCCTGTCGAGGGTGGAACAGCCCGAAAGACTCGCGCCGATTACGGCTGCGGCAAGCAGCGCGAGGACGGGACTCACCTTCATTGATCGGCTCCGGATTGCGGGGCTTGAGGCGACAGCACGGCCGGCGACGGCGGCAGGGCCGGCAGGTCGGCGGCGGCCTTGACCACGTCCGGAACGGCCGAGGCGGAGCCGCCGTCGATCGCCATGAGGGCGAGCTGGGCGCGTTCGTGCACGGCCTGGGTGGCGGCGGGTAGGAGCGTCAGGACGACAAAATCGGCGCGGGCCTGCTTCAACATGCCGGCCTTCAACTTGGCCATGGCGAGCGCTTCGCGTGCGGCGACGTAATAGGGGCGCTTTGCGTCCTGCAAGGGCTGCAGCCTTTCACTGATCGCGGCATAGGGAGCCGTGTCCATGAGCGCGAAGGCGGATTTGAGGCGGGCGATGTCGCCGATGATCTTGTCGGGCGCGACGGCCGCCGCCTGGTCGAACAACTTGACCGCACCAGCGGTGTCCCCGTTGGCCAGCCGGATGCCGCCCTGCTGCATCAGCGCCAGCGCCTTGTAGCCTGGCGGCGAGTCCTTGGCCGCCTCGCCGAACTGTACGTCCGCGCCTGACAGATCGCCCTTCTGCAGGTTGTCCAGAGCCGCCGCGTAGGCTTCCGACGCCTTGGCCGCCTCGCGGGTGCGATAGGTGTCGTATCCCCAGAAGGCCAGGGCGACGACCAGGGCCGCAACCGCAAGTCCGGCGATATGGGGCCAGTACTTCAGGAACAGCTGCCGGTATCGGTCGGAGCGGAGCTGCTCTTCGACCTCTTCGAAAATGTCGGTCACGATTTATGGCTCCGGGGAAACTGGCGGCGCGAACCTAGCGGCAAGGGACCTGCGCCGCAACGGACGGCCGCAAGACCCCGTTCAAGGCCGCCTCAGGCGCGCTTGATGAATTGATAGGTCTCCGCTTCGGCGGGGAAGCGGCGGGCGCGCACGTCGGCGGCGTAGGCGCGCACAGCGGTGTCGATCTCGGTGCGCAGATCGGCATAGCGGCGCACGAACTTCGGCGTCCAGTCGAAGATGCCCAGCATGTCATCCGTGACCAGGACCTGGCCGTCGCAGGACGGCGAGGCGCCGATGCCGATCGTCGGGATCTCCAGATCCGCGGTGATGGCGCGGGCCAGGGATTCGGTGACTCCTTCCACCACCATGGCGAAGGCGCCCGCCTGGGCCGTGGCCCTGGCCTCGTCCACCACGCCGGCGTATTCGGCGTTTGATCGCCCCTTGGCCTTGAATCCGCCGTCCACCAGAACCTGCTGAGGCCGCAGCCCCACATGGCCCATGACCGGCACGCCGCGGGCCGTAAGGTAAGCTATGGTCTCGACCACGGCCGGGCCGCTCTCGACCTTGATCGCCTGGGCGCCGGTTTCCTTCATCACCCGTACGGCGTTGGCGTAGGCGATCTCGGGTCCGCCCTCATAGGAGCCGAAGGGCATGTCGATCACCACCATGGCCTTCCTGGAGCCGCGCATCACCGCCTGACCGTGGAGGATCATCATCTCCAGGGTGACGCCCACGGTGTTGTCCAGGCCGTGCACGACCATGCCCACGGAGACGCCCACAAGCAGGATGTCGCAGACATCATCAAGCATGGCCGCGATGGGCGCGGTGTAGGCGGTGAGGCAGACGATCGGGGTCTTGCCCTTCAGGGCGCTGATGTCCGGCGCGGCGAGCCGGCGCGTCGTCTCTTCACGATGGGCCGACAATCAGAACTCCTCAAGCGCCCGGGTCGCCATCAGGACGATGGCGAGGACAGCCAGCGCTGCGCCCATCCATATCACCTCTCCGCTGAATGGCAGATCGGATAGATGCTGCAGCTGCGAAATCGTCCTCGATCCCTGGGCGAAGGCGTCCGCCGACGCCTGGGACACGCCTTGCACCCGTTCAAACAGGTGGACGCCCAGCATCTGGACCACGGCGATGATCCCGCCGCCGGCGCCCGCGGCGCCGATCAGGATGCGGCGAAGGGCCCACGTACGGTTCAGCCGGCCTTCGACGCGCGCGGCGAAGACGTCAGCGTCCGCGAACTCCGGCGCCTGACCAAACCAGCGGCCAAGCCGGGTCTCGAACTCGAGATCAGCCATGGACCTGTCTCCCGACCTCGGCGGGCGAACCCGCCAGACGCGCTCTAAGCCTATCCAGACCACGTTTGACATGGGATTTGACTGTCCCCAGTGGCGTATTCAAGACCTCTGCCGCTTCCGCGTGGGAAAATCCTGCGCCGTAGCAAAGAGACACGCAGACCCGCTCGGCGTAAGGCAGGTTCCGCAGCGCCTCGTCCAGATCCAGCCGGGCCTCGGCGTCGGGCGCCCCTGGTCCGTCCGCCGCCGGCTCGGGGGTCTCGCCCATGAGATACAGCTTGAGAGAGCGCCGCCACCGACGGATGTAGAGACGGGCGGCGATCCGCTTGACCCACCCCTGGAAGCTCCCCTCCCCGCGAAACTCGGCGATCCGCTCGAAGGCGGCCAGGCAGGCGTCCTGGGCGATGTCGTCCGCGAGGGCCGGGTCAGCCCCCATTCGCCGCACCAGGGCCCTGACCGACGATCCGTGGCGACGGACCAGTTCCCCGAAGGCCGGACGCAGTCCAGTCGCCGCCAGGTTGGCCAGTTCCACATCGTGCAGACCCGCAAGATCGCGCACCGAGGCTCCCATGGCCAAGCGCCGTTGTCCCCCGCCCGTCTCAGACCTTGCCTTTGCCGCGATTGACCAGCGCCATGATCAGGAACGCCAGGCCGATGAATCCCGGGAAGGCGGCGATGCCGACCAGCGGCCAGAAGGAGTCCGCCGCGTCTGTGCCCGAGTAGCCGAGCGCGTAGGCCATGCCCACGATACCTGCCGCTACGCCGATCCAGATGACGCCGGTCCTCAGATCGCGCGGGGCGGACGGCGTGGGGCGCACGTCACGGCTCAGCGCGTCGATCATTTCCGACGGCAGCGGTTGGCCCTTCTCTATGGCGGCCCTCAGGGTGGCCTGCATCGCCTGGCGCTCCCGGCTACGGAAATAGCGGGGCACGAGCACGATCGCGACGATCGCGCCCCAGAAGGTGAGCATGCCCAGGACTGGAACGATTGTATCCGGCATTCGATTGCCCTTTCTCGATGACAGCGGATGACTTTCAATCCGCCTTTACTCGCAAAGAGGCTTTTGGAACGGCTGTTGGATGCAGACCGCGGATGAATTCGTCGTAACGCGGCTCAACCGCCCTCCGGGATGAGCCGGCCGGACCCCCATGCCCACAGGAAGACCGCCATGGTCAGGGCCGCCGCCACCTCTGTCGAGGCGATGCCGTTGAAGGACTGGAACACCGGTCCCAATCCCGCGCTGATCACGGGCCCCAGGGCCCAGAACACTGCGCTGGCGACGCCCGTGAGCGGCAGCAGCGCCAGCACGCCCAACCGAAAACGTCGCCGCGCGGTCGCTTCCATCACAGCGATGATGAAAGCGGGATCTCGCGCGGGCGGTTCGTCCTCGGCCCAGAGGGCGGCCAGCAAGACGTCAGGATCCTTCACGAGCGCCTCCGAGGACTTCGATCAGTTTCGCACGGCCGCGCGTCACATGCGATTTCACCGTGCCGAGCGGCAGGCCCAGGACTTCGGCAGCCTCGGCGTGGGAGAAGTCCGCCGCCAGGCAAAGGGCCACCGCCGCCCGTTGGTCCGGCGGCAGCACCGCCAGCGCCTTGGCGGCGTCCAGGGCCGCGTCGCTGGCGTGGCCGGGCGTCACGGATGCATCCGGGAGCGCCGCGGCGTCGCGAGCCAGCCGCCGGCCCTCCGCCCGGCGATGGGTGAGCCACTTGCGCCATGCCAGGCCGCACAGCCAGGCGCGCAGGCTCGCGCCGGTGCGGAATCGGCCAATGCGGGCCCAGGCGGTGACAAACGTATCCTGGGCCAAGTCGTCGGCGTCGGCGTGAGAGCCGCAGAGACGCCGCAGGAACCCGCGCACGGCCTGCTGGTGGCGCGCCACCAGCATCGCAAAGGCATCCTGGGCGCCCTGCTGAGCCGCGAGGACCAGCGCCGCCTCATCATCCCCCTCATGGGCCATTCTTCTTGACGTCGTTCTTGGCCATCGAGTTCGCCATCAGCGTGGACATGACGGCGGCCGCCAGTGAGCCAGCCGCCAGGACGCCCATGATGATCGAGACGAGGACGAAGGCGTGCTCGGCGCCAGGGATGTCGGCATATTGCGAGGCCAGATAGAAGCCTCCGGAGAGGCAGGCGAAAGTAATGAACCGGCGCCAGTCGCGTGCCGGGCCCCACCCCCATCGACTGTAGCCAGGCGCCCAACCCGGACCCCATCCGCCGCCGCCCCAGGGGCCCGCGCCCCAAGGGCCGCCCCAACCGTTCGGACCACCGCCGGTCTGGCCCATGATCTTGGCCAGTTCCTCCGGATCCTTGCCCTGGGCGGCATAGGTTTTCAACAGCTCGATACGGTCGCGATGGGCGCGGTAGCCCATCCACATCCCGAAGGCGCTGAAGGCGAAGCCCATGATTGGGAAGATCAGCCACCAGAACGACCAGAACCAATAATAGTGCATGTCGACGCTCCTTCAGAGCAGGGCGGATCGACCGCCCGATTGAACGTGTCGCGGCCTAATTGGCGCGCGGGGCGGTGGGAGTCGGAGTGTACGGCGCGCCAGGTCCCCACTGGCTTTCGGCCCAGCGGCGCATGCGCCGGCGCGTGCGCCAGCCCTGCGGGAAAGCCGGGCCGGCCAGGGCCACCAGCCTCGCCGTCTCGGCGGGGTCCCTGCCTTGCGCGGCGCAGATCCGAAACAGTTCGGCCTGGTCGCGGTAGGCCAGCCAGCAGAACCACATTCTCAAAAGCCCGAAGGCCATGATCATGACCGGGAACACCAGCCACCACATCGACCAGAACCAGAGGTGAAGCACCGTGACGCTCCTTGTGCGCGGGGCGGACGATCCGTCCCCTCGCAGACTATTCGCCGCCGGCTGGACGTCTGGATGCACCCGGCCAAATTATCAGCGGCCGATCCGAAGGAGGCTGTCCAGCCCGGCAGGTTCGCGGATCCATCCCCCTCCATCGCCGCCTTTGCGAACAGCATCCATTGCGCTGGAGCCCCCACGTCCTGAATGTCGGGCGCTTCGGCGACACAGCCTGTCGGGCCGGCCGCATGTGGTTCATCATATGCGCGGACCCACAGCGAAAGGAGCAATACGGTGCAGATCAAGTTCGTCAGCGTCATGGTGGAAGATCAGGACGCCGCCCTCCAGTTTTACACGGCGGTGCTGGGCTTCACGAAGATGGCCGACATCCCAATGGGGCCGTCCTACCGCTGGCTGACGGTCACCTCGCCCGACGGCATCGTAGGCGTGGAGCTGGTCCTTGAGCCGATGGGATTCCCGCCAGCCCGCGCCTACCAGAAGGCGCTGTTCGACGCAGGCGTTCCGGCCACGGCTTTCACCACCACCGACATCGCGGCCGAGTACGCGCGCCTGAAGGCGAAGGGCGTCGTCTTCCGCGGCGAGCCCAAGGCCATGGGCCCGATCACCGCCGTCGTGTTCGAAGACACCTGCGGCAACCTCATCAACCTGGTGCAGCCGTCCGCCTGACCCGAGACCACTCGGTCAGGCGCCCTTGGACAAGAACCCGCCCAGCCAAGAGAACGGACCGCCGCGGCCGCTTTCCGGCACGCCCGCAGGGAGGACGAGAACCACTCAGGAAGAATTGCTCAGGGCGAACATGACCGGCGTGCCTGATCGCCAATGGCTTCCTTCACGCCCGCCTGGGACTCTCCAGGCCGCGCTGGACGGCCGGGCGGGCGAGGCCGCGCTCAAGCCAGGCGGGGACGTGCGTCAGGTCGTCGAAGGCCACGAGGTCCCGCGCGCCATAGAAGCCGATCAAGTTGCGCACCCAGCCCAGCAGCGAGATGTCGGCGATGGTGTAGTCGGCGTCCATGATCCAGTCGCGGCCGTCCAGGCGGGTCTCCAGGACGCCAAGCAGGCGTTTGGACTCATCGCGATAGCGTTCCAGCGGCCGCTTGTCCTCGATGGCGCGGCCGGCGAACTTATGGAAATAGCCGACCTGGCCGAACATCGGGCCGACGAACGCCATCTGGAAGAACACCCACTGGATGGTTTCATAGCGCCGGGCCGGGTCGGCCGGAATGAGCTGGCCGGTCTTTTCGGCCAGGTACAGCAGGATGGCTCCGGATTCGAACAGGCCGATCGGCGCCCCGCCCGGGCCGTCCGGATCAATGATCGCGGGAATCTTGCCGTTAGGGTTCAATGACAGGAACTCGGGCGTCCAGCTTTCATTGGCGCCGATGTCGACCAGGTGCGGCTCGTAGGGCAGGCCGATCTCTTCCAGGGCGATTGAGACCTTCACGCCGTTGGGGGTCGGCAGAGAATAGAGCTGCAGTCGATCGGGATGCCGCGGCTTCCAGCGCAATGTGATCGGAAAAGCGGAGAGGTCGGCCATCTCAGCCTAACGCGTCAGCATAGATTTCAGGCTTGAACCCGACAGTCAGCGCGCCGTCCACGACCAGCACCGGGCGTTTGATCATGGAGGGTTGGGCGAGCATCAACGCAATCGCCTTGGCCTCATCCAGGCCCATCTTGTCCGCATCCGGCAGTTTTCGGAAGGTTGTACCGTTACGGTTCAGCAGCGTCTCCCAGCCCACGGCGCGCGCCCAGGCCTGAAGAGCTCCCCCGTCCACGCCCTGGACCTTGTAGTCGTGGAAGCGATAGGCGACGCCGTGCGCATCCAACCAGGCGCGCGCCTTCTGCATCGTGTCGCAGGCCTTGATGCCGTGGATGGCCACAGACCTGGTCATCACAGCTCAACCCTTGCGGCACACGAAGTTCGCGGCGTCGTCCGTTGAACCTGTTCCCTTGTACGCCGCGACTTGCGGAATGGGGCACAGGGGCCGGGTCCGATCGGCGACCCCCTTGGTCATGTGCGAGGCCATCAGGCTCTGCGGCGCCTGGCCGTGCTCGACCCAGGCCTGGACGGCCGCGAGTCCGTCGAAGCTGTCGGTTCCGGGTCCGCCCCCGCAATGACCCATGCCTGGGACCATGAACAGCCGCAGGAAGCGTTCGCGGGGCGACTTGCCCAGCCGGGCGTCCACTGACTGCACATAGGCGATCGAGTTGTAGGGCGACAGCAAGGGGTCGGCCCAGCCGTGGTACATGACGATCTTGCCGCCCCGGGCGCTGAAGGCCTTGAGATTGGGGTCGTAGGAGCTGAGGTCGCCGCCGATGCGGCTTTCGATGCGCGGCGTATCACGGTCGGCGTCAAAGGCCTGGGGCGTCATCACGCCCTCCAGGTCCGTCCCGGCCAGCACCTCGGCGATCATGGGACGCTTGCTTCCCAGGGGGTTGGAGACATCCAGCGGCGCCGGCGCGCCATAGGCGCTGCCAGGGTAGATGCTCATCCCCGCCTTGGTCCGCGCGGGGCCGTAGATCCGCCGGACGCGGGCGACCTGGGCTGAGGTCAGGCAGTTGTCGCTGTGACCGGCCGCACATTGCAGCTGGGCCGGATCGAAGTCGCACCTGGAGGGGTCCATCACCCCGTCCTTGACGCCATCTTCCCCGTCGCATCGCTGCAGGGCCGAGGAGATCACGAGCTTGTTCAGCGCCGGACCCAGGTCCCCGGCCGGATCGCCCGCCGACAGCTGGCTCAGCCAGTAGCTTCGGGTCTGCAGCTTGATGAAATTGAAGGCCGGGGCGCCGGCGACGATGCCGTCGTAGTCGGCTGGATATTTCTGGGCTTCCGTGAACCCTTGCCAGCCGCCCGACGAGCAGCCCGAGTAGTAATTGTACTTGGCGGGCTGGCCGTAATAGGCCGCGACGATCTGCTTGGAGACCTCCGCCATCCGATGGTGACCGCGATGGCCGAAGTCGACCACCCGCTGGGGATGGCCGGCCACCCACGCGGTGTCGAACATGCCCGTGAAGCTCGCCGGGGTCTTGTGACCGGTATCGGTCGATGCGGTCGCAAAGCCGCGGGCCAGCCCGTCGCGCATGGATGGAAAGTTGATCGCGCCCGTCATCCCGCCGTTGCCCACGCCCAGGAACCGGCCGTTCCAGTCCTGCGGGAGCCACAGTTCGAATTCGATCTCGGTGTCGATCACGGCGGCCACCCGGCAGAACGCCGTCTTGGTGACCGAAGCGTTTGGTCCGCCCATGGCGTTGAAGGCCGACGGCGGGAAGGCGAAGGTCTGGTCGGCCGCCACAGCATCGGCCGCCGTGATCCGCACATTCGCCAACTTCAGATCCTTGAGTCGGGCGCAGGCGCCTGAGCCGGGCGCCGCGGCGGCCGACGCCAGCATCACGCCCCGGCTGGAAGGCGCGGCCGAGAACGCCAGGGCCGCGACGCCGACACAGCCGATCGCCAGGGCCGCCGGCCCGATGTTCCTATTCACGACGAAACCTCCCGCAATCGCTTGTCAGCGCCTTGTTTGCGGCGAGGTTAGCCAAGACTCCCGGTCCAGGATAGCGCCTTCGCCGGGTGACGGTCCGGCGATGGCGAAGTCGACGACGGCGGGGAGCGGCCCCGGCAGGTGGCGACGGCCTGGATAGCAGAGGAATGGACGAGGCTTGCTGCGCTAGCGCGGCGCTGATAGACGGAATTGTCTGAGTTAATGCCCGAAATCAATGATTAATGGCCTCATCATGATCCTCGACGAGGCGGACGAACCTGACGCGGCGCGATTGCTTCCAACGCTGGTGCGCAGGGCCGGGCGCGTCCTCGCCAATGGCTGGCCCACCGGCGTGGAAGTGGCGCCCGCCATGGTCCATGGAGGCCCCTATCCCGCCACATCCGACGGACGATCGACTTCCGTAGGCAGCCTGGCCATCGCGCGCTTCCTGCGCCCGGTCTGCTTCCAGAACCTTCCCCCCGCGCTGCTGCCGCCTTCCCTCGCCGATGACAATCCGTGGCGACTGGCCCGACGGATTGACGGGGTGATGCAGCCGATAGCTGATTAACAGCCGCCCCGGTGTGAGGCGGTGAAGGAGAAGCGTGTGAGCCTGTCGCTCGTGCAGTTCAGGACCGCGGAGGGTCGCCGTCATGTGGGGACGATCGGTCCCGACGGTGTGGCGCGCCTCGTGCCGGGCGAGGACAGCGTGCTGGGGCTGGCGCGAGCAGCGCTCGACGCCGGCGAGACGCTCGCCGTCGTCGCCGCGCGAGCGGCAGACCCGATAGACCTGCAGTCGGTCGAGCTTCTATCCCCCATCGATCATCCCGATCCCGCCCACCTGCTCCTGAGCGGCACCGGACTGACGCACCTGGGCTCGGCCGAGAGCAGGGACAAGATGCACCGCCAGGCCCGGGAGATTCCCGCACCGACCGATTCCATGAAGATGTTCCTCATGGGACTGGAGGGGGGGCGCCCGGCCGACGGCGAGGTCGGCGTGCAACCCGAGTGGTTCTACAAGGGCGACGGCGGCCAGCTGGTGGCCCCCGGCCAGGCGATCGCCTCGCCGGCCTTCGCCCGGGACGGCGGCGAGGAGCCCGAGATCGCGGGCGTCTACCTGATCGATCGCGACGGCGCTCCGGTCCGCCTCGGCTTCGCCCTGGCGAACGAGTTCTCCGACCACGTCACCGAGCGCGGCAACTACCTCTGGCTGGCGCATTCCAAGCTGCGGCCCGCGGCTCTCGGCCCCGAGCTCCTGCTGGGCGACCTTCCGCGCGAGGTGCGCGGGTCCAGCCGAATCATTCGCGACGGGAAGGTGCTCTGGGAGAAGGCATTCCTCTCCGGCGAAGCCCACATGTCCCACAGCATCGCCAACCTCGAGCATCATCACTTCAAGTACGCCCAGTTCCGCCGGCCTGGCGACGTGCACGTCCACTTCTTCGGAACAGCCACCCTGTCCTTCAGTGACGGCGTGCGGACCGCGCCGGGTGACGTGTTTGAGATCGACGCCGCGCCATTCCGGCTGGCGGCGCGCAACCCGGTCACCTCCGCCGACGCGGACCCTGTAAGGATGAAGACGCTGTGACCCCGATCCGATTGGCCCTGGTCGGACTCGGGAAGATCGCCCGCGATCAGCACCTGCCCGCCCTCACCGTCTCACCGACCTTCGAGCTCGTTTGCGGGGCCAGCCTCGATGGGCGCTGCCCCGTGGGCGCCACCTATGGCGGCGTCGAGGCCATGCTGGCCGCCGAGCCGGGCATCCAGGCCGTGGCCATGTGCCAGCCGCCGCAGGCCCGCTTCGAAGCTGCCCGCACCGCCCTCGCCGCCGGAAAGCACGTCCTGCTGGAGAAGCCGCCGGGCGCGACAGTCGGCGAGGTCGCGATCCTGGCCGACATGGCGCGGGAACGCGGCCTGACCTTGTTCACCGCCTGGCACAGCCGCTATGCGGCGGCCGTCGAGCCGGCGCGCGCCTGGCTGCGCGGCAGACGCGTCCTGTCGGCGGCTGTGACATGGCGCGAAGACGCCCGCGTCTGGCATCCGGGCCAGCGCTGGATCTGGCAGCCGGGCGGCCTGGGCGTGTTCGATCCGGGCATCAACGCCCTTTCGATCGCCACGGAGATCCTGCCGCCCCTTCGCCTATCGGCGGCCACCCTCTCCTTCCCCAGCAATCAGGAGGCGCCGGTCACCGCCGATCTGGCCCTGACCGCCGGGGAGGACATTCCCGTCAGCTGCGACTTCCACTTTCTTCAAGTCGGGGAGCAGATCTGGGACATCTGCGTCCAGACGGACGCCGGCGAGCTCTGGCTGCGCCAGGGCGGTGCGCGGCTCCAGATCGACGGCGTCGAACAGCCGCTGCCCGCCCAGGCGGAATACCCGGTCGTCTATGCGCGCTTCGCCGACCTGATCGCCCGCGAAGAGAGCGAGGTCGACCTGCGGCCCCTGCAACTGGTCGCGGACGCCTTCCTGCGGGGCGAACGCCGGACGGCGCCGCCGTTCCATGACCCGCCGCCAGGCTCTTCCGCCTGACGGAGCTCAGGCGCCGGCCGGCGCTGCCCGCAAGCCTTTGCTGTGCTATGGACCGGGGCGACCACGCCGACGCAGCTTTTGGCGGATCGGGAGACCAATTTGACGGCTGCCGCGAGACCCATGTTCGGACGACTGGCCACGCCGCCGGGCGCGCGCCGAATCCATGGTTCGATCGCCCATACGCTGGGCGTCGCGATCGTGACCGGCCGCTACAGCCCGGGCGAGACCCTCCCCGGCGAAGTGGAGTTCTCAGAACAGCTGCAGGTCTCTCGGAGCGCCTATCGTGAGGCGGTCCGCATCCTGGCCGCCAAGGGGCTGGTCGAGAGCCGTCCGAAAGCGGGCACGCGCGTCAGCGAACGCGCGCGCTGGAATCTCCTGGATCCGGACGTGCTGGCCTGGACCTTCGAAGGCGAGCCCGGCGAGGCGTTCATCCGGGATCTGTTCGAGCTGCGCATGATCGTCGAACCGGCCGCCGCCGAACTGGCCGCGCGCCGGCGGGACGCGACCGACCTCGCCCGCATGGGCCACGCGCTCGAGGAAATGGCGCGCCATGGCCTCGGGACGCCAGAGGGTCAGGCCGCCGACCAGCTGTTCCACCAAAGCCTGCTGCACGCCGCCCGCAACGCCTACCTGATCTCGCTGTCGAGCTCCATCGAGGCGGCGGTGGGCTGGACCACCATCTTCAAGCAGCGCAAGCGCAAGCTGCCGCGCGATCCTCTGCCCGACCATCGGGCTTTGTTCGCCGTGATCGCGGACGCCGACCCCGAGGCGGCGCGCCTGGCCATGACCGAGCTGCTGCGCCTGGCGCTGCAGGACACGGAGATGTCCCGCGGCGACTGACGGGACCGCGGCCCCTCGCCCGGTCAGTGGTTGTTGCGCGGCACCCCACGCAGCCGGACGATCCGCTGGTATTTTTCAGCGCCCTCCAGAATCGCCCCCGTGTCCAGCTGGCCCACGACCGCCCGCTGCAGCTCCTGCCATGGCGTCTGGGACGGGGGATAGGCAAAGCCGCCGGCTTGCTCCAGGGCGGCGCGGCGCTCGGCGAGAACCTCGTCCGAGAGCAGGACATTGACCGTGCGCGCCCGAAGGTCGATGCGCAGGCGGTCGCCGGTCTGCAACAGGGCGAGGCCGCCCATGATGGCCGCCTCCGGTGACGCGTTGAGAATCGAGGGCGAGCCGGAGGTTCCCGACTGACGCCCGTCGCCGATGCACGGCAGGGCATGGACGCCCGCCAGGGTCAGCGACGCCGGGGGACGCATATTCACGACCTCCGCCGAGCCCGGGTATCCGATCGGGCCGGCGCCGCGCATGACCAGCACCGTGTCAGCCGTGATCTGCGCGGCAGGATCGTCGATCCGGCGGTGGTAGTCCTCGGGACCGTCGAACACCATCGCCGGTCCTTCCAGGGCTTCCGGATCGTCGGGATTGCTCAGATATCGCGATCGGAATTCGTCGGAGATGACGCTGGTCTTCATGATCGCGGCCTCGAAGAGGTTCCCGCGCAACACGAGGAATCCGGCGTCCGTCTTCAGCGGCCGGTCGAAGGGGCGGATCACCGCCTCGTCCTCGATGACCGCGTTCCTGCAGTTGTCCCCCAGGGTGCGGCCATTGGCGGTGATCGCATCTTCCTGGATCAGGCCGTGCTGCATGAGCTGGGCGACCACGGCCGGCAAGCCGCCGGCGCGATAGTAGTCCTCGCCCAGGTACTCGCCAGCCGGCTGGACGTTCACAAGCAGCGGCGTCCTGTGGCCGTAGGTCTCCCAGTCCTGTAGCGGCAGGTCGACGCCGATGTGGCGCGCGATGGCGCTGAGGTGGACGGGGGCATTGGTCGAGCCGCCGATGGCGGAATTGACCACGATCGCATTGCGGAACGCGGCAGGCGTCAGGATGTCGGACGGCTTCAGGTCCTCGCGGACCATCTCCACGATGCGCAGTCCGGTCCGATAGGCCGCCTCCTGACGGTCACGGTAAGGAGCCGGGATGGCGGCGGTCCCGGGCAGCATCATGCCCATGGCCTCGGCCAGGGCGCTCATGGTGCTCGCCGTACCCATGGTGTTGCAAAAGCCGGTGGACGGCGCCGAGGAGGCGACCAGCCTGATGAACCCCTCCTCGTCGATCTCGCCCGCCGCCAGCATCTCGCGGGCCTTCCAGACGATGGCGCCGGAACCGGTACGCTCTCCCTTGTGCCAGCCGTTCAGCATCGGCCCGACCGAGAGGGCGATGGCCGGTATGTCGACGGTCGCGGCGGCCATCAGGCAAGCCGGCGTTGTCTTGTCGCAGCCCGTGGTGAGCACCACGCCGTCGATCGGGTAGCCGAAAAGCAGCTCCACCAGCCCGAGATAGGCAAGATTGCGATCGAGGCCGGCTGTCGGCCGCTTGCCGGTCTCCTGGATCGGATGCACCGGGAACTCCAGGGCGATGCCTCCGGCCTCACGCACGCCTTCCCGGATCCGGTCGGCCAGCACCAGGTGGTGCCGGTTGCAGGGCGACAGGTCCGACCCGGTCTGGGCGATCCCGATGATCGGCCTTCCCGATCGGAGCTCTTCGAGGGTCAGCCCGAAACTCAGGTACCGCTCCAGATAGAGGGCGGTCATGTCCACGTTTTCGGCGTTGCCGAACCACGCACGGGAGCGGAGCGCACGAGAGGGGGAACGGGGCATGAACTCTGTCTTGGATGGTGGATGGGAGACCGGGGCGCGGGGCGGCCTGGCGCGTTGACGCTCTTTCCGACCGCATATACTCAGACAAAAGAAAATGAAAGCCGGCGGCCGGGGATCGGCTGGAGGGAGGACGTCGATGCCAGGACCTGCGGCCACGACCGAAGTGTCGGCTCCGGCCTCCCGCGGAGCGCCAGCCTATGGGCCGGCTCTGGCCCTGCTCGCCAGCCTGTTCTTCATGTGGGGGTTCATCACCGTCATCAACAACACGCTTTTGCCGCATCTGCGCAGCGTGTTCGACCTCAACTACGCCCAGACCACCCTGCTGGAGTCCGTCTGGTTCATCGCCTACTTCGTCGTCTCTCTGCCCTCGGCCAAGCTGATCGAATGGATCGGCTACCGGCGCTCCCTCGTCGCGGGCCTGGCTATCATGGCCATCGGCGCGCTCTTGATGATCCCAGCCGCGCAAATCCCCTCCTATGTCGCCGTGATGGCGGCCCTGTTCGTCATCGCGAGCGGGATCACCCTGCTGCAGGTCGCGGCCAACCCCTATGTCGCCGTGATCGGGCCGGCCGAGTCGGCCCCGGCGCGCCTGAACCTGGTGCAGGCGTTCAACTCGATGGGCACCACCCTGGCCCCGCTGTTCGGGGGCTATCTGATCCTCGGTCGCAGCGCCTCCGGCAAGGCGATCGGCGGCGCGGCCCTGACCCACGCCCAGAAGCTCTCCGACGGTCGCGCGGTGCAACTGCCCTACCTGATCGTCGCGGTCGTCCTGATCATGCTGGCGGTGGTGATCGCCCGCTTCCCCCTGCCGGGTCTATCGGCGGCGGCACGCCGCGCCGAAGCGGCGGAGCGGCGGCGCCATTCGTTGTGGCGCCATCGCAACCTCGTCTTCGCCGTGCCCGCGATCTTCATCTATCTGATCGCCGAGATCGGGGTTTCGAACCTCTTCATCAACTTCGTGTCCGCGCCGGAAATCGGCGATCTCAGCCACGAGACGGCGTCGCATTACCTGTTCCTGCTGTGGGGCGGGATGATGGTGGGCCGGTTCCTGGGCAGTTTCGCGATGCGGCGCGTCCCCGCCGAAAAGGTGCTGGCCTTCGCCAGCGTCGCCGCCTGCATCGTGGTGTTGCTGGCCGTGGTCTCGACCGGCCCGGTGGCCATGTGGGCCCTGATCTCGGTGGGCCTGTTCCACTCGATCATGTTCCCGACCATCTTCACCCTGGGCATTCGCGGGCTTGGGCCGCTCACCGAGGAGGGCTCCGGGCTCCTGGTTATGGCCATCGCCGGCGGCGCGCTTGTGGTCGTGCAAGGCTGGCTGGCAGACCGCTACGGCCTGCAACGCAGCTTCCTGCTCACCGCCGCCTGCGAACTGTACATACTGTTCTACGCCGTCTGGGGCTGCCGCCCGAGCGCGGGGGGCAATGAGCTCGCGGACGAGGTCCCGGCGGCCTGAGGCGCGCGCTGCGACCGATTTGTCGCAGGTGCGGCCCTCACCTGGCGGGCGAGACCGAGAAGCGGAAGAGCATCTTGTTCTCGTAGGTTCGGCCCGGATCCAGCCGCACCGAGCCGAATTCGGGCCGATTGGGGGTGTCCGGGAACATCTGCGGCTCCAGCACGATGGCGTCCCCCTCCCTGTACGCCTTGCCGGACTTGCCCACGATCGTCGCGTCCAGGAAATTGCCGGAATAGAACTGGATGCCCGGCGCCCGGGAGAGGATCTCCATCACACGGCCGGACTGCGGATCCTCGACCCGGGCCAGCAGGCGGGGAGCGGCGGCGGCAGTGCGGCTGACCACCCAGTTGTGATCGTAGCCGCGGCCGAACCGGATCTGTGCATCGCCGGCGTCACGCACGCGTTGCCCGATCGGCGTCGCCTTGCGGAAGTCGAACACCGTACCGGCGACCTTGCGGAACTCCCCCGTGGGAATCAGGGTCTCGTCCACCGGGGTGAATTCATCGGCCGGAATGGTCAGGAGCTCGCCGAGGGCGCCGCGCTCGGCTCCTTCGCCCGCGAGATTCCAGTAGGTGTGGTTCGAGATGTTGACCACCGTCGGCCTGTCGGTGACGGCGATGTAGTCGACCGTCAGATCGCCTCGTGCATCCAGGGCGTAGGTGGCGGTGGCGGTGAGCGTTCCGGGATAGCCCTGGTCGCCGTCAGGGCTCACGTAGCGGAGCGTGACGTGGGCGGTCCGCCCCGACCCGACCGACACCACCTGCCACACCACCTTGTCGAAGCCTTTCGTTCCCCCGTGCAAGGCGTTTGGACCGTCGTTGACGGGGGTCTGATAGGGGCGCCCGTCCAGCATGAAACGCCCCTTCGCGATGCGATTGGCCACCCGGCCGACTGTCGCGCCAAAGTAGTTCGGTTTCGTGAGGTAGCCCTGGAGATCCGGATAGCCGAGGGCCACGTCGGCCAGGCGCCCGCCACGACCCTTCACCATCATCGACTGCACGCTGGCGCCCAGGGTGATGATCGTGACGCTGTCGCCCTGGGGGCTGGACAAGGTGATCGCCTCGACCTGAGTCCCGTCCGGCATGGCCCCGAAGGGCCGGCGGGCAGAGTCGGCCGACCACGCGGGCCCGGCGGCCACGAGGGCCGCGGCGGCGACGAACAAACATCTCATCTTGATGTCTCCCTGGATGTGGTGGGCGGCGGACGGCCGCCTTGCAGTGGTGAATTCCTGTCAGACATTTGGCGTGGCGCGCGTGGATCCTGATGCGCCACCCGAGCGCAGCCACGCGCCGCCGGTGTGGCCCGCCGCCAGAACAAGGCCGGCGCCCGCCAGGGCGGCGGCGAGGACGAACAGGCCCGCCTTAGGATCGGAGGCTCGCCCCGCCAGCGCGCCCATCACATATGGGCCCACGAACCCGCCCAGGTTTCCGAGCGCATTCACCGCCGCCAGACCGGCGGCCAAGGCGCGCCCATCGATGGCTTCGCTGGGCAGGCGCCAGAACAGCGCGTTGGCGGTGAGGTATCCGGTCACGCCGAGCGTCAGGCCGAACATCGTCAGCCACACCTGGCCGGTGAAATGAGCGCTGATCGCCAGCCCTGCGCCCGCCAGGCCGCACATGCATGCCGAGCGAGCACGCGCGTGGCGCGCCTCGAGCGTCTGGCCGGCAAAGGCCAACATGACCGCCGCCCCCACGGCATAAGGCAAGGCGGTCAGCATCCCGACCATCAGCTCCCCGGATGCGCCAGCGGCCTTCACGATCGAAGGCAGCCAGAAGTTCAGCCCATAGGCCCCCAGCACCAGAAGAAAGTAGGCGGCGGCCAGCTGCCAGATTGCGGGGTCGGTGGTCAGGCTCCTCAGGTCCGGCGCCGCCGAAACCGGCCTCTCTGCGTCGAGCGCGCGCGTGAGCAGGCCGCGTTCGCGTTCGGTGAGCCAGCGCGCTTGCGCGACGCCGTTATCGAGGCGGCCGAGCAGGACGAGTCCCAGCACGGCGGCGGGCGCCGCCTCGAAGATGTACATCCACTGCCAGGCCCGGAGCCCGCCCGCGCCCTTGCAGGTCTCCAGAATGAAGCCGGAAAGCGGTGCGCCCAACACGAACGCGATCGGCTGGGCGAGGATGAACTGGCCGAGCGCGAGGCTGCGCCGAGACGGCGGGAACCAGTAGGTCAGGTAGAGCAGGACGCCGGGAAAGAAGCCGGCCTCCGCCGCCCCCAGCAGAAAACGCAGGGCGATGAAGGCGTAACCCGTCACGACCTGGCCAAACATGGTGTGGATAGGGGCCAGACTGGCGGTCGCGGCGGAGACCAGGGCCCAGCTGATCATGATGCGGGCGAGCCATAGCCTCGCGCCGACCCGGTGCAGGATCAGGTTGCTCGGCACTTCGAACAGGAAATAGCCGATGAAGAAAATGCCCGCGCCCAGGCCATAAGCCAGATCCGAGAAGCCTAGATCCTGCGCCATCTGGAGCTTGGCGAAACCCACGTTCACCCGGTCGACGTAGGCCGCGAGGTAGCAGGCTCCGAGCAGTGGAAGCAGCCGCAAGGCGACCTTGCGGTAAAGGGCTTTCGTCTCGCCCCCGTCCGCACCCTCCGGGCCCGCCAGCGGCGCGCCTTGGCGGGCGGGCCGATGCTCTCGCCAGCCCGGGCGCATATCCACTCCCCTCCCTGAACAGCGCCGCTATGAATACTCATACAAATGCAGACCGCAAGCAGGAGCAGGCGGGAGGCCCGCCTTCCCTTCGGGCCCTCGGTCGCCATCATGCCGGAAGTGACGCTGTCAGATCTGGAGGATCTGATTTATCGGCCTAGCCAAACCTTGCTTCCTATTTTGTCGGACAATAAGTTCTGGAGCTTCACGACCTGCGCATCTGCCGGCGTCGGGGGCGGCCCTTGTCGCCGGAGTTCGCCCGGACGCCGCGCGGAGATTCCATCCCGTGCCTGGACGGCCGTAGGGTCCAGGATGGTAAGGAGCAACCGGATGAGACTGCACAGGCGCCTGGCCATCGCAGCGATGGCCATCTCACTGATGGCTGGAGCCGGAGCGGCCGCCCAGGTCGGCACCAACGCGCCTCCGCCTGTGCCCGGCGCCTGAGCCGCCGACGGCCGCGGTTCCGGCGCCTTCCAGCCCTCCCGCGGCGGTCGGCTTAGGTTCCGTGCCGGACGGAGTTCTGAGGCAATCCGCGCACGTCCATCTCGACGCGGAAAAGGCCGCCTGCCAAAGGCTGTTCGGCGCGCGCGGCGTCGGAAAGACCCGTCCAGGCCGTGGTCAGGTAAAGGGTCGCCAGATCAGGTCCGCCAAACGCCGGCTTTGTGACGTTGGCGCACGGGAGCTCTATCCTCCCGATCAGACGCCCCGCCCGATCGTAGCGATCCACGCCCCAGCCGGAAAACAACGCCACCCAGACGCAGCCCTCGGCATCCACGGCGAGACCGTCCGGATAGGCGTTGGGCCGTTCGATGCGGACGAAGACCCGTTTGCCGGAAAGCACCCCATCGTCATCCACGTCGAAGGCCCAGATCACGCGCTCCAGAGTATCGACATGGTAGAGCACTCGTCCGTCCGGGCTTGTCGCCGGGCCATTGCTCACCCTGTAACCCTCGTCCCAGCGGCGGACGGACGGCCCGTCCCCCAGCCAATACAGGGCGCCCGACTTCTCGGCTTGCGGGACATGCATGGTTCCGAACCACAAGCGGCCGGCGGCGTCGACGAAGCCGTCATTGAGCCGATTGTCCATTTCGGCCGGTTCGAAGCCGCACATGTGGGCCTCAAAGGTCCCGGCGTCGGGGTCAAAGCGATGCAGGCCGCTCTTCAGGCCGCAGATGAAGCCGCCGCCGCCGACCGGAACAATGAAGCTCACCGGCTCGGGGGCCGGCCAGCTGCGCCGATTTCCGGTCCCTTCCTCAAAGCGGTGGATCTGGCGACCTTCGATGTCGACGAACCAGAGCGCCGCTTCCGAAGCCATCCATATCGGACCCTCCCCAAGTTGGGCGCCGACCGGCCAGATGCATTCGGGGACGTCCGCTCGCATGATCCTCATCGCCCTTCCGGCCCGCGCCGCCAGGCGAAGCGGTGATCCGCTCGCCGACCGCCGGGGACCTGGCCTAGCCCAGCAAGGCGGAGCCCCGTCGCCGCGTCAGTCGAGGCCCCTGCGTTTGACCACCCACTGCGGATCGCTGCAGAGCCCGCAATGAGGGCCGAGGAACATCTTGCCGGCCTCAGCGTCCGCCTTCAGCCGCCAGTTCAGCCAGGCGACGCCGACCTTGCCGAAATCACCGCCGTTCACTTCACCATAGGTGCCGCCGTGCCCTGTCATCTTGCGGTAGCCCCGGAACGCCGGAACGCCGGCCAATTGCTCGAAATCATCATTGGCGTTGATGAAGGCGACATCGGACGCATCGCCGCTGATGTAGGCGATCGGCGCGTGGATCAGCTTGAGGTCGGCCTTCGTCAGGGCCTTGCCGCCGCCCATGGTGGTCTCACCCGGGAATAGCCCGCTGTTCCAGATTACCGAGGTCGAGACGCGCGGATCGGCGGAGGCCTCGCTCGCCTGAGCGCCGCCGCAGGACATGCCCATGACGGCGATCCTGCCGGTGTCCAACCGGTGGAAGTACGGACTGGCTGCCCGATCGTTCTCGGCGATCGCCCAGTTCATCGCATCGACCAGCTGAGCTGAATGGGTCGCGGGCGGCGGCAGCTTCAGGGGCGCCCCTCCGACCGGCGGCTGGGGCGCGGTCTGTCGCCAGATCTCCTTATCCGGCGATCCGATCGGCCCCACTGCAAGCACCAGGTAGCCATGAGAGGCGATTTCGCTGAGGAACCATCGGAAGCGGTTGCCGTCGTTCGCGCATGCGCCCTCTCCCCAGGCGACGATCGGGAGCTTGCCGCGGACCCCGCCGAGGTCCGCGGGCCGATAAAGGGTGTGGGTCGGGAGACCGGGCGCCGGCTCCATCACCGCCTTGGAAGGACCGGAGCCGATCGCGGCCGACTCGGGGATCGGCTCACTCACGTATTGAGCTGAGGCGCCGATGGGAGCCGCAGCCGCCAGGAGAGCGGCCATCGCGAACAACGAAGGCTTCAGGCGCGGCATTGTCTTCTCCTCCCGGGCTTCTGGTCTTGCTCTGATCAAGTACCCCGACGACGCGCTGATGATCACGACGCCCCCGAGGCAAGGTCAAGTCCGGGGCCCATGAAGGCTACTCGGACGCCGCCTTCGATAGCTAAGCGCGGTCCTCGTTCTCCGTGCCGAGGCGGGACGGAACCCGGCTGGCGTTCACTCCCACTCGATCGTGCCGGGCGGCTTTGACGTCACGTCGTAGACGACGCGGTTTATGCCTCTGACTTCATTGATGATCCGGGTCGCGGCGCGGCCCAGCACATCCCACGGAAACTCGAAGAAGTCGGCGGTCATGCCGTCGGTGGAGGCCACGGCGCGCAGGGCGCAGACCTCTTCATAGGTGCGGGCGTCCCCCATCACACCGACGGTCTTGACGGGAAGCAGCACGGCGAAGGCCTGCCAGATGTCGTCATAGAGGCCGGCGCGGCGGATTTCGTCGAGGAAGACCGCGTCCGCCTTCTGCAGGATGGCGACCCGCTCGGGACTGACCTCGCCAGGGATGCGGATGGCCAGGCCGGGTCCGGGGAACGGGTGGCGGCCGACGAAGGCCTGGGGCAGGCCGAGCTCGCGGCCGAGCACCCGCACCTCGTCCTTGAAAAGCTCGCGCAGGGGCTCGACCAGCTTCAGCTTCATCACGTCCGGCAGACCGCCGACGTTGTGGTGGCTCTTGATCACGGCCGAGGGGCCGCCGCGGGCGGAAACGCTCTCGATCACGTCCGGATAGAGGGTGCCCTGCGCCAGGAAGGCGGCGCCCTCGATCTTGGAGGCCTCGCGGTCGAACACCTCGATGAACAGCCGCCCGATGGTCTTGCGCTTGGTCTCCGGGTCGGAAACACCCTTCAATGCGCCGAGGAAGTCCCCTGATGCGTCAACGTGGATCAGCGGAATGTTGTAGTGATCTCTGAAGAGCGAAACCACCTGTTCGGCCTCGTTCAGTCGCAGCAGGCCGTGATCGACGAAGACGCAGGTGAGCTGGTCGCCGATCGCCTCGTGGATCAGGACCGCGGCCACCGCGGAATCCACCCCGCCGGAGAGGCCGCAGATCACCTGGCCGTGGCCGACCTGGGCACGGATGCGGGCGATCTCTTCCTGGCGGAAGGCCGCCATGGTCCAGTCCCCCTTCAGGCCGGCGATCCGGTGGGTGAAGTTCTTCAAGAGCTGAGCGCCGCGGGGCGTGTGCGCCACTTCGGGGTGGAACTGCACGCCGTAGAACCGCCGGGTCTCGTCGGCGATCACCGCGAAGGGCGAAGCGTCGGAGACGGCCACCACCTGGAAGCCCGGAGGAATGGCGGTGATCTTGTCGCCGTGACTCATCCAGACCGTTTCATGGTCGCCGATGTCGCCCAGCCCCTCGAGCAGGGGCGAGGTTCGTTCGATGACGATCTCTGCGCGGCCGAACTCGCGTTGATGACCGCTTTCCACCGCCCCGCCCAAAGCGTCGCAGAGCGCCATCTCGCCGTAGCAGATGCCCAGGATCGGGATGTTCCGCTCGAAGATCCGCTTGGAGATCTTCGGGCTCTGCGCCTCATGCGCGCTGGCCGGGCCGCCGGACAGGATCACGGCCTTGGGCGCGATGGCGTCGAGCACCGCGTCGACTTTGTCGTAGGGATGGATCTCGCAATAGATGCCTGTCTCGCGCAGGCGGCGGGCGATCAGCTGGGTCACCTGGCTGCCGAAGTCGACGATCAGGACGCGTTCGTGGTCGGGGGTGGTCATGGCCGGGTCCTACGCAAGAATCGAGCGCCCGTCACGATCTGCGCTCCAGCACCGCGACAAAGAACCCGTCGGCGCCGCCTGAACGGGGCGACAGCCGCAGGAAGCCGTCGCCCGTCACGCGCGAAGCAAGCGCCTCATGCCCCTCGGCCGTGACCAGGCCCGACGCCGCGATGGCGTCCAGCACCCGAACGGGCGCCAGCCCGGGACGGCGGGCGCGAAGGGCCTGGATCTGGTCCTCGTTCTCCTCGACCAGCAGCGAGCAGGTGACATAGACGATCCGCCCGCCCGTCCTTACCAAACGGGCGGCGGTCTGAAGCACCTCGGCCTGGTCCGCCTGGCGCTGTTCGAGCTGAGCGGGGGTCAGCCGCCACTTGGCGTCCGGATGCCGCCGCCACGTCCCCGTCCCCGTGCACGGGGCGTCGACGAAGACCAGGTCCATCCTGGCCTCCAGTCCACCCAGCGGGTCCGGGTCGGACGGCGAGCGGATCTGCAGGTTTCGCACGCCCGCGCGCTGGCCGCGTTTGACGACCTCGGACAGTCGGCGAAGGTCGGAATCGTGGGCGTAGATCTGGCCTGAGTTGGCCATGGCCGCCGCCAGGGCGAGCGTCTTGCCCCCGCCCCCCGCGCAGAGGTCGAGCACCTGGCGTCCCTTGACCATGCCGGCGGCGGCCGCGGCGAGCTGCGAGCCCAGGTCCTGAACCTCGAACCAGCCCTTGGCGAAGACCGGCAGGGTCTCGACCGGCGCGGCCCGCTCCGCGGCCCTGGGCGCGGGCACGCGCAGGGCGTTGATCAGAATCCCTGAAGGTTCGGCGCCCATGCTTTCCAGCGCCTTCAGGGCGCGCTCAGGATCGGCCTTCAAGGTGTTGACCCTGAGATCCACCGGCGCGCGACGCGCCAGCTCCGCCCCCTCGTCGGCCCGCGCCTCGCCGAAGGCGCGCTCAAGGCAGGGATCCAGCCAGTCCGGATAGTCGCCGCGTATCGCCGCGGGCGCCTCGTCGAGCGACCGGGGCTCCGCGAGGCCGGCGGCCTCGTCGTCGGTCAAGGGGCCAGGGCCATGGGGCGCCCCTGCGGCGGCCGCCGTCACCTCGTCGACGCTCCAGCCCCAGGCGAAGCGCAGCGCCGCGAGGGCGGCCGCACGCGGTCCCTGCTGGCCCATCATCCACTCCAGCGAGCGACGGCGGCGCAGGACGTCCAGCACCAGCCCGGACACCCATGCCCGATCCTTGGCGCCGGCGAACCGTGACTGCTCGCCCCAGGCCTTCAGCGCGTCGCGCGCCGTGCGATGGCGCGTGTCGATCTGGTCCAGGACGTCGATGGCGGCGGCGAGGCGGCCGGCCGGGGTCATAGGGCCCGGATCGCGGCGCTCACGAGGACTGGCTCGGGTAGTTGGGCGCCTCGCGCGTGATCATCACGTCATGAACGTGGCTCTCGCGCAGGCCCGCGCCGGTGATGCGGATGAAGCGCGCACGATCCTGGAAGGCCTCGATATCCGGCGCGCCCACATAGCCCATGGCGGCCCTGAGCCCGCCCACCAGCTGGTGCAGGATCGCCGCGATCGGGCCCTTGTAGGGCACCTGGCCTTCGATCCCCTCGGGCACGAGCTTCAGGGCGTCCGAAATCTCCTTCTGGAAATAGCGGTCGGCCGAACCCTGGGCCATGGCGGCCACCGACCCCATGCCCCGATAGGATTTGTAGGACCGGCCCTGGTACAGGAACACCTCGCCTGGCGCCTCGTCGGTTCCGGCGAACATCGACCCCAGCATGGCCACCGAAGCGCCGGCCGCGATGGCCTTGGCCAGGTCGCCCGAGTACTTGACGCCGCCGTCCGCGATCACCGGCACGCCGGATTTCTCCGCGGCGCGGACCGCCTCGGACACTGCGGTCAGCTGGGGCACGCCCACGCCGGCGACAATGCGGGTGGTGCAGATCGAACCGGGTCCGATGCCGACCTTCACCGAATCCGCGCCCGCGTCGATCAGGGAGCGGGCGGCGTCGTAGGTCGCGACGTTGCCGGCCACCACCTGCACGCGGTTGGTCTCGCGCTTGATGCGGGCCACGGCTTCGGAAACGTGGACAGAGTGGCCATGGGCGGTGTCGATCACCACCACGTCCACGCCGGCGTCGATCAGGGCCAGCGACCGCTCGAACCCGGAATCGCCGACGCTGGAGGCGGCGCCGACGCGCAGGCGGCCCTGTTCATCCTTGGCCGCCAGGGGGAAGGCCTGGGCCTTCTCCATGTCCTTGACGGTGATGAGACCGACGGCGCGGAAGGCGTCGTCGACGACGATCAGGCGCTCGATCTTGTGCTGGCGCAGCAGGGCGCGCGCTTCGTCCTGGCCGCATCCCTCGCGCACCGTGACCAGTCCCTCACGGGTCATGATCTCCGAGGCCTTGAGGCCGGGATTCTGTTCAAAGCGCATGTCCCGGTGGGTGAGGATGCCCACCAGCTTGCCGGATCCCGGCTCGACCACCGGGAAGCCCGAGATCTTGCGTCGCTTGGTGATCTCGAGGATCTCGCCCAGCGTGGTTTCGGGATTGATGGTCAGCGGATTGATGACCATGCCGCTTTCGTAGCGCTTGACCTCGCGCACCTGCTCGGCCTGATCCTGCAGCGACATGTTGCGGTGGAGCACCCCCATGCCGCCGGCCTGGGCCAGGGCGATGGCGAGCCTGCTCTCCGTGACGGTGTCCATGGCGGCGGACACGATCGGGATGTTCAGGCGGATGTCCTTGGTCAGGCGCGTAGCGGTCGTGACCTGACTCGGCACGACCTCGGATGGGCCTGGTTCCAGCAAAACGTCGTCGAAGGTGAGCCCTTCGCGAATCTCCATCGGAGTCTCCGTTTTGCGGCGCGGATATGCCCTAGCGGCCGGCGAACAGCAACCCCTGATCACCGACCTCTGAAGTTCAGGGCCACCAGATAGACCTCCGAGCTGTCGGCGCGGCTCGATTTGGGCTTCACGTGGCGCACGTCGGCGAAGTGCGCCTTGAGCAGCTTCAGCACCCCGGCCGTCTCCCCGCCCTGGAAGGCCTTGGACACGAAGGCGCCGCCCGGCGGCAGGGTCCGGATGGCGAAGTCGGCGGCGGTCTCGACCAGGCCGATGATGCGAAGGTGGTCGGTCTTGCGATGGCCCATGGTGTTGGGGGCCATGTCGGAGAGGACAACGTCCGGAGGGCCGCCGAGGGCCTCGATCAGTTGGTCCTCGCAGCCGGTTTCGGTGAAATCGCCTTGCAGGATCACCGCCGGCGGCAGCGGATCGATGCGCAGCAGGTCGATGCCGACGACCTTGCTGGCCCCCCGCTCCAGCGCGACCTGAATCCAGCCCCCCGGCGCACAGCCCAGGTCAATGACCCGGCCGCCCCGACGCAGGACGTGGTGACGGTCGTCGACCTCGATCAGCTTGAACGCCGCTCGCGAACGATAGCCCTTGGCGCGCGCCTTGGCGGCGAAGGGATCGTTGATCTGTCGCTCCAGCCAGGCCTGGGACGAAGGCGAGTGCTGCTTGGCGGTCTTCAGGCGCTTGGGAGCGCTGCGGCCGGTCGCCTCGCCCGCCGTGGGCGGACGCACCATGCGCTTGCGGCCCGTGTCTTCGCCGGTCATGACGCGGCGCTGGCTCGGCCGCGCCCCCGGTTTCTGCGCCGCCGCTTGGGCGGCTTGGACATCAACGACATCAACAGTCCTTCCCGAAGGCCGCGATCAGCGACCCGCACCCGCTCGCAGGGCCATAGCTCCTGAACCGCCTGCAGGATGGCCGCCCCGGCCAGGACGAGATCCGCGCGGTCAGGTCCAATGCAGGGCTGGGCCGCGCGGCCCTTCGCGTCAAGCTGCATCAGGAGATCGGCCGACGCCTCGCACTCGCCGCGCGTCATCCAGAGGCCATCCACCCGCGCGCGGTCATAGCGCTGCAGCCCAAGATGAAGTCCCGCGAGGCTGGTGATCGCACCCGATGTGCCGACCATGTGCGCCCGGCCTGCCTCGAACTGAGGCTTGAGGTCGTCCGCGCGGGTGAAGCAGGCGATCTGGCCCCTCACCTCCTCGACCATGGCTCTGAACCAGGCCTCGCGCGGGCCCTCGGCCTCTGGGAAGCGGTCGGCCAGCGTGACCACCCCGATCGGGATCGACAGCCAGGCGTGGATCGGGAGGCGTTCCGGGTGCGGCGGCCGCCGGTCGGGATCCAGCCGCAACTGGCTGAGATCGACCCAGGAAAGCTCCGTGGATCCGCCGCCGACGTCGACCACCAGGGCGGTCTCCATTTCACGGTCGATCAGGTTCACGCAGCCCGCGACAGATAGACGCGCCTCCTCCCGCGGACTGATGACATGCAAGCGCAATCCAGTCTCAGATTCGACCCGCGCGATGAAGTCCCCGCCGTTCTCGGCCATGCGGCAGGCCTGGGTTGCGACAGCCCTGACATGGGGCACGCCCCGCCGGCGGATGCGGTCGGCGCAGATCCGAAGCGCCGCGATCGCGCGGTCCATGGCGGCGCCGTCCAGCCGGCCGGTCCGCGCCAGGCCATCGCCAAGCCGCACGATACGGGAAAAGGCTTCCAGGACGCGGAAGCCCCGCACGGTCGGCGACGCAATCAGCAGTCGACAGTTGTTCGTGCCGAGGTCCAGGGCCGCGTAGGCGCGCGGATCACCGACCGCGCGCGCCTCGCTGCGCCTGCCAGCAATCGGCGGCTCGGCCGCCTCGGACATGGAACAAACCTCTGGTCAGCGAATGGGCGCCAAATCGCCGTTGAGCTTAACAAGCTCGCCCCTCAGCCGAAAGCACTTGTCCGGTTACTGAATGACGTATTCACTTTTCGGTCAGCGAGGTGGGGTAGCATCGCAACATGATCCCGCGAATCGCAAAATTTGCGATCGGCCAAGTGGTTCGCCACCGCATCTCGCCTCTGCGGGGCGTAATCTTCGACGTCGATCCCCAGTTCGCCAACACCGAAGAATGGTGGCTGTCGATTCCCGAAGAAGTGCGGCCGCGCAAGGATCAGCCGTTCTACCACCTGCTGGCTGAGAACGATCAGTCGACCTATCTCGCCTATGTGTCGGAACAGAACCTGCTGCCTGACGACACAGGCGAGCCCGTGGGCCACCCGCACGCGTCGGTCCTGTTCGCCGGCTTCGAGAACGGCCAGTACAGGCTGCGGCCCCACATCACCCACTAGACGATCGCGGCCGGATCAGGCGGCGACGCGGTAAGCCTCGGCCATCTGGGCGGTGTCGGCGAATTCGCGGAAGCCGGCGACCTTGCCGTCGCGCAGCGTGAAGATGTGCACCCAGTCTGTATCGATGACGCGGCCGGTCTTGCGCACGAGGATCTGGCTGTGGCCTTGCACGAAGACCTTTTCCGCCACGGCATGGACCTCGCGCGGTTCGAACTGACGGAAATCGAGCTCGCTGGCGAGCACCTCGAAGAAACCGCGCACCTCGGCGTGGCCGCTGCGCGGTCCGAGTGTGGGGAAGTCGGTCGCCCGGCCATAATCCTCCCACGCCACGTCCGGCGTCAGGCCGGAGATGATCGCCTCAAGGTCACCGCGACCAAAGGCGGCGTATAGGCTTTGAACGTGGTCGACGTTGGACATGAGGCTCTCCCGGAGCGAGCGTCGGCCGAGGGGTTCACCGCCCGGCCATGATCACACTCGTACGGAATCGAGAGCCCGCCGGATCAGTCCTCTTTGGGCGTCAGAACCTGACGGCCCTTGTAGATCCCGGTCTTCAGATCGATGTGGTGCGGACGGCGCAGCTCACCCGTCTGCTTGTCTTCCACAAAGCTGTTGGGTTTCAGCGCGTGGTGGGACCGGCGCATGTTGCGCCGAGAAGGCGAAGTTTTTCTCTTAGGAACGGCCATTTGGGTCTGGTCTTTCGGGCGCGGGCGACAAACGCCGCGGCGGGCGGATCGCAATTGAGCGCGCGTGTATGCCGCAACAGGGCCGAAGGTTCAAGCTCGGCGCACGCGCCAGGCCAGGCTGAGGGCCGCAGCCAAGACCAGCGCCGCCAGGCATTGGTGCGGCAGGGCCAATCCGATCGGGGCCCTGGTCATGAGCGTGGCGACGCCCAGGCAGGCCTGTAGCGCCACCAGGACCGCGACTCCCGCCGCGATGACCGGGACCGTCTGCGGCAGGCGGCGCGACTTGGCCGCCGCCACCGCCGTCGCGATCGCGCAGACGATCAGGACATAGGCCGTGAGCCGATGATTGAATTGCACCGCCGCCTGGCTGTGAAGGAGCGCCCAGCCGATGTCGCCGCCTCCCAGGTAGTGCTGCGGGAAGAGACGGCCGTTCATCAACGGCCAGTCGTTATAGACGAGGCCCGCGCGGTCTCCCGCGACCAGCCCGCCCAACAGGACCTGAAGAAACACCAGGGCGGCAAGACCGCCGGCCGCCCAGCGCCAGCGCCGATCGGGCAAAGCCCGGCCTGGGCCGAACCAGGCCTCAAGCCCGGTCCAGATCAGCAGGCAGAAGACGACGAGCGCCAGGCCCAGGTGGACCGTCAGGCGCTCTGGGGCCACTTCCACGCGCCCCTGCAGGCCGCTGGCCACCATCCACCACCCCACGAGCCCCTGCAGGCCGCCCAGGCCCAGCAACAGCCAGCAGCGCCACAGCAGGCGCCGCGGCAGCTGACCTGAAGCCCAGAGGCCTACGAACGGCAGCACGAAGACGACCCCTACGACGCGGGCGACCAGCCTGTGGGTCCACTCCCACCAGTAGATGCCCTGGAAAGCGGCGAGGGTCATGCCGCGGTTGACCAGCTGGTACTGGGGAATCTTCTGGTACTTCTGGAATTCGACGGCCCAGGCCTCGGGCGACAAGGGCGGGACCACGCCGGTGACCGGCGCCCACTCGGTGATCGACAGGCCCGATTCCGTAAGGCGGGTCGCGCCGCCGAGCACCACCATGGAGAAGACGAGGACAGCGACGGCGAACAGCCACAGGGCGGTTGCTCGCGAGAGTTCGTGGCTATGCGACATCGGCATGAGGCGTTTGAACGGCGCGATGCGGCCTAATTGGGGCGAAACGAGCGCTCCGCCCACCCGAGGGCCGCGGCGTGGGGCTCGCCGCCGGCGCCTGGGCCGTTTGGAAGGAATTGGTCGGAGCGACAGGATTCGAACCTGCGACCCCTTGACCCCCAGTCAAGTGCGCTACCAGGCTGCGCCACGCTCCGACGAAGGCGGCCTTATAGGGAGGGTGCGCAGGCGCGGCAATGCGGAATTGGCGCCGCCCGCGCTTCAGACGCCTGGCCCGAGCGCGCGGTCGAGGGCTTCCTTGGCGGTTTCCAGCGCTTCGAGCACGTCAGCCAGGCTCAGGCGGACGTCCTGGGGCGGCGCCACTTCGCTGTCGCGCGGCGGGATCTGCGTCCGGCGGCGGTCTTCGCCTCCCTCGCCGGCCGCAAGCAGGCAGGCGACGCCCTGTTCGCGGTGGAGGCGCTGGACCCCCATGATGGTGTATCCTTCGTCGTGCAGAAGGCGGCGCACGCCGCGCAGGACGGCAAGGTCATGGGGCCGGTAGAACCGCCGCCCGCCCGCCCGTTTCATTGGCCGTATGAAGGAGAACTTGGTCTCCCAGAATCTGAGCACATGCTGGGCGACGCCGACTTCGTCCGCCGCTTCTGAGATGGTCCGAAAGGCCTCTGGCCCTTTGCTCACGGTCCCGGCGCCCGATCCTAGGTCAGTGATCCGTCGATACGCGCCTTCATCACCTGCGAAGCGCGAAACCCGATCACGCGGCGTGGCTCGATGGCGGCTGGTTCGCCGGTTTTCGGATTGCGGCCTTCGCGGGCCCGCTTGGCGCGGACCTGGAATACGCCAAAGCCGGACAACTTAACGGTCTCGCCCTGCTGTAGGGCCTCCGCCACCAGGTCGAGCGTACGCTCGACGAGGCCAGCGCAATCCTGCCGCGTCAGGCCGACCTCGTCGTGCACGGCTTCGCACAGGTCGGCGCGGGTCAAGGTTTCAGCTTTCATCGGCATGCCCCCGAAGTCCCCCTTCAGTGAATGCCGTGAATAGTCGGCGAAGTCAAAAGCTTCCCGCGATAGCGTGCGACGGCGCCTAAAGCCGAACGAGGCACGCGCCCCAGGTCAGGCCGCCGCCCATGGCCTCCATCAGCACCAGATCGCCGGTTTTGATCCGTCCGTCCTTGATGGCCGCATCCAAGGCCAATGGAATGGAAGCCGCCGAAGTGTTGGCATGCTGGGCGATGGTGGAGACCACCTTGTGCTCGTCGATTCCGAGCCGGTCTGCGACGCCTTTAAGGATTCTCTGATTGGCCTGATGGGGCACAAACCAGTCGACCTGCGACAATGAGACGCCGGCCTTGCCGGCCGCCGCCTCGATCGCTTCGGAGATGTTGACCACGGCGTGACGGAAGACCTGATGGCCCTGCATGCGCAACTTGCCCACCGTTCCGGTCGTGGACGGTCCCCCGTCCACATAGAGCATATCCTGCTTTTCGCCCTCGCAGCGAAGGGCGAAGGACAGGAGTCCGCGATCTTCGGTCGTCCCCTGCCCCACGGCTGGTTCGACCACCACGGCGCCGGCGCCGTCGCCAAATAGCACACAGGTGGTCCGGTCGCTCCAGTCCATCAGCCGGGTCATCGTCTCGGCGCCGATCACCAATCCGCACCTGGCGTGCCCGCGCGAGATGAAGCCGTCGGCGACTGCAAGGCCATAGACGAAGCCGGAACACACCGCCTGAACGTCGAAAGCGATGCCCATCGGCGCGCCGAGCTTGTTCTGGACGATGGCGGCGGTGGCCGGAAAGGTGAGGTCGGGCGTGGTTGTCGCCACAATGATAAGGTCCAGATCCTCGGGCGTTCGGCCCGCCGCCGCCAACGCACGTCTGGCCGCCTCTACGGCGAGATCGGATGACGCCTGGTCGGGCGCCGCGCGGCGCCGTTGCTGGATACCGGTCCGCTCGAATATCCAGGCATCGGTGGTGTCCACCACCTTGGCCAGGTCGGCATTGCTGACCACCTCGTCCGGCAGATAGGCGCCGACACCCGTGATCGCCATACGCATAACTGAACTCACGTGGCCTTCTCCGCCGGTCCGCCCATGGCGCCGATCGCATCGGCCAGACGTCTCATGTTGCTGTCGATGTCTTCGGAATAGTTGCTGCTGGCGAGGTTCGCGGCGACGACGATGGCGTTGGCGAATCCCTTTGCGTCAGCGCCGCCGTGACTCTTCACCACAATTCCCTTCAGGCCGAGCAATGGGCCGCCATTCACCGAGGACGGGTCGAGCCGCGCCGCCACCTGCTTGAGCGCCGGTCCGGCGATCACCGCGCCGAGCTTGGCCCTCAGGCTTGAGGTGAAGCTGTCGCGCAGCAGACCTCGCACGAAGCGCGCCACGCCTTCAGCCGTCTTCAGCGCGATGTTGCCGGAGAAGCCGTCGGTCACGACGACATCAACGGTGCCCTTGGCGATGTCGTCGCCCTCCACGAACCCGCGGTAGTCGATGGGCAGGCCGCCCTCACGCAGGAGACGGTGGGCCTCCTTGACCTCTTCATGGCCCTTCTGTTCCTCGGAACCGACGTTCAGCAGGCCTACCGTCGGCTTGGCCGACCCGTGAACGGCGCGATAGAACGCCTCGCCCATAATGGCGAACTGCACCAGCTGGGCGGCGTCGCTCGTGACGTTGGCGCCCACGTCCAGCACGGCGGTGACCCCGCGCATCGTCGGCCAGCTCGCCACGATGGCCGGACGATCGAGTTCGGCCGACGCCATCCTCAGGATCAGCTTGGAGATCGCCATCAAGGCGCCCGTGTTGCCTGCCGAAACGACCGCCTGAGCTTCTCCCTTGCGGATCGCCTCCACCGCGTTCCACAGGCTTGAACCCTTGCCGCGACGCACCGCCTGCGCCGGCTTGTCCTGCATGCCGATGACGAGGCTGGAGGGCCGGACCTGCGAGGCCGCGCGCGCCGTTGGAAACTTGGCGAGCTCGGCCTCCAGCATGGCCTCGTCGCCATGCAGCAGGAAGCCTACGCGCCGGTCACGGAGGCGCTCCAGCGCGAGCGCGACGCCGGCGGTGACGATCGAGGGGCCGTGATCGCCCCCCATGGCGTCAATGGAGATAAAGATGGGCTCCGACACAGCGGCGCGTGGGCCCCCCCAAAGGTCCGCCAAGAACAGCGGCCGGACCATACATGCCCGCCGGTCCGATGCAAGCGCGGGCGAAAGCGTGTCTAGCCGTCGCCTGATTTGGGCTTCAAGTCACGCAGAACAGCGAAGGGCGATGGCGGTTGCTCATCCGGAGGCGGGGTGAACGCCGCGCCAGGCTTGCGCGGGAAAGGGTCGATCTCCAACGCGAGGTGTTCGACCACATATGCGGCGACGTCGACGCGGTCCCCGTCGAGCAGATCGGGAGGATCGTCGGCGTCGGGGTCGATCACGACCTCCTTGTCCTCCAGGGCCGGCGCGTAGGCCCCGCCTCGCGGAACGACGCGGACCGTGAAGGCGCCTTCAAGCGCTGAACCGAACGGCTCCAGCGTCACGCCGCAGGTCTGCTCGATCGCCGCCGACCAGCGCGCGGTGATCTCTGCGCCATCGAGCCAGGGACTGATCCGGACCTCGGCGGAGAGCGAGTCCAGCCGATCGAGCGCCAAGGCGCCGGCGATCATGGCGCGCGCGTCCTTATCCGCGACGATCTGGCGCACCGCGCCGCCCGCCCTGAGGCCCGCCAGATCGAACCAGTCACTCCACGGGGGCGTCTCGATCATGTGGCGACCTCGGGCCATTGCGGGCGACCGTCCAGAAGATCCTCCAGGGCCACCCCGCCAAGACGGTCCGCCGCACGCGCCACGTAATCCGCCAGTGCGTCTGCTCCGTCCGGTCCCCGCCCTTCCAGCACCGTCCGTTCGACAAGTTCGCGCAGCGGGGCCCTGTCGGGCAGCCCATTCAACGCCTCATCATAGGACCTGACGCGGCCGTAGAAGGCCTCGCCAAGCTTGCGCATCTTCTTGCCCACCGAAAGATCGCCGACAGCCATCTCGCGCAGAGCGTCATCCAGGGCCTGGACGAAGGTGTCGAACAGACGCTGCGCCGTGTCGGCGGCGACCTGGCCCTGCCCTCGCAGGCGCAGGACGATCAGGGCGACGTGGAGGCTGTAGAGTTCGAAACGGCCCTCAGCCGTGTCGGCGACCCCCATGTCTCGATAGAACGCCGGATCGCGCGCCTGGCGGGCGGCCGACGCATAGAGCGCCGCACCGCCCGCACGGGCTGGCCGGACCCCAAACAGGCGCTGCAGGACCATCTTCGCCTCACTTCCGCCGCTGAGGGACGCAATAGCGGCCATTGAACTCGTCGCCGCGGGGCGATAGGTCAAGACCCTGTCCGCTGTTTCGAAAGCCGTACATGATCCGCCGCGCTGCGCCTCTGGCTATCGCCTGCACCATGTTGCTCGGCGCCTGCACGCCAGTCACCTCCTACCAGGGGTTCCAGGCGGTCGAAGCCAACCCCAAGGACGTCAAGATCGGCGTCGACACCAAATCCACCGTCCTGGAACGGCTGGGATCGCCTTCGGCCGTGGCGGCCTTTGAACCCAACATGTGGTTCTACATCTCGCAGGTCAGCGACAGTGTGGCGTTCCGCTCCGCCCAGGTCCGCAGGCGCGACATCGTGACCATCGCGTTCAATAAAGAGGACGAAAAGGTCAAGGCGGTGAACGCCTATACGCTGAAGGACGGTCACGTGATCGCCATGAACGGCCGCACCACGCCCACCCGGGGCCGCGAACTCTCGTTCATCGAGCAGATCCTGGGAACGATCGGCGAAGGCAGCGTGATCCCGCAGCAGGATATCAATCCGGGCTCTCAGCGGCCGCGTTAGCGCACGGCCCTACTGGGCAGGCAATGCGCCGGGCTTGACCAGTCGTCCGTCGCCCGTGGGCACCAGAAGCAGATAGCGGCCGCCGTTCAGGTGCTGGCTGACGAACACGCCCTGAGTCCCCAGGAACAGGAATTGGCCCTGGTAGGCGCCCATGATGTCTTCATGGGATCCGCCCAGGCCGAGGAAACGCAGGCGCATGACATCCAGCGCGACCGCGCACTTCTCGATGCTGGGCACCTTGTCCGCGACGCGGTTGAACTGGACCTTGCCGTCCGGTTTCTGCGCCATGTGCCAGCACACGCCTCGATCCGCGGGCGCCTCGAGCTCCTTGGAGCAGGCCGGCAGGGCCATGAGGGCGATCGCCAGGACGGGCGCCAGACGCTTCATGGCCTACTCCTGAGGACCGGTGATCGCGCAGTCGCCCGGCGACTGCGCCGCAACGGGGCGGAAGGTCCGGTTGTCGGTGCTGAGTTCGACACGGCCGGTGACCAGACGCAAGGTGTCGCTGTTCCAGCGCCCGAACTCGGCCGCGCCCGGCCGTTCGCAGCGGCCGGCGAACAGGGCCTGGATGCAGGCGCTCAATCCCATTTCATCAGACACGCGCCGCCAGTCGCCGGAATAGCGCCAGCAGGCGCCGGTCGCTGTCGATGCCGGCAATGCGGATGAAGCTGCGACTTCCGCGCCCGCCGGGGCGTCGGTCGGCGGCGCGGGCACGCCCGGCAGGGGCTGAAGCACAGAGCTGTCGCCGGTCGCGGCCGCGACCGCGCCGGTTGGATCGACGCCCACGTCCAGCCCCCCGGGTGCGACGCCGTTCTTGCGGGCGCAGTCGCTGAGGGTGAGCATGCCGACGAACTGGCCGCCGACGAAACAGCGCAGCGGCCGCTTGGCTTCGAGCCCCGGATCTTCCTTGCCCATCTCGACCTGAAGCGAATGGGGCGAATCGGACCCGGCCGCGGGCGGCGGCTGATGCCGTCCCCTCACCGCCAGACCCACGATGACGCCGAGGCCCGCGACCAACGCCACAGCGCCCGCCGCCGCAGCGATCGCCACCCGCCTGTCGCGGAGGAGCTCAAAATCCATGGGGCCCTGCTACGCTGTGGCCGGCAGGGTATCAAGGCTGCGGGACTCGCGCCAGCATGCCGCCCCACGGCGACAAAGCGTTAAGACGGAAGGCTCATCTTCCGCCGGAGTTTTCCAGGGAGACGGTCTTGGTCGCAGGCTTCGCCATCGCCGGACGCGCGATCGGCCCCGACGCGCCGCCCTTCGTCATCGCCGAACTCTCCGGGAACCATAATGGCCGGATCGAGCTGGCGCTCGAGTTGATCGACGCCGCCGCTGAGGCCGGGGCCGACGCGGTCAAGCTGCAGACCTACACCGCCGACACCATCACCATCGACCATGACGGCCCTGGCTTTGTAATAAAAGGCGGGCTGTGGGACGGGCGGAGCCTGCACGACCTCTATTCAGAGGCGTTCACGCCGTTTGAATGGCACGCGCAGCTGTTCGAGCGGGCGAGGTCCAGGAACCTCATCGCCTTTTCGTCCCCTTTTGACGAGACCGCCGTCGACCTGCTGGAATGCCTGGACGCGCCGGCGTTCAAGATCGCCTCGTTCGAAGCGGTCGACTTGCCGCTGATCAATCGCGCCGCCCGGTCAGGCAAGCCGCTGATCATCTCCACAGGAATGGCCAGTCCCACGGAAATCGGCGAGGCGGCCGACACCGCGCGCCGGGCTGGCGTCGATTTCGCCTTGCTTCACTGCGTGAGCGCCTATCCCGCGACCTTCCAGGACGCCAATCTGCGCATGATCCCATGTCTCGCCGCCGACTACGGCTGCGTGACCGGCCTTTCGGACCACACGCCAGGGACCGCCGCCGCGGTCGCTGCGGTCGCCCTTGGCGCCTGCATCATCGAAAAGCACTTCACCTTGCGGCGGAGCGACGGCGGGCCGGACTCGGCCTTTTCGCTGGAGCCCGCGGAACTGGTCCGCCTTGTCCAGGACTGCCGCAACGCCTGGGAGGCGTTGGGCGCGGCCGACTATCGCCGTGGTGCGACCGAAACCTCGAACCGCCAGTTCCGACGGTCGCTCTACGTGGTCAGGGACGTGCCGCAAGGGACGCCGATCACCGCCGAAGATGTGCGCTCGATTCGCCCTGGCTTCGGACTGGAGCCAAAGCGACTCCCGGAGGTGCTGGGACGTGTCGCGAGACGGAATCTGGGCCGCGGCGAGCCCTTCGCCATGGACATGGTGGAGTAGTCAGCCAAGCCCCAGCGCATCGGCCAGGGCGGCGACCACCCGTTTGACGTCCCCGTCGCGCATCGCCGGAAAGAGCGGAAGAGCCAGCACCCGATCATAGAAGGCTTCGGCGCCCGGCAATCGCTGCACGCCGTACCGCGCCCGGAAATAGGGCTGCCTATAGACCGGGATGTAGTGCACCTGGGTGTGGACGCCCAAGGCGGCGAGCCGGCGCATCGCTGTCGCCCGGTCAACGCCCAGCGCTTCGAAATCGATGAGCACCTGATAAAGATGCAGGGCCGCGCCGCCGCCCCTGTCCAGGATGGCCTCGACCGCCGGCCGAAGGGGCTCCAGCGCCGCGTCGTACAGCGCCGCCAGCTTGTGACGCCGCGAGACGAAGATATCCAATTTGGACAGCTGGCTGAGGCCGAGCGCGGCCTCCATTTCATTCATGCGGTAATTGAATCCGAGCTCGATCTGCTCGTAGGACCAGGGGTTTGGCTCTCCCGCCTCATCCAGCGACAGCGCCTCGTCCCGGAACATGTCCACCTCCTTGGTCACGCCATGATTCGCCAGTCGGCGCATGCGCTCGGCCCGCACAGAATCATTGCACGTGACCATGCCGCCCTCGCCAGTGGCGAGGGTCTTCACCGGATGGAACGAGAACGCGGCGGCGTCGCTATGGGCGCATGCGCCGATGGCTGCGCCTGAGTCGTCACGCCCGCCCAGCGCGTGGCAGGCGTCCTCGACCACCACCGCGCCCGCGGCGTGAGCCACGGCGGCGATATAGGGCATGGCGCAGAGCCGTCCGCCGAGATGGACGGGCAGAACGGCGCGGGGCGCGCCGCGCGTGCCCGCGATGGCCGCTTCCAGGTGGTCGGCCGACATCAGGCCAGTCCGCGGATCCACGTCCGCGAAGATCACATCCGCGCCACAGAAGCGCGCAGCCGTCGCGGTGGCCAGGAAGGTGACCGCCGGAACCACGCACTGATCGCCTTCGCCGATATCCAGCGCCCGCAGCGCCAGATGCAGAGCCGCCGTGCCGCTGGAGCAGGCCGAACCGAATCGAGCGGCGACTCGCGCGGCGAACGCCCGCTCGAATTCCCCCACCTTGGGTCCATGAGCGAGTCTCTCGCTGCGCAGGACCTCCACGACGGCCGAAATGTCCGCTTCATCGATCAGATGACGGCCGTAGGGCAGGTCCGGTCCTGGACCTGCCGACAGGTGAGTCTCTCGCGAACGGCGCATGACCGCGAGCCTGGGTGGCGCGCCCTTTAGAAGGCGTTAACCTTGCGCTTGGGGAAGATCAGTAGATGACCTCTCCGTTGGCGCGGGCCATGGACCTGCAATAGCTGTCCTGCCCACGAAGGAAACCCTCGCCGGACCGGGCGTATCCCGCCCGCCGATAGGCCTCGATAAAGGCCCGCCCGACAGTATTCTGCGCCCGATCAACCGCGGCGCTATCGACCATGTGGCGTTGTTTCAGGCGAAAATAGAGCCTCTGATAGCCCTCCATGTACCATTGACCGCCCCCCACAAAGTCTGGCGGGAGCAGCAGGTCCCGGTGACCGTCGTCCCGCCTCACCCACATGCGATCGGCGTTGAAGTCGGGCCGGCTGGCGAGAAAAGCGGTGTCATCACACAGGACCAGGCGCTCGGCCCAGGACCGCGCGCCGCGCACGTCGAATTGCGAATTGTCCACCGGGCTTGCCTGGGCGGCGCCCCAAAAGCCGATAACCGCCGCCGCCGCGGCGAAGGCGATCTTCAATGGATTCGGCATGACGGCTCCTCTCCTGGCGCGGTCCGTTTCGCGCCCGGAGGTTAACGGCCGCGCCTGAATGGCGGCTGAATGGCGCCGGCTATTTGAACAGGGAGAGCACGATCTGCGGCGCGGCGTTGGCGATCGACAGCGCCTGGACACCCAGTTGCTGGCGGACCTGGAGGGCCTGTAACTGCGCGCTTTCCTTGGCCATATCGGCGTCCACCAGGTTGCTGATCCCGCTGTTGAGCACGTCGCTCAACTTGGAAATGAACATGTTGTGGGCGTCGATCTGTTTGGCCTGAGAGCCAATGTCGCCGAGCGCCGCGTTAACGTTCGCGATCGAATGGGAAATCTGCGTCAGCACGATCGCGGCGTTGGTCACCGTGTTGAGCGACGCCGTCGACGGCATGGTTATGATCGCCCCGCCAAGAGAAAAGTCCTGGCCGGACAATGTGATAAAGGAGGTGGCGTCGGCGTTCGCAAGGAACTGAATGCCGTTCGGCAAAGATCCGTTCAGGATGTTGGCGCCGTCGAACTGTGCGTTGTTGATCGTATCGCTGATCTGCCGCAGCAACGCCTGAAAGTCCGTATTGATGGCGTTGCGGGAATTCGTGTCCAGGGAGGGGTCCTGGGACGCGACGACCTTCGCCTTGACCTCGTTCAGCAAGTCCGAGACCGATTGCCCGGCCGTCATCGCCACGTCTGAGATGGATGAGGCGCGGTTCAGGCTGGCCTGGACCGCCGCAAGGGAACTTACGTCCGCCCTTTGCCCCTGGGCGATGGCCCAAACCGAGGCGTTATCCTTGGCGTTATTGATCTTAAGGCCTGTGCTGATGACGTTTTGAGCGTCCTGCAGCTGGCGGTTGGTGACGTTGAGGTTTTGCAACGCCACGAGCGCAGATACGTTGGTCTGCACGCTTATGGTCATGGGTCCTTCTCCGCACTCGCAGACGACTCTGTCGACGAGGACGCTAGGAGCCAATCGTATGCAGAACGTTAACCATACTCGCACGGAAACGCGACCGCGCCGTGAGGCGGGCCGTGCGTTCCGTCCTGGCCGCCGCGGCGGCTATGTGTCCGGCTAGGCTTTACCGTTGAAGATGGCGCCCGCCGCGTAGTCCGGTTTCTCCTTGAGACGCAGCACTGCGTCCCTGG
>FTHA01000653.1_pt1 | contig 125843 bp, 101 predicted proteins | sample 1640771 | NCBI WGS metagenome assembly FTHA01 (sample SAMEA3914789, study PRJEB12502) | metagenome | biome: forest; material: soil | place: Canada | collected 2011-07-03 | depth 0.3 m | reverse complement strand
GGCCCGGCGCCGGGCAAGGCGCCCAAGGGCGCGGTGAAGATCGACGCCCACGGGCGCACCGTGCTGCCGGCCTATATCGACGCCCACCGCCACCTGGTCCAGGGCGAGGGCCAGGCCTGGCTGGCGAACAAGGCCCCGGCCGAGATGCGGGGCTTCCTCGATGGCGGCTTCACCACCGTCTATTCCATGGGCGACGATCCCAAGGCCATGCTGGCGATCCGCGCCAAGGTCGCCTCGGGCGAGGTGCCGGGGCCCCGGCTCATGGCCGCCCGCATTGTGCCCTTGGCCAAGGGCTTTCCCGAACCCGCCGTGCCCAATCCGCCGAGCCCCTGGCGCGATCCCGGACGCACCGACCCCGCCCGCCCGCCGGCGCGGCCCATCAAGTCCGCCCCGGCCATCGCTGACGCCGATGCGCGCGCCTTGGTCGACCAGGCCAAGTCCGAGGGTTTCGACGCCATCAAGACCATCCTGGTGTCCACGCCCAGCGCGCCGGAAGCCCACACCCTGACGGTGATCGTCGACGAGGCCCACAAGCAGGGCCTGCGGGTCTTCACCCACGCCACCCACTACCTGGACTCCCTGGCGGCGGTGAACGCCGGGGTCGACGTCCTGGCCCACACCCCGCACATCGGCCAGCTGGAAGAGAACGCTCCGGCCCTGCAGGCCATCGTCGACGCCCATATCCCGGTGGTCTCGACCCTGGGGGTGTTCATCCCCCACTTCGGTGACAAGGATCAGCCGCTGTATCGCGACGGCGGGCCCTTCCCGATGCCCCGGCCCCTGTCGAGCGCCGGCCAGGGCCCGGTGAACGCGCGCCTGCTGTGGGACAAGGGCGTCACCTACGCCTTCGGCACCGACACTCAGTGGGACCCGCGCGAAAGCCTCAAGGACGAGCTGCGGGGCCTGAGCCTCGTCTTCGCGCCGCGGGAGATCCTCAAGATCATGGGCCCCAACAGCGCCGCCGTGGTCGGCCGCTCGGCGGACCTCGGCACGCTCGAGCCCGGCAAGCTGGCGGACATGGTGATGGTCGACGGCGATCCCCTGGACGACATCTTCAACCTCACCCGCGTCGTCCTCGTCGTGAAGGAAGGCAAGGTCGTGGTGGACAAGACGCGCGGACACTGAAGGGCGTCTTAAGAGGGGAAACCACGAACGACACGAACCACACGAACACCTTGCACACGTGGATCTTCCGTGGACCCGTCATCGGTTCTGGCCCCCGTTCGTGCTGTTCGTGTCGTTCGTGGTTTGAAAATCCTTGGATCGATCGTCGCTCGGGTTCGAGATTGAAGGGAGAGCCTCCACATGGCGCTGTATGAACTGCGCACCTACACGCTTCACGTCGGCAAGATGGCGGAGGGCGTGAAGCTCTATCAGGAGCTGGGATTCCCGGCGATGCAGAAGGGCGGGCACGACAAGAAGCTCGTCGGCTACTTCCAGGCCGACACCGGCGTGATCAACCAGCTGGTCCACCTGTGGAAGTTCGACGACGACGCCGACCGTCGCCGGCACTGGGCGTCCCTCTACGCCGACTCCGATTTCATCGAGGGGTTCGCCAGCAAGTTCCGCCCGCTATTGGCGTCTCAGGAGGTGAAGCTGTTGCTGGCGGCGCCCTGGGGGCCGCATCCGTGAACCGCCGGATGTTGTACTGAATGGATGGGCTGGAGCGCCTGACGCTCCGAAACAGACCTAAGAAATCACCAGGGAGGGCGCGATGGCGGGGATGAAATTGGGCGGACGTGGACGAACGGCGTCCTGGGCGTGGGCCGGGGCGGCGACGGCGTTCGCCGGGGCTCTGGCCATAGGCGGGCCGGCGGCGGCCAAGGATTGCGCCGAGCTCGCCGGCGCGGCCCTGCCGCAAGGCAAGGTCATCACCGCCACCCTGGTTCCGGCGGGCGGATTCCAGCCGCCGGCGACGCCTTTCGGACCGCCGCCCGGCGTGGCCGCGGCGGGCTTCAAGGGCCTTCCCGCCTTCTGCCGGATCCAGGCGACCCTCACGCCCACCCCGGACTCCGACATCAAGGTCGAGGTGTGGATGCCGGCCTCCGGCTGGAACGGCAAGCTGGTGGGGATCGGCAACGGGGTCTGGGCGGGCTCCATCAGCTACGTCCAGCTGGGAGATCCGCTGTCGCGCGGCTACGCCGTGGCGGCGACCGACACCGGGCATACCGGCGCCGGCCTGTCCGCCGATTTCGCGGTGGGCCACACCGAAAAACTGACGGATTTCGCCTACCGCGCCGTGCACGACATGACCGTCGCGGCCAAGGCGGCCATCCGCGACTTCTACGGCGACGGCCCCAGGATATCGCTGTGGAACTCATGTTCCACCGGCGGCCGCCAGGGGCTGATGGAGGCCTACCGCTATCCTCGCGACTACGACGCCATCTCGGCCATGGCGCCGGCCAATCCCATGACCGACCTGATGACCCAGAGCCTCTGGACGGGCTACCAGGCGGTGCGCGCGCCGGGTGCGGGCCTGACCCGGCCCAAGCTCCTGGCCTTGCACCAGGCCTTTGTCTCCGCGTGCGACGGCAAGGACGGGCTGGTCGACGCTCTGGTGTCCGCGCCGCGCGCCTGCCGCTTCGACCCGGCCGTGGTCCAGTGCAAGGGCGCCGATGGACCCGACTGCCTTACCGCCAGCCAGGTCGAGACCATGCGCGCGATCTATGGCGGCGTGCGCGACCCGAAGACGGGCGCGCAGATCCTGGCGGGCTACCCGCCCGGAAGCGAACTGCAGCTGGCCGTCATGATCTCCGGGCCCGAGCCTTTCCCCGTGGCCACCAGCTACATGCGGCTTCTCGTGTTCGCGGGCGCGCCGGGCTGGGATTTCCGCGGCTTCGACTACAAGGCTGACACCGTGAAGGCGCGGGCGTTCGGCGCGTCGATCCTGGATGTGCCCCCGGACGGGCTCGCGCCCTTCCTCGCCGGCGGCGGCAAGCTGCTGCTCAGCCACGGATGGACCGACGGCCTGATCCCGGCGAACAACACCATCGCCTTCTACCAGAAGCTGTCGGCCCGGGCGCCCGCCGGGCGGGCGCGACGCCAGGTTCGCCTGTTCATGGTCCCCGGCATGGATCACTGCGGCGGCGGCGAGGGACCTTCGAGCATCGACACCCTGGCCGCGATCGATCAGTGGGCCTCGGGCGGCAAGGCGCCTGAGCGCCTGATCGCCTCCCGCCCGGCCGGGCCGAAACAGACGCCGATGTCCCGGCCGCTCTGCCCGTTCCCTCTGGTGTCCCGCTACAAGGGCCAGGGGCCGACCGACCAGGCCGACAGCTTCACCTGCGCCGCGGCGCCCTGAAGGGCGGTCGTGTCCTGAGGAAGCGTCGTGCCGCACGTCTCCATCGCGATCGTCGGCGCTGGCATGGGCGGGCTGGTGCTCGCCCGGCTGCTCCAGCTGCATGGCGTCGGCGCCGTCGTCTACGAGATGGACGCGGCCGGCGACGCCCGCGGGCAGGGCGGGGTTCTCGACCTGCACGAGCAGAGCGGACAACTTGCCCTGCGCAAAGCCGGCCTCCATGACGCGTTCCGCCGCCTCACCCATCCCCAGGGTGAAGCCGTGCGGGTCCTCGACAAGACCGGCGCGGTGTTCATCGACCAGCGCGCGCCTGCCGGCGATGGGGGCCGTCCTGAGATCGACCGGTCAGCGCTGCGCGAGCTGCTCATCTCGTCCCTCGATCCTGGGCGGATCTTGTGGGGCCATAAGGTCGCCGCCGTCGGCCCGCTCGGCGATGGCCGGCATCGGCTGACCTTCGCCGACGGCTCCAGCGTCTCGACGGATCTGCTCGTCGGCGCCGACGGCGCCTGGTCGAAGGTGCGTCCGCTGCTCTCGTCAGTGACGCCGGCCTACTGCGGAATCTCCTACCTTGAAATTCGGCTCTCGAACGCCGAGGCGCGCCATCCCGGGCTGGCGGCCCTCGTGGGCCCGGGCGTCTTCTTCGCCCTGTCGGACAACAGGGCCCTGATAGGTCACGGCGGCCGGCACATCCATCTGGGCGCCGCCTTTCGGGCCCCGGCGGACTGGACGGCCACGCGCGGCGTCGACTGGTCGGACACGCCCGCCGCCCGCGACGCCCTGCTCACGGAATTCGTCGACTGGAACAGCGACCTGACGGACCTCATCCGCAACTGCGACGAGACAATCGTTCCGCGCCTGATCCACGCCCTGCCGGCCGGTCACCGCTGGGACCGCGCCCCAGGCGTCACTTTGCTCGGGGACGCCGCCCACCTGATGTCGCCGTTCGCCGGCGAGGGCGCGAACATGGCGATGCTGGACGCAACGGAGCTGGCGACGGTCCTCATCGCCCACGGCGCCGACGTCGAGGCGGGGCTCGGCCGCTACGAAGAGGCCATGTTCATCCGCGCCAAGGTCGCTGCGGAAGCCTCCGCTTCGGGGCTCGACCTGTGCTTCGCCGCTGACGCGCCGCGGGACATGGTCGGTTTCTTCTCCAGCATGGGCCCCGCCGAAGGCCGCCCGTCCTGACTGCGCCGAGCGGGCGCGCTTAGGACAACGTGCGTCCGCTGGGGCTACTGGCCGCTTTGAGGAAGTCCAGTCGTCAAATGCCACCAGTGTAGAAGAGCAGGAACGGCAGGAGCGCCAGCAACGACACACCAGAGCATAGGGTGAGCAACCCGTACCAGCGGCGAAGGGTGTTGCAGGCCCAGGCGCACACCAGAAGCGCCGTCACCACATAGCCCGGCCACAGAACATAGTAGTCGAACTGGTTGATGTTGACGTTGCCGCCCATCCGCCCAGCGACGCCGCCGGTAAGATCACGGCCTGTGAGCACTAGGCCGAACCACAGGAAAACGGCGATGGCGGTTGTGATGTTGGCTGCGCGCACGCGAACATAGTAGCGAGCAGTCGAATGATCACAACGAGTCCCTCACATTAGCCCGCGTGGACTGATCTCCGGCCCTACCGCCACCCGTCACCGCCCCAGGGCGAGGGCATCAGATAGGGTTGGGCGTTGGAGATGGAGTCGATGCGGCGGACGCCGCGGCCCTCGATCTTGAAGGCCGCGATGAAGCCCAGCGAATAGGGATAGGTCGCCGCCCAGGCCAGGCCCTTGGCGGGGTCGGGCTTGTCGTCCCGGGCCGGCAGGTCGAGGAAGCCCGCGGCGATCACCACGCCGCGCGCCTCGTCCACGATGGGGAAGCGGCGGCCCCGCACCCGGCTGATCGGCTTGAAGATGCCCGCCTTGACCTGCGCCGCGCAGCCCTGAACCCCGCCCTCGGCCGTGTCGCCTGAGGTGGTCGCCACGCCATTGTCCTGGCGCGCACAGGCCGGATCGAACGCCGCATGCGCGCCGGCCTTGCCCACAAGGGCGTCGAAATAGCCGTCGGCTGCGGCGACGAGCCTGGTCCGGGACAGCTTTCGTCCGGTGCGGACCGCCTCGCTGAAGGACGGATCGTGGGCGTACTGGGTCGGGTCGCCGTATTGCGCCGGCCCGCCCTTGCGGCGGACGACGGCCTCGGCTTCGGCGATCCTGCCGCCCTGGACCTTCAGGCGCAGGGCCATGAAGCCGGGCTGGCCGTGCTCCTCGATCTCGCCGAGCCAGGCGACCTCGCCGGTCGCCGGGTCGGCGGCGCGCAGGGCGGACTTGGAGCGGGCGGTGATGGTGGCCCAGACCCCGTCGCCGATCATCATCGGCACGCTGTTTTCCGAATAGCGCACCACCGGGGCCCAGGGGGCGTCGGCCGGAGCCCGGGCGACCATGGCGTCGAAATAGCGGTCGACCAGGCCGTCCAGGCATGAGCGGTCGCAGGCCGCGGCCGACCTGGACGCGTGGCCCCCGGCGGACCTGGCGTCAGCGGCGCTGGCCGCGGCGACGGCGGCCACCAGGGCGAGCAGGAGAGGGGCTTTGCGCATGGCCGTCCGCCTCACCGGTCAGCCGAGGGCGCGGCCCACGGCGAGTGCATGAAATAGGGAACGTAGGTGAAGATCGCCTCGACCCGCCAGATCTTGCCGTCGCGGATCTTGAAGGCCTCCATCAGGCTGATGGAGTTGGGCCATTTCAGCGCCGTCTTCATCGTCTTGCCGTCGGTGGTCTGGTAGCTGTCGAAGCCGTTGGCGTGGTCGAAGAAGCCGGTGGCCACCACCACCCCGCGCTCCTCGTCGATCAGGGGGTAGCGCCGGTCGCGCACCCGCTTGTTGATCTTATAGATGCCGAGCTTGAACTGGGCCTCGCAGCCCTGGGCGATGCCCGCCGCGCCCGCGCCCCCGCGGGTGGTGGAGATGCCGTTCTCGGTGCGGCCGCAGTCCGCGTCGAAGGGCGCGAACACCGTCCCGTCGTTCAGCTCCACGGTGTTGAAATAGCTGTCGGCGACGGCGCGCAGCCGCTCGCGCGGCTTGCGTTGTTCGGGCGCCAGCACCTCGGCGAAGGCGGGATCGTGGCTGTACTGGGCCGGATCCCCGAAGGGGGCGGGAAGGCCGGTCTTGCGCTCCACCACCGTCTCGACCTGGGCGATGGCGCCGTCCTGAACCTTGATGCGCATGGCGTAATAGGCGGGCTGGCCATGTTCCTCGACCAGGCCGAACCAGGCCGCCTGGCCGGTCGACGGGTCGGCGACTTCCAGGCCGGTTTCCGACGCGCCGCTGATCGTGCCCCAAAGGCCCTCGCCGATGGGCATGGCGACGTCGTTCTCGGTGAACACCACGCCCTTGGCCAGGGGCGCCCGCGTCGGCGCCCGATGCGTCAGGGCGTCCATGTACCTGTGAAGATCGGCGATCAGGCAGGCGCGATCACAGGCGACGGCCGTATAGGCGCTGGCCATGCCGGGCGCCTGAGCCATGGCCGGCGCCGCTCCGATCACGGCGAGCGCGGCCCCCAGGGCGATCGACGCCAGGACTGTGGTCCTGCTCATGGCTTCCTCCTGGCTCGTTAGGGGCGGTCTACGCCGGCGCCTCGGCGGACATTGCACGGGCTCGGGTCAAAAGGCGACGCCCGACACGGACGGATCGGGAAATCCGCGTCGGGCGCCAAGGGAGCCTTTCTTGCCGGATCGAAATCCGGCGTCATTCCCTAGAAGGTGCGCCGCACCGAGATCGCCCACTCACGCGGCATGCCCGGTTGCGCCTCGGTGTAGGACGAGGCGAACTTGTTCAGGTAGTGCAGCTTGTCGGTGACGTTGGTGACCTCCAGCGAGGTGCTCCAGGAACTGTCCATCGGCCTGTAGGTCAGGCGCAGGTTCGTGAGCGTGTAGTTCTCGTTCTTCGACAGCGGGTTGCAGTTCAAGGTCGCGTTCAGGCCGTTGCAATAGCCGGGGGTGTGGTTGACGTCGACCCGCGGCGTCAGGGTGCCGCCCGCGATGAACGGGAAGGCGTACTGGACCCCGATGCTCCACTTGAGGTCGCCGACGCCGGGGGCCCCGGCGCCTTCGATGACGGCGGAGGTGGGGCGGATGGGCTTGCCGAACCGGAACTTCAGGTAGCTGACCGAGGCGTCGATGGTCATGCCGTCGACCGGATGGATTTCGGACTCCAGCTCGACGCCCTTGATCGTCGCCTCGCCCACGTTCTGGTACTCGCCGCAGAGGATCGTGCCGAAGGGCTCGGCCAGGGGCGTGCCGTTCTTGTCCAGGCAGATGCTCGCGGGCGCCTGGTAGTCATGGTACTGGTTATAGAACCCGGCGAGGTTCAGGCGCAGGCGCTGGCCAAACCACTCGCTCTTGATGCCGCCCTCGTAGGCGTCCAGCGTCTCGGGGCCGAACGGCGTGACCTGCTGGGGAACGTAGGGGCGGGGCGAGACGCCGCCGCCTTTGAAGCCCGTCGAGAACTGGGCGTAGGTCATCAGGTTCATCGTCCATTGATAGGAGACGTCCGCGCGGTAGTCCCAGTGGCCGCCGTCATAGACGCCCGTCACGCCGTTCAGCGGATTGGCGGGGTCGCTGAGGACCAGGTACGGGGTCTGGCCGTCCAGGTTCAGGCGCTCGAAGGTGTAGGCCTTGCGCTCGTGGGTGTAGCGGACCCCGCCCGCGAAGTTCAGCTTGTCCGTCGCCTTCCAGGTGAGGTGCGCGAACCCGGCCTCGGTGTTGACCACCGTGGGGTCGTCGCCCAGGAAATCGAAGGTCGGGTGCGACAGGGTGCCGAAGATCCCGGCCAGGAACGGATCGTCCTCGCGGTTGGCGTAGATGGTCTTCTGGTGGAAATAGATGCCGCCCACCGCGTAGTCGACCTTGCTGTCGAGGATCGAACCGGTGGCGCGCAGCTCTTCGCTGAACTGCTCGTGCGTGAACTTCGCCAGCTCCATGACCTGGGTGATCGGCGAGCCGCCGTTGTCGTCGGTGCTGGTGGCGACGTAGTGGCGATAGGCGGTGATCGACTTCAGGGTGAACTGGTCGTTGGCGTGGAAGTTGATGTCGCCGGACACCCCCCAGGACTGGATCCCGTCCTGCGGCGTCGGCGCCCAGGCGCCGTTCGGCGCGCCCGGCGCGCCGCCGGTGTTGATGGCCTGATAGGTGTAGCCCGGGTCGATGAAGTTCGCGTAGGTGACGTACGGATTGTTGATCACCGTGTCGCCGCGATAGGGGCCGTAGGCCACGAAGCGGTTGTCGTAGGGGGCGCCGGCGTAGGCCAGTGACGCGCCCGGGATGATCTCGGCGGCCCGTAGCAGGGTGTCGGCCTGGGTCTCGGACTTGTCGTCCGTCCAGTCGCCGATCAGGTTGACCTCGAGCTTGTCATTGACGACCCAGCGCGCCGACAGCTTGACGGCGCTCATGTTCTGGTTGCCCTCGGCGCCGAGCTTGCAGTCCGGGTTGGAGGATCCCTTGCCGATGGCGCCCGAGATCACATAGGGGTCGTTGGGGTGCACGCAGGCATAGTCGAGCCGGGTGACGAAGCCGTCGTGGTGGCGCGACACGCCCGCGATCCGGAAGAACAGCTTGTCGGGGACGGCGGTGAAGTCGGCGCTGGCGCGCACGTCGGTGCGGTGCAGGCTGCCGAGCGTGCCTTCCACATAGCCGACGCCCGCGCCGTTGGGCTTCTTGGAATAGAGGTTGATGGAGCCGCCCAGGGAATTCATCCCCGACAGGGTGCCCTGCGGTCCGCGCAGGATCTCGATCCGGTCCAGGTCCAGAAGGTCGAAGATCGAGCCGGTGATGGTGCCGAAATTGACGCCGTCGACATAGATGCCGACGCCGGGATCCAGCGCCGGGTCCTGGTCCGACTGGCCGACGCCGCGGATGTAGGCCTTTAGCGAGTTGCCGGCGCCGGCGGGGTTGGGCTCGAGCTGCACGTTCGGCGCCTCGGCGGCGATGTCCGAGATGCGGGTCTGGCCGCGGGCGTCCAGCATGGCGCCGTTCACGGCCGTGATGGCGATCGGGGTCTGCTGCAGGTTCTGCTGGCGGAACTGGGCGGTGACGACGACTTCGCTGACGGTGGCGCCCTTGTCCTTCGGCGCGTCGGCGGCGGCGGCGGCGGTAACGCCCACGCACATGGCCGCGGTCAGCGCCAGGGCGGAGGTCCCCGCCAAGCATCGACGCGACCGATACCTACTGCTGATTGTCCCCATGGTCCTGCTCTCCCGTTCTATTTGTTGGAATTGCTTCTCAATTGCAGCGGTCAAGCCGCCGAGGCCTTGAGATGTGTTCTTGGGAGTCGCTGCGGTCCGCATCGCGCCGCGCCGCGAGTCCCCCGCTGCTACGTCCCTCAACCTGTGTGTCCTCCACCTTGCCGGTGGACTTGGGCGATCTTCAGGGGCAAGCTTCCGATTGTCAGGCTGGCTGAAACGTTCAGGAGTCCGCCAATCAACCACCCCTGATCGATTGCAGGTATTCTTCTACGATGGACCCCGAGTGGGGGCCTTGACTGAACTAGAGCAATGAATTGCCGCAGATGGAAACGCCGCTTTCGCCCCAAGTGCCATCTCTGCTTGATCTCAGCAGCGTAGATGAAGAGCGCAGGGCCGGGGTGTGGGCGCTCGCCGCGACTTCCGTCTTCCCTGGCCTGTCCATAAACGACCTGCCGGAGGCCGCGCCGGTCGGGCAGATCCGGTCGATCCCCATGGGCGGAGGCTCGCTCTGGTCGATCCTGTCGCCGCCGGTCATGGTCAGCTACTCGCCCGCAACGGGCATGGAGGATTCAAGGTCGAGCATCTCGCTGATGATGCTGATGGATGGCGCGATGGTGGTCGGCCAGAGCCACCGCGCCTGCGAGCTCAACGCGGGCGACCTGTGTCTCATCGACGAACGCTTCCCGTTCCACCTGCACGGCCAGGGCCGCAGCGAACTCGTCTTCCTGCGCATGCCCCGGCGGGCGGTCCTCAGCCGCCACCCCTACCTCGAGCACCGCACGGCCGGCCTGCTGGCGCGGGACGATCCGGGCGCGCTCCTGTTGCGCGACACCCTCCAGAACGTCGTCCAGTCCGCGCCGGACCTGCGCGAGGATCAACGCAGCTCCGTGCTGTCCGCCATGGTGCAACTGCTCGGCGCCGCGGCCTCGCCCCGGTCAGCCCAGGTCGACGACGTCAACTGGCGCGTTCGCGCGGCCATGGCCTTCATCGAGATGAACCTCGGCGACGGCGCCCTGACCGCCGATCAGGTGGCGCGCGCCCAGGGAGTCAGCCGCCGGCGGCTGGATCAGGTCCTGCGCCGGGCGATGGGCGTGTCGGTGACGGGCCAGATCTGGAACCGCCGGCTGGAACAGGCGGCCGCCGACCTGGTGGATCCCCGCTTCCGCGCCCAGTCCGTCTCGCAGATCGCCTTCGGCGCCGGCTTCGAGGACGCGGCGCACTTCTCCCGCGCCTTCAAGGCCCGCTTCGGCCACACCCCCCGCGACTGGCGCGCCCAGGGGGCGTCGACCGCGCACTGAGGAATTTCCGGGGACATAGTACTTATATCCCCGTCGCCGGGACCGCCCTTGCCGAGCACGTCCAGATAGGCGGCGTAGTCGTCTTCGGAGAAGAACGCCGTCTGACGCCGTTTCCCTGCTGGGTGACGTAATGCGGGACGTCGGGAACCACGACACGGTCGAGGCGAGCCGTGGCGCCAGCCTGGCCGGCCCAGGCGGGGGCGTCTATTGTGTACAGCGTCCACGGATATCTCCCCGGATATCGGGATATCCCCGGAAAATCTAGGTACGTTCGAATGGCCGCCATCTGCCCGCAGCGCGTCGAACAAACCTGACAATAACCCCAAACAATATCATCGTAATCACCCCCATCATTACAGTATATAGTCAATTCAATGGGCTCAATTTGGAATGAGACCTAGTGTAGATAAATATGTCGAACACTATGGATAATACTGAATCCATTATAGATGAAATAGAGAAATCTCTAATGGTCACTATTCTTAAAGAAAGAAACAATTTGATAATAACTATTGGTATGTTCAAAAATGAAGCAAGAATTCCGCCCGCTATTCCCTCGGCAACGACGACAAATATATCTAACAAATCACTCATAAAGCTTACCGTAATCTCAATGCGCCACTAGGGAACTTCGGTCTGATTTCCGAGTCAATTTCCGGGGGCACAGTACTTATATCCCCGTCGCCGGGACCGCCGGCTTGCGCCCGGGTTTGCGCCTGGCGAGCGGGCGGCCGAGGCGCTGTTCCAGGCCGGCGACGAAGGCGGCTGAGCCCAGGGGCCGGCCGGTCCGCTCGCCCGCGCGGATCGTCTCACGCTCGACCTCCGACAGCCCGCCGGCCAGGAGCCCGGACCAGTCCTCGACGCGGCTGAGCAGCGGCGCCGCCGAGACCAGTCCGTAGTCACGGCCCTCGAGGTGCGCGCGGGCGCTCGACCAGCGCCAGTCGTCCGCCCGCCCCGCCAGCCCGGCGCGGACGGGGTTGAGCTCCACATAACGCGCGCAGGCCATAAGATGCCCCTCGTCCATGGGAACCGAGGCGAAACGGCCCTGCCACAGAAAGCCCCGCCAGCCCTCGCGGAGGTTCACCCGCCGCGAATAGCGCCGGTGGGCCTCGCTGAGCGCGGCCCTCAGGCCGTCCTCGTCCGAGGGGACCAGGATCAGGTGGACGTGGTTGGGCATCAGGCAATAGGCCCAGACCTTAACCCCCGCGCCGCGGCAGCCCTCGCCGAGCAGGTCCAGATAGGCGGCGTAGTCGTCGTCGGAAAAGAACACCGTCTGACGCCGGTTCCCCCGCTGGGTGACGTGATGCGGGACATCGGGAGCCACGACGCGGGCGAGGCGAGCCATGGCGACAGAGTGGCCGGCCCAGGCGGAGGTGTCAATTATGTATAGTGTCCCCGGATATCCGCGACCTAGCCGCGAAGCTAACCGAAATGGGATTCCCCGAGACAGAGCCGAACATTGCGAACAAGATTAGCTGTAGGGGATTCACCGCTGTCTTCTTCGTCCAATGCCTGATCGCGATCGGAACGCACACGGTGCGGCTGCACGAAGCCGACTAGAGGCCGGCGAAGCAGACGGCGGCGCCGAACGTGAGCGCGCTACCCAACAAGAACAGAAGGGCACCGAAGGTGGTGCCGGGAAGCTTCCGCCGCGAGTAGACGAACAGCATGATCCCAGCGGTGACGGCAGCGGCCATCATCCCCATGAGGGCGATCCCCCCGACAAGGCGGCATGGGCCATCGTCGCGCTCACCTGCGTGACCGCTATTGCTGCCATCGCTGCGAGTGTCTTCACCGGTCTGCAGTGGTGGGAGGCACACACCGGAAGTCGCCTCATCGAAAAACAAGTTGTCGCGGCCCAAACCTTGGCCGATGCGGCCAAGACCCAGGCGCAGGCTGCGAGGGATCAAGTGAACGCCCTCCAGTCGTCCGTCGATGTTGCCAAGCAGGGGGTTGGTGTTGCCCGCGACCAACTTCAAAACGCCCGGAACTCGATCGCTCTTCAAACACGGCCATACGTCAAAGTTGTCGTGAGGGGCTTTCAGGGCTTCTCCGTTGGCTCCCAAGCAACGGCCATAATTGACTTGATCAATTCTGGCCAATCGCCAGCGCGCAGGGTCGCCATTTTGAGCGGAATGGCCATCTTGCGCTATCCTTACGGCGGCAAGATGATGTCGCTTCTCTCCCGTGGTGGATCGAACTCGGTAACGCTTAGTATCCAACCGGGAATAGATGCCCCGGACACGCTGCAACAAAAACAGCGACTTACCGATGGAGATATTCAGGTTTTGAAGAGCGGTTTCGGTAGGATGTACCTCTTCGTCGCCATAACTTATTTCGATCTTTTTGACCGGCCACATCACACGTTCATGTGCCAAAATGTGCACATCGATGCCGGGGGTGCCACTATTGCCGAGGTTTGCGAAACCGGCAGAAGTGACGATTAGGGCGACCAACGCCGCGAGCGGGCTCACCCTAGGTGCCCGCTTTAGCGGGGATGGGCGCGGGAAGGGGAAGCCCCCGTCCTCGTTCGAACCGGCCTGGACCCACGCCCTAGTCGTGCAGCGGCGTCCAGCAGCCGTGGACGGCGCCGCGCAGGCGCAGGGGCATGCGCAGCAGGGCCACCGGCCCGTCGGCCATGCGGCCGGCCCTGAACACGCCGATGTCCGACCGGTTCTCGGCATGCTTCTCGATGACCGACAGGATGTAGCCGTCGACCTCGCCCGCGCCGGTGGGCGCGAACTGGGGTTCCTGGAAGGTGTCGTCGTCGCCGCCGAACCAGGCGTCGGTCTCGCCGGTCTGCATGTCCAGCCGGCCGACCATGTTGAAGCCGCCCCCGACCGGGCCTGACACGCGCATCGCCCGCATGGGGTCGACCATGCCCATCCAGGTCTGGCGATAGGGCTGGCCGATGCGGCGGTCGTCGATCCGAGGCACGTCGCCTGGCGTGAAGCTGACCGTGCGCTCGTCGATGGAGTCGTCGTTGCGGGTCAGGTCCAGGGTCCAGCGGGAGGGCAGGGTCGAGGCCTTGCGGGGATCGTAGTCCATGCCCGAGACGTCCGGGATGAAGGGGAAGCTGTTCATCTCGGAGACGCACAGGTCGAGGGTGATCCGCTCGCCCTCGTTCCAGGCGTTGATGACGTGGAAGAACTGCCCGCCGGGGCGCTTGAACCACCTGAGGCCGGCGACGCCGCCCTTGCGGGGGATCACGGCCAGCCAGGCGTCCTGCGAGATGTCGCTCATCCAGTGCGGGCCGCCCGCCTTCATCCGCTCGACATCGACGATGGTCGGGAAGATCGGGAAGACGACGTAGTCTTCGGTGATGGCGAAGTCGTGGACCATCCCGGGGTAGGGGGCCTGGAACCACTCCTCGCTGACCAGCGCGCCGTCCTTGTCGGCGACGCAGAACGACATGTCCCGGCTGCCGTCGCCCGAGGACTCATAGCCGTAGAACAGCATCTCGCCGGTGCGCGCGTCGATCTTGGGGTGGGCCGAGACGGTCCGGGTCTTCAGCTGGCCGTTGAAATCGAAGCGGCCGAGCGTCTCCAGCGTCACCGGATCGATCTCGTAGGGCAGGCCGTCCTCCTTGGCCGCGAACAGCCGGCCCGCGTGCCAGATCGGCGAGGTGTTGGCCACGGTCCGGTCGGCGCCGGCGACGGCCGCGTCGTCGGTGAAGCGGTTGCGGTAGAGGCCGAACAACGACCGGCGCGCCTTGCGCTCGGCCAGGAACCGCTCGGTGCGCACATAGCGGCTCCTGTAGTCGACGTGGCCGTCCTCGAACCGGAACATGGAGATCATGCCGTCGCCGGAGATGAAGACGTCGTCGCCGTGCAGGGGCGGAAACTGCGGGTCCGGCGTCATCCGGTACCAGCACCCGTTCAGCTCGCGCGCCAGCTCGCCGTGGATCTCAAGGTCGAAGATGTCGGCCTCTACCCGGGACGGGGCGTTGTACCCCGCGTAGGTGATGGTGTTCGGGAAAGGCTTCGTCACGGTCGGGCTCCGGTCGTCGGGCGTCTTCAGTGGCTGTCCGGGTCGCCCTTGGCGCCCCAGTCTTCGTTGGCGCGGGCGATCAGATAGGCGTGGATCGCGTCCGCGTCGTCGGCGGTGAGGATGTCGGCGAAGCTGGCCATCCCCTTGTCCTTCCGGGCCCCGCCCAGGACGATGTCCTTGAAGGCGGCGTGGGTTTCGCGGGTCAGGTGGCGCAGGTCCTTGACGCCGCCGATGGCCTGCTGGCCGTGGCAGAGGGCGCAGGTGCGGGCGTAGAGCTGGGCGCCCTTCTGCACCTGGGCCTCGGTGGCGCGCAGGGGCGGGGGCTCGGGAATCTCCTCCTCCGGCTTCATCGCCGGCAGGACGGAGGTCCCCCCGAGCTTGAAGACCAGCAGGCGCGCGGCCGCGCGAGGCAGCTCCTTGCCGGCGCCGCGCTCGATCTGGGCCGCGCCTCCGCCCCAGCCGGCGTTGACCGCCAGGTACTGCACCCCGTCCAGCATGTAGGTGATCGGCCCGGCCACCGGGGCGCTCTGGGTCGGCGTCTCCCAGAGCAGCTTGCCGGTCCGGGCGGCGAAGATGCTTAGGGTCTGGCGAGTGGTGCCTTCGATGACTAGGTCCGAGCCGGTGACGAGGACCCCGCCGTTGCCGTGACGCGGCAGCGGCACGCGCCAGGCCAGCTTCTGGTTCACGGGGTCCCAGGCGGTCAGGGCGGCGTTCTCGCGCGGATCGCCGATCTTCTGCAGCGCGATGCGCGTCTTCAGGGCCTCGCCGGTGTAGCCGCCCCAGCCGGAGTTGGAGCGGAAGGGTTGCGGCTTGAAGTTGGGGTCCCGCGCATAGGGGACCCACTGTTCGTAGCTCGGGAAATAGGCGAGCCGGGTGCGCGGGCTGTAGGCCATGGGGAACCAGTTGTGGCCGCCGCCCGGTCCCGGCGTCACCAGCACCGGGGTGGTGTCGTAGCGCGCCTCGGGATTGACGATCGGCCGCCCGGTCTTGAGGTCGATCCCCTTGGCCCAGGTGACGGGCACGTAGTTCTTGGCCGAGATCAGCTTTCCGGTCCTGCGGTCCAGCACATAGAAGAAGCCGTCCTTGGGGGCGTGCAGCAGCACCTGCCGCGGCTTGCCGCCGATCTTCAGGTCGGCCTGGATCAGGGTCTGGTTGCAGTCGTAGTCCCACTCCTCGCTCGGCACCTCCTGGTAGTGCCAGGCGTACTTGCCGCTATCGACGTTCACCGCCACGACGGAGCAGAGGAACAGGTTGTCGCCGCCGCCGGGGCTGCGGTACTGCGCGACCAGGGGCGTGCCGTTGCCGGTGCCGAAATAGACCAGCTTCAGCTTGGGATCGTAGGTGATGGAGTCCCAGGGCGCGCCGCCGCCGCCGAGCTTCCACCACTCGCCGTTCCAGGTCTTGGCGGCCATGGCCATGGCCTTGTCCTCGAAGCCCTTGGCCGGGTCCCCTGGGGTCACATAGAAGCGCCAGAGCGGCTTGCCGGTGTCGGCGTCATAGGCCCCGACGAAGCCCCGCGCGCCGAGGTCGGCGCCGCCATTGCCGATCACGACCTTGCCGTCGAACACCCTTGGAGCCCCGGTGATGGAATAGGGCTGGGTCTTGTCGAAGGTCTGGGTGGTCCAGACCGGCTGGCCGCTCCTGGCGTCGACGGCGATCAGCCGGCCGTCCAGGGTGGCGAGGATGATCCGGCCCTTCCAGGCCGCGATGCCCCGGCTGACCGGCTCGCAGCAGGCGTAGCGGCCCCACTCGCGCGGCACCTGCGGGTCGTAGGTCCACAATTGCTTGCCTGTGCGGGCGTCGTAGGCGGTGACGATGTTCCAGGCCGAGACGTCGTAGAGCACCCCGTCGATGAACAGGGGCGTGCCCTCGACGCCGCGGTAGGTGTTCAGGTCCGCGTACCAGGCGAGGCCGAGCTTGCCGACATTGGCCGGGGTGATCTGATTGAGGGGACTATAGCGCTGGGCGTCGTAGGTGCGGCCGTCGGACAGCCACTGGTCCGGCTCCGCGCCGGCCCCCAGCAGGCGGGCGGCGTCGACAGCGGCGGGACCGGCCGGCCTTTGAGCGGCCGCGCCGAGGCCTATCGCCAGCGCCAACGCGAGCAGCCCGCGCCAGAGCACGGTCAAACTAGTCCGCTCATTTCGGGCTTTCCGGGAGCGAGACCTGGGTCGGGGAGGCGAGCCCCCCGGCCTGGGCGGTCAGCGGGACCCACGGCTTGCCCGTCACCGGGTTCGGATAGTGGAAGGGCACGATGTAGTAGGACGGGTAGGTCAGGTAGACGACCGTCGGCGGCAGGTCCGGCGGCGGCAGGAAGCTGTCGGGCCGGGTGTTCGGGATCACGTTCTTCGCCCAGCCGTCCCAGCTCGTGTACATCGTGAACGGACCGTGGAGCTTGGAGATCTTCCAGACGCCGTCCTCTTTCACATATTCGTTCTCGTAAAGGGGAATGCCCCAGCCGCCGTTGCTCATCACAAAGGCGCGCATGCGCTGCTTGGCATGCAGGCCGTCGGGATCCACGTCCACGATCGGCTGGAACTGCATGTGGTTGATGATGCTGCCTTCCTTGATGCCGTCGGGCCCGAAGGCCTTCTGCATGTACTCCAGCACCCGGTCGCGGCCGACAAACACCCCGCGTCCGCCGATCTCCAGCGTCGCGGTCTTGGAGAACAGCATCGACAGCTGGGTCCACTGCGCCTTGTCGACGAAATAGCCGTAGGTCCGCTGCAGGATCTCCACCTGGTTGGCGTCTTCCAAGAGGCCGATGCGCGCGCCGAGCGCGTCGAGCCTGGCCGACGCTGCGGCGACGGCCGCGGGATCCTCGGCCGCCGGCTTGGTCTTGGCGGTTCCGATGCCCGGCGAGGCGAGGGCGGCGAGGGCGATGACGATTGTGAAGGACTGTCTCATCACTTGCGCCCCAGGACGGAGTCGGCGGGCTCCGGGATCACGATCGGCTGGCCCGTGACAGGGTGAGGATAGTCGAAGGGCGGGATGTAGACGCCGGGAAACGCCCGGTAGACCTCGCTCGGCGGCCGGTCCGGCGGGACCGCCGCGCTCGGGCCATGGATCGGAATCGCGGACTTGCCCCAGCCGAGGTCGTAGTCGGTGAAGCCGGTGACATAGAAGTGCAGCCTGGAGATCTTCCAGACCCCGCCCTGCTTGACGTACTCGTTCTCGTAGGTGCCTTCGCCCCACTGTCCGGGCTCGTCAGCCCGCCCGAGTTGGACCATGCCGCGCCAGCGCGCCTTGGCGGTCAGGCCATCGGGCGCGACATGAATGACGCTCTGCAGCTGCATGTAATTGTTCAGCTTGCCGGGCTCGGGGCCTTCCTTGCCGAAGAGGTTCAGGGCGGCGCGGATGTGCGCCTTGCCGACATAGACGCCCATCTGGCCGTATTCGAAGGTCCCGTTGTCGGCGAACAGGTCCGTCACGTCGCGCCACAGGGACTTGTCGACATAGAAGCCGTAGGCGGCCTGCAGGTTCTCGACGGCGTCATGGTCCTTCAGGAGCTCGACGTGATGGCGATAGTCGGCGAGCCTGGCTTCCAGGGCGCTGGTGTCAGCCGCCGCGGCCGCGTGGGCGCAGGGGCCGGCCAGGTTCAACGACGCCGCCAGGGCGGCCAGGGTCAGGGCGAGAGGCTTCACGGCATGCCCTTCCATGGCCGGCCGGACACCGGATTCTGGTAATGGAACGGCGCGACCTGCGCCTCGGGGAAGGGGCGATAGGTCTCGCTCGGCGGTCGGTCGGGCGGAAACTGCTTGCTGACCTCCGTGCGCCAGTCGGCCGGCGCCGGCTTCATGCGCGCCCAGCCGCCCTGATAGGGGGCGATGAAGTTCACGTAGAGGTGCAGCGACCGGATCTTCCAGACGCCGCCTTGCTTGACGTAGTCGTTCTCGTCGATGCCGTCGCCCCAGAAGGCGTCCGCGCCGAAATGGCCGAGCATGGCGAGGTCGCGCCAGCGGCCCTTGGCGGTCAGGCCGTCCGCGGCGACGTCGACCTTGGGCTGCAGCTGCAGGTGTTCGTTGAGCTGGCCGTAGGACAGGCCTTCCTTGCCGCCGCCCTGGCGCTGCAGGTACTCGCGGATGCGGGCCTTGCCGACATAGACCCCGTCCATGCCGATCTCGATCGTGCCATCATCGGCGAACAGGTCGGCCGCCTCGTCCCAGAGGCCGCGGTCGACGTAATAGCCGAACGCCCGCTGCAGCTTGCGCACGGCCCGGGCGCCTTCCAGCTGATCGACTTCAGCCGCCAGCTTGTCGATTTCTGCGGTGATGGCGGCGGCGCGGCCGCCGCTCGCGGCGTGCGCCGGCGCACCGCCAAGACCCAGCGCCGCCACGGCGAGGCCGGCGAGCGATGCGGCTCGAAGACGTGAGATTGGACCAGGCATCTCTAACGACATGTTTCCCCCGCCCCATTCTGCGATGGGTCGCAGTCGGACCGAACCCTAGGGCAGCGGTCCTGGCGCGTCCTTGACCGCAATGGAGCGCCGACTTGACGAAGCTGGAACCTTGACCCGCCGTCAATCCCCCGCCGCAAGGGGGATGGCGTGCACCACGAACGGATCGGGGCTCTGGCCCTTCAGCTTGGGGTCGAACAGATAGGTGATCTTGCCTTCCAACCCATAGGCCGTGCGGCCGACGAGGGTCACCCCCGGGGGCGAGACCAGCCCCTCCTTCAGCACCTTGATCGCCGCCGCGTCGCCCGTGATGACGACCTCGTCGATGCGGCCGCTGTTGCCCTCGGCGAGCAGGAAGCGTGAGCCCTTGATCAGCCGGAAGCCGTCCGGTCCGGCGACGGGCTGGGACAGCTTCAGCTCGGTCAGGCCGGTCATGGCGCCGTCCGCTCCGCGCTCGACCCGCATGAGCTGGCCCTTGCTGACGATGTTCAGATAGAGCGTCCCGTCGCCCCCGAAGACGATGCCGTCGATGCCCTTCAGGCGCGCGTCCTCGGCGAACAGTTCGAGCCCCTTGGCCTTGGGCTTCAAAAGGAAGATCCGGCCGTTGGGCGTGTCGGTGACGAAGGCCGAGCCGTCCCTGGCGATGGTCACGTCGTTGCAGGCGCCGGCCGGCGCGGGGAAGGGATAGACGCCCTTCTGGGCGCCGGTCTTCAGGTCGAAGGCCATCAGGGCGGTCACGCCCACGGCGGGCGGGGTCCGCAACGAACTCGGGGAGGAGCATATCCACAGGGTTCCGGCCGGCTTGTCGACCAGGACCCCCAGAATCGAGAGGATGCCGTTCTCGGCGGTCGGCCGGATCCACGGCTCGGCCGTGGCGGCGCCGGGCGGGGCGCGGAACACGATCCCCTTGATGCTGCCGATGTAGACGCTCCCATCCGGCGCGGCGCTCAGGCTCTCGGGATAGACCGCAGTGTCGTCGATCCGGATGTCGTGGCCCGGGGCGGCCTCGCAGGACGTCGCCAGCATCGCCGCGCCCGCGATGCAGGCCGCCAGAACGTGCAATCGCATGACCTTGGATCCTCCCGAGTCTCAGGCGCGTCGGACGCCGCCTCGACCGTCGAGAACAGATACGCCCGGTCGCCGTCAAGCCGGACGTCCGGCGAAGTGTGGCGGCTAATGTTGTGTACACAACGAGTTCGCGGGCGTAGCATGGGGCGAAATCGCGCTTGGTCAGGGAGGCGCAGGTGACGGACTTCGTGCTCAATGCCTGGTACGCCGCCGCCTGGAGCCACGAGCTAGGCCGGTCGCTGCTGGCTCGTCGCCTGGTCGACAAATCGGTGGTGCTCTACAGGACCGAGGCGGGCGAACCCGTGGCCCTGCATGACGTTTGCCCCCATCGCTTCGCGTTTCTGCACGCGGGCAAGCTGGTCGGGGACGCCGTCGAGTGCGCCTACCATGGCCTGCGCTTCGACCCCGCCGGACGCTGTGTGCGCAGCCCCTACACCGACCGGCCGCCGGCCAACGCCAGGGTCGAGGCCTATCCGGTGATCGAGCGGCACGGGGTGATCTGGATCTGGCCTGGCGCGCGCGACCAGGCGGACGAGGCCCTGATCCCGGACCATCCCCACCTGGTCGACCCGAGGTATGGCCAGGTGACGGGTCACGACATGTTCGCGGCGGATTATCTGCTGGGCGTCGACAACCTGATGGAGCTGACGCACCTCTTCTTCCTGCACACGTCTTCGATCGGCGGCGGCCGGCCGGATGGCTCCCCGCCGCCCGGGGAGACCTATGAGGTCGAGCAGCTCGGCCGCCGGCTGCGTTCGCACACCTACACCCCCGGCCACGCGCGCTCGGAGGTGATCAGCGACGGAGTGGGCGCCGAGGCTGACCGGATCGACCGCTGGAACGACACCTGGTGGGACGCGCCGTCGAACATGCGGTTCGACCTCTTTTCGACGCCGACCGGCGGGCCGCGGGACGTGGAGCCCTACATGGCGCAGTCCCACCTGATCACCCCCGAGACCGCGACCTCCAGCCACTACTTCTGGGCGGCGAGCCGGACCTTCGACCTCGGGCCCGAAGCGGACGCCCGCTACACCCAGTTCTTCGGGAACATCTTCCGCACCGAGGACCGGCCGATGATCGAGGGAATCTCCGCCAACATGGCTGGCGCGGACCTGTTCGACCTCAAGCCCGTGATCCTTCCCCGGGACAAGGGCGCCGTCCTCGCCCGCCAGGTCGTCGCCCGGCTGGTCGCGGAAGAGCAGGCGAGGGGCGTCCCGGCGGCGGAATAGGCGCCGCCGGGACCCTCAGAATCCCGGCGGGGGGACAAATGCGCGGTAGTGGTCTTCGAGCAGCTGGGCCAGCCTCAGGCAGGTCAGATCGGCGTATGGGGCGCCGATGATCTGCACGCCCACGGGCAGGCCCTCAGGCGTCAGGCCGATGGGCGCCACGCTCGCCGGCAGGTAGGGCGCGCCAGCATAGCCGGCCCAGAACAGCTGGTTCTCGAACGGGACCTCGCGCCCGTTGACGGTCAGGGTCCGCCCCTGCGGCGGCGTGGTCGTGTGCGGAAAGGCCGCCGTCGACAGGGGCGGGCAGAGCAGGGCGTCGAAGTCCGCGAAGAACGCGATCCACTTTGTCCGGTAGCGGCGGCGCTCCTCGTCCAGCCTCAGCCAGTCGCGATGGGACATGCTCGCCCCGAAGGCGTTGGCCCTGGCGATGTCGCGGGTGGCGCGGGTCGTTCCCTTGGCGTGCTCGAACTCCAGGGCGAACTCGGCGTCCGAGACGTTCGCCGAGCCCGCGGCGCGCAGCAGGATCATGTAGAGGAAATAGAGCTCCTCGCTGTCGAATTTCGGTCGCGCGCCGACGGACACCTGCGCGCCCTCGCGCGCGAGGAAGTCGCCGAGATCTGAGAGGCGATCCTGCACGGCCCGGTCGACCTCGGCGAAAGGGTCGTCCAGGACGAGGGCGGCCCGGACCCCTGTTAGGCGCGTGATCCGGGCGGGGGGCGGCGTCAGGGCGTAGGCGCCGGCGTCCGGTTCGGCCGGTCCCGCAAGGATCGAGAAGGCGAGTTCCAGGTCGTGGGCGCTGCGCGCCAGCGGGCCGATGACGGCGATGTCCACGGGTTGGAGCACGGGAGCCAGCGCGTGGCCGGCCTGGGGAACAACGCCATAGGTCGGCTTATGGCCGAAGACCCCGCAGTAGTGCGCCGGATTGCGGATCGAGGAGGCGATGTCGCTGCCGAGTTCCAGCCCTGTCAGCCCCGCCGCGAGCGCGGCCGCCGACCCGCCGGACGACCCGCCGGGCGTGCGCCCCAGGTCCCAGGGATTGTTGGTGCGCCCATAGATGTCGTTGACGCTCTGGCCGTCCATCAGGCCAGGGGGCACGTTGGTCTTGCCGAAGACGACCGCGCCCGCGCCCAGCAGCCGGTCGACCGCGACGGCGTTCGACGTGGCGACGTTGTCCCTGAAGAATGGGAATCCGAAGGTGGTCGGCAGGCCGGTCAGGTTGAAGGACTCCTTGATCGTCATCGGCAGGCCCTGCAGGGGGCCGATGTCCTCGCCGCGGGCCCGCGCCTCGTCGACCGCCCTCGCCCGCGCCCGCGCGCCCTCGAAGTCACGCACGACGACGGCGTTCACGCGCGGGTCGAAGGTCTCGACCCGGCTGATGAAGTATTCCAGCAGTTCGAGCGCGCCGAACTCGCGCGACCGGAGCCTGCCGATCAGGTCCGTCGCCGACTGGAAGGCAGGTTCGGTCATCTGGCGGCTCCTGGCTGGCTGTCGTTTCGATCGGCGACCAGCACATGTCGCCCGTGTTCGCCGTCCGGATCAACGCGCCGCCGGCTTTATTCGCGGCGATCGGTGTGCGAGGTTCGCGCGGCCACAGACAAGGTCCCGGTGAGGATCGAGCCAAGCGAACGGCGGGGGCCAGTGGGCCGGGCGCGTCGTGAAGGAGACGCCATGACGTGGATGAAGATGGGTCTGATCGCCGTCTGTGCGGCCATCGGACTGGCGTCGGCGGTAGCCGCGCAGGCCGAGACCTCCCAGGAACAGGTCAACAAGCAGGCGGTGATCGCGTTCTATGACAAGGCGCTCAACGACAAGGACTTCGCCGCAGCTTCCAAGTACCTCGGCGACCGCTACACCCAGCACAATCCGACCGCGGCGGACGGCCCCGACGGGCTGAAAGCGTTCATCCAGTTCCTGAGGGACAAGTTCCCGCAGAGCCACAATGAGGTCGTCCAGTCGTTCGCGGACGGGGACTTCGTGATCCTGCACGTGAAGTCGGTGCGCACGCCCGGGACCGCGGGCCGCGCGATCGTCGATATCTTCAAGCTGGAGAAGGGCAAGGTTGTCGAACACTGGGACGTCGTCCAGGACATCCCTGAAAAGGCCGCGAACGCCAATGGCATGTTCTGAGCCCGTGGCCCTTCGGACCCCGATCGTGAAGGCGAAGATGCAGAACTCCGTACGGCGATCCTGGGTGTTGCGGCTGACGTGCGCCCTGCTGGCGATCGGGGCGGCGCCGGCGGGGCCGGCGTTCTCCGCGTCCGCCGCCAAGCTCACGGCGCTGCACGCCGATCCGGACCAGCCCGATCTCACCGGCGTGTGGCTGCTGGCGGGCTATTTCACTTTCGCGCCGGACAAGTCCCTGCCGTCGTTCAAGGCGCCATACGGCGCGCTCTACGCCAGGCGGATGGCGGCGTTCAACGCCGGCGCGCCGGTCGACGACGTGACGGCCGACTGCCTCCCGCCCGGCATGCCCCACATCCAGGTCGTGCCCTATCCGTTCGAGATGATGCAGACGCCCGGCCGGGTGACCATGCTCTACGAATACGCCGGCCAGGTGCGCAGGATCTACCTGGACGGCGGAGAGCCCAAGGACGCCGACCCCACCTATTACGGAACCTCCGTGGGCCGTTGGCAGGGCGATGTGCTGGTGGTCACCACCACGAACATCCGGGAGGACACCCAGGCGGATTTCACCGGTCTTCCGCACAGCGACGCGCTGACCATCACCGAGCGCTTCCGCAGGGCCTCGCCGGACACCTTGGAGGACCAGATCACCCTCACCGATCCCAAGGCGTACGAACGGCCGTTCACGACCACGCGCGTCTACAAACGTCACCCGGATTGGACGATCGGCGAATATGTCTGCGAAGAGAACAACCGCAACAAGATCCAGGCTGACGGCGTGACGGGATTCGGCGTGCCGCCCGCCAAGGGGGCAGGGCATTGACCGTCGCAATCACCGAAATGGGGAAGAAGTCCTTGGGACGAGTTCGAGTCCAATTCGCCAGGCTCCTGATGGCGGCCGGCCTCGCGGCGGGCGCGGCGCCGGCTTTTGCGCACCATTCCTTCGCGATGTTCAATCGCGACCAGCCCGTGGCGATCGTGGGCACGGTCAAAGAGTTCCAGTGGACCAATCCGCACGTCTGGATCCAGGTCCTGGTCCCGGACTCCGCCGGCGTGGCCCAGGAGTGGGGCGTCGAATGCACGAGCGTCAACTTCATGCGCCGCCAGGGTTGGGAACGCGGCGCCCTGAAGCCTGGCGACAAGGTCAAGCTGATGATCTTCCCACTGAAGGACGGATCTCACGGGGGCCAGTTCAACAAGCTCGTCGAGCTGAACGGCGCCCCGTCGGCGCTGTCGGGTTATCACTGACCAGGCCGGCCGCGCTCATTTCACCAAGCGGAACAACGGCGGGCTCCAGCGTCGGAGGCATGGGGCCAAATCCTTAGTCCGTCCCCGATTTCGGCCCGGCTTTCGCCTCAATGAGCGACCATCCGGCTGGGGGGCGGGCCTTGCGCCGCCGGACTTGCGGCGCGATGACCATTCAGACCCCGCGTCCCATGGAGGAAACCCTTGGCCAAGAACAACACCATAACCCTTTATGACCTGCAGCTGGCGTCCGGCTGCACCATCAGCCCCTTCGTGTGGGCGACCAAGTTCGCCCTGGCGCACAAGGGTTTCGACCTCGACATCGTGCCCGGCGGGTTCACCGGCATCCTGGATCGCACGGGCGGCAAGTCCGAGCGTCTGCCGGTGATCGTCGATGATGGCGAGTGGGTGCTCGACAGCTGGCTGATCGCCGAATACCTCGACCGGACCTATCCCGACCGGCCGACCCTGATTGGCGATCCGGGTATCAAGCCGCTGACCGAGTTTCTCGAGAGCTGGCTGTGGCGAACGGCGATCGGCCCGTGGTTCCAGGCCTACATCGTCGACTATCGCAATCTGTCCCTGCCGCAGGACCACACCTACGTGACCGAGTCCCGGCAGCGGATGCTGGGCGGGCGCAAGCTCGAGGAAGTCTCCGTCGAGGGTAAGTCGAAACTCGCCCAGACGCCCCCGACGCTGGAGCCGTTCCGCCAGATCCTCAAGCAGAACAAATGGCTGGGCGGCGAAACGCCGAACTACGCCGACTACCGCGCGCTGTCGGTGTTCCTGTGGACAGGCTCCGTCGCCACGACGCCGCCGCTGACCGAGGACGATCCCATGCGCGACTGGCTTGACCGGGGCTTCGACCTGTTCGGCGGGCTCGGCCGGCATCCGGGCATGCACACCCTGTTCGGTCTGAAGCTCAAGGACGGCGATCCCGAGCCGTTCGTCAAGGAAGGCCCGGTGGGCGGACTGGCGACGCGCAACACGGGACCGCAGTCCACCAAGGCCGAAACCGACCGGATCACCGGCAAGGCGACCGCCTCGGCCGCGAGCTGATCCTCAGCTGACAGGCGGAGGGCGCAGACGCGCGCTCCGCCTGGGCCGCGGCGCGGGCCACGCGCCTTCGAGACCAGGACGTCGGACATGAGCGTCGCCTTCACCCGCGAGGAGGACATCGAGGCCGGCGCGGCCGAACTGCTCGACCGGCCGATCTCGAAACATCCCAATCTGGTCCCCCCCGCCGGGCTCGCCCGGCTGGACGCCGCGCTGGCGGCGGCGCGGGAAGGCTACGCCCTGGCCCAGGCGGCGGGGGACGTCAGCACCGATCGCACCGCCATGGCGCGGGCGACCCGGGACCTGCGCTATTTCGGGGCTCGCCGGGCCTCGGCCCAGCTGATCGAAGGCCCGGCGACGCTGGACAGCGTGGCCTTTGGCTGCGCCGTGACAATCGAGCGCGATGACGGCCGCATCCAGCGCTTCCGTATTGTCGGAGAGGATGAGGCGGACCCCTCCCAGGGCAGCGTTTCCTACGTTTCCCCCCTGGCCCAGGCGCTGCTCGGCAAGGCGGTCGGCGACACCGTCACGGTCGCCGGGGCGGAGGTGGAGATCACGGCGATCGCCTAAGTCGACGCCCTCAGACTCCGAGGCGCCAAGCGCTCTTGTGCGGCGCAGAAACGTGATAGCTTCGATGCGCGCGGAACGATTGTATTCATGAAGCGCTGGACGTCAGCTGAAGGAGGCTGGTTGTGCAGAAGTTCGTCTCCGAACAGAATATCCACAGATACAAAGACCTGCTCGTGGGCAAGGCTGACGAAGCGCAAAAGAGGTTGCTTCGGGATATGATCGCTGAAGAAGAGGCGAATCTGAAGGCGGCGAATGCGGCGTCCACGCCCAAGAAAGCCTAGGCGGCCAGTCAGACCCGGTTTCAGCGACCAGACCTTGCCGGCGCCTTCTTCGTCCGCACGGCGTTATCGGATGGTGACGACCAAGCGCCGCTGAGGGAGCGCCAGATGACCGTTCAACGACATGTCGCCGTGATTGTGGGCAGCCTGCGCAGGGCGTCGTTCAGCCGGCGGGTCGCCAATGCGCTTTACGGCCTCGCCCCGGCGTCGCTCAGCCTCGGGCAGGTGGGGATCGCGGATCTGCCGCTCTATGACCAGGACGCCGACGACGACGGCGCGCCGCCGTCCCCATGGCTGGCGTTCAGGGACGCCGTCCGGCCGGCCGACGCGGTCCTGTTCGTGACCCCGGAATACAATCGGTCGGTCCCCGGCGTGCTCAAGAACGCCATCGATGTCGGCTCGCGGCCCTACGGCCAGAGCGTATGGTCCGGCAAGCCGGCGGCGGTGGTGAGCGTGTCGCCTGGCGCGCTTGGCGGCTTCGGCGCCAACCACCACCTGCGTCAGTCCCTGGTGTTCCTCGACATGCCGATCCTGCAGCAGCCAGAGGCCTATGTGGGCCAGGCGGCGACCCTGTTCGGACCGGACGGAGGCGTCGCGAACGACGGGACGCGCGCCTTCCTGACGACCTTCATGGCGAAGTTCGCGACCTGGATTGAAGAAATCCTCGATTGAACGGCCGCCGGGCGTCTGACATTCCAGGCCGGAGCGCAGGCAGGTCGCCGTGGCCGGGCGAGGACGGCGAACAATGACGCCAGGCGGCGATGAGTGCGTCACGAGCCGGCTGATCGACGAGCGGGCCGAAGGTCGCGGCGAGGACCTCGCCATCCTCTTCGACAGCGGCGAGCAATGGACCTGGGCTGACCTGCGCGAGCGGGTGAGGGCGCGGGCGGCGGGCCTTCGCGCGCTCGGGGTCCGGCAGGACGAATTCGTGCTCAGCTGGCAGCCGAACGGCCCCCACGCGGTCCTGACCCTGCTTGCCCTGAATGAACTGGGCGCCGTCTATGTCCCGATCAACATCGCCTATCGCGGCGGCGTCCTGGCCCATGTCATCCGCAATTCCGGCGCGAGCCTGATGATCGCCCATGGGGCCCTGGTCGAGCGGCTGGCCGAGGTCGATCTCGTGGCGTTGCGCCGGGTGGTTGTGATCGGGCCGGAGCGGCCGGCCATCGACGGTCTGGAGCTCATTGGACAGGCGTCGCTGGACGGGGATGGCGCGTCCCTGGCCCCGCCGGATCGCCCGGTGGCGCCCTGGGACACCCAGATGGTGATCTACACCTCCGGCACCACGGGCCCGTCCAAGGGGGTGCTGTCCAGCTATCGCCACGCCCACACCGCGGCGCTGGAGTTCCGCAACGTCGGGCCGGGCGACCGCAACTACACCGCCCTGCCCATGCATCACGTCGGCGGCGTCTACGGCATTCTCTGGGCGCTGATCCATGGCGGCTCGGTGGTCATGGCCGCGTCCTTCGACACCGCCGGATTCTGGGACCTGGCGCGGCGGCTGGAGGTCACCACGACCGGGCTCCTGGGCGCCATGGTGCGCTTCCTCCTGGCCCAGCCGCCATCGCCCGAGGATCGCCGCCACAGCCTGAAATCCGTGATCATCGCCCCCTTCGATGAGGCCGCGCCGGCGTTCGCCGAGCGGTTTGGCGTCGACGTCTACACCGAGTTCAACATGACCGAGCTGTCGGTGCCGCTGTTCGCCGGCCCCAATCCCGGCGCGGCCGGAACCTGCGGCAAGCCACGGCACGGGATCCAGGTCCGGCTGGTGGACGACCATGACATGGAGGTCCCCGTCGGCGTCCCGGGCGAGCTGATCGTGCGGGCCGATGAGCCCTGGACCATGAGCCACGGCTATCACAACGATCCGGAGGCGACGGCGCGGGCGTGGCGCAACGGCTGGTTCCACACCGGCGACCTGTTCCGGCGGGACGCGGAGGGAAACCACTTCTTCCTGGATCGCGCCAAGGACGCCCTGCGCCGGCGCGGCGAGAACATCTCATCCTTCGAGGTCGAAAGCGCGATCCTGCTGCACCCCGCCGTGCGCGAGGCGGCCGTGGTCGCGGCCCCGTCGAACCTTGGCGAGGACGAGGTGATGGCGGTCATCGTCCTTCACAACGGCGCCGCGCTGGAGCCGGCGGCGCTCCTGGAGTTCCTGCGCCCGCGCCTCGCCCACTTCATGTTGCCGCGCTACGTGCGCCTGCTGCAGGATCTGCCCAAGACCCCCACCCACAAGGTCGAGAAGCACCGCCTGCGCGCCGAAGGGATCACCGCCGACGCCTGGGACCGGGAGGCGGCGGGGCTGAAGATCCGCCGCGAGCGACTGGAGACGCGGGCATGAGCAAACCCTCCGGCCCCCTGTGCGGCCTGAAGGTCCTGGAGTTCGCCGGCATCGGTCCGGCGCCCATGTGCGGGATGCTGCTGTCGGACCTTGGCGCCGATGTCGTGCGGATCGACCGGCCGGGCGCGACCTATGACCGGTTCGCCATCGAGAGCCGCGGACGGCGCGCCCTGGAGCTGGACCTGAAGACGGAGGCGGGCGTGGCGGACGCCCAGCGCCTGGCCGGCGCGGCCGACGCCCTGATCGAGGGCTTCAGGCCTGGCGTCATGGAGCGGCTCGGACTCGGTCCTGACATCGTCCTGGCCTGCAATCCGCGCCTGGTCTACGGCCGCATGACCGGCTGGGGCCAGACAGGCCCGTTCGCCCATAGGGCCGGACACGACATCGATTACATCGCCCTGTCGGGCGCGCTGCACGCCATCGGTCCGGCGGAGAAGCCAGCCATTCCTCTGAACCTCGTCGGCGACTTCGGCGGCGGCGCCTTCGTCCTGGCGTTCGGAATCCTGGCGGCGGTGATGCACGCCCAGAAGACCGGGGAGGGGCAGGTGATCGACTGCGCCATGGTCGACGGGTCCATCGCCCTGATGGGCATGCTGTACGGCCACCTGCAGCGCGGGACCTGGCAGGACCAGCGCGAAAGCAACATCATCGACGGCGGGTCCCACTTCTACAACGTCTACCGCTGCGCCGACGGGGAATGGATCGCGCTGGGCGCCATCGAGCCGCCCTTCTACGCCGCGCTCCTGGACGCCGCCGGTCTCACCGATCCGGATTTCGCCGACCAGCACGATCAGGCCCGCTGGCCGCGCCTGAAAGTCAAGCTCGCCGCCGTCATCGCCACCCGCACCCGCGAGGCCTGGCTGCAGACATTCGACGGCGTCGACGCCTGCGCCGCCCCGGTCCTCAGCATGGTGGACGCCCCCCGCCATCCCCAGAACCAGACGCGGGAGGCTTTCATCGTCCTGGACGGGGTGATCCAGCCGGCCCCGGTCCCGCGCTTCTCGCGCACGCCCGGGGCCGTGCAGCGCCAGGCGGGCGAGGCCGCGGACGACGCGGCCGCGGTCCTTGCGGACTGGGGGTGACTTCGGTCGCCTGAACGGAACTCTTGCCCGGTCCGCCGAGTCTGCGAACATCGGGCGAGCCTTCACCAGGAATCGAGGATGAGGCGACACTTCAGGAATGCGTTGATTGTCGTCGCCCTTGCGGCCGCCACATTCGCTGGCGGCATGGCCTTGAGCGCAGGACCGCCGGACCGGTGGTGGCGGCCGGGAGAAGGCAGGGCCTTTCCGGCGACGCTGGATTACGCAGATCCTGGCGGGACGCTCAGGGTCCTGCTGACCGGCGGCCCGATGCCCACCAAGGGGCACCCCTTCTTCACCGCGCTGGGCCCGAACGGCAGGGCTTGCGTCTCCTGCCACCAGCCAGCCGACGCCATGAGCCTGTCGGCGGCCTCGGCGCGCAGCCGGTGGGAGGCGACCGGCGGCAAGGATCCGCTGTTCGCGGCCTTCGACGGCTCCAACTGCCCGGACCTGCCCCAGGGCGACCGCGCCGCCCATTCCCTGCTGCTGGACCACGGCCTGTTCCGGATCGCCCGTCCCTGGCCGCCGCGCGACCTCGCCGGCAAACCGATCACGCCGGACTTCGACATCGAGGTGGTCCGAGACCCCACCGGCTGCAATCTCAGCACCCGCTGGGGGCTGAACTCGGCCACGCCGACCGTGTCGGTGTTCCGGCGGCCGCGCCCGGTGGCGAACTTCAAGTACATCCTCGCCATGGGCTTCGAGTACGATCCCAAGGCGGGCCTGCCCCTGCCGCTGGATCCGGAAACCGGCCAGCCCGCAAGCCACAACCTGATGGCCGACGGCCGGGCGCTCAGCCTCGCCGGCCAGATGCGCGAGGCGGCCGGGTCGCACCTGGAGATGATGCAGGCGCTCAGCCCCAAGGATATCGACCGCGTCCGCGACTTCGAATCCCGGGTCTATGTGGCCCAGCAGAACGACCAGGGCGGAGGCCCGCTCGACGCCGCCGGGGCCCGGGGCGGGCCCGCGACTCTGGCCGGGGCCGACGCCGGCCGGCTCGGCAGCGATGGCGGCGCGCCGGTCTGGAGCGAGTTCGCGGCATGGGAAAAGCCGCAGGACGATCCGAAGCTGACACCTGAACAGCGGGCCTTCCGGGCGTCCGTGGCGCGGGGCGCCCGGTCGTTCCGCGAGCGCACCTTCCTGATCAGCGACAGCGCCGGGATCAATTCGCCGATCGGCTTCGGCAACCCCGTCCGCAATTCCTGCGTCTTCTGTCACAACATGAGCCAGATGGGCATGGACGTGGCGCCTGGCCAGGTCGACCTCGGCACCACCAACGCGCCGTTCGCCGATCCCCAGCCGGACCTGCCGCTCTTTCGGGTGACGTGCAAAGGCGCCCCGCACGTCCACTATGGCCGGACCATCTACACCCACGACCCTGGCTACGCCCTGACCACCGGCCGCTGCGCCGATGTCGGACGGATCACCTTGCAGTCACTGCGGGGGCTCGCCGCCCGCGCGCCCTATTTCTCCAACGGTTCGGCCAAGGACCTGCGCGGGGTGATCGACTTCTACGATCGGCGTTATCACATCGGCTACACCGAGCAGGAAAAGCAGGATCTGGTGAACCTGATGAGGGCGTTGTGAGGGGCGCGGCGGCCTTGCTCCTGCTGGCGTCGACGCCGGTCCTTGCCGAAACCTCGGCCGACCAGGTCCGCTTCATCACCTGTCCGATCTATCGCGACGCCGACGCAGGCCGAAAGTCCGGATGCTGGCTCGCCGACGAGCGTGAGACGGGCCGCCGCTATGACGTGACGCCCTCGCCGACAAAGCCGGACTGGAACTTCGCGATCCTGGTGGAAGGACGCCTTGGGGCCGATCAGACCGATCTGTGCGGCGGCGTGGTGCTGGATCCTGTCCGCGTCTCGGTGCTGGAGGAGCCCTGCACCCGCGCCATGCTGCCGGCTGAGGGCTTCAAGGGCCGTCGCTTCGTCCTGCCGGCGCGCAACATGCGGCCGCTCTATGAGGCGCGCAAACCCTTCGACCAGCCATTCACCGCGCGAACGTTCTCGATCCCCTTCGAGTACGGCCGGTCGTTCATCGTCTACCAGCTTGGCGATTACCTCATCGACCAGGCGGTCGCCTACGCCCTGGCCAGCCATGCAGCCCGGGTGGACATCGTCGGTTACGCCGCTACGGCTCCGGCATCGGTCTCCGGCCGGACGATCGCCGAGTCCGAGAGCGTCGCCCAGGTCCGCGCCAGGGTCGCGGCGGACTGGATGACGGGGTTGGGCGTGCCGCCGGATCGCCTCCACCTGTCCTGGCGCGGCGGCGCAGAGCCGGTGGACATGCCGGGCGCGGACGGCCTGAGCGAACCCTCGCGGCGCCGGGCGGAGATCCGCGTGACCCCCGGCGCGGCGCCATAGCGGAGGAGGGCCGATTTGCGCGGTCGCCCGCCTGTCGCGACTCCACTTTAGCTGTTCAACTGGACCCCGCCGAACCGCTCCTCCCCGGACCCGACCATGACCCTGCAGGACCCGCCTTCGCCGACCGAGCCGCGGCCGGTCCGTGTTGGCCTGGTGGGCTATGGCTATGCGGGCCGCACCATCCACGTCCCCCTGATCCGCGCCGTGCCGGGCCTGGCCCTGAGTTCCGTGGCGACCAGCGATCCGCAGCGTGTCCTGCTCGACCTGCCTCGCGTCCGCATCGACTACACGCCTCAAGAGCTGTTCGAGGATCCCGGGGTCGAGCTGGTCGTGCTGGCCGTTCCGAACCACCTGCACGCGCCCATGGCCCTGGCGGCGCTGGACGCCGGCAAACACGTGGTGGTCGACAAGCCCTTCACCGAGACCTGGGACCAGGCGCGGGCGTTGACGGACCTGGCGCGGCGGACGGGCCGGGTGCTGTCGGTGTTCCACAATCGCCGCTTTGACGCGGATTTCCTGACGGTGCGCCGGATCCTGGCCAGCGGCGAACTCGGCCAGCTGGCGGCCTTCGAGTCCCGCTTCGACCGCTTTCGGCCCCGCCCGACGGACCGCTGGCGCGAACGCCCGTCCATCGGCGGGGGCGTCTGGTTCGATCTGGGCGCGCACCTTGTCGACCAGGCGGTGACGCTATTCGGCCTGCCGGACGAACTGTTCGCGGACATCTCGACGTTGCGTGAGGGCGGCCGCGTAGACGACGACTTCATGGTCATGCTCGCCTATCCGAGGCTGCGCGTGCTGCTGCGGGCAAGCTGCCTGGCCGCGGCCCCCACGCCACGCTTCACCCTGCAGGGCGACCGCGCCGGCTACGCCAAGTTCGGCCTCGACCCCCAGGAGGACGCCTTGCGACGGGGGGATCAGCCAGGCGAGGGAACCTGGGGCCTCGATGGTGTCGCCGGTGTCATCACGCTCGGCGAAGACAGCCCCGCGCCCAGAGCCGCGCTGACCGAACGGGGCGACTGGCGGCGGTATTACGAAGGCGTCCGCGACGCGATCAGGGGCGTGGGTCCAAACCCCGTCCCGCCTGAAGAGGCCACAGCAGTGATGGCCATCCTCGAGCTGGCCCGTGAAAGCGCCGCCGCCGGCCGACGGATTGCTGTGGCGACGGACCGTCGGTTCCAGCTGGGCGCCTGAACCCGTCCGGGGATTGCTTCGACCTTCAGGGGCGCGGACTATGGCGGTGAGGCGGGTTCGCCGTCTCCTGTTGATCCGAGGGGGATCATGTCGAACGACAGGGGCCGCTCGCCGCGCGCACACGCCCCGGCGCAAGCCGAGGACGAAACGACCGTCCAGACGCTGGACCTGCTCTCGACCGTCCCGGTCCACGGGACACGGTTCCTGGAGTTGCAGGGCCGCCATCCCCCTGGGTCTATCGAGGACCTGAAACTGCGCTTCACCCGCCGGGTGATCTTCCTCTCCAGGCGGTGGCGCAACAGCATCAATGAGGAGCTGCGCAAGACAGGCCAGAGTCACGCGCGCTGGACGGCGCTGATGTGGATCCATCTGCTCGGCGGCAAGGCCAACCACGGTGAGCTCGCCGACCGGATCGGGGTCGAGCCGCCGACGCTGATCCGCCTGCTCAACAGACTGGAGTCGGAAGGCCTGGTCGAGCGTTTCGCCCTGGGCGCGGCGGGGCGGGCCAAGTCGGTGCGCCTGACGCCGGAAGGGCGCAGGGTGCTGGCGGAACTGAACAACATCACCGACCGCGTGCGCGCCGCGTTCCTCGAGGGCGTTGATCTCGGGAAACTCGAAGTCTGCATGTCGCTGTTCGACGACCTGCTGGCGCAGATGAGCGAAGAGTGAACCTTGGGCGGCCAGACGATTTCGAGCGGAAGTCGCTCCGGCTCAGGTTTCCTGCCACATCATAGCATGCTAGCATGTGCCTGTGTGACGGACCGCGCCCAGACGTGGCGTGGCCGCGCTTGAACCCGATAAGCCAGACGGTGGGCAAGTTGACCATGGACTACAAGCTGATCTCCTGTGACGACCACCTGGACCTGAACCAGCTGCCCGCCGACCTCTGGACGAGCCGGCTGCCGGGCGCCTTCAGGGATCGGGCGCCCCACGTCGAGGAGCGTGATGGTCGGGCCGTCTGGGTCTGCGAAGGCGAGAGCTGGGGCGGCTGGTCGGGCAAGGGGACGATGTTCAACGGCCCCAAGCCCATCTTCACGGCCCTCGATCGCGGCGGCATCGTCGATCAGACGGAGCGGCGTCCCGGCGTGCCGGAGCTTCGCCTCGCCGACATGGACCGCGACGGGGTCCACACCCACGTGATCTTTGGTCCCGTAACCTCGATCAAGACCGAGGACGAGGCCCTTCGGGACGCCTGCTACCAGGTCTACAACGACTGGCTCGCGGACTTCTGCAGCGTGGCGCCCGACCGGCTGCTGGGCGTGCCCATGCTGCCGCCGCATCCGGAGGCGGCGCTTAAGGAGCTGAAGCGCCTGGCCGCCAAGGGCTGTTTCAAACAGGCGAACCTGCAGATCGCCACCGCCGAACCGCCGATCCGTGACCCGCGCTGGGAGCCGCTGTTCCAGACGCTGGAAGACACGGGCATGATCCTCTCCTTCCACGTGACGGTGTTCGCCTCAGCGGGCGCCGCCTTCGATCCGCACAAGGGCAGCCCCGGCGCGACCTTCCTGCACGCCAAGTCCTTCGTTGAGCAGTTCCTCGATCCGTTCGTCGATCTCTTCGCCTTCGGCATCCTTGAGCGCCACCCCGGGCTGAAGATCGTGATCGCCGAGTCCGGGGCCGGCTGGTTGCCGTGGGTGGTCGAGGAACTCGACTACCGCCACTGGCGACTTTGGGAGTCCAAGGACTACTGGGCGGACAAGGGTGGCATTCCGTTGGTCACCAAGCCGTCCGAGCTGTTCAAGCGCCAGATCTATTCGACCTTCCAGCAAAGCCCGGTCGCCATGGACCTGCTCAGGTTCTACGGCGACAACCTGCTCTGGGCGACGGACTACCCCCATCCGGACAGCATCTGGCCGACCTCCCGCCGGACGGTGGACGAAACGATGGGCCACCTGCCGCCCGAGACCATTAGGAAGCTCACCCACGACAACGCCGCCAAGCTCTATGGGCTGGACACTGAAAGTCCGGCGTCACGCATGGCCGCCGAATAGGTCTGGGCAGGCGTCCGGATCGAGCGGGGCAATGGCTGGCCGGCGTCTCTGTCGCGGCTCAGGCGGCCCTCGTCGAGGCGCCAGCCGCCGCGATCCGGGCGACCTTGGCGGCGCTCTCGGCGTCGTGGGGCGCAAAGATCACCACGCGCAGCGCCGGGGAGCCTTCCACCACATAGGAGGTGTGCTCGAAGGTGATGCCGCCGAGCTGCGGATGCCTGAGCAGGTGCACGCCTTCGGAGCGGCTCCGGATCTCGGGGCTGCGCCAGTGCTCGCGGAAGGTGGCCGAGGCCTCGCACATCTCGTCGATCAGGGCGTCGAAGGCGGGATCGCCGGCGGCCTGGCTATAGTCGACCCTGAGCTTGGCCGCGATCCGGCGCGCCATGGCCGAGTACTCGGCCGGGTCCACCTGATATTCGGGGCTCGTCAGAAGGATGCGGACGAGGTTGCGCCGCTCCTCCGGCAGGGCGCCGTAATCCCTGAAGCAGCAGGTCACCATCGGGTTCCAGTAGATGACGTCCCATCTGGGCGTGATCACCTCGGCGGGGACATTCAGCGCGTCGAGCGCCCGCTTGATGGTGTCAGGCACCTCTTCGATCCGCGCGGGCTGCAACGGAGCGTGCCGGTTTTGCGCCAGGGAGAACAGATAGTCCCGCTCTTCGCCGGACAGCCGCAGCGTGCGGCTGAGACTTTCAAGAACCCTGTCGGACGCCCTCACGTCACGGCCCTGCTCGAGCCAGGTGTACCAGGTCGCGGAGAGGCCAGCCAAGGCCGCCACGTCTTCGCGCCGCAGGCCCGGCGTGCGGCGGCGGCCCGAGGACTGCAGGCCGACAAGGGTGGGAGACAGCCGGGCCCGACAGCTCTTGAGGAACTCGGAAAGCTGGGCCCGCTGGGCGACGCTGGTCATGAACCGGGTAATCTCCGATGCCGAAGGTATTCTATGCTAGCACTAGCATGCTAGTATAGCTGCAACTCTGGTGCGCGAGCAAACTGACACTAGAGCACGATGCGATCAGACGGAATCGTCTGTTCGTTGAATCGTGCTCTAGATTCAAGAGTTTGAGCGCGTTCCTACCGCAAAACCGGGTTCCACTTTTGCGGAACGCGCTCTAGGGAATTGGGACGCGCCGCCAGGGAGGCGAGCGCCGCCCGCGGGCGGGAGCCGGCCCGTCCACCGACGCGAGCTGACATGAGGAGTAAGCCGAAATGCTGACGTTCAAGCCGATCCTGCCCAAGTTCGGAGCCGAGATTTCCGGCGTGGACATCACCAAGCCTTTGGACGCCGCGACCCAGCGCGAGATCATCGACGCCCAGAACACCGCCGGCGTGACGGTGTGGCGCGACACCGGCCTCACGGACGAGACCCACATCGCCTTCAGCCGCATCTTCGGGCACATCGAACTCGCGCCGGCCATGACGACGCGAAAGGGGCGCCATCAGCACCGCGAACTGTTCGACGCGAGCAACCTCAACGCCGACGGCGAGATCATCGACAACGAGATGGTCCGCCTGCACAAGAAGGGGGACCGCCTCTGGCACACGGATTCCTCCTTCATGGACATCCGCTCGGCCTATTCGCTGCTGCTCTGTCATGAAGCGCCGCCCGAGGGCGGGCCGACCTGGTTCGCCGACACCCGCGGGGCCTACGATGACCTGCCGCAGGCCATGAAGGACCGCATCGAACATCTTCAGGCGCGCCATACCCTGTGGTGGTCGAGGAAGATGGCGGGCTATCCCCTGACGGACGAGGAGATCGACAGCCGGCCTCACGCGGTTCACCCCCTGGTCCACGTTCACCAGGGTTCCGGCCGAAAGGCGCTGTACGTCGCCGCCCATGCCCGCGACATCGTCGGCATGCCGGTGGAAGAAGGGCAGGCCTTGCTGCGCGAGCTGATCGAATTCGCCACCCAGCCTCAGTACGTGTTCCCGGTCTACTACAAGCCGGGCGACATGGTGATCTGGGACAATCTGTGTTCCATGCACCGGGGCGGGGAGTTCGACGAAGCCAATCACCGCCGCGACATGCGCCGCACGACCATCCGGGAAGGCGCGCCGCCGGAGACGCCCGACGATCCGTTCACGGACCTGTTCAAGGCGTCCGGCGTGTCGGCCTTCACCCCGAAGGCGGAGACCGTGGCGCAGTAGGAGGATGTGTCTGGTGGCGCGAGTACCATCATCAGAGCTGTCCTGGCGCCCTTGACGCCAGGGCGCACTATGCGATCCCAGGGGCTAGTCGAGGCGAAAGACCATGCTGACCCAAGAGCAGAACGAGCTGTTGACCCGCGTCGGACCCGGCGCGCCGATGGGCGAGCTTCTCAAGGAATACTGGGTTCCCGCCTGCAGGTCCGCCAAGCTGGAGGCGGACGGAGCACCTGAACGCATCCGCCTGTTCGGCGAGAACTTCGTCGCCTTCCGCGGAACCTCGGGGCGTGTCGGCTTCATCGCCGAGGGATGTCCGCACCGCTGCGCGTCGATGGCGCTGGCCCGCAACGAAGGCGACGGGTTGCGCTGCATCTTCCACGGCTGGAAGGTGAACGTCGAAGGCAAGTGCGTCGACACGCCCACCGAGTCCGCCGAACGGCGCCAGACCTTCACCGCCAACGTGCCGGTCCGCAGCCATCCCGTGCGCGAGGCCGGCGGCCTGCTGTGGGTCTATCTCGGCAAGCACAAGGACAACCCGCCGCGGTTCCCCGACTTCGAGTTCACCCACCTGCCGGACGATCACGTGCAGCCGACGCGCGGGATCATCAAGACCAACTGGCTGCAGGGACTGGAGGCGCTGCTGGACTCCGCCCACGTCGGCTATCTGCACGCCTCGAACCTGGGCGGCGCGGTGGGCCGGTCGATCTTCAAGGCCGAGTCCGACTACATGCTGAACAACGGCGCGCCGGAGTTCGAATTCCTGGAGACGCCCTACGGCTTCCGGGAAGGCGCCCTGCGCGATCAGGAGGGCGAGGTCTGCTACGCGCGCATCCGCGAAGTGGCCCTGCCGTTCTTCTCGTTCATCCCCTCGACGCCGGGCGGACCCGCGATCGTCTGCTGTTCGATCCCGATCGACGATGTGACCACCGCCCAGTGGTACATCATCTACAATGTCGACGGCCCGCTCGAGGCGGATCGGATGCGGATGTACGGCACGACGTCCGGAGACCCCGACTACTTCAATTCCGACATGGGGGGTCCCGAAACCATGTGGAACCAGGACCGCAAGGCCATGAAGGAAGGCCACTGGTCCGGCGTCATCGGCCGGGGCAACGCCTATGAGGACTTCATCGTGCAGGAATCCATGGGGCCGATCGTGGATCGGTCCAAGGAGTTCCTCGGCGCCTGCGACCACGTGATCATCCGCGCCCGCAGCCAGCTCCTGCGCGCGGTCAAGCACTACCAGGAGACGGGCGAGCCGTCGTTCACCGGTCCCGACGTCCGTTTCGACCGGATCCGCGCCATTTCCTTCGCCCTGCCCAAGGGCGGCGACTGGCGTGAAATCGACGCCTTCAATCCCCCGGCCATGGCCGCCGAATAGGACGGACGCGTACGGCGGGCGACGCGCCTGCGCCCGGCCGAAAGCTGGGTCGTCGTTCACAGCTTGCAAACCGTATTGGGCTTAGGCTGCGCCCACTCGGGCCGACAACGGTCCGATCGCCGATTTGGCGGGGTGTCAAAGATGCTCAGGTTCGCGACCCTCGCGGTTGTGGGGGCGCTCTCAGCGGCCGGGGCGGCTCAGGCGGTGGTCATGCTGAATCAGGCAGGCCATACGCCGGGGCTGCGCAGCGCGCAGGCGGCGGTCGTGGCCGCTCGCGTGGACGCGCCTGCCGACAATGACACCGCCGTGGGCGAGGCGGCGCAGATCACCAAATCCCAGGACGGGCACTACTGGGCCGAAGGTCAGGTCAACGGCGAGCGTGTACGCTTCCTCGTGGACACCGGGGCCACCGCGGTGGCCCTGACCGCTGAAGACGCCAGGCGCCTCGGCTTCGAACCCCGAAATCTCGACTACGCCTACCAGGTGGCGACGGCCAACGGCCCGCAGCGCGCGGCCGAGGTCAAGCTCGCCAGCGTCTCGGTCGCCGGCGCCCAGGTGAACGACGTCGACGCCCTGGTGATCGAAAAGGGCCTGCCGGCGTCCCTGCTGGGCATGACCTATCTGGGCCGTCTGTCCCGCTTCGAGGCGACCCGCACGGCGCTGATCCTGCGGCCCTGAGGCCCTTCGACTACTCCAGCCCCAGCACCACCACCTTGGCCGTGGTCTTCTCCGTCGGCCAGATCGGCGAGGTCATGCCGGCGGCCACCGCCACGCGCTGGCGCCCGCCCGCGCCCTGGTAGGTGATCACTCCGCCGCCGATGGCGCCGCCGATCTTCTGGGCCCACAGCTGCGCGCCCTTGGCCGCGTCGAAGGCGTAGAGCGTTCCGGCCATGTCGCCAAAGAACAACAGGCCCCCCGCGGTTGGCGTCGTTCCCCCCATCAGGGGCGTCGGCGCCTTGAATTTCCACGCCACCTTGCCGGTGTCCGCATCCGTCGCGGTCATCCAGCCGGCCCAGGCAGAGGTTGGGTCAGGGTTGCCGAAAGCCTGCAGGGGATTGTCCGTGTCGGCCCCGCCCCAGGCCTGGCCCATGGGCGCGGCGGCCACCTTGGCGGCCGACGCGATCTTGACCGTGTCGCACCACTCGACCTCGCCCGTGAAGATCAGGTTGTGGCCGGGATCGAAAGCCGCTCCGTTCCATTCGGCCCCACCCTGGGAGCCCGGGCAGAACCGCGTCTCCTGCGGGCCCAGCGGCGTGTCCGCGTTCAGGATGGCGGTCACCGGATTACGGTAGAGGCGGGCGCCGGTGGTCAGATCGAAGCCGTACAGGTGCCCGTCCTTGGGCGCTTCGGCCATCAGCCGCCGGCCGGCCTTGGTGGTCGCAAGCACCGGGGCGCTGGAGACGTCCCAGTCGTGGAAGTCGTGGGGGGCCAGCTGGAAATGGCGGACATAGGCGCCCGTGCGGGCGTCCAGCACCACGACCGATCCGGTGAACAGATTGTCCCCGCCGCGCACGTCCTTGACGAAGTCAGGGGCCGGATTGCCCCCGGGCACGTAGAGAAGTCCCCGCGCCGGATCGAGGGTGTAGGACGTCCAGGTCGCGCCCCCGGTCACTGGAAAAGCCGGGTCGTTGGTCCAGCTCTGGCCCAGGGCCGCGGGCGGCGGCGGGGCGGAGGGTCCGCGGGAGACGTCGGCCGGACCCTTGGGCACGAGGAAGGCCTCCCAGAGCACCTTGCCCGTGGCGGCATCCAGGGCATACATCCGGCCCTTCACGCCCTTGGAGTCACCGCCGGCGTTGCCGACGAAGACCATGCCGTTCCAGGCGATCGGAGCGGCCGGCACGCTTTCTCCAGCCTTCGGGTCCGCGATGGAGGTCATCCACAGGCGTTGGCCCGACTTGGCGTCATAGGCAGCCACGCCGCCGTCGGCGAAGCCCCGGAACAGCCGCCCGTCCAGATAGGCGAGGCCGCGATTGACCTTGAGGAACCCCGGCGGGATCGCCTCCTTCACGCGCCAGATCTGCGCGCACGTGTCCGGGTCGAGGGCGAAGGTGTCCGACCCGGTGGTGCCATAGAGGGCGCCGCCGACCTCGAGCAGCCCGCTCTGGAACGACGCCTCGCCGCCTGTGTCGTAGGCGCACAGGACTTTCAGGCCCTTGACGGTCTTCAGGTTGATCTCGCCGAGCGGTGCGTACCGCTCGGATGTCAGGGTCCGGTTGAAGGATGGCCAGTCGCCGTCGGCGGCGCTCGCCGCGGCGGGCGCGAGGGCCAGAAGGGCGGCGGCGCAGAGCAGAGACGTCAGACGGGACATGGGCGCCCTCCCAGGCGGGACCCCGGCTCGAAGCGGCCGGTGAGGCTCCCGTATAACCCTGGATCGACCCGGTGCGGAACGCCAAGTTGGGTAGCGGCGATACGGCCTCAGGCCAGCTGCAGATCCGCGGCCGGGGCGGGCAGGGCGACCGCCTCCAGCGCCTGTTCGATCACATCGACGCCCGCGCCGGGCCGGATGGCCTCGACCGTCAGGATCCGCCTCCAGGATCGGGCCCCGGGACAGCCGTGGAACAGTCCCAGCATGTGCCGTGTCATGGCCGGCAGGCGCACGCCCTGCGACAGGCGCGCCTGCACATAGGGCAGGAAGGCGCGCACGGCCGCGTGCGGCTCCACGTCCGGGCCCGCCGCCCCGAACAGCCGCCGATCGGCCTGTCCCAGGATCGCGGGGTCGTGATAGGCCGCCCGCCCCAGCATGACGCCGTCGACCCCGGCGGCCAGGTGCGCCTCGGCCTCGTCCAGCGAGCCGATGCCGCCATTGACGACGATGGTCAGGTCGGGACGCTCGCGCTTCAGGCGATAGACGATCGAATAGTCGAGGGGAGGGATGTCCCGGTTCTCCTTGGGGCTCAGGCCCTTCAGCCACGCCTTGCGGGCATGGACCACAAAGGTGACGACGCCCGCCTGGACGCAGAGGTCCACCAGGCCGAACAGGCTCGCGTCGGGTTCCTGATCGTCCACGCCTATGCGGCATTTGACCGTGACGGGGATGGCGACGGCGGCGCCGATGGCGGCCATGCATTCGGCCACCAGTTCGGGCTCGCGCATCAGGCAGGCGCCGAAGCGGCCGCTCTGCACCCTGTCGGAGGGGCAGCCGACGTTCAGGTTGATCTCGTCATATCCCAGGTCCTCGCCGATGCGTGCGGCCAAGGCCAGGTCGGCGGGATCCGAGCCGCCCAGCTGCAGCGCAACGGGGTGCTCGGCGGGATCGAAGACCATCAGCCGCTCGCGATCCCCATGGATCACCGCGCCCGAGGTCAGCATCTCGGTATAGAGCAGCGCCCGTCCACACAGGACGCGATGGAACGCCCGGCAGTGCCGGTCGGTCCAGTCCATCATGGGGGCAATACATAATCTATGCGCTTGAAATTGCTGCACTTTTCAAGTAGTCTCAATGAGTTCGGACGCGGCGTGCGCACGCGTTTCTACGCCATTGCGCGACGTTTTTCGCGGCCTTTCGACCGCTGAGTGCACACGGAGAGCGCACGAAAATGGCGACCTTCACGAAGCTCAAGTCGGGTTCCTGGCGCGCCCAGGTGCGGCGGAAGGGATGGTATGTAAGCGAGACTTTCCTTCGGCGCGAGGACGCTAGGCCGTTCAAAGGCGGCGACGCTGGACATGCTCAAGAGGGAGTTGGGCGCAAAGAGCATGACGATTTCGACCGGGAGCGGCTCATCAGGTTTGGCCGCAAACGCGCGATCCAGGGGGCGGGCCCGGTCACACTCAGCATGGACATCGGGGCGATCAAGCTCGTCCTGTCGCACGCGGCAGAGGCGCGCGGTTTGAACGTTCCAGTCGAGCCCATCGACCTTGCTCGGATTGCATTGAAACGATTGGGCTTGGTGGGAAATAGCAATGAACGTGTCCGGAAACGCTGGCGTGTCCGAGGAAAGACCTCAGTCCATAAGGTCGCATAGAGGGCAACGGTGCTGCCCATGAGTTCCTCAGGCCTGTCGGCCAAGTGCTCGATCTTCTTGGACGGGTCAGCCTGCGGCCAGGATGATCTTGCCGCGTGCGTGACGCCCCTCGCTGATGCGATGAGCCTCCGCCGCCTTGGCCAAGGGCAGCCGGTCGTGGACGATGATCTTCACCTGTCCAGACTCAATGAGGGCCGCGAGCTCGGTCAGGCGCTCTCCGCTGGGAGCGACATAGACCTGGGCCGCACGGACTCCGTGGCGGTCTCCCGTGGCCTGATCGGTCGGCGGCACGGCGATGCCGACGAGCACGCCGCCCTTCCGGAGCACCGGCCATGACCGCTCGCGCGTATCGCCGCCCACCGTGTCGAGCACGACGTCGAGGCCTCCGAGCCCGGCCGTGAAGTCGGCCCGGCGATAGTCGATGACCTCGTGAGCGCCGAGCTCCAGCAGCAGCGGGTGGTTCGCTTCCGAAGCGGTCGTGATCACGTGCGCGCCGGCGCGCCGGGCCAACTGGATGGCGAAAAGACCCACTCCGCCGGCCCCCGCATGGACCAGCACGGACTGACCGGACTTCACCTGCGCCACGTCGAACAGGGCGGACCAGGCGGTCAGGGCCGCCATCGGCGCTCCCGCCGCGATCTCAAGAGGCACGCTCTTGGGCGCGCGCGCAACGGCGTTGGCGGGAACGGAAACGTACCCGGCATATGTCCCCTGCCGACCGATCGGCGCCATGGCGTAGACCGCTTGTCCGGCGCGGTGACCCGTGACCCCTTCGCCGACGTCTTCGATGACGCCCGACACGTCCCAGCCAGGGATAAACGGAAGCGTGAGCGGCAAGACGGCCTGGTAGTCGCCGCGACGCACCTGGGTGTCCACCGGATTGACCGCGGCCGCAGTCACCTTGAGCAGGACTTCCCCGGCGGCCGGCTCAGGTTTCGGACAATCTTCGAGCCGGAGCTCATCGGCATCGCCGTAACGGTGGAATCGGATGGCCTTCATCTAGAGGTCCTCGAACAGATGAGTTTCGACTTCGGCCAGCAGAGGCGAGAGATGGATCCGGCCGTCCTCGACCCGCGCCTTGAGTTCGGAAAGCGCAGCCCGCACGTCGTCGGTCACAAGCTGATAGACCGCCAGATACCGGGGCGAGGGCGAAGCCTCCTCGGCCAGCACGTTGCCGGGCGCCGCGCAGCCGCGGGAGGCGGACACAAATCCGGGAACCGCCAGGACATCGGGAAGATGTTCGAGGTCGTACCAGCGGTTGAACGCGTCTTCCTCGCCGTCCGGACAACTGGAGAAGACGACCAGCTTGTATCGCGGCATCACCGAGCGCCTTTCATGGGGAGCTAGATCCTGGCCATCCGCGGGGCGGCGCCGACGATGATCTCCGGCGTCTCCTTGCCTTCGGCCTTGAGGGCGGCCGCCCAATCGGTGATGTGGCTCGCTGCGTCCACGGCCGCCTCGACCTTGCCGTCGGCGTCCAGAAACAGCATGGCCCCGTAAATCACGAAGACGCCGTCAGTCTCTTCGGTGTTGCTGTCGGCGACCTTGAGTGTGTGGACCGAGCCCGGCGGTTCGAACAGGTATGAGCCCGCCGTGTTCTTGGCCTGGGGCGATTCCAGGTAGCACCATTCACCCGCGAGGGTGAAAGCGTGCACGGCGCCCGTGTGCTTGTGGGTCTGGACCTGGACGCCCGGGGCGAATTTGATCCGGATCACGAAGAAGCCGCCCGCTACATCGGCCATCAGCAGTTGCAGACGGATGCCGGGGCCCCACTGGTCGGCGAAGGGCAGCCGGTTGGAATTTATCTCCAGCGCCTCGGGGACCAGGTTGAACGCGGGGACTTGGTTCATGGCTGGGGCCCTGGCGGATCAGTCTTCGAAGAAGGCGAAGGTGCGCGCCTCGATGCTGCAGCGCCCCGGCGCGCCCGGAGGGCACAAGGGATTGTCGAATGCCGCGTGCATGACGCAGGAGTAGGGGCGCTGGAAATCGTAGCCGATGAACACCAGCACCTCGTCCGGTGTCAGATCGAGGAAGCTGTACCAACGCTGGCGGGGGTTATGGCGATAGACATAGGCTTGGTAGACCTCGCCCTCGCGGTCGCCGATGACGTAGTCGTATTCGACGAAATCCTCAGGCGAGACGGAGTTGGCCGCGCAGATCGCCAGCGGCTTGTCGTGCGGCGGATTGGAGAACACCCGCCAGGTCTGCACCGCCAGCACGCGCTTGAACCGTCGCTCGCCTGAGGGCGCATCGAGGGCTCCAAGCAGGTCACGAACGTCGTCGCGGCCGTCGGGCTCGGGCAAGCTGCGGTCATACGACGCCAGCATGTGCTTCCTGGCCGCCTGGTCTGTGTAATCGGTGTGGACGAAATTGGCCGGGTAGGCCGCGTTGCCTCGTAGCAGCGCGGCCTGCGAATAGCGCACCACCGGCCCATCCGACGTGACGATGCGATCGGGACTGACGACGGCGCTCACCAGCTCCTGGATCGACGGCAGATAGCGGCGGACGATGTCGTCCTCATCGGTGAAGTCGACATTCGGTAGTTTCTGGTCGACGAGGACGAACCCCTCGTTGTTCAGCAGGAACTGGCCGGCCAAGGGGCGCGCGTCGCGGATCTCGACATCGTGAGCCACAAGCGGGAGCCGGTTACGGTCGGCTCGATTCACGTCCACGAACGGACGCTGGGCCGTGTCGCCGACGAAGTTGAGGCTGGCCTGCACCATGACCTCGGAACCTAAGGCAGGTCGTTGCGTCGCGCTCCGCCAGGCCGGACCATTCGATTTGCTGAGGCGGAACGGCGGCTGCTAGGTTGGATCGGCCATGCAGGTGTTCAGCACATCCAGATCGTTGGCGAGGGAGGGCGGGGCGTCCTGGGCGGACCTGGTCTCGTCACGGGTCATCGATTGCGACGTCTCGATCACCCGCGAGGATCCGGCTGGATTCAACGGAAACCTGGTCGAGGGCTGGCTGGGAGACGTTCGCCTCACGCGGCTGACGACCTCGGGCGCGGAGTTCTACTCGCTGCGATCGAGCCGCAAGCTCCGCCTCGCGCCCGAGCAAGGGTATCTGATCTGCCTGGCCCTTTCGGATGGACTGCGGCTCACGCAGTCGGGGCGTGAAATCGAGCTTGCACAGGGCGATCTCACCGTCGTCGATGTCGAAAGGGCTTACGATACTCACGTGCCGCTGCTGAACGACTCTATCTGGGTCCGCGCGTCCCGCGCTGCGATCGAAGGTCGGTTGGGACGGATCGACGACCTCGTCGGTGTTGGCGTCACGGGCGGCGACGGCCTCGGGCGCATCGCTGGCTGCGTCCTCCGCGAGAGCGTCATGGAAGTCTCGGCCGTGGGCGATCCTCACGGACCGGGCCTCGCCAACAGCGTGCTGGACCTGGTGTGCGCAGCACTGAGCACGGGGCGGTCGGGGCCGATGCGGCCGGGCGATCACCGGGTGAACACTCTAAGGCGCGCCCGTCAGCTTATCGAGCTGAGGCTGCAGGACGAAACCCTCTCACCCGCTTCGGTCGCCAAGGGGCTGGGACTCAGCACGCGCTACCTGAGCCGGCTGTTCCATGCGGAGGGCGTCTCCCCGGCGAGATGGATCTGGAGCCTACGATTGGAGCGCTGCCGAGAGACGCTGGTGGCTCTTGGCGACGCCGACAGGCCGATCAGTGACATCGCGCTCTCGAACGGCTTCAAGAACCTCTCACACTTCAATCGCGCCTTCCGCGGACGTTACGGGCTCAGCCCCACGGAAACCAGGCGGCGGGCTCGCGGCGATTGTAAGGACTAGCGGACCCCCGCCTTTCGGCCGCCGAACGGGCCGAATTTCAGGCCGCCGCTGGCCCACGGCTTCATCGGCCCGCCAGTTCGGCTTTGTGCCTTTGCGCAGGTCACGACTAAGGTCGCGGACCACTTCCGGCCGACGGAGGCCGCCTTGGCGACCATCCACCGAATGTCCACGGCTGGCGTACCTTCGGCCGAGCGCCTGGCCTACTGGAACGACGTCTGCATGGGCGCCTACGGGGCGCTGTTGGTCGATACGGACCCCGAGGGTTTTCAGGGGGCGCTGACGACCCTCAGCGCCGATCAGCTGCAGGTCTCTTCCGTAAGGTCGACGCCAGGCGTCAGTCGCAGTTCGGCGAAGAGTTGTAGGGATGAGACGGTCTTCAGCCTTCAGCTCGTGCACTCGGGTCGATGCCGCATCCGTCACGCCGGCATCGAGTGCATAGCCCTGCCAGGCGACATGATCATCGCGGATCGTGGCAAGAGCTATGAGCTGACCTTCACCGAGCCAATTCAGGGGCTCGTGCTGTCGCCCCCTTGGGCCAGGTTCGGCGGCTATGCGGAGACCTTCGAGGCAGTGGCCGGCCGGCGGATCAATGTGGACAGCGGCCCCGGTGCGGTGCTGTCGACATTCATCCGGTCCGCGTGGGACCAGTTGGTGGAACGCGATGACGAAGGGTGGCCAGAGTCCGCCGCCGGGACCATCTGGGACCTGCTCGAGGCGACGCTTCGCGGCGAGTCGGGTCGCGAGATCATCGCTGGAGGAGCAGACCGGCTTCGCCGCGATGCCAGGGCTCTGATCGACGGCCACTTGTGGGACCCGGGGTTTCAAAGCTCTGGGATCGCCCACGCCCTGAATGTGAGCGCGCGCTATCTGCAGATGGTGTTCGCCGAGGTTGGAACCACGCCGTCCCGCCTACTGCTGGCCCGCAGACTTGATGCGGCCGCAGCGCGGTTGAGGCGGCTGGACCGGCCATGCAGTATCACCGACATCGCCCTGGAGTGCGGTTTCAGCGACCTGAGCTACTTCAGCCGGGTGTTCCGGTCCCGCTTCGGAGTCTCGGCCCGGGTCTACCGGATGACCTGCGGGGCGCGAACCGTCGAGTGGGAATGACCCCCGTTTCGGCGAGAGTCAAAAACACTGCGTCGTCGTCCAAGCACCCTTGGTCGGGCGTCGCTAAGCTGGCCCGAACGGCTCCATCCCCGTTCGGATCGGAGGCGCCTGGGGAGATGATCGATGAGAGCAAAGGCCTTGGCGCCGTACTTTATCGGCTTGGCGCTCCCCTTCCTGGCCGGCGGGGCCGCCAGGGCGGGCGACTGCGCCGGCCTGAAGGACCACGCCCCTCCCGATGCAGAGATCACGGCCGCCACTCTGCAGCCGGCAGGACCCTTTGAGCTTCCTCCCGAATTGGGGCCGGCGCGGACAGTGCAGCTGCCCGCCTTCTGCCGGGTGCAGGGCATGCTGCATCCTACTCCGGACTCTCAGATCGCCTTCGAGGCGTGGTTGCCGGCCCAGGGCTGGAACGGTCGCTTCCAGGGGGTGGGCAACGGCGGCTTCGCCGGTTCGATCGGCTATTCCGGCCTTGCGGCCGCGGTTCAGGGCGGCTACGCGGCGGCATCCACGGATACCGGCCACCACACCGGCGGGACCGACGCCAGCTGGGCCAAGGGACATCCGGAGAAGGTCACCGATTTCGGCTGGCGGGCCGTGCACCTGACCGCGGTGGCCGGCAAGTCGTTCACGGCCGCCTTTTACGGATCGCAGCCGCGCCACTCGTTCTTCACCTCGTGCTCGAACGGGGGCCGGCAGGGTCTGATGGAGGCGCAACGGTTTCCGGACGACTATGACGACATCATCGCCGGCGCCCCTGCGTACAACTGGACGGGGCTGTTCACCGGCTTCGTCTGGAACGCTCAGGCGCTGTCCAGACCGGACGCGGGGATTCCGGCGTCCAAGACTCCAGCGATCGCCGCGGCGGTCCTGGCCAACTGCGATGCACTTGACGGGGTCAAGGACGGGCTGGTGAGCGATCCGCGCCGGTGCCGGTTCGACCCGCAGACGCTGAGATGCGCCGACAAGGAGACCGACGCCTGCCTGACCGCCCCGCAGATCGCGGCTCTCCGCGCCATCTACCAAGGTCCGCGCACGTCGCAGGGCAGCCAGATCTACTTCGGCTTCCTGCCGGGCGGCGAAACCGCTCCGGGCTCGCCCGGATGGGACGCCTGGATCTTCGGCCCCGCGCCGGGGGCCAGCGTTCAGAACGCCTTTGGCGGCAGCTTCGTCAAATACGTGGTCGGCGCGCCCGATGGCTGGACGCCCGCCGCCTTTGATTTCGATCGAGACTTCGAGCCTCTCAAGGCGAAGACCGCCGCAGACTTCAACGCCACAGACCCGGACCTGTCTCGTTTCGCAGCGCGCGGCGGCAAGTTGATCCTGTTCCACGGCTGGTCCGACGCGGCCATCCCGGCTCAGGGCACGATCGCCTATCGCGATCAGGTGGCGCGGCGGATGGGCGCCGGCAAGTCCGACGCCTTCATGAGGCTGTTCCTGGCGCCCGGCATGCACCACTGCGGCGGGGGGACAGGTCCGAGCGACTTCGACCAGGGCGGAGTCCCTTCGCCGGGGCGAGACCCTTCCACAAGCGTGGCGGCGGCGCTCGAAGCCTGGGTGGAACAGGGCCGCGCTCCGGAACAGCTGATCGCCCGGCAACCGCCACAGGGAGCCCCCGCGGGCCAGCCGGTCCGTACGGGACTGCTCTGCGCCTATCCGAAGCGCGGGGTTCTGAGCCCGGGAGGCGATCCCATGCGGGCCGAGAGTTACAGCTGTGGCCCCGCTCGGGGTGGCTGACGGAGGGACTGGGGACATGGACCCCGAGCTGAGCTGGGTCAGAGGCGAGGCCCGGCCGCCACTGCTCGACATCACCATCGGCCGGGCGCTCGATCTGGCGGCCGCGCGCTGGGGCGACGCCGACGCCGTGGTGTCGGTCGCGCAGGGCCTCCGGTGGAGCTGGCGCGAACTCGCCCACAAGGCCGACGCCATGGCGGCGGGTCTTCTGGCCTTGGGCCTCCAGCGCGGAGACCGCATCGGGATATGGTCGCCCAATTGCGCCGAATGGGCCCTGACCCAGTTCGCGGCCGCGCGGCTCGGCATGATCCTGACGACCATCAATCCTGCCTACCGCACCTCGGAACTCGAGTTCACCTTGAACAAGGTGGGGATGAAGGCCGTGGTCGCCGCAGCGCGGTACAAGACCAGCGACTACATGGCCATGATCGAGGCGGCCCAAGCCCCCAGGCTGGAGCACAGGATTCAGATCGGCGGGCCGCCGCGCCCCGGGTGGATCCCGTTCGATGATTTGCCTGCGGCCGGGTCGGCGGCTGGTTTAGGTCTGGTCCGGGAGATCGGCGCCAGCCTGGGCTGCGGTGACGCGATCAACATCCAGTTCACCAGCGGGACGACCGGATCCCCCAAGGGCGCCACCTTGTCCCACCGCAATATCCTGAATAACGGCTGGTTTGTCGGCCAGGCCCAGCGGCTGGGGCCCGGCGATCGGATCTGTGTGCCGGTTCCGCTCTATCACTGCTTCGGCATGGTGATGGGTAACCTGGCCGCGGTGACATGCGGCGCGGCGGTGGTCTATCCGTCGCCGGGCTTTGACCCCGAGGCGACGCTGGCGGCCGTGGAACAGGAGCGGTGCACGGCCCTCTATGGCGTGCCCACCATGTTCATCGCCGAGCTCGGGCATGCGGGTTTCGAACGTTTCGACCTCACGTCGCTGCGCACCGGCGTCATGGCCGGATCGCCCTGTCCCATCGAGGTTATGAGGCAGGTGGTGGAACGGATGCACATGTCCGGCGTGACCATCGCCTACGGCATGACCGAGACCAGTCCGGTCAGCTTCCAGAGCGCAACGGACGATCCGTTCGAGCGTCGGGTGTCGACCATCGGACGGGTGCAGCCGCACCTTGAGGTCAAGGCCGTCGACCCGCAGGGCCAGACCACGCCGCGCAGGGTCCCTGGCGAGCTTTGCACGCGCGGCTATGCGGTGATGCTGGGCTACTGGGACGATCGGGAGCGGACCGCCGAGGCGATCGACTCCGAGGGTTGGATGCATACAGGCGACATCGGCGTCATCGACGAGCAAGGTTACGGAAATATCGTCGGGCGGATCAAGGACATGGTCATCCGGGGCGGCGAGAACATCTATCCACGCGAGATCGAGGAGTTCCTCTACGCCCACCCCAAGATCGCCGATGTACAGGTGGTGGGGGTCCCCGATCCCAGGCTGGGTGAGGAACTATGCGCCTGGGTCCGACTGGCCGAAGGCGAAACCTGCGACGAGGACGAGGTCCGATCCTTCTGCCGGGGCCGCATCGCCCACTACAAGATCCCGCGCTATGTCCGCTTCGTCGACGAATTCCCCCTGACGGTTTCCGGCAAGGTGCAGAAGTTCATCATCCGCGAAAGGATGATCCTGGAGTTGAAGCTCGCGACCGACGCGACGGCATAGGGCCAGGAGAAGAGCAGCCTCGGCGACGTGTTCGGGGCGGCCCATGACCCATGTTGCGAAGCGGTCCCCTTAGGCCTGACTTGCCAAGGCGGACAGCTGAACAGGCTCGATGGCGCCTTTGGGCGGACTCTCGACCCCAGCTTCCACGCGGAACCAGATCGCATAAAGCGCGGGCAGGAAGACCAGGATGAGCACGGTGCCGACCGCCGTTCCGCCGATGAGGGTATAGGCCATCGATCCCCAGAACACGGACTGGGTGAGCGGAATGAAGGCGAGCACCGCGGCCAGGGCGGTCAGAACGACCGGTCTGGCCCGCTGCACGGTCGCTTCGATCATAGCCTGGTAGGTATCGAGGCCTTCGTGCTCATTGGTGCGAATTTGTCCGATCAGGATCAGCGTATTACGCATCAGGATGCCAGAGAGGCCGATCAGTCCGAGAATTGCGTTGAAGCCGAACGGTTGGTGGAACAACAGTAAAATCGGCACCGTTCCCACAAGTCCCAATGGCGCTGTCAGGAAGACCATTGTCATCGCGGCGAAGGAGCGCACCTGCACGATGATGACCAGCAATGTCAGCAGGATCATGATCGGAAATATCGGTATCAGTGCGGCATTGGCCTTCTCAGACTCTTCGATGTTTCCCCCCGTTTCAATACGATAACCTTCCGGAAGCCGGGCGATAACAGGCGCCAGCGCCTTCTGGATTTCGGCCGAGACCTGGGGCGGCTGAAGGGACTCGTCTATGTCGGACTGAACGGTGATGGTCGGCGTGCGATCGCGGCGCCTCAGGACCGGTTCTTCTGGGCGAATTTCGACACGCCCGATCTGGCTGAGGGGAATGGGGCGGCCCTCATGGTTGGTCAGTGTCAGGTCAGAGAGCTTCGCGGGGTCCAATCGCTCGGGTCCGGCGGCGCGGGCGACGACCTCGACCGTGCGGATATCCTCCCGGACCTCGGTGACGGGCACGCCGGTGAGCAGGAACTGCAGCTGCTCAGCCACATCGTTCGACGTCAGCCCGATGAGCCGAAGTCGGTCCTGGTCAAGCACAAGGTGGACGGTGGGGGCGCGTTCGCCCCAGTCCTGGCTCACCTGGCGGGCATGCGGATTGGCGCGCATGACGTCCTGCACCTGATGGGCGATGACCCGCAGCATGCTGACGTCAGGTCCCATCACGCGGAAGGCGATGGGAAAGTGGGAATAGGGGCCGAAGACCAGCTGCGTGACGCGAACGCGCGCATTTGGCTCGAGGCCCATGGCCACCTGCTGTCGAAGGCGTTGCTTGAGGCGCTCGCGCGCGGCTTCGTTGGGCGTCAGAACGATCAATTTCGCGAACGATGGGTCTGGCAATTCGGGGTTGTAGGAGAAGAAGAAGCGCGGCGCGCCCTGGCCGATATAGCTCGTGACGATCTTGGCTTCCGGCTGCTGTCGTAGCCAGGCCTCGACCTTGGCCGCCGCCCTGCTGGTGGCCTCGATGCTGGCGCCTTCCGGCATCTGCACTTCGACCAGAACCTCCGGCCGGTCCGAGGTCGGGAAGAACTGCTTCTTCACGACGGGCATGCCGGCCCCGGCCAGAAGCAACAGCCCGAGCACGCCGGCGGCGACCAGGAACTTGCGGTTCACCGACCAGGTGACGATCTGGCGGAGCTTGCGATAACGCGGCGTCGAGTAGATCGCCGCGTGGCCCCCCTCGATCGGCTTGATGTCGGGCAGAAGCTTCACGCCGAGGTACGGCGTGAACACCACCGCGACGATCCAAGAGGTGATCAAGGCGAAGCCGACGATCCAGAAGATGTTGCCGGCGTATTCGCCGGCGGTCGAACGCGCAAACCCGACCGGCGTAAAGCCGATGATGGTGACCAGCGTCCCCGACAACATCGGCGCGGCGGTGTGGCTCCAGGCGTACGATGCCGCCTTGATGCGGTCCCAGCCTTCCTCGAGCTTCACCACCATGACCTCGATGGCGATGATCGCATCGTCGACCAACAGGCCGAGCGATATGACAAGCGCACCAAGGGTGATGCGGTCGAAGACTCGTCCCGTGACCATCATGATCACGAAGACCGTCGCCAATGTCAGAGGGACGGCGGCTGCTACGATAAAGCCGACGCGCCAGCCGAGGCTGACCAGGCTGACGAGCATGACCACACTCAAGGCCATGAAGAATTTGAGCATGAATTCGTTGACGGCTTCCCGGATATTGACGGCCTGGTCGGTGATCTTTGTGAAGGTCAATCCTGTCGGAAGTTGATTGGAGATATTCTTCACTTCCGCATCGAGGGACTTGCCGACAGCGAGGCCGTTGCGCCCCTCCTTCATAACCACCCCGAGCACCAGCGCGGGTTCGCCGTTGTGGCGGATCAGAAAGGTGGCGGGGTCCTCGTAGCCCCGTTGCACGTCCGCGATGTCCGCGAGCTTGAGTGTGCGCCCGCCGGCGACGACCGGGGTCGCGCGGATTCTTTCCAGGTCGCCCAAGGCTCCGTCGAGGCGGACAAAGACCTGGGGGCCGCTGGTGTCGACCGACCCGGCGGGGGTGACGACGTTTTGCCGCTGCAGGGCGTCGAAGATGTCGCGCGGCGCGATCCCGAGCGTCGATAGCCGGGCGAAGGAGAAGTTGACGAAAATGCGCTCGGGCCGCTCGCCCAGAATGTCGACCTTCTTGACCCCATCGACGTGCAGCAGGCGTTGCCGGAGCGCCTCGGCCTCGCGGGCGAGCTGCCGCGGAGGCATGCCTTTCGCCTCGACGGCATAGAGCGCGAAGTCGACATCCGAATACTCGTCGTTGACGAACGGCCCCAACGCGCCCGCTGGCAGCTTGTGAGCCTCGTCTGCGAGCTTCTTGCGCGCCTGATAGAACTGTTCCTGGACGTCCGCCGGCGGCATGGAGTCCTTAAGCCGCAGCGTCATCAGGACCAGCCCCGGACGCGTGAAGGTTTCGACGCGATCGTACCAGCGCAGTTCCTGAAGGCGCTTCTCGAGGGGCTCGGCGACCAGGTTCTGCATCTCCTCGGCCGTCGCGCCGGGCCACACAGCCGAGACGGTCAGCGCCTTGATGGCGAACGAGGGGTCCTCGGCGCGGCCCAATCGCAAGAACGCGAAGGCGCCGGCCAGCGTGATCGCGATGATGAGGAACAGCGTGATGGCGCGCTCGCGGACGGCCAGGCTGGAGAGATTGAAGCCGGACATCAGAGCGCCGCCGCGCCTTGCGTGACGCGTTCAGCCGGCGCGGTACGCACCGCCTCGCCCATGTGCAGGAGATAGGCGCCGAGCGTGACGAAACGGTCGCCCGGTTTGAGTCCCCTCTCTATCGTGGCGGTCTCTGCGCCAACCGATCGAACCTGGACGGCGCGCCAGGTGGCCGTGGAGGACTTAGGCTCGACGACCCAGATCCCAGGACCGCCGCCATTGTCCACCAGAGCGCTCAGCGGGATCTGTTGACCTGGGGCCAACTCGACGTCCGGCAGGAGGATCGAGACGGTTGCCCCGAGCGGCGCTTTCGCAGCTGCGCCTTCGAGGACGTATTTAGCCTCGAATGTCCTCGTCAGAGGGTCCGCAGAGTCAGACAGTTGACGCAGGATAGCGCCGCCTTCGCCGGCGGCGCCAAAGAGACGGGCTCGCGCGTTGGAGCCAAGCGTCGGGCGCAGCGTTTCTGGAAGAGCGACCGTCGCCTCGCGCGGCCCAGCGTGCGCGAGCTTCACGACGGTCTGGCCGGCGGCGACGACCTCGCCCGGCTCTGCGAGGGTCTGCATGACGACCCCATCCGAGTCGGCGACCAGTACGGAATAGTCCGCTGAGTTACGAGCGACGCGCTGCTGCGCCTCGGCCGCGTCCAACTGCGCGCGTGCGGCGTCCGCGGCGGCTTTCGCCTGATCGTAGGCGGAAGCAGACACCGCCCCCGCGGACACCAGGCCGCGATAGCGACGCTCATCGGCGGAAGTTTGCAGCGCCCTGGCCCGCGCGGCATCCACTGCCCCCGTCGAGGCGATGATCGCGAGGGCAAAGTCCGTGCGATCCATCCGCATGAGCGGCTGGCCCGCTCTTACGATCTGGCCGGCGTCGACGAGGCGCTGGATCACCTTGCCGGGCACGCGGAAGCCCAGATCGCTCTCCACGTGGGCGGTGACGACGCCGGTGAACTCGCGGATCTGGGCGCTCGCTGACCCCGCCGTGGCCGTGCGAACCAGCGGCGGCAGGGTCCGCGGATCGTTCGCCGGATGCCTGTCGCAAGCCGCAAGAGCAAGCGCGCCGGCGATAACGATCGGAGAAATCAGTAAGGGCCTGGCCATGGGAGTCCTGCCGTCAAGGTCGACCCCCCAATTATGTACAGGTGACTATCTTGTCAACTGGTCACAAGCCCTACGGCGCCAGGCTGCGCAGGATCAGGCTGATGATCTCGTTGGGCGCGTCGGGCGCGAGGTCGATATTGTGATGGAGCATCATCGGGTTGCTGAAGGGCTGCATCACTTGCAGGATGACGCGGATGGTCTCATCCAACGGCGTCTTGCGCTCGAACTCTCCTGTTTTCCGGCCGAACAGGATGATGTCCCGGAGCGTTTCGCTCAGTGCATCCGTGTAAGTCTTGCAGGCGGGCCAGCGCTCCACAGTGGCTATCGAGGCCAATTCGAAGACCCGTTCGTGCGAGGAAAGAAGCAATATGGTCCCGTCGACTATACTGCGTAAGAATTGCCTCAGTTGCTCTGTCGCCGTCTTGAACTCGGCGGCATCAGCCGTCGCCTTGCTCTCTATTATCCCCAGAGATTGACTGACGATGGCTTCGCCGATGGCCTGCTTCGAATCAAAGAACTTGTAGATATAGGCCTTGGAGAAACCGATCGCCTTGGCAAGGTCGGAGACGGTCGTTTTCGCGTAGCCATAATGGCGGAAGTAGTCATTCGCCGCGGCGACGATCTGCTCGCGTATCGCCGAGTCGGCTGGCCCGCGGTGACCGGCGGGGGCGGGAAGGGGGGCATGCTTACTCATGCGCGAGAAATAGCATCGAGAGCAGAGGGAGACAACTAGTGACCACGTGGTATATTGGTCAGTACCATCTTAGCGGCCGGATCGAAGGCCGGAGCACGCCCCAGATGCGCTCCGGCCCGCTCCGCCCGTCTTGTCAGTTCGTGCGAGCGCTGAAGGCGACGCCGAAGGTGCGAGGTCGCGGCCCGGCCAGCAAGGTCGGCCCGTTCGCGGCGGTTGGACCGCGCTCGTCAGAAAGGTTCTCCCCGAACAACCGGACTTCATAGGTCCCCTGTCGGATTCCCACGCTCGCATTGAACAGCGAATAGCTCTTCAGCAAATTGACTGTCGGGTCCTGGTTCTTGGTCTTGTCGACCCAGGTGGCCGAGGCATGGGCGAAGAGGTCCCACCCGTTGGCCAGCTTGGTGTCGTAGTCCGCATCCGCCCGCCAGTTGTAAGGCGGCGTGTTGAAGAGTTCCTGTCCTTGGGCGGCCCGGGGATTGTGCGCCGCGAAAGCGGGGATCACGTTGGTGAACTTCGACGAGTTGACGTTGCCGATCACCGAAAGGTCGAGCCCCTGGATCGGCGTCACCCAGGTCACATCGATGTCGACGCCCCGGGTCTTGGCGTCGCCAAGGTTCGCGAACGCAGCCAGGCCAATGGAGGTGTTGAAGGCGCTCTGAAGGTTCGAATACTTGATGTCGTAGACGCTCGAGGCGATGCGCAATTTGCGGTCGAACAGCCAGCCCTTGACGCCGAACTCGAGGTTGCGAAGCTTGTCGGGCGTCAGGGCGAGCGCGCTCGGCACGCCGTCAGCGATCACGGCGCTCGCTTGGGCCTGGGACTGCAGGATGCCGCTGCGGAACCCGGTCCCGGCGTTGAAGAAGAACATCCAGTCTTCGATGGGGTAGTAGGCGAGGTTCGCGCGCCAGGTCACGGCGTCCGGATTGGACTGGCTGAACGCCGGCACGCCGTTCGAGTGCGACGACGCGCTGCGCGAGTCCTTGAAATAGCGCAATCCGAAGAGCGGTACGAGCTTGCCGTCGAACAGGTCGTAGCTGATCTCTGAGAAGACCGAGTAGTTCTCGGTCTTGGTCTTGGTGTCTCCATTCAGATGCAGGCTCGGGAAGTCCAGGCTGAAAAGGTAGAGCCCCTTCGCGTTCTGATAGAACACCCCGCCAACCCAGTGCAGCGGGCCTTTGCCCGAGGTGCTGATGCGAAACTCGTTGACGAAATTGTTGGCGTTGCCGCCGTTGATCAAGGTGCCCACGCCGAGAGGCGGCCCCAGGCCGAGGCCCGTGCCGAACCCACCGGAAAGCGACTTCTGATACGACGTCGCGTTCGTCAAAGTGAAGTTGGGGAGCTGATAGGTGATCGTGTTGGAGAAATACTCGGCGGGCCGTTTGTCATAGCCCAACACCGTGCCTTGATTGGCGAGGTACGGCGGATCGACCGAAGCCATCACCTGCAGATAGTCCTGGTTGGTGGCGAACTTCCAAGCCCGCGTTCGCACGGTCAGCTGGTCGTTGGGCTGCCAGAGCAGCACCGCCTGGATGTCGTAGGACCTGATGTCGTTCGCATCCTGCTTGAAAGGCGTCCCGACCGGGGCGCCCTGATAGACATCCGCGTAACCGGCCGAGTAGTCGTAGCCGCCACTGATGCGCAGGCCCAGCTTGTCGTTGATCAGCGGGACCGAGATGCCGGCGTCCGTGCGCCAGTTCGGCCCCCCCGCATCGGCTGTGCTGGAAACGGACGCTTCGCCCTCCGCCGTGAAGTGGGTCAGGTTAGGGTTCTTGGTGTGATAGATGATGACGCCGCCCATCGAACCCTGGCCGTACAGCGTTCCCTGAGGGCCGCGCAGCACTTCGACCCGGTCGATATCGAAGTACTTCAACGGCGGGGCGGCCTGGTTGTTGGGCACTCCGAACGGCGTCTCATCGAGATAATAGCCAATCATGCCGTCGCCGATCGGACCGCCGGCGCCTGAGCCGCGGAACGAGAAGATGTGGTAGCCGGCGCCGATCTGCTGCGCCTCGGACGCGCCCGGGATCAACTGGATGAGATCGGTCCCATCCTTCACGTCCCGCGAGACGAGAGTGGCCGCCGAAAAGGCCTGGATCGCCATCGGCACGGTGCTGAGTTGCTGCGCGCCGACCTTCGTGGCGGTCACCACCACTTCTCCAACCGTCGTGCTGTCCTTCGCCGAGGGGTGTTCGCCGGCCTGCGCCGCGTGCGCCTGTGAACCCGCCATGACGGACGCGGCGGCCAATGCGATGGCGAAGCCGGTGGAGCCGAGCAGGGACGACCGAGCGCAATGGATTACGCCGTCTCCAAGCCGGGAACGGACGCTCTGCCCAGGTGATTGTCTACGGATACGCATATTTTCCCCCTATGCAATCGGTTGCGTATGGAGATAACACCTTGTGCGATCGATTGCATCATATTCTTCATGCGCATGCCGAAACGGTTGGCGCCGCCCCTTCGCGACCTAGCCGCAATCGATAGGGGTTCGAGTTGAGGCCGGACGGCGTCCAACCAGAGCCCGGCCGGCGGTTGCGCGCGCGGCTCCGCCTTGAGCCCGGCGCCGCTGAGCCGGCCCTTGCTCAGTCCGCTCGTCGGCCAAAGATCGTGGCTCAGGACGTCTTCAGGGCCCTTCGCAGCCAGAGATCCAGGAGCGTGATCCAGTCCTGGGTCGGCGTTCCGGGAAAACCGACACCAAAGGCGTGTCCGCCCTGCTGGAAGAAGTGCGCTTCCACCGGCCGGTGCGCCGCGCGCAGGGCGGCCATCATCATCAGGCTGTTCTCCACCGGGACGGCGGGATCGTCGCACGCATGGGCGAGGAACACCGGCGGCGTGTCGGAGTCGACGTGCTGCTCGGGGGAGCGGGCGGCGACGAGCTGGTCGGACGGCGAGGCGCCGAGCAGGTGCTGGCGCGAGCCCTCGTGGGTGAAGGGGTGGGTCATGGTGACGACGGGATAGATCAGCGCAGACGCCGTCGGCCTGGCGCTGAGGTGGTCGGCGTCATCGGACGTGGCGTACACCGCCTCGGAGAAGCCGATGGTCAGCGACGCAGCGAGGTGACCGCCGGCCGAAAACCCCACGACCGCCACCCGGGCGGCGTCAACACCGTAACGGGCCGCGGAGGCGCGGATGACCCGCATGGCGCGCTGCGCGTCCTGGAGCGGCACGTTCGGCCCGTCGCGCCAGCCTTCGGCGGGCAAGCGGTAATTCAGCACGAAGACCGTGTAGCCGAGAGGGTTGGTCCGGGCGGCGACGTCAACACCCTCGTTGGCGATGGAGACGAATTCGTATCCTCCGCCGGGGATCACCAGAATGGCGGCGCCATTCGGATGGCTTGGGCGGAACACGTGAAGCGTGGGGCTCGCCGTGTTGCGCAGGAAGACGGGCGGCGAATGGTCGGGCAGGGGGATAGGCCGGAATTCCGCCGCCCCGGGCGCGCCTTTCGGCCAGAGCGGCAGGACCTCCGCATGGCCCCAGGCCTTCGGGATGACGGTCGCGGGCGGCGGCGGCCGAAGGGGCTGCCCGTTTCCACGGGCGGGTCCTAGAAGCGCGCCGGTGCTGGCCAGCATCCCGAGCGCAGTTCTACGAGCGATCCGCGAGCCCATCGCCGCCCCCCACCTTGTTGGCGAAAACGATTGCACGCCATGATGCTCACGTCCATAGCCTTGGCGGGGCCGCGAAGTGGGGCAGCGCCCGGATTACGGCAGGGAGGACGCTGAGTTGGGAACCGATCGGAACGTCTGGGTGGTCGCCGCGGCCCTTGTCGCCGGGCTGGGCGCCGGCCCGAGTCTGGCGCAGGTCGACGCGGGTCCAACCGCGATGGTCGCCGATCCGTGCGCCGGAGTGGTGGATCGGCCGCTGGATGCGAGCCTCAGACCAATGCTCCAGCCGGGCGGGCGCCTGAAGCCGCCGTCCCCCGAGGACGCCGCGGCGGCAGGCAAGGCGATGGCGGACCAACGGGTGAAGGACTGGCCGGACCTGTGCCGTTACCGCGCGGCCAATGGGGCGATGAAGCATTCTCCGAAGATCGTCTTCATGGGCGACTCGATCACCGAGCTCTGGAAGATCGCCGATCCGGGATTCTTCTCGGACGACCGGGTGGACCGCGGCATCAGCGGTCAGACCAGTCCGCAGATGCTGCTGCGTTTCAGGTCCGACGTGATCGCCCTCCACCCTCGAACGGCGCACATCCTGGCGGGGACCAATGACATCGCCGGGAACACCGGTCCCACGAGCGAACGGGCGTTCGAGGACAACATCCAATCCATGGTCGAGCTCGCCAAGGCGCACCACATCCGGATCGTGCTCGCCTCGATCCTGCCCATGGGCTCGATCGGCTGGCAGCCCCAATACCGGCCCGCCGAGGAAGTCCGCCAGTTGAACCGGTGGCTGCGCGGCTACGCGGCCAAGAGCGGGGCGATCTACCTGGACTACTACAGCCGCCTCGCCACGGCTGACGGGGCGTTCAGATCAGATCTCTCCAATGACGGGGTGCACCCGAACCTCGCGGGTTATGCGATCATGCGTGAGCTGGCCGACAAGGCCCTCGCCTCCCATTAGCCGAACACATCGCGTTCAGGACTGGACGCCTGACGCCGCGGCGGCTTCGCCGAGATAATCTTCGTCATCGCGCTCGGCGAGACGTTTGCGGGTCGGGTTGGTGACGGCGTTCCAGACCCCCAGGGCCGCGAGCAGCCCGGCGAAGACGCTGGCCAGGTACAGGCTGTATTTCCGGTCGCCGAGCGCGTCGCTCAGAGCGGCCATCGCCAGCGGCGCCAGGACGGCGCTCAGGCAGGTGAAAAACAGCAGGAGGCCGGCGATCTCTCCATGCCGCGGCCTGGCGAAGCTGCTGATGCCTTTGGAGTTTATCGTCGGATAGAGCACCGACATGAATAGCCCGGAGACCGGCAGGGCCAGCGCGGCGACGCCCCGGCCGCCCACGCAGCTCGTCAGGAAGCAGATGAAGACGCCGCAGCTGCAGACCGCCAGCACCACCGCCCAGGGCAGGCGGGCGAGCAGCCAGGCGCCCAGGAACCTGCCGGCGGCGCGCAGAACGAAGAAGATCGAGACGACGTAGAGCGCGAACCAGGCGAAAGGGCCGTGGTAGCCGTCCAGGTAAGTCGGCGCCCAGACGTAGACCGCCGCCTCGGCCGCCACGTAAAGCATCAGCGCAAGCGAGAATCCCAGGGTGAAGGGATCCCGCAGCAGGCCCCATGTCTCGGAGAATCGACGCTTGCGCACCACCTCCCTTGGGGGAGGAGGCGGAAACCGGGCGAAGGCGGCCATGGCGACCAGGATCGCACAGAGCGCGCTGGCGATGACGTAGAGCCATTTCCAGTCCGTCCCCGACTGGAGCAGGCGCGCGACGATCGCCGGTCCGACGATTGCGCCGACGCCGAAGAAGCCTTCGACCATGTTCATTGTGGCCGCGTGTTCGCGGGTGGAGCGTGAAATGTCGCCGATCAGCGCCAGGGCGCCCGCCTTGAAGACGCCGATGGCCACGCCGGAGAAGAACAGCAGGGACACGAAGAACAGGAAATCATGTCCGACGGCGAAGAGGCCCGAGGAAAGGCCGAACAGCAGAAGGCCCGCGACGATACTGCGCTTGCGGCCCCACCGGTCGGCCAGGAAGCCGAGCCCGAATGCAGCGATCGCGATGCCGGACATGGTCGCGTACTGGAACGCACCGCCGGCCGTCATCCCCAGGGAGTACCGCTTGATCACCTGGGGAATGATCACGCCGACCGAATCCGTGGTCATCGCGAACATCGCGAACATGAGGAAGGTCAGCGCCTTCAGAAGGCCGATCCGGGACGTCTGCCGGCCGCTCATGTGCGTTCTTGCCGACGCGTCTCGCGCGTTGCCTTGGTCAAGCGTTCCTCCCGGGCGGCGTTGAGCCGCTAGGGCAGACTAGTCAGATCAGGCCGCCATGCAACCGTTTGCAGGCCCGATGGTGAAGCGCATCAGGCCGGACCCGGTCGCAGCATCCGCCCCAAGGCGGTGTCGATGGCCCGGCTGAACTGGCGCGACACCGCTGCGGTGGGGACGACGAACTGGAAGGCGTGATAGGCGCCGGGCGCCACCAGCAGCTCGGTTGGGACGCCCGCGTCCAGCAGGCGCCGCGCGTAGTCGATGTCCTCCTGGACAAACAAATCGAGGGCGCCGACGCCGATGAATGTCGGCGGCAGACCGGCCAGCGTCTCGGCTCGGGCGGGGACAGCGCCCCTGGGAACCGCGGCGGAGCCCGCGGGCGCGCCGAGCAGCGCCGACCAGCCGAGGACGTTGAGCTCGGGAGTCCAGATGTATGCCCCTTGATAGGGTGATGGCCGCCGCACGCTGCCGGTGCGATCATCGAGCATGGCGTAGACGAGCACCTGGCCGGCCAGCGGCACCTCGCCGCGGTCGCGGGCCGCGAGGGCCAACGCAGCGGCGTGACCGCCGCCGGCGCTTTCGCCCATGACGACGATGCGCTTTCGATCCACGGCCAGCTGATCGGCGTGATCGTGGAGCCAGAGGAGCGCCGCATAATTGTCTTCGAGGGATCCCGGGAACCGCGTCTCGGGGGCGAGCCGGTAGTCCACGCTGACGATGAGGCAGCCTTGTTCGGCGGCGATCCGTTGCAGGTTCGGCATGTCGCTCTGCGGCGAACCAAGGATGTAGCCGCCGCCGTGGGTGTGGAGGATGGCGGGCCGGGGCCCCGCCGAGGATCCCCCATCGACGATGAAGACCCGCACCGGCGGCGCGTCCCCGCGGCCGGGGATAAGCTCCTGCCGCACCGGAGGGTTGGCCAGGGGAGGGGGCGTCGCCCCTCTGGATCCCTGACGGAACGCCGGGATGTCCTGCTCCCGCAGCATCGGGATCCGGACCTTGTCGGGTTCGAGCACAGCGGACCGGAGCTCAGGATCGACAAGGTCGAGCGAGAGGTTTGCGCCTGCGGCCGGCGTTGCGGCCGCGCCCAACGCAGGACCGGCGGCGCCCAGCGCGGCCAGCGCGAGCGTCAGCCCCCGCCGTGTAAGTCCATGATCCATGGGTTTCCTCCGGCCGTCGAATGGTCCGCGGCTGCGTCAGGAGCGTGCGCAAACGGTTGCAAACGTCAAGGCGCCAAGTCCCCCGGAGCTAGGTGTCGCTGAGCGCACGGCCCGCTACGGGTGGGGTTGAATCGCGCTCCACCAGGGCGATGGGCAGCGTGGCTGACGGTGTTTCCTCGCCCGCCATGCGGCGGAACAGGAACTCGACCACGGTGGCTGCGCCGCGTTTCAGATCCTGGCGTATGGTGGTGAGCCGGGGATGGGAGTGCTGCGCCAGCTCCAGGTCGTCGAAACCCACAACCGCGACTTGGTCGGGCACAGAGACGCCGCTGGCCTGGAGCGCCCGCAGCGCCGAGAGGGCGATCACGTCCGAAGCCGCGAAGATGGCGTCGAACTGCACCCCGCGCGAGATCAGGTCCTGCACCGCGGCGAGGGCCGTATCGCCGGTGAAATGGGCGGGCAGGATCAGCTCCGGATCGACGGGCAGGCCGGCGCGCTCGAGACCGGTGCGATAGCCTTGGAGGCGCATCTGGATTTCGGGCAGAGGCGCCGCGCCCAGGAACACGATGCGCCGGCGTCCTGTCTCAATCAGCCGATCCACCGCCGCCCGGCCGCCGCCGACGTTGTCGGAACCGACGGAGCAGTAGGCCTGCTCCGGCAGGTGCGCGCCCCAGACCACGAGCGGCAGGAAGGCGCGGGCCGCCGCGTTGAGCTCCTCATGCTGGTCGCTCTGGCCCACGATGATGTAGCCATCAGCCTTCTGGGACTGGACGTGTCGGACCAGCCAGCCCGGCTTGGGCGACGGGACGCGGGAGAGCAGCACATCGAAGCTGCGCAGCGAGACTTCGTCGGCGATGTGGCCGAACAGCTGCAGAAAGAAGGGATCCGAGATCAACTGGTCCGCCTCGTGACCGAGCGGTATCGCCACTCCGATCGTCCGGGTCCGATTCGACCGGAGCCGCTGCGCAGCCTGATTGATGACGTAGCCGTTCTCCGCGGCGATCCGTTGGATCTCGTGCCGGGTCTTCAGCGGAATCGCCGGACTCTCAGCCAGGGCGCGCGAAACCGTCGAGGTCGAAACGCCGGCCAGACGGGCGATGTCGGCCATCTTGAGCGGGGCCGGGCCTTGCCGCTTCACGGTCCTCAGTCTGCTTGCGCCGTCCATGAGGCCTAGTTAGCCCAAGGTGAGAGGTCGCGCGATAGCCGGCGTTATCGGGCCCGGGCGGCCACGATGCTGGATCGCTCTCCCCCATCAGGATTTCGCTCAAGCCTCGTCTCGTCGTCGAAGACCATCGTGGGCGTGGATCCGGGCGCGAAAGGCGCCCAGTTCGGCAAGCCGGTGTGGTTGGGATCGCCCGTCCGCGCGAACTGGATCCAGGTGTCGGCCATCATGTCGCTGAGGGCTCTCGCGGGGGCGCCTCCGCCGGTCATGTGGTCGCAGAGGTCCGTGTTGTGGAAGACGAATGGGATCTCGGCGCAATGGAACGCCCGCGGCCGGCCGTCGAAAACCGGCGTCTGCCATGTGAACCAATAGAGGTAGGCTGGCGCTGCGCCCAGCGCGGCCTTGGCGGCGGCCTGATCGACGGCGGCCTGCCGGACCGGCTCGGTGGCGATCCGGGACCACAGATCAAACGGCCTGGCGTTCGGCGTGCGCTGCCGGAAAGCCGCGATGATGTCGCCGCCGCGGCCCGGGTAGATGGTGTCCGCCCTGGCCGTCAGCTCACCCTCGGTCATCAGCTCGTACTCGGGATGGTTTATCCCGGTGGTGAACTCGTTCAGGGTCGTGCCGACGATCATCGGCACGTCGGACGAGATGGCGGGGGCCTTCGGGGCGAACGGCGGCTCGGGAAGGACTTGGCCGTCCGCCACCGGCGCGAACATCAGCCGGCTGGCCATCCTGCCGGGATCCGGAGCTCCTCCCGCGGGGCCGTTGGCGTTGCGAAGGGCCGCGACGCTCGCGCGCTGAAGTTCGGCGTAGGGCAGGGTGTGCAGCCTGTCGAGGTTCGCGGCCGAGACGCCGAGCTCGGAAAGCGTCAGGTCCGCCAGCCTTCGGGACTTCTCCGGTGTGTTGGTGAAGGCGAAGGAGCCGCTTTGCACCACCGCGCGGTGGAACAGGCCCTTGGCGGCGGGCATGCCCATCAGCGTGCCAACCTTGGCCCCGCCTCCGGATTGGCCGAAGATCAGGACCCTGTTCGGATCTCCCCCGAAAGCCGGGATATTGTCTCGCAGCCATTCCAGCGCGGCGACGATGTCCAGCATGCCGACGTTGCCTGACTGCGCGTAACGCTCACCGAATTTCGACAGGTCGAGGAATCCCAGGATGTTCAGCCTGTGGTTCAGGCTGACCACGACCACGTCGCCCCGCCGTGCGAGATTCTCGCCGTCGAAGGCGGGCAGGTCGTTGCCCGAACCGGCCTCGAAGCCGCCGCCGTGCAGCCAGACCATGACCGGGCGGCGGCCGCCGTCGTTGATCGCGGGCGTCCAGACGTTCAGCCGAAGACAGTCTTCACCCTCGACGCTGTCGTTCCACTGGAAGATGAAGGCTTCCTCGTCGTTCAGGCGGCCCGTGCCCTTGTCCTGCGGACAGACCGGGCCGTACTGCCGGGAGCTTCGGACGCCGGGCCACGGCCTAGGCTTCCTGGGCGGCAGGAAGCGGTTGGCGCCTTCGGTGGTGTCGCCATAGGGCATGCCCTTGAATGCGTAGACGCCGTTGCGGATGTAGCCCGCGACCTTGCCGGGTTCGATCTCGACCACCGCCGAGGCCGCGCGGGCGATCACCCCGTTGTCCGCCCTGGCGGCGGGCGGCGCACGGAGCGGTTCGGCCGCCGCGGCGGACCCGGCGCCGGTGGCGGCGATGAGGGTCGCGCCTTTCAACAGGTCCCGGCGCGCCAGGGCCGGTCGCACGTTGTCTTTCGGGTTCGACATGGCTCTTAGCGCCCCAGATGGCGGTCGAAGAACTTGACCATCACGTCGTAGGCCTCGCGGGATTCCGGGACATCGGGATTGTAGAAGAAGCCATGGAACATGCCGTCCCAGACGTGCAGCTCGGCATCGACGCCCAGCTTCACCAGCTGGCTGTGGGTGTAGACGGCCGAGCTCATCTCGAACCCTCTCGTGGCGGTGATGATCAGGGTCGGTGGAAACCTGCGAAGGACGTCGGGCGACGCCGCGGGGGCCACCAGCGGATCGTTGGCGTCGGTTCCGGCGAAGTAGCCAAGGGGCGGCAAGGCGCCGGCAGTCGGCGGGGAGGAAGGAGGGGGCGCCGGCCGGGCTTCTCCCAGCGGAGCGGCGGTGTAGGCGGCGTCTCCGCCGAACCCTGTCTGAGCCAGCGTCGCGCCGGCGCAGAAGACGCCCACCGCGCCCGGGCGCGGCAGGTCGTGCCTCTGGAACCAGGCCACCGACATGGCCGTGAGCATGCCGCCGGCGGAGCAACCGTAGATGCCGATGTTCGCTGCCGGAAATCGCTTCAGCAGATGGCGGTAGACCGCCGCGACGTCCTCGCTGGCGGCCGGAAACCGGTACTTTGGGCCTTCCCTATAGTCGAGGCTGATCACCTCGACGCGGGCCAGCGATGCGACGGGCATGGATTCCAGTTCCGCGCAGCCGGGGAAGCAGCCCGAGAAGCCGCCGCCGTGCAGGTTGATCAGGACGCGTCGCCGGTTGCGCGGGGCGACGCCCGAGCGCGGCGTGTAGACGTAGGCGTGGACGCCCGCGATGGAGGTGTCCTGCATCGAGACCGGGAACAGCGCCTTCTGCCGGGCCATGTAGCCCAGCATGAAGAGGGGCAGGCCGTCCTTCTGAGCCACGAGGTCGGGGCGCTGCATGTCCTTAAGGTGCTGCGCCAGATAGGCCTTGCCCTCCGGGCTGAGGAAGCTCGAGGGCGGCACCGTCATGGCCGGAGCGTGGACGCTCCCGTCGTCGTCGATCTGTACGGCGGGCCGCGGCGCCGCCTCCTGGGCGTGGGTCGTTTCCGGCGCCGAGCAGGCCAGCGTCAGAGCGAAAGTCGAGACCATCCGAGCTAGCCATCCCGCGGGGGAGATGGATCCGCGTTTCCACAACATCGCCGAAACCCTCCAGGAAACGTCGCGACCGCAGGGCCGCGCGTGAACAAGGCGGGACGGCCGCCGGATCGGCGGCCGTCCCAAGCGTCGAGGCTAGAAGTTATAGGACGCGCGCACGCCAAACTGCCGTGGCGGCCCCAGGAACTCGTCGTTGATGAATTGCCCGCTGACGTAGGTCTTGTTGGCGAGGTTGGTGACGTAGCCCGTCAGGTTATAGCGACCCTGGGAGTAGGTCAGCCTCGCGTTCCAGAGTCCGTGGCTGGGCAGGAAGTCGGTGGGATTCTCCAGAAGCGTGGTCCACTGGGAGGCCTGAAAGGAGTAGTCGACTCTCGGGGTCAGGGTGGCGCCGCCTCCCAGGTCCAGGTTGTATTCAATGCCGAAATTATAGGTCCAACGCGGGGCATAGGTGTTCGAGCGACCTTCGACGGAAACGAAATAGGGCCGATAGTCGAAGCAGATCGGCGGGTTGGACGGAACGCCCGTCGCGCATTGGGGTCCGAGGCCGCTGCCGCCGTTCGGGAGCAGGCGGTTGTTGGTCAAGGTGACCGGGCCGATGTTTGAGTCCACCCAGGCCAGGCCGAAGTCCACGCCGAGGCCGCCGAGCCGGCCCTGGCCTTGCAGTTCCACGCCCTTGATGGTCGCGCCTTTGGTGTTGCCGGTGCCTGAGGTCCCCGTGGCCAGGTTGATGATCCCATCGACCTGGTAGTTACTGTAATCGTTGTAGAACCCATCGAGCTGAAGCCGCAGTCTATGGTCGAGCAGCTGGGTCTTCCATCCGAGCTCATAGGCCCAGACTGATTCCGGCAGGAAGTTGGTGGCGCCATTCGTGCCGCCCGCCTTGGCGCCCTTGGATGCGAAGGCGTACAGGAAGTTGGCGTCGTCGAGCGTGTAATTGAGCGCGGCCTTTCCGCTCCACGTATTGCCGGCGTAGCTGCCAGCGTTCGGGATCGTCACGAACGGTGGCAGGCCGGGGAACCCGATCTGGATCTGGCCCCCATTGTTCACGGAGTCATGGGTGTACCGTCCCCCCACCTCGAGCTGGAGGGCCTTGGTCAGGTCATACTGGACGCGACCGAACACGGCCTCCGAGGATTTTTCAGTGAAGATGCTGATGTAGGTGTGCGGTTGCCCGGCTGTGTTGAGATCGATGCCGACCTTGATGCTGTCATGCCAGTAGAAGCCACCGAGAATCCACTTCATCCGTCCGTCGGTCGGGGAGAGGATGTTGAATTCCTGGGTGATAGGTCTCTCGGACACGTCCTGGGCTTCGTATTGAGCCGGTGGACCATTTGAGGCGTCTGAATCGTATAGGTCGACCACCTTGTTGTATTGGAAGCCCGTGACTGACCGCAGAGTGATGCCGTCCGCCAGCTGATACTTGATCTCGAGGCTGTTGCGATTCGATTTCTCGTCGTTCTTCTCGGGCTGATCGAAGTTCAGGGTCCGAAGATCGACAGGCGCGAACTGCGCGTAGGAGGTTCCGGGAATCGGACGGTAGTCGTACCCTCCGGTGTCCTTCTGGCTAAGAGCCACCTTCAGTAGCACGCTGAGATTGTCGATCGGCTTCCAGAGCAGGCTGAGCCGAAGATCCTGCTCGTTCAGCTTCCCCGGCGTGTCAAAGGCGCCCCCGGTCGGGGTCGTCTGGCCGCCGAGATTGCGGAAGTAGCTGTCGCGGCGTTCGACGTTGAAGGCGACCCGGGCCGCCAGCTTGTCATTGATCGGCAAATTGACCGCGCCCCGAGAACCGACGTCGGAATAGTCGCCGCCCCAGACCTCGACATTGCCGTTGACGCCCCCGAACGTGGGGCTCCTGGAGGTGATGAACACGGCCCCGCCGGTGGAACTCGCCCCGGCGAACGTGCCCTGCGGCCCGCGGTAGACTTCCACTCCGCCGATATCGAAGAAGCTGTTGGTGGTCACGATCGGCGGCTGCAGCAGCCAGTCCAGGTATATCGGCACGCCCGGAACCACCGCCGGGTTGCCGCTGGATAGCCCGATACCCCGGATGTTGACGTTCTGGGTCAGGGCCGCGCTGGTGATCGAGAGCGAGGGGGTTGCGCGTTGCAGGTCGGAGACCTGCAGGATCTCCTTCTTCTCAAGATCCGATCCGCTCAGAGCGGAGACGGCCGCAGGCACGGTCTGGATGTTTTCCGTGGTCCGGGAGGCGGTGACCACCACCTCTTCGACGGTCGAGGTCTTCTTCGAGGCGTCGGCGTTCTGTGCGTGCGCCGCGGACGCCATGGCCGACAGCGCGACGGCGAGGGCGAGCCACGACGGAGCCCTCAGGTAATTCAGTTTGCGAGTCATTCGTCCCTCCCACGTTGCGGACGCAGTGGGGACCCGTGGCTCTGCATGAGCCGGCCCCCCTCGCTGCGGCCTCCCTGACGTTCGATGTACCGTGTGAGCAATCGATTGCAAACACCTTCTTTTTGGGTGTGCCTTAATGGGAGCGGGTTGGCGCGCGGGCATCGCTTGGATGTGGCGTATTTGCGGAGGATTTCGGTAGCTGGCTTCGCAATCAATTGCGCCGCTCGCTTTAGGGCGATAGACGGTCCATGACCGGTGCAGCGGAGGGGGCTGAGGAATAATGCACGCCGTCCTCGAATCGGACCGGCTTGAGTTCGCAGACCGTATGGAGCGCTTCTGGCCGATCGCCGAGGCGTCCCTCAGGCGAGTCTACGGATCGCGACCGGATTGCGATGTATGGCTAGAGTGCGTCGCGCGGGTGGTCAGGGAACTCGGCGAGGCGCGGCCGCCGGAATTGGCTCTGCGCGATCGGACCCGGCCCCAGTGGTGGCGGGCTGGAGGCGGGGTCGGCTACTCAGCCTATGTCGACCGACTTGCGGGTGATCTGCATGGACTGCGGGGCCGCCTCCCATACCTCAGGGAACTGGGCGTCAGCTATCTTCACCTCCTGCCGTTGCTCAAGGCGCGCGAGGGGGAAAATGACGGCGGGTTCGCCGTATCGGATTTCGGCTCCGTCGAACCCCGTTTGGGGACCAACGCCGACCTGCGGGACCTGGCGACAACGGCGCACGAGATGGGCGTCAACCTGGTCATCGACCTCGTGTGCAACCACACCTCCGACGACCACGCCTGGGCGAAGGCGGCGCGATCGGGCGATGAGGACTACAGGGACTACTACATCGTCCTGCCGGACCAAGGCGCAGCGGCCGAGTACGAGAAGCGCCTGATCGACGTCTTCCCTGAGGTCGCCCCCGGCAATTTCACCTATTCCAGGGAAATGGGCGGCTGGGTCTGGACCACCTTCTATCCCTTCCAGTGGGACCTGAACTACGCCAATCCGGCGGTCTTCTGCGAGATGACCGCGGCCATGCTTCGGCTGGCGAATCTGGGCGTGGACGGTCTGCGCATGGATTCCGCGCCCTTCCTCTGGAAGCGGGCGGGGACGGACTGCCGAAACCTGCCCGAGGCGCACTGGCTTCTGGCGGCCTGGCGCGCCCTGCTGACCATCGCCGCGCCTGGGGTCGTGATCAAGGCCGAGGCCATCGAGCGGCTCGAGGACGTGAAGTCGTATTTCGGGGAGACCGTCACCGAGCCGGAGTGCCACCTCGCCTACAACAACGGCGCCATGACCGCGCTCTGGGCGTCCCTGGCGCTCGGCCGCGCCGAGCCCGTGCGGCGACTGGTCGAGGCGGCGAGCCAGAAGCCCGCCTGGGGGACCTGGGTGAACTATGTGCGCTGTCACGACGACATTATCTGGTCTGCGCTCAGCCCGTACCTGAGCCCTGAGGATCAGCACCGCTGTTCCTCCTTCTTCGCCGGCCAGGTGAGCGGCTCGTTCGCCGCCGGCACGGCCTTTCAGGCGGTCGCCGGGCTGGCGCCCAGCACCAACGGCATGGCCGCGGCGCTCGTAGGCGTCAGAGACGATGATCCTGGCTCGGACGCCGCCAGGAGGCTCTTGCTGTTGTACGCGGTGAGCTTCGCCCTCGATGGGCTCCCGGTCATCTGGATGGGCGATGAGATCGGGCTGGGAGACGCCGCGCCGAATGAGGGCGAAGTGGGCGCCGGTTCTGACGGCCGTTGGCTGCAGAGGCCCTGCATGGACTGGCGGCGCGCGGATCTGCGAGGCGAGCGCGGGACATTGCCCGGTCACGTCTTCCAGCAGCTTGCGCTATACGCACGGATCCGCGCGGCTGAGGGCGCTTTCGACGCCCGGCAGGTGGCCAAGCCAATGGAAGCGGACCACCTCGCGGTGCTGAGCTTCGTGAGAGGCGAGGGGGCCGCGTCGATCCAGTGCGTGGCGAACTTCTCCGACGCCAGGTGCGCAACCAGACTGGCGCTCGACGGGAGCGGCTGGCTGGACCTCCTGTCGCAGGAGGTAGGGACGACCCGGAAGGTGGAGCTCGGCCCATATCAGGTCCGCTGGCTCGTCAGCCGTCCGTGAGCGGCTGTCACGCGGCTGTCGAGCTTGGCGGCACCCGCGTCGCAATCGTGGCTGGCGAGGCGCCGGGCCGCTGCTCCCCCGTCGTCCGCCTGGCCACCGCCGGCCCGGACGAGACCCTGTCGGCGATCGTCGACGCCCTCCAAGCACTTCGGGCGGACGGCTGGGACTTCGAAGGCGTGGGGCTCGCCTGTTTCGGTCCCGTGGAGCTCGATCGAAGCAGGCCGAAGTTCGGCAGCATCCTGTCGACGCCGAAACCAGGCTGGACCGGCGCGGACGTTGTGGGCGCCCTGACGGACGGTCTGGGCCTCCCGGTCACGGTCGAAACCGACGTGAACGCCGCTGCGTTCGGCGAGGGGCGATGGGGCGCCTGTCGCGGTCTCGCGGACTTCGCCTACATCACCGCCGGGACGGGTGTCGGAGCTGGACTCTGCATCGCCGGGGCCCCGGTCCATGGTCTGCTCCATCCGGAGGCTGGACACTTACGGCCGCTGCGAGACCCTGAGCTCGATCCGTTCCCGGGGAACTGCAAATGGCATGGAGGCTGCGTCGAGGGGCTGGCCAGCGGACCGGCCATCGCCGAGCGCTTGGGCGAGGACCCGGCCCGCATCCCCGACGGCGATCCGGTTTGGGAGCTCGCCGGCGCCTATCTGGGCCAGCTTTGCGCTGCGCTCACCCTGATTGTGTCGCCCCGGAGGATTGTGCTGGGCGGCGGGGTCGGCCGCCGGCCGAGTGTTCTCCGGGCGGCCAGGCGCGGATTGGCGGCCCAACTTTCAGGCTATCTGGTTCGCCCTCAGCCCGAAGACCTCGAAAGCTATCTGGTGGAGCCGGGCCTTGGATCGGACTCTGGGCTCTTCGGCGCGCTCGCCTTGGCCCAGGGCTACGGCGAACAGGAGAAGCTTTCGGCGCTCGCCTTGTCGCCTCCCGTGTAGCGGGCGGCCTTGGGGTAGGGGCAAAGCGGCCGGCTCTGTCCCGGGAACGATGCGCCGGTGGCCACAAGCTGTTCGGGGGGGCGGCCCTCCTCGACCCAGGCCTGGAGCGCGCTCAGGGCGTCGAACCGATCCGTGGCCGGGCCGCCCTGGCAATGGTTCATGCCGGGCACGAGGAACAGTCGCGCCCACGGCTCCGGCGGGCCCGCGTCCGTGGCCAACCGGTCGTACCAGCCGATGATGTCATTGGCGGAGAACACGGGATCGCTGACGCCCTGGTAGATCAGCAGCCGGCCGCCATGGCCGACGAAGCTGGTCAGGAAGGTGGAGGTCGGGTCGTTGATCGCCCCAGTCTCGGCTGTCAGGTCCGCCGCCTTGTCGAAGTCGAAGGCCTCGGCGCTGATCGCCGCGTCCTGGGGCGTCACGAAATAGCGGCGCAGCGCGTCCAGACCCATGGTCTGGTTGATGCCATTGGCGGCGCCAGACGGGGCCGAGCCCATCTTCCAGATCCGCCAGCCCATGTCCGCCACGCCGGCGTCATAGGGCCAGCTCGCATAGAGCGGGCGGCCTTTCGAGTCGTGGGCGCCGCCGAAGATCCTCTCGATCGTCGCCACCTTGGCCGAGGTCAGGCAACCCTCGGCCGCGCCGGCCTTGCAGGTCAGGACTTTGGGATTGAAGCGGCAGGCGCGGACGTCGTTGATCAAGCCGTCCTTCAGGCCGTCCAGGCCATCGCAGGCGCCAAGGACGCCCTCGGCGAGAACCTGCAGGTCGCCCGGGGTCAGGGCCTGACTGACGATCGGCCGACCCTGCGCGTCCCTCGGCGCGATGCGCGACAGCTGGGCGGTGTCCCAGAGCTCTCCCACAGCCGCGCGGCTGAGGCGGAAGCCCGGGTCGCCCGCGATGATCCCGTCGAACTCCAGTGGATACCGCTGGGCCGCCATCATGCCTTGGCGGCCTCCGTTGGAGCAGCCCATGAAATAGGACCACTTCGCCGGTCGTCCGTAGAAGTTGGCGATGATCGTCTTGGCCTCGGCGGTGACCTTGCCGAGAGCCTGGTAGGCATAATCCAGACGCGCCTGTTGATCGGAGCCGAAGCTGGCGTCCGGACCTTCATGGCCCGCGTCGGTCGAGACCACGGCGAAGCCTCGCGCAAGCGCTGTCGGTTGGCCGATGCCGGTCATGCCCAGAGCTGGCTGGACGGCGCCGTCGAGACCGCCGCCGCCCTGGAACAGGAAGCGCCCGTTCCAGGTCGTGGGCAGCCGCACCTCGAAGCCGATGCCGTAACTCTTGCCGCCGACACCGGTCCGGGGATTGAGCATGCCGCGGACGATGCAATGTTCCGGGAGCACCAAGGCCGGCGCGCCCGGCGGACCGAACGCCGCCTTCATTTGGCCCGCTGGAGCGAGATCCGCCGTCTCGATATGCAGGGTCGGGGAGGCCAGGCTTGTCAGCGCCCGGCAAGCGTCCGCAGCGTTATCCTGGGCGTGAGCCATCGGAGCGGCCGCGAACGATGAGAACGCCGCCACGGCGGCGGCTGCGAGCAATTTCACGACGGTTTCCCCCAAAGTCACTGGTCTTGGTTGGCAAACGATTGCATGAAAGACGTGCTGAGGTCCATGGGCGCGCACCGCCTGGGCCCGGAGCCTGGGGAGGCGAAAATGATGCGGCACGCAATGCGTGGAGCGGCGGCGATGGCCTGCCTGTTGGCCCCAATTCTGATCTGCGGGGCGAGCTCGGCCCAGGGGCCTCCTTCACAGGATTTCCAGAAGGCGATGGAGGCGTACCACAAGCTGCCGGACACGGCCGGCACGGGTCCGTTCCCCGCTGCGAAATCGACGGATCCTGCGTTCCCGGGTCACGTCGTCTACCGCCCGGCGGACGTCGGCAAGCTCGGCGGGCGGAAGCTGCCGATCGTGCTCTGGGGCAACGGCGGCTGTACCGACGACGGGGCCGCCGAGCGGCTGTTCCTGGAGGAGGTCGCCTCGCACGGGTACCTGGTGCTGGCCCCTGGCGCCATTCTGTCCGGCCCGGGCGCCCTGCCGGCGCCTCCGACACCGCTCCAGCCTCCCCCGACGCCGTCCTCGAAGCTCACCGTCCGCACCGCCACGGTCCAGGTCGAGCAGGGCCTGGAACAGGCGCTGGCAGCCAACCGCGCGGCGGGGGTCTGGCATGATCGCCTCGACGAGAGCCGGGTCGCCGTCGCGGGCTACAGCTGCGGCGGCCTTCAGGCCTTGGCCATCGCCGGCGATTCCCGCGTGAAGGCGGTGCTGATCCTGCACAGCGGCGTCTTCAACAATGGGAGTCCGATCCAGGGACTTCAGGTCGACAAGGCGGTGCTGAAGACCCTGCACACGCCCGTGCTCTATCTGCTGGGCGGCAAGTCCGACATCGCCTGGCCGAACGGGACCGACGACTTCGCCCGGATCGACAGTGTTCCCGCCCTCCTGGCCAGCCACGACGTTGGACACGGCGGCACGTTCACACAGCCCAACGGCGGCGAGGAGGCCCAGGTCACGCGCGAATGGCTGGATTGGCAGCTGCAGGCCGATGGGGAGGCCGCAAAGGCTTTCGTCGGGGCGGATTGCGGCCTTTGCCGAGATCCGAAGTGGACGGTCTCCCGCAAGGGCTTCTAAGTTGTTTCGAAGCCGGAGGGCGCCATGAGGCTGCTGATCGTCCTTGCCCTGGCATTGCTGCCGCTTGGAGCAGCGGGCGCCGCCCAGGCCAGCGAAACCGCGGACCGATGCGCCGCGCTGAAGGCGTTCGCCTGGCCCCACCTGCAGGTGGAGGAGGCGCAGCTTGTCGCGGCAGGTCCCACGATCCCATCGGGGGGCGCGCCGGCGCCGACGGGTGTGCGGCTCCCCGAACACTGCCTGTTCCGGGCCGTGATCTCGCCCCGAACCTCGCAAGCGGGCCAACGGCTGGGGGTCGGTTTCGAACTGCGCCTTCCCACCGACTGGAACGGAAGGTTCGTGTTCGAAGGCGGCGGCGGTCTCGACGGTGTCCTGAACCTGGCCCTGGGCGCGATGTCCGGGCGCGTCCGGCCGTCCGCCCTTGCGCAGGGATTTGCGGTCGTCACGACCGACGGGGGACACCGAGGGGCGTCCATGATGGACGCCCGCTTCGCCGTCGATCAACAGGCGCGCATCGATTACGCCTATGGCGCCATCGAGAAGACCACCTGGGCGGCCAAGGCCGTGATCCAGGCCATTTATGGCCGGGAGCCAGACCGCTCCTATTTCCTGGGCTGCAGCAACGGCGGCCGCCAGGCCCTGATCGCCGCCGAACGCCTGCCGCTGGAATTCGACGGGATTGTCGCGGGCGATCCCACCTTCCGCCTCGCCTGGACCAACGTCGATCAGGTCTGGAACGAGGTCGTCCTGGCTCGCGGCGCGCCCAAGGGGCCGGACGGAAAGGCGATCATCAGCCGGGCGCTGTCTGACGCCGACCTGAAGCTGGTCGGCGACGAAGTGCTGCGCGAATGCGACGGCAAGGACGGCCTCAAGGACGGAATGATAAACGATTTCCGCGCGTGCCGCTTCGATCCTGCAGTGCTGATCTGCAAGGGGGCAAAGACAGACTCATGCCTCAGCGCGATCCAGGTCCGGACGCTGAAGGCCCTGATGGGCGGGCCGCACGATAGCCAGGGTCATGCGCTCTATGCGGCGTTTCCCTATGACTCCGGCATCGCCGGACCGGCCTTCCGGCAGATGCATTTTGGAACGTCGTCAACGGGCGCGCCCAACGCCGCCGACGCCACCCTGGGTTTCGACTCCCTTCGGGGCTACGCCATGACCCCGCCCGATCCGTCATTCGACCCCATGCGATTCGATTTCGACAAGGACGCCGGACGGGTGCGCGAGACCTCGAAACTCAACGACGCCGACGCAACCTTCCTCACGACCTTCGCTCAGCGCGGCAAGTTGCTGCTTTACCACGGGCTTTCGGACCAGGGCCTGTCGCCCTTCGACACCGTCTCCTGGTATGACCGCCTGGCGTCCTCGACCGGTGGAGAGACCCAGGACTGGGCGCGGCTGTATCTTGTTCCCGGCATGACCCACTGCGCGGGCGGCAGGGCGACCGACGAATTCGACGTGCTCGCGGCCATCCAGGCCTGGGTTGAAGGAGGCCCGGCGCCGGACCGCATCACCGCCCGGGGTAAGGCCTTTCCGAACGTGACCCGCCCGCTCTGCCCCTATCCCAAGGTGGCGCGCTACCAAGGCGGCGATCCGGCGAGCGAGAAGAGCTTCGTCTGCAAACAATGAAAGGGAGGGATCGGTGAAATCCATCATCGCCACGACGCTTGGGGCTGCATCCCTGGTGTTTGCCGCGCTACCGGCGTCGGCGCAGCCGACGGCCAGCAGTTCGGTCGCCGTAGCCGAGCGGTGCGCCAATCTGGCGCGGTTCACCTTGCCGGGCTCGGACATGCAGATCTCCAAGGCCGAGGAAGTCCCGCCGGCCGCGGCGGGGACAGTCCGCGTGGCGCCCTTCATGCCGCCCCTGAATGCCGCCATGCCGTCCTACTGCCGGATCGAGGGCTCTTTCGAGCGTCGGACGGGCGCGGGCGGCAAGCCCTACGCAGTCGATTTCGCCCTGGCCCTTCCTGATGACTGGAACGGGCGGTTCCTGTTCCAGGGCGGCGGCGGCCTGAACGGGTCGGTCAACCCGCCCTTCGGCTATCAGGCGGCTGGGGATAGCCCGGCGCTGGCGCGCGGGTTCGCGGTGGTCTCGACCGACAGCGGCCATAAGGGTGCGGGCTTCGATTCCAGCTTCATGCAGGACCAGACCGCGGCCCTGAACTTCGCGCACGCGTCGGTGGGCAAGGTCACCGGCGTCGCCAAGCAGATCGTCGCCGCCTACTACGGTCGTCCGCCGCGCTATTCCTATTTCGACGGCTGCTCGACCGGCGGCCGCGAGGCGATGTTGGCGGCCGAGCGCTATCCTGACCAGTTCGACGGCGTCGTCGCGGGCGATCCGGCGATGGAGACGGGATATTCCAACATCGCGCTGAGGTGGGCGGCGGCGGCCTTCAACCGCGCCGCGCCCACGGACGCCACCGGCAAGCTGCTGCCGGCGCAGCTGCTGTCGACCTCGGACAAGCATCTGCTGGTCTCGCGCCTGCTCTCCGATTGCGACGGGCTGGACGGCCGCAAAGACGGGCTGATCTTCGACTTCGGCGCCTGCCGCTTCGATCCGGCGGAGCTGACATGTCATGGACCGAAGACCGACGCCTGCCTCAGCCCGGCCCAGGTGGGCGCTGTGCGGACGGCCTTCGCGGGGCCCCGCAGCAAAGGAGGCGTCCAGGTTTATCCCGCGTTCCCGTACGACGGCGGGATTGGCGCGGAGGGCGCCGGCATCCCTGGCCTGCTGAGCGGTCCGGTGATCCCCGTCGGGGGTCCGAACACGGCGAAGGCCATGGATGTCGACGCCGCCGTGGCGGCGGACCGTGCGGACGGGGTCCAGAACCTGATCGACACGGCCAATTGGACCAACCTGTCCGCCTTCTTCGGCCACGGCGGCAAGATCGTGTTCTACCACGGGCTCAGCGATCCCTGGTTCTCCCCGCTCGAGACGCTGGGCTACTACCAGAGCCTGACCGCGGCCAACGGCGGCGCAGATGCGGTGCGGGCCTCCAGCCGGATCTTCCTGGTCCCGGGCATGGCCCACTGCCAGGGCGGCCCGGTGACCCTGGACCGGTTCGACATGCTGAGCGCGGTGGTCGACTGGACCGAGCAGGGCAAGGCGCCCGACCAGGTGGTGGCCACCGGCTCGAGCCTGCCCGGCCAGAGCCGCCCGCTGTGCGCCTGGCCGGCCCACGCCCAGTACGCCGGCACGGGTGATCCGAGCCGGGCGGCGAGCTACATCTGCCGCGAGTAGTAGGCGGGCCGATCGAGGCGCAGGCGAAGCGCCGCCGGTCTGGCCTGCGGCAGGACTGAACGTCACAGGGGAGGCGCAAGTGCATCTGTTGAACAGGATCCTCGTCTTGGGGGTGGTGTGGACCGCGGTGGCCGGCAGCGCATCGGCGGCGGGCAGGCCCTTGCTCGGCGTCGCCTGTCGGCCGTCCGCGCAGCTCAGTTGCACGGGAGACAGCTGCACCCCGGCCCAACCCGCGAACCCTGTCGATGCGACCGAGCCCAAGACCGGACGCAAGTTCCTCCTCGACTACCCCTGCGACATGAAGCCGGGCGAGAAGGTGGTGTTCATCCTGCTCCTGCACGGGGCGGGCTCGACTGGGGAGTGGGTGCACAGCTACTTCCCGGCCACGGACTACAAGGAGAAGTATCGCCTGGTCGTGGCCACCCCCACCGCAGCCGGCGGCGGTCCTACGCCCGTGCGCATGTGGCTCGCAGACGCCGACGACGCCTACCTTCACGACATCAGCGACATGGTGATCGAGGCGATCGGACAGCGGAACATCAAGGCGTTCTGGCTCGCCGGCCATTCCCAGGGCGGCCTGACGGTCAACCGCATCGTCTGCAGCGACTATTTCAAGAGCAAGGTCGACGGCTGGCTCAGTCTTTCGGGGGGCCGGATCGGCTCGGCCCCGCTGAATCCGGAATTCTTCAAAGGATTGAACCTCAAAGGCTTTCCGCCAGGCGCGGGGCCTCCGGGCGGCGCGCCCGGCGTCGCCGTCACGCCCGCTTGCGATATGAACTTCATCTTCGCCACGGGCGAGCACGAGATCCTGAACCTGCCTCAGACCTCGCCCTGGGCCGACAGGTACGCCTGCGGACCCCGGCGCCGCGAAGGCGACGTGGTCGACGACAGGCCTGGCCTGGTCGACGCTGGCCCGAAACAAGGGCCGCCCAACCTTGCCCAGGGAACGACCGCGCGGCCAGGAACGGCCGAGGTGTTCGTCTATCCGGACTGCAAGGGCGGCCGGCTGGTGGCCGACGTGATGCGGATGGACAAGGGTCACACCGAAGGCCTGGAGCCCAACGTCACGGAGAAGTTGATCCAGCTCCTGGTCGCCGCCCCGGGTGGCAGGCTGCAGAAGGAGTAGGCTTCGGTTGCGGGGCGAAAGCCGTCACGGCGTTGCTCCGGTCCGTCTCGTCGAGGTCGGCTGATCCGCCTCTGGACATCGTGGCCTGCTGGCAGAAACTTGCCGCAACGAGAGGAAACGCCATGGCCGATTTTTCCAGCCAGCCGGGGATGCACGGCTACTTCGCACCGGCCCGTTTCGAGGCGGACATCTACGACTGCGAGGTGACCGGACAGATCCCGACCGAGCTCGACGGAGCGTTCTACCGGCTGCATCCGGACTGGCTCTATCCGCCCAATCCGCCCGACGACATCGCGCTCTCGCCGGACGGCTACATGTCGATGTTCCGCTTCAGGAACGGCGTCGTCGATTACAAGGGCCGCTACGTCCGCACCGAGCGCTTCGAGAACCAACGCGCCGCGCGCCGGCAGCTCTATGGCTATTACCGCAATCCCTTCACCGACGATCCGAGCGTGCGCGACCCGGACCATCCGCAGCGCCGTACGACCGCCAACACCACCCCCGTGGTCCTGGCCGGCGCCCTCTACGCCACCAAGGAAGACGGCCTGCCGCACAGGATGGACCCGAACACCCTGGAGACCCTCGGGCCCACGGACTTCGGCGGCGCCTGGAAGAGCCAGGCCTTCACCGCGCATCCCAAGGTCGATCCCGTCACCTGCGAGATGGCCGCATTTGGCTACGAGGCTTCGGGCCTGTGCTCCAGGGATGTGTTCCTGGCGATCTTCGACAAGGCCGGGAGCATAACCCGCGATTGGCGCTTCGAGGTCCCCTACACCAGCATGCTGCACGACATGTGCCTGACCCGCGAGCACGTCATCATCCCGGGAGGCGGTAGCGTCACCAGCTTGGAGCGGCTGCACGAAGGCAAGATCCACTGGGCCTGGGATTCCTCCAAGCCGTCCTATTACGGGATCATCCCACGGGATGGCGACGCCAAGGATATCCGCTGGTTCCTGGGGCCGGAGCGTTCGATCGTCCACACCGCCAACGCCCGCACCGAGGGTTCCAAGGTGGTCATGGAGGCGCCCATGGCCGATGGGAACACCTGGCCATGGTTCGAGGACCTGGCGGGCGGTCAGTTCTCCGCGCCCAAGAACACCATCCGGCGCATCACGTTCGACCTGAACTCCAAGGACGACAGGTGCACGGAGGAGACTCTGTTCGCGCGGCCAGTGACCAGCTTCACCCGCGTCGATGACCGCCGTCTCGGCCTGTCCTATCGCTACATCTACGTGCAGTATTTCGATCCGGACCAGCCGGCGCGCGCGGGCACCCACCCACAGATGCGCTATGCGGCGAACAGCTTCGGCCGCTTCGACATCCAGACCGGCGAAATCAGGTCGTGTTTCGGCGGCGAAACCCACATGCTGCAGGAGCCGAGCTTTGTCCCGCGCCCCGGGTCGACGGACGAGGGCGACGGCTGGCTGATCGGGACCGCTCATAACCCCTGCGAGATGCGCTCGGAGCTGATGATCGTGGACGCGACCACAATGGAGGAGGTCGCGCGGGTGATCCTGCCGTTCCGCAATGCGACCCAGGTGCACGGCGCCTGGTTCGGGCCCAACGACCTGCCGCTGGCGTGAGGAGGGCCGCCCGTGAACGAAGAGGAGCGGCTCGCCGCCTATATGGAGGCGTTCAATCGCAGCGATTACGACGCCCTTCGGGGCTTCTACTGCCCTGACGTGCACCTGGTCATCGGCAGCGGCAAGGAACTGGTCGGCGCGCAGGCGATCATCGACTTCTATCGCGACGTGAAGTCGAAGACCCAACGCACCATCTCGATACTCCAGGCCGTTTCGAACGGCAGGACCGTCGCCGCCGAGCTCGAGTCCGAGTTCCTGGCCCTGCAGGATGTCCCCGATTTCACCTCCGGCCCGATGAGCAAGGGGGATCGCCTCTACATCAACAGCTTCGTCTTTTACGAGATCCGCGATGGCCGATACGCCCGCATTCGCTCGGCGGTCTACAAGCGAATCTGGCGCCGTGCGCGAACCGCCGAAGGCGCGGAGCCATAAGGCTTGCCTGACGCGCGCAGTTCAGTACGCGCGTTGGCGAACTCGCTGAACACCATCCGAGTGAACAGTCAGGTGCGCCTTCACTCATCCGGCGGCGGGTTGGTCGGCGCGGGCGGCGATGGCGGGGCCTTCGGAGCGGGCGGGGTCAGGCCGCCGGGACGCATGTCCGGGACCTTGGTCCACGGCGAGCGCATGTAATAGGGCGTCTGGATGAACACCGCCTCCACGCCGGTGATCTCGCCGCGCTTGATCTTGAACATCTCGAGCAGGCCCCAGCTCTGCGGCTCCCGGAACACAGACCTATGTGGCGCCCCATCCGTCAGCGTGTAGTCGTCCAGCACGCCCTTGTGGTCGATGAAGCCGCGCGCCATGACGATTCCCCGCGCCTCGTCCACCAGGAAGAAGTCGCGGTCGCGCACCCGCTCGTTGAAGCGATAACGGCCCGAACGAAAGCCCTTTTCGATCTCGGGGAACGCCATGCCGTTCTCGGAGCGTGTGGCGGCCGCCGAGAACTGCGCGCCCCCGCGCAACTCGCCGGTGTTGTTCTCAAGCGTCTCGAAATAGGCGTCGGCCATGCGGACCAGATCGGCGCGGCTCATCCGATCCGATGGACCGACGGGGCGGGCGAGATCAGGATCGTGCTCGAAACCCTCGACTGGACCGATGGGGGTCGGGGGGGCGGAGAGGTTGCGCCTGGTCGAGATGATCTGCTCGACCTCGGTGATCGCGCCGTCCGCGACCTTCAGGCGGACGGCCAGGAAACCTGGCGTGTCCTTCTGCATGACGCTTGTGTAGATCCCGACGTGGCCCGTGACAGGATCGGAAATCGTCAGCGCCGGCCCGACCTCGCGCGTGACGGTGTCCCAGGTGCCGTCCGGCAGGCGCATCTCGACGTGGTTCTCGGTGAAGCGCACCTTCGGGTCGAACGGCGCGAGCTTGGGATCGTGCGCCAAATAGGCGGTGCGATAGGCGACCCCGATCTGTTCGAGGCGGGCCTTGCCGCCGGCGGCCTCTGCGGGACCGGCTTTCGAGGCCGCGCCCATCGAAGACAGGACATCCGTCTTACGCATCGCCCATCCCAGTCAGATCGCCAGATCGAAGGCGGAACGGGCCTGCGCAACCTGGTTGATGCGGCGCCATGAGGCGCCCCTAGGGATGAGACTATCCCTATTCACCGCGTGAACCAGACGGCGGGCGCCGGGCTGGCGCCGATCCGGCGGCCTCATGGGTCCAAACCGCTCCGCGCGCTCGGGAGACCGCGCGGAGCGGCCGGATGCGGAGGAAAGCCGCCGCATCTCGTCCGGAGACCGGGTTCAATAGGTGTACTGGACCCGCATGCCGAACTGTCGTGGCGCCCCGAGGTTCACCGCGCCCCCCGAAGCGTTGGCCGCATTGGCGGCGGGCACCACGCCGGCGACGTAGAGCGCGTTGGTCAGGTTGGTGACGAAGCCCTCCACCCGCCAATGCTCGGGCCCCTTATAGGCAAGGCGGAAGTCGAACGTGTGGTGTTCGGGCATGGAGTCTTGCGAGGCGTGGAAGAGCGACACCCACTGCTGTGAAATATAGGCGTACTGCAGCCGCGGCGTCAGGACTCCGTTCGGCAGGTGGATGTCGTATTCCAGCGAGGCGTTCAAAGTCCAGTTGGGCGCGTAGTTCAGCGGGCGCCCTTTCGGGTCGAAGGTGTAGAACGGCCCGGTCGGACCGACGCCCCCGTAGGTCAGTGTCAAGTTGCTGGCTGCGGCGGTGGCGAGACAGTTCGCCGACAGCGGCGGTGGGCCCGATGGGCAACCCGGCGCCAGGTAGTTGCCAGTGACGTTCACCTTCGAGTCGCTGAGAATCCTTGAGTTGACATAGGCGCCGGTGACCGTCGCGCGCAGGTCGCCGAACACGCCCTCGACCTCGGCCTCGGCCCCGGCAATCCGGGACTTTGGAATGTTGAACGCGCGCGGGATGATGGTGCCCGGGATTACGAAATTCGCCTGGTAGTCGCGGTAGTCCTCGTAAAATCCGGAGACGTTGGTGCGCAGGCGCCGATCGAACCACACCGCCTTGATGCCGGCTTCGTAGTTCCGCACCGTCTCCGATTTGTATTGGGTTTCGCCGTTGGCGATCTGGGTTTCGTGGCTCTCCTGCAGAGTGAACTGGCTGAAGAACGCGCCCGGCTTCATGCCCTGGCTGAAGGTCGCATACAGATTGATGTCCTTGGTCGGCGTCCAGTCCACGGCGACCCGGCCTGTGAAGCGCGAGAACTTGCCCTCACCGAAGACGTTGCAGGGATTGACCGTCTTGTCGGTCGGGCTGGCGGTTCCGCAGGCCGACAGGGCGTTCGGCGGGACCGAGCTTCGCACCGTGCTGCCGGGCACGAGGTCCACCTTGTAGGTGGTGTAGCGCAGGCCGGCGGTCAGCTGCAGTTGAGGCAGGAGTTGATAGCTGGCGTCGGCGAAGGCCGCATAGCTGCGGAACGACTGGTGATAGTCGAGGTCCGAGCCGCCGTTGACGACGTCATGGGTCGTGCACAACGGCTGGGCCGGAGTCGCGCAATTGTTGCGGTTGTAGGTCGGGGTGTGGTTGTACAGCCAGTCGATCTCATTGAAGGCGATCCCACCCAAGGTCCACTTCAGCGGACCTTGGTTGCCGACCAGGTCGACTTCCTGGAACCAGTAGTTGTAGACGTCCTTGAAGTCGTTGAACGACTGGGCGACGTACGATGTCGTCGCCGCGTATGCATCCGGCAGGAAGGGCGTGGAGGAGTCCGCGTCCAGGACGAAGTGCGTCTTCTGATATTGACCGCCCGTAACCGTCTTTAGCTGCACCTCATCGGTGAGCTGATACTGCACGTTGAGAATGCCGCGATGGATCGTGCTCTTGTAAACCTGCGGCACATCGTAATGCAGTGACCACGGGTCGATCAGCTGCTTGGGATCGTTGAAGGTGTTGGGCTTGCCGCGCACCTGCGCCGGCCCGTCGTCGTTCTCGAGGTTGTAGAGGTACTCGAGGCGCACATCGAGGCGGTCGTTGGGACGCCACCGCAACTGCGGGCGCAGGGTCATGACGTCCACGTTGCCGGGGGTGTTGCTGACGGCCTGATGTGACCCGTAGGGATCGGCGCCGCCATAGTTCTTGTAGAAGCTTGACCGCCTCTCGCTGTTGAAGCCGATGCGCGCCGCCATCGTCTGGTTGATCGGCAGGTTCACGTAGCCCTGGGTCTGGAACCAGTCGTAGTTTCCGACCAGCTGTTGGATCTGGGCGCCGAACTTGTCGAACTGCGGTGACTTGGTCACCACGAACACCGCCCCGCCAGTGGAGTTCTGCCCCGCGAACGTGCCCTGGGGGCCGCGATAGATCTCAACCCGGTCGACGTCGAAATATGTGTCGCGGATGAACGCCGCAGAGTTCGGGATGTACATCCCGTCCACGTGCAGGGGCACGCCAGCGTACTGGAAGGGCGTCGAGACACTGACGCCCACGCCTCGAATGTTGATGAAGCGGTTCGCCGTGCCCGTTTCGACGATGTTCAGCGAAGGCGTCTGGGCCTGAAGGTCGTAGAAGTTCTGCGCGCCGGTGCTCTCGAGCTTCTGGGACGTCATCGCAGCGACGGCGCTGGGAAACTTCTGCAGCTTCACCTCCCGCCGTTCGCCGGTCACCACCACCTCGGCGATGGTCCCGTGCTGGTCCGCGGCTGACGCATTTGCTTCCGCCGCCTGGGCCGCTCCGCCGGTCATGGCTGCGGACAACACCGCCGCCGATACCGCGCCCATGAACCGGGCGCGCTGGTTTGAATGCGTCATGTCTCCCCCCTTGTTCGCCCGAAGCCCTGCAGGCGGCTTGGCACCGCCGCCGCGCCGCCGTGGCGACACTCGACGGCGATGTCCTATTAAATTTGATACTAAAATAGTTCGATATTCAAGCTATCAAAATAGATGTATCACGACCTGTCGGATCGGCGGTGGGCGCCAGGGGGGCGCGGACATGGGAGAAACGCCGCAGATGGCTGACGACGCGGCGGAACTGGCGGGGCCATTGGCGCGGCTGGTGCGCAGCTGGCGCGCGCTACGCCCGGACCTGGATCCGGTGGCGTTCTCCATCGTCATGCACATCGGTCACCTGAGCATCGCGTTCGGGCGGGTGCTGGAGCGGATCGCCGGACCATTCGGCATCGGCCAGTCCGACGTGCGGCTCCTGATGGCGATCAAGCGCGACCGGGGCGGCAGGCCCGTGCGTCCGACGGAGCTCGGGGAGCGTCTCGCCCTGACACGAGCCACCATCACCTACAGGGTGGACCGGCTGCTGGAGCTCGGCCTCGCCGAACGCGTCGCCGATCCGAGCGACCGTCGCTCACTGTTTGTCCAGCTCACGACCAAGGGCGAGGACGTGCTGGCGGAGATCATGACTGGCTATGCCGCCGCCGCCGAGGAAAAGCTCCTCGACGTCGAACAATTCGCCGGCGGGCGCGGGGCGCTCGAGGAGTTGCTGATCGCCATGGCGACGCGCTTCGACCAGGAATGGCCCAGGGATCCGCGGGGAGCGGAGAGGTGAGGGCGGGGTCATGGCGCACCCGCCGCGACGCAGGCCGGTCAGGCTGCGCTGGGGGAACAGGAGGCGGGCGGCCGCCCCACGCCTCGTTGGTGATCGCCGGGATTTGATCGATCAGTACCTTGCATCAGATGGGCGGACGCCAGATGCCTGACCCGAATAGAAGGAGAGGCCCGTGACTCCAGCATTGAAGACATCCGAACAGGCGGCGGGCGTGATGGTCGCGGGCCGACCGATGCCGGAGTTCAGGCATATCGGTGTGGAGCCGATCACCGGGGCTTGCGGCTGCGAAATCACCGGCGTGGATATATCGAGACCGCTGGAGCCGGAGGTGCTGGCCGAGGTGATCTGCGCCTTCGAGCACTTCCTGGTGATCATGTTCCGGGACCAGACTCTGACCCCCGAGCAGCACAAGGCCTTTTCCCGGTATTTCGGGGAACTGACCGAACTTCCCCAGGCGCCGATCTTCCCGGGTCATCCTGACATGCAGGAGGTCCGGCGCGAGGCCCACGAGCCGGTCTCGGTGGTGCCTTTCACCCGCTTCCATACCGACAGCCCCTTCTTGCCGCGCCCGCCCCTTTGCATCTGCATGCAGGCTCATGACGTGCCGAGGTACGGCGGCGACACTGCGTTCTCGAACATGTTCCTGGCCTACGAAACACTTTCCGAAGGCCTGCGCGAGACGCTCGACCGGCTGCAGGTCGTCTATTCAGGCAAGAACATCTGGAAGGACAACGCCAAGAAGGACCAGGATCAGCAGCTACGGCTGCGTGACGGTCACAACTTCACCGACGACCAGCTGGAGAGCATCCATCCGGCGGTCCGCCGCCATCCCGTCACCGGACGAAAGGCGCTTTACGTCACCCAGGCCTATTTCAAGCGGTTCCTGGGATGGAGCGAGGAGGACAGCCGCGGCCTGCTGGACTATCTGCAGACCATGCCCCACCGGCTCCAGCTGCAGTGCCGCATCCGCTGGAAACCCGGGACCTTCATCGTCTGGGATAACCGCTTTCTGCAGCACTGCGGCGTCCACGACTATGAAGGCGAGCGCCGCCACCTTGTGCGCACGACCGTGATTGGTGAGAAGCCGGTCTGACCACTTTTCGTCTCCCGTGGGCAGAGGACGATCTGCCCCAACCGGTCGTCGATGAAGACGATGCGTTCAGCCCTGCGCGCCCCCCCACTTTTCGAACTCGGCCAACATCGCCTTCAGACGATCCTCGAGCACCTGGCGTCCGCCTGGCAAGCTGTCGACGGCGGCGAGTTTTTCGTTGGTCCCGGCTGCGAAACCCGTCATCACCTGGGTCAGGACCTCCTCGCCTTTTTGCGTAAGCTGCACGAAGAGGGCGCGACGATCGCTCGGGTCGGCGACGCGTTCGGCCAGCCCGACCTCCAGGAGCCGATCCACCCGGTAGGTGATGGTCGAGCGGGTCAGGGCGAGACGCTCCCCGAGCTCCGACGGCCGCACGGGTTTGCCGCCCCGGTCGCGCTTGATCGCCATCATCAGCCGGACGTCGGAGTCGCTCAGGTCGAATTCGGAAGCGAGCTCATCCAGGATCCGTCCAATCAGAAGATTAAGGCGGCGGATGTGCATCACGATCGAGAAGCCCACCGGCTCCAGATCCGGCCGCATGGCGCGCCAGTCTCGAAGGAACGCCGCAAGCATGGCGTCGTCGCGGCCGTCATCAGCCAAGGCCCGCCCCTCCGAATCCGTCGGTCATCAAGACAGGCGAACAGTCGTCGCGGTGCGCTGGGAGGTCAACCGCAGGCGCGACGGCAATCTTGGCGGGAATCGCTTTTCGGCGCGCTCAGCCTCAGGTCCCGTCCGCGGCTTCGCCGTACACGCGTTTCAGGGCGCCGATCAGGGCCTGCGCTTCCGGCTTGCTGAACCGGGACATGAACCGCGCGTCGTGGCGGCGCACCAGTTTGCGGGCGTTCGACAACAGCCCGCTACCGGTCTCGGTCAGCCGGATCTCCTGGCGTCGGCGGTCGCTCCTGGATCTTTGGCGGATCACGAGTTGACGCTCCTCGAGCCGATCGATGACGGTCATCATGGCCGGCCTGTCGAGCGCCAGGACGCCGGCAAGGTCGACCTGGGACGCGCCCGGATTGGCGTTCAGGAGTTCCAGGACCGCAAACTGCCTTTGGGTGAGGTCGAGCTTCGCGAGCGCCACGACGAAGTGCCGATATAGGGCCGCCTGGGCGAGCCGGAGATGGAAGCCGAGCAGGTCCTCCAGGCCGCCGAGCGACAGCTCGTCGCCCTGGGCGTCGGCCTCGATTTCGGAGGCGCGCTTTGCCTGCATGATCCTCAAATCCTCCGCCTCCAAAGGTCACGCATTTTCGAAACCACGGGCCGAACCACCGTCGCCGGGCGCCGCTCAGCCGATCTTCCAGATGGTGATCCGGACGGCCGGATGGTCCTTGTCGCCGGCCCCTCCGATATGACTGACGAAAATGGCGTCGTTCAGCCAGCCGTAGCGTCCGGTGGGCGCATCGAATCTGGGCGCGGCCCAGGCGTAGGCCTGGCCGTCCTTGCCGGGCGGCACGATGATGCCAACATTCCGCACGTGGATCCTCACATGGTCGTCCGTCTCGATCATGTAGTCGGCGTCGATCATCACCGCCCCGTCCGAGCGGACGAGCTGGTAATCCGCTCCGCCTGGCAGGATTTGGCCGGAGATCCCGGGCCCGGACACCGTCCCTCCGGTGATCGGGATGCTCTGTCGCCGGCCCAATGGCGTCTCGCCCAGGATTTGGGCCGGCGCGAGGGTGGCGATCTCCTCGAACGCGAACGTGGTCGGCGCGGCTGGCCGTGCGGTTTCGGCAGCGTCAGCGCCGGTGCAGGCCGCCACGAGCGCAAGGGGTATCCAGATGGCCTTCATCAATTCAGGTCCTCGTGATTCAAAGGGCGAAGGGCTCAGGATGGCGACCCGCGCCGGCTATAGGCCAGCATCAGGGCGACGGTCTCCGCCTTGGCCAAGCGTACGGAATCGGGAGTCCAGTTCCGTACCTTCAGCAGCCGGCGCAGATGGTCAACATACTGGCGCTGTCCCGCCTGGCTGAAGCTCTCACGGAAATGCTCGCGAAAGCGGGCCTCGTAGGCGACCAGGCAACGACAGAAGACGTCCACCAAGGGGACGTCGGCGAGTTCCGCCACACAGCGCACCATCTCCAGAACGTCGCTTCGGTCGACGGGGTCGCAGGCTTCCACCGCCGCCAGCACCGCCTCGAGCCTCCGGCGCCCAGGAGCGCGGGCCCGGGTGACGGCCAGCAGGGGCGCCACGAGATTCAGCAGGCAAAGGAGCTTGCCAACATCCATCGGATCGAACCGCTCGGTCATCAGCCAGGCGACCGCCTGGCGAATGCCGCCGAAGGGCTGCGGCCGGCAGGCGACAAGTCCGTGCCCGCGGCCGCGCTGGCTGGCGACGAGGCCGCGATCTTCCAGCATGCGGATGGCCTGCCGCAGGATCAGGCGGCCTACGCCCAGGCGTTCGCACAGCTCCCATTCCGAACCGAGGCGTGAACCCGCGTCTGGATGCTGCTTCAGCTCTGCGGCAAGAGTACGGGCGATCTCGCTCGAACGGTTGGTGTGGCCATCGCAGACAGCGTCGTCGAGCGGCCGCTCATGGCCCGGCGTCACCTTCGCATCGAGCCAGCGCCGGAGCACGCAGAGGCCGGCGCTTGTCGCATCGGCCGCACCGTCGCAGTCCCCGCGGCCCAGAGCGGAAATCAGGTCTTCGCGCGCCCCTGCGGCCAGGCAGGCGCCCCGCCTGTCGCGCTCAGCCGAATCCAGAGATGCGAAATCCAGGGTCAGGCTGTTAAGGCATTGGACAAAAAGGCGCAGGGCCGGATCGCCGGCCAGCTCCGCCACGCCCGCCCGGAACGCCAGGTCCCGGACGACCGAAGCTTCCCCGGGAGCGCCGAGGTCGCGCAGGCCAGCGAGTTCGGCGCCGCTTCGGAGCTTCTCGGCGGCGAGCCGAGCGGTTGCTCCGTCGACCGCTTCGCGCGCGTCCATCAGCTGGCGAAGACTGAGGCCGGTCAGGCGGAAAAAGTCGGCCAACTCTTCCGCCATCATCGTCAGGTCGGGCTTGGCAAGGATCAGTCCGCCGCTGCGGCCAGGGCGCATCCTGCCCAGGCCCCGCCGTTCGAGGATCCGGACGGCTTCGCAGACGGCCGAGCGGCCGACGCCGTAGCGCGCGGCGAGCACACGGACAGAGCCCAGGCTGTCGCCCGCCCCGAGCCGACCGGCCGCGATCTCCTCCTCCATGCGCCGGGCCAGCGTCTCGCCCCTCAGCGCGGCGCTTGCGCCATCACGGGCGACCGCATCGTAAATACGCTCAGCAGTGGCCACTTCGGCGCCTCCCCAGATCGTATTAAATCATAACAATTTAGATTTGTAACGACTTCGGACCTCCCGGCCCGACCTGCAGCGATACGCCGCTGCTAATCGCGGTCACTATTTTCGCCCGCTGTCCCTCGCCAAGCTCCCGAAAATACTGGGGAAACAGGAGGGGACCATGAAGAGCATGCATGCGGGCCGCTGGCTCGCGTCAACGTCTTTGATTGTGCTGGCGTTCAGTGTCGCAGGCGCCGCCGACGCTCAGGCCACGGGGCCCGCAAAGCCGAACGACGGCAACGGAGCGCAACTCAAGGAAGTCGTTGTCACGGCCGAGCGCCGGACCGAGAATCTACAGACCACGCCGATCGCCGCATCGGTCCTTGACGCCTCGGCGCTGGCGAAGAAGAGCGTGTTGAGCCTGGCGGACCTGCAGACCGCCACGCCGGCGCTGTCGATCACCAACACCGGCCTCGTGGCCAATGTGAACATTCGCGGCATCGGTCTGGACAGTGGGTCTCCGCAGGTCGTGCCCGGGGTGGCGACCTACCGCGAAGGCCTGTGGCAGCCGCCCGTGACGACTGGGGCGGCCTTCTACGACATCGCGGCGGTCGAAGTCCTGCGCGGTCCGCAGGGCACCTTCGTCGGTTCCAACTCGACGGGCGGGGCGATCTTCATCAACAGCCGCAGTCCGGATTTCGGCGGGGTGCATGGTCAGGTCGAGGCTATGGCCGCCAACTATGCGGACGTGGGCGCCAACGGCGCGGTCAACCTGCCGATCGACGACAAGTGGGCGGCCCGCATCGCATTCGATGTCGAGCGGCGGAACAGCTTCTACAATGATATCGGCTCCAAGGTGACCCCCGATGGGGCCACCTTCAACACGCCGGGCGCCCTAGACGAGAAGGACCTGCGCCTGGGCCTGCTCTGGAAGCCGAGCGAGAGCCTGCAGGTGCTCCTGAAGAGCGAGATCAGCGATCGCAGCACCGGCGGCTATGCGATGCAGCCGATCGCGACGACGACATATGCGCCATTCGCGCCGGCCGATCCATTCACCCTCCACTACGACCAATATACCAGGAACGACGAGCTGACGGCGCGCAACAGCCTTGAGGTCAAGTGGCAGCCCTCGCCAGGCGGCGTCACCTTCCGGTCGCTGACCGGCTACCAGTACATGAGCATCCGGAACATCTACGATATCGATGCGACATCCGCGAGCTTGCCTGGCGGTCCGCCGGCGCAATCGGAGTTCCAGAACGTCATCGAGCGGCCGATCTCGGAGGAGATCAACATCCTCTCGCCGGACACCGGTCCACTGACCTGGATCGTGGGCGGGTACTACCTGCATGATACACGGCAGGTCGGGCTGGATATCCGCAACCAGGCGTCCCCGCCGCACGTATTCGTCGATCTGTTCACCACCATCCAGGACGAGGCGGTCTTCGGCCAGATCAGCTACAAGATCTTCCCGCGCCTGGAGCTGCAGATCGGCGGACGTTACACCCACGATTCCCTGGACAACCCGGCTGGCAACGGCGTCAACGTCGGCCCTGGCGTGGCGTTCATCCCGGGCACGGGGAGCCACACCGACGGCGTCTGGACCGGCAAGGCCGCCCTGAACTGGTCGGCGAATGACGACAACTTCCTCTATGCGTTCGCGGCGAAGGGCTACAAGGCGGGCGGCTTCGACACCGGCTTCGTTCCGGTCCAATTCAAACCGGAAGTCGTCTGGGACTATGAGCTTGGCTGGAAATCCTACTTCCTGGGCCGGCACATCCGCACCCAGATCGGCGCCTTCTGGAACAATTACCAGGATCTGCAGGTGTCGGTGCTGCATCCCCCATCGGGGATGATCTCGCTCGACAACATCGGCAAGTCGACGATCAAGGGCGTCGAGGCGCAGATCGAGGGACAGTTCGGCGGGCTCCGCATCGACGCGGGCGGCGCCTATGTCAAATCCAGGCTCGGCGCCATCAGCCTGGTCAACACCCGCCTGATCCCCGGCGGCGGGGCGATCAATCTCGGACCTCAATGCGGGCCGGGCGTCCCCGCGCCGCCGGGATGTTTCGACTATTCCCCGTTTGTGGTCAGCGTGAACGGTCGGGCCAACCCCTATTCGCCGGAGTGGACCTTCAATGCGGGCATCGAGTACGCGTTCGATCTGGCCGGGGGCGCGACCCTGACCCCGCGCTTGAACTACGCCTATGTCGGGTCGCAATGGACGACGCTGATCCAGGCCCCAGCGACGGACCGGCTTGCGTCATACGGCCTGTGGAACGCCACCCTGACGTATCGGAATGGAGAATGGCAGGTCCAGGGCTACGGCATGAACCTGGGCGGCAAGACCTATGTGAGCGGCCAGTTCGGCAATGACCAATTCTATGGCTCGCCCCGGCAGTTCGGCGTCCGCGTCTCCAGATCGTTTTGATTGCGTGCTCGGCCCCGGGCAGTGACGGCTGGGCGGGGCCAGTCCAACTGGGCGCTTGAACAGTCGTCCTGCTGCGGGGATCCTGGGCCTGCGCCCGACCCCATCCAAGCTCGCCTGAAGGTGCTGGACGATTACTATGCCTGGCGGCGGAGCGGATCGAAGTGTGCAGGGGAGGACGCGCATGGGTTCGGGCTTCACACGCGTAGGCCTGGCGGCGGCGTTCGCGATGGCGGCTGCCGCGCCGCTATTGGCCTGGGCCGCGGACCCACCGCACGATCGCCGCGCGGCCTATGCAGCCATCGCCGCCCTGCCGGACCTCGACGAGGGCGTGTGGCAGATCGACTGGCGGGCCCGTGCTGGCGAGCCGAAGCCTCAGTTGACCCCCGAGGCGCAGGCGATGGCTGATGCGGCCGGGCGCGCGGGACTTCAGAACCGGAACGCCAACTGCATCCCGCCCGGAATGCCGGAGATCATGGGCTGGCCCTATCCGATTGAGTTTCACTATTCGCCCGGTCGAGTGACGATCGCGATCGAGTCCGACAGCCAGGTCCGCCGCATCTATACGGACGGACGCGGCCACCCAGGCGACCCCGACCCGACATTCAACGGGGACTCCATCGGCCATTGGGAAGGCGACACCCTTGTCATCGAAACCGTGGCCCTCGACCCCACGACCGAGATTGCGCCAAGCGTCGGCCACTCCGATCAGGCACGGATCGTCGAGCGGATCCGGAAGATCGGCCCCGACACGCTGGAGATCGCCACGACCATCGAAGACCCGAAGGTGCTGTCCGCGCCATGGACCACGACCAGCCATTTCGTCCGCCACCGCGACTGGACGATCCAGGAATACGTCTGCGAGCAGAACAACCACGACTCCGTCGACGCCGAGGGCCGCCCCGGCTTCCGGATAGCCGAGCCGCAGAAGGGCGGGAACTAGTGTTGTTGAGGCGGGCCAGACGGGCGGCGCAGACCTGACCTGACCGCGAGGATCGCCACCAGCGCCAGGGCGCCATAGGCGAACACGGCCAGGCTCAGCGCGTCGCCGAGGGCGCGCCTTGATCCATGGAAGAGACTGCCTGCGAGCACGGGCGGCAAGGATGGGGCCACGGTGGCTGCCAGGAAACCCGAGATCAGTCCCTGCAGGGCGGTGAACTTGCCCATGGCGCGGGAGGGCGTGATCCCTGCCATGATCGTCGATGCGACCGGCAGCGCCGTGCCGCTGGCCAGCAACAGCACCCCAAGCAGGGTCCAGAAAAGGGTGGGGGAGGGCGCGATGGGCATGGTGGTGGCGGCGGCCCAGATGATCAGGGTCGCGACGATGCCGATGCCCGCCGGATCAGGACGGCCGAGGCGTGTCAGCCGATCGATGGCCGCGCCGGCGATCACCAGGCCGATGGGCGCGAGCACGAGCATCATGATCCCGAACGTCAGGCCTATGCGGGCCGGATCCAGGCCCCAGGTGCGGCCGAGTAGCGCCGGCGCCCAGGCGGCGAATGACAGGCTGAGCATCCCGTGCAGGGTCCCGAAGGCCATCAGCGGCCAGTAGATGCGCCCGTGAGCGACCAGGTGCGCCCAAGCCTCCTTGAGGTCCGCGCTCCCGACCGTCGCCTCGTGCTGGGTCCTTCGCGGCTCGGCCATCGGCAGGATGAGGGCCGCGGCCGGCAGGCCGACCAGGCCGAACAAGACAAAGACCATCTGCCAGGGTTTCAGCGCGCCAATGAGCGGCAGGCTCTTGAGGTTCAGGGCGTCGATGGCGGCGATCAGGGCGCCCCCCGCCAGCATGGCCAGACCCGTGCCGATCATGGGCGCCATGGCGAACAGGGCGAAGCCGCGTCCGCGGCGTTCCGGCGAGAGGGCGTCCCGCAGCATCGACGCCGTCGCGGGAGCGGCGACCCCTTCGAACAGACCCATGCCCGCCCGCGCCGCGAGGAGCTGGCCGAAGCTGGAGCAGAGCCCGCACGCGGCCGTGAGCACCGACCAGAGCAGGGCGGAGGCCCCGACCATGCAACGGCGGCAGAGCCGGTCTGCGAGGAAGCCGGCCGGCGGCCCCACCAGCAAACCCGTAACGGCCATGGCCGCCCCGATCAGGAGGCCCATCTGGCCGTCCGTCAGCTTGAGGTCGGCCTTGATCGGCTCGACCAGCAGCGCCAGGGCTTGCCGGTCGATCGCCGAAAGCATGACGATGACCGTCAGGATCGCGACCAGACGCCATTGACTGGCCGGGTGCGCCCCATAATCCGGCGACCCGCTTGCTGGAACCGCGCCTTTGTCCGCCTCGGTCGTCATGGACGCCTCCCCCTGGACGGCAGGTTGAAGACGCCACTCCCGGGCGGGAAATCGGATTTGCGCATGGAAACTATCGGCATGGCGGATCGCGCACGCCGATAGCAGCCATCCGAACATCCCATTCCCTAGCCGGGGCCGCCTCGCTTAGGGTCCGGGCGCAAAGTCGGAGGGGACAGCATGTCTGCGCAGCGCGGTTTCGTCGTAGGGACCTTCTCGGCCGCGGGCGGCCCGGAGTTCCCCGGCCTGGTGGTCGGTGAGCAGGTCTTCGGCCTCGCCGAGATCGATCGCCGGCTGCGGCGGGAGGGACGCGCGCTCAGGGGCGTGGTCTCCACCCTCGCTCTCTTCGATAACTGGGAGCACGATTATCCGTTGTTGCAGGAAGTGGCCCCGGGGCTGCGGGCCGGCGCGCCTCTGGCGTCGCTAGGGGTTCACGCGCCGGTGTCGCCTCGGCAGATCTTTTGCGCCGGGGCCAACTACCACAAGCATGTGGTCGATCTGATCGTCGACGGGACCATGGCGCGTGACGCCAACGCCGACCGCGAGGCCGTGCGCGCCCGCGCCGAGGCGATGATGCAGCAGCGGGCCCAGACGGGCATGCCCTTCGTCTTCATGGGCGCGCCGTCGTCCATCATCGGCCCCTACGACGACTTCGAAGTTCCCTACGATGTCCGCGAGCCGGACTGGGAGCTGGAGTTGGCGGCGGTGATCGGCAGGCCGGCGCGGCGGGTTTCGGCGAGCCAGGCGCTCGAATACGTGGCCGGCTACACCATCGCCAACGACATCACCGCGCGCGAGCTGGTGAACCGGCCGGACGTGCCGCAGATGGGCATGGACTGGATTGCGGCGAAATGCTCGCCCGGCTTCCTGCCCCTCGGACCTTTCATCACGCCGGCGGCCTTCGTGGGCGACCCCCAGTCGCTTCAGATCACCCTGAAGCTGAACGGCCAGGTGATGCAGGACGAGTCCACCGCCGACATGATCTTCGGCGTGGCCAAGATCATCGAGTTCATCTCCCGGCACGTGCGGCTGTTGCCGGGCGATGTGGTCCTGACCGGTTCGCCCTCCGGCAACGGGACCCACTTCAATCGCTTCATCCGGGACGGAGACGTGCTGGAGGGCGCGATCGCCGGCCTAGGCGTCCAGCGCAATCGATGCGTCGCCGAGCCGCAGGTTTAGACCGGCGGGGCCTGCCAGAGGCCGGGGTCGACGCTGGGATGGCCGAGCTTCTGGGGTCCGCGGCCGTCGATGGACCCCGTGCCCCATTGATCGGTGATGTCCGGGCTGGGCGTGTAGGTCGTGGGCGTCCAGGTCGCGTCGTCCACCCGCTCGACCTCTGCCGTGTACTCGACCACGCTCCCCGAAGGACTGAGGAAATAGGAGAAGGCGTTATTGCCGGCCACGTGGCGGCCGGGGCCCCAACCCAGCACCACGTCCTGGCGCAGCAGCCGTCCGACGCCGCGCATCATCTCGTCCACATCGCGCATTTCGAAGGCGGCATGATTGAGGGTCGGCGGGCCGGGCAGGAAGGCCAGGCAATGGTGCACGGAGTTGCACCTCAGGAAACACATGAAATCGCCCAGCCAGTCGCTCACCCGGAAGCCCAGGTGCTGGACATAGAAGTCCACGGCCTTCTTCACATCGGGGGTGTGCAGCACCACGTGCGACAGGGAGGCGGGAATGGATTCGCCCCGATCCAGCTGCCGGGCCGCGCGCTCCACGACATTGGCCGACACCTCGATCGGGCGCCCGTCCAGGTCGAAGAAACGGAAGCCGTAGCCGCCGCCCGGCCCGTCCAAGCGCCCGGGCTCGCTGATCAGCTTGAGGCCGCCGGACGCCAGCCGCTGGGCCATGGCGTCGACGCTGGCCTCGTCGGTCGCCGCGAAGGCGATGACGTCGAGACGACGCTCGTCGGCCTTGCGCAGGCGCAGGACGAAGGGATCGCTCGAGCCTTCGGCGGCGAAGTGGGCGATGTCCGCACCTGCATCGATCTCTTTCAGACCCCAGGCGCCGCCCATGAACTGGCGCTCCGCCTGGAAGTCGGGAACCGCAAGCGCAAGGTGACGCAGGGCGACAACGCCGCTGGAAGCCATTCGTTTTCTCCCGCATTCCCCCCGGCAACGCCGGTCCCTGCTATAAATAGGCCGGGCGGAACGCCCGAAAAATCGCAATTCGAAATACCTGTTATCCGGGTCTGCTATCGCGGCGAGGCAAGATGAACCTTTCCCAGTTCGATCTGAACCTCCTGGTCTCGCTCGACGCCCTCCTCATCGAGCGCAACGTCACCCGTGCGGGCCAGCGGGTCGGGCTCAGCCAGCCGGCCATGAGCGGCACGCTTTCCAGGCTGCGGGACCTGTTCAAGGACGAGCTCCTGGTCCGCGTCGGGCGCCAGCTCGAGCTCACCCCGCTGGCGCAGGAGCTGGCGCCGCAGCTTCGCCTGCAGCTGCAGGGCGTGCAGGACCTGTTGAGCGCCCGCCGCAGTTTCATTCCCGCGAGCGAGCAGCGCACCTTCAGCATCGCGGCCAGCGACTACGTCGTCTTCCTGCTGCTCAAGCCCCTCGTCGCGCGGATGGCCGAGCAGGCGCCCGGCATCAAGCTGCGGTTCGTCCGCCTGGACTCCGCCTCGATCGATCGGCTGGGCGAGGATCAGGTCGACTTCGTGATCATGCCCTCCTACCTGCAGACGCACTTCCCGTCGGTCGATCTGTTCTCCGAACGCTGGGTCTGCGTGGTCTGGAGCGGCAATCCGCGGGTCGGGAAGACCCTGAACGAGGCGCAGTACCTCGAGTTGCCGCACCTGGCCTTCAGCATGCCGAACGAAGGCGCGGGCTCGGCGGCCGACGTGCACTTGAGCCAGCTGGGAGTCCAACGCCGCATCGCCGCCTGGACGGAGAGCTTCATCCTCTCGCCCTTCCTGGTGCGCGGGACCGAGATGGTCACACTGGTGCACGAGCGGGTCGCCCGCGCTCTCGAGAAGGCGGCTGAAGCGCGCATCATCGCGCCGCCTTACGACCTGCCGGACATCCAGGAGATCCTGCTCTGGAACCCGCGCCGCACAACCGATCCGCCGCACGTCTGGATGCGTGAGCAGGTGATGGCCGCGGTCCGGGAGATCGGATGATCCGCCCAGTCAGCCTGCGTCCGCGTGGATATGCAGGATGTGCTCGACGAGGTCCGGCGTGCGGGCGCGCGCCATGCCGCATTCCGTGGCTATGCCGAAGCAGCCCAGGTGCCGTGATGCGGCGGCCCGGCGCTGCTCGACGCCCACGACTCCGTCTTCAGCGTGGACGATCCCCAGGAAGACCTCTGTCTCGGGATGAAGCGTCAGGCTGTCGAAGGGGCGGAAGAACTCGTCATCCGAACGGTCGATCGGGACCGGCATGTGGATGTAGGCGATCGGGCGCTTCACCTCGCCGGAGATGGCGTTCGCCAGCTCTGCCATGGCGCCGGCGTCGGCCGGATTGAAGAAGTGTTGGGCGTCCAGGTCGCCGTAGCAGAGATGGAATCCCAGCTCGACGTCATTGGGAACGGCGGCGGACAGGGCCGCGAGCCGCTTCAGGATTTCGGGCTTGGCTTCGCCTGCCAACGGCCAACGCCAGAACGGGCTGGAGCCGTCCCAGATCACCATCTCGAAGCAGACGTCCCACTGGATGCATAGGTCCTGGTGGGGGATAGCGTCGCAGATCCGCTGCACCTCGCGAGCCATTGCTGCGGCGTAGGCGCTTTCGGCGATCGGCGATGCATCCGGGGTGAACTGACCGAAGATCACGGCGAACGGCGTCGGCAGGGACACCTGGAAGCGGACGCTCTCATGCAGGTCGCCGCGGGTCTTGGCCGCTTTGAAGTCTAGGTAGGACGCGCGGGCTTCGCGCGCATAGCCCAGCTCGCCGAATCGGACATCCTGCGGACGCACCCCGTCCGCCAGCGCCAAGGTCCCGAATACCGGCCCGGTGCGGCCGTCCGGGGCCAGCTTGAAAAACGGGTTGGCGCGCAGCAAGGGGATTTGCCAGCTGCACCAGAGCCGCCGTCCGCCCGGTTCTCCGTCTGGAATCCGCTGGAGTCGATCGCCGAGGAGCCGCCCGCACGTGTGGAAAACATCGTCCACCGTGTCTAGACCAATGCTGCCGACTAGATGGACATGCCTCGACTTGGCCATGGTAGCCTCCTGTTCTGGCTGAGGTTCGCGCACAACACTGGCGCTTTGGACCCCTGGAACGCGAATTGAAGTTCGAGATCGTCCAAAACGCGCTAGTCTGGCGAGGAGCGGAATATGATCGCCTCCTCCTTGCCATCTGTGCCCGACCTGCTGAGCGATGTTTTCGCCGGCCATGCACTGCGCACGAGCGCGCTAGCGAGCTTTCGGCTTGCGCCACCCTGGGGTCTGGATGTCCCGCACTTCGGGCCGGCCCTGCTCTATGCCGTGATCGAGGGTTGGATCGAAATCATAGTGCGCGGCGAGCCGCCTTGCATGGCCGTCGCCGGCGACGTCGTGCTGCTGCCGCGCGGCGCCTCCCACGTGGTGAGATCCGGCGCAGAGGCGCCTGTCCGACACGTCCTCGAATTCCTTGAAGAACAGGGCCAGCGTCCCTGGCGCCCCACTGACCGGGCCGAAGCGCCAATCCTCGTCGATCTAGGAGGGACGGACCGGGCATGCCGATTCCTGGTGGTGCTTCTTGACTTCCAGGAGGCGGCGCCGAACGCCTTGATACTGAACCTGCCGGAGATCATCCACCTCAGCGCCGCCGAGAACGGCGTGACGCCCTGGCTGCAGCCGGCGGTGGAATCAATAGTGGGCGGGCTGGCCCAGGGTCGGCTAGGTTATGTCGCCCTGACCACCAAGCTCGCGGAGCTGGTCTTCGTCGACACGATCCGGAGCTACGTGATCCTACGGCCCGATGCCGCCGGCGGCTGGCTGAGGGCGATGTCGCATCCGCGCCTGGCGAGGGCGCTCGCCGAGCTGCACCGGGCTCCCGGCAAGCGCTGGACGATCGCGGAACTGGCCCGCGTCGCCGGGATGTCCAGATCCTCCTTCGCTGGAACGTTCTGCAAAGTGGTTGGCCAGACACCCTTTGCCTATCTTACACACCTCAGGATGAACCTCGCGGCAGCGAAGATCGCGTCGGGCGAGCGCTCTGTGAAGGCCGCGGCCCACGAACAGGGCTATGCCTCGGAGAAGGCGTTCAGCCATGCGTTTCGCAAGATGGTGGGCGCACCACCGGGCCGTCTCAAACCGATCGCCCCCTCGTTGGGACATCGACGCGCCAGATAGGCCCGATCGAAAATGCCGATTTCCGCGGGGCGCTTGGTTCCGCTAGCGATCCCGAACAAGGGTGGCCAAGGGGGACGCAGATGGGTCCGGTACGGAGACTGCTCATCGTGGGCGGGGGTGTGGCCGGCCTCAGCGCCGCGATCGCCGCCCGGCAGGCCGGGGTGGACGTCGACCTGGTCGAGGCCGATCCGTCGTGGGCCGCGGTCGGGGTCGGCCTGACCCTCCAGCCGAACGCCTTGAGGGGTATCAAGCGCCTCGGCGTCCTGGACGAGGTGCTGGCGCAAGGGTTCGGCTATGGCGGCACGCGGGTGGTCGATGCGGACGGGAAGATTCTGTCTGAGACCGCCGACGGCCCGCGGCTTGCGGGACCCGACTATCCCAGCGCGGCCGGGGTTCCGAGGCCGGCCCTGGCCTCGATCCTCAAGGCGAGGTCGGCGGCGCTGGGCGCATGCGTCCAGGCCGGCATGACAGTCCAGGGGCTCACCCTGGGCGCCGATCGGGTCGACGCCCGTTTTGCCGACGGTCGGCGCGAAAGCTACGACCTGGTGGTCGGCGCGGATGGAATCTATTCGAGCGTTCGCCGGATGGTCTTCGATTTCGCCCTGGCGCCGGAGTTCACCGGCCAGGGCGTCTGGCGCTTCACGACGCCGCGGCCGGCGGAGGTGGAGCGGGCGTGGCTCTGCAGGGGTCCTCACAGCGCCGGGCTCATCCCCCTCACCAACGAGACCATGTATCTCTTCCTGGTCGAGAATGGCGTCGCCGCGGATCGGAGGATCGCGCCCGGGGACCTGGCCCCGACGCTCGCGCGCCTCCTGGAGGGTTTCCGAGGCCCGATCGGCGAGATCGCCGCGCGCTTGGCGCCCGGTAGCGACGTGGTCTACCGACCGTTCGAATGGGTGATCGCGCCCGCCCCCTGGCGCCGCGGCCGGGTGCTGCTGATCGGGGATGCGGCGCACGCCTCCACCGCCCATCTGGGCGCTGGGGGCGGCATGGCCATCGAGGACGCGGTGGTGCTCGGCGAGCTGCTCGCCGCGCGCATGGATCCGGACGAGATGCTCCGCGCCTTCCTTCTGCGCCGCTATAATCGCTGCATGCTCGTGGCGCGCAATTCCCACCTGCTGGGCGAGGTGGAGCAGGGGAAGATAGAAGGGGTCGACCCCGGGCGCATCGCCGGGGAGGTGTTCGCCGCCCTGGCCGAGCCGATCTGACCTCAATCGGCCTTGCCGTCGACGTCGGCGTGCAGCCCAAGCAACCGCGCGGCCGTCCCGCCGAGGATGTTCCGGCGATCCCCTTCCGACAGCTCGGAATGGAAGCCGACCGGATCGGACTCCGACATGTCGAAGGGGTAGTCGGTGCCCATCATCAGATGGTCGGCGCCATAGGTCTCGACCAGATACTTCAGCTCCCGCCGGTCGAAGACCAGGGTGTCGAAATAGAGCTGGCGCAGATAGGTCGAGGGTTCGCGGTGGATGTGCTGGCGGCAGTCCTCGCGGGCCCGGAAGGCGTGGTCCATCCGGCCGATATAGCCGGGCAGATAGCCACCCCCGTGGGCGACACAGAGCTTCAGCCCGGGATGGTCGTCCAGTACGCCGCCGAAGATCAGGTGGCCGATGGCGATGGTCGACTCCAGCGGGTTACCGATCAGGTTGTTGAAATAGTGCTCCGACAGCCGCTGGCCGTGGGTGAAGCCGAGCGGGTGCATGAAGATCAGCACCCCAAGCTCTTCCGCCGCGGCGAAGAAGGGCCGGAACGTGGGATCGGCCAGTTCGCGCCCGTCGACGTTGGACGACATCTCGACGCCCCTGAGGCCCAGCTCCCCGGTCAGGCGTTTCAGCTCGCGCACCGCCAGTTCGGGCGCCTGCAGCGGGATCGTTCCCATGCCCACCAGCCGGTCCGGATGCCGGGCGACCGCCTCGGCCATCCCGTCGTTGACCATTCGGGCAGCCTGAAGGCCCAGCTCGGCATCGGCCCAGTAGTAGTATTGGCCAGGGGAGGGCGAGATCGCCTGGATGTCGACGCCCATCGCGTCCATGTCGGCGATGTGGTCGTCGATGGACGCCAGCTTCCTGCCGATCTGGGCGAACTGCTTGCGGTTCACCTCGTCCGAAGCGGGCGAGGTGAAGCTGCTGATCGAGATGGCCCCCGGGTTCTGGTGGGGCCGCATCATGGCGTCGGCCGCCGGTATCGCCAGATGGCAGTGGATGTCGATGACCACATGCCGTCCATTGGACCGCGCCATCGTGCCCCGCGAAGCGCCGGGGCCCGCAAGACCGCAGCTGTGGATCACCCCGTCGCTCATGCCGGGATCACCCTTCCATCGCATGGGCCAAAGCCGATGGGGACGAAGCCCTCACGGACGGCTCGCCCGCGGATGTGAACCTCGTCGCCATCTTCCAGCCAGAGCCGCGTCTCTCCCTCCGGCAAGGGCAGGGGACGGGAGCCGCGTTCGTTGGCTTCCATGAGGCAGGCCTTGGCCTCGTCCTCAGGGCCGGAGACGGTGCCGCTGGCGAAGAGGTCTCCGGGGCGAAGGTCGCAACCGTTCGAGGCGTGGTGGGCCAGCATCTGGGCGAGGGTCCAATAGATGTTGCGGAAATTCGAGGTGACGATGCGTTGAGGAGGATCGCGCCTCAGGCGCATGGCCTCGGTCGAGAGGAACACTTCGAGCCGCACGTCCAACCCGCCTTCGCGGCGGTCGGCCGCGTCCAGCAGATAGGCGGGGATCGGCGGGTCCGGCTCGGGCCTGGCGAAGGCGGCGGTGCGGAACGGCGCCATCGCCTCGCGCGTCACCACCCAGGGCGAAATGGTGGTCTGGAAACTCTTTCCCAGGAATGGCCCCAGCGCCATTTCGAAGAACTGGATCGCCCGGGCGGACCAGTCGTTCAGCAGGCAGTAGCCGAAGATGTGCTCGTCGGCCTCGGCGATGGGGATCGGCTGGCCAAGCGCATTGCCGCGGCCCACGAAGGCGGCGAACTCCAGCTCGAAGTCGAGTTGCGGCTCCGGCCCGAACACCACCTCGCCATCCTTGCCCGCCACCTGCCCGTGCGGCCGTCGCACCTCGGCGCCTGAGACACGCAGGGAGCTGGCGCGGCCATGGTAGCCCACGGGCAAGTGCAGGAAGACGGGTCGCACAGTTCCGCCGCCCATGCGCAGCATGTGATGGGTGGAACAGGAGAAGTCGGTGTAGTCGCCGATCGTGGCGGGCAGCTCCAGAACGCACTCGGCCATGGGCGAGAGCAGCTTCTCGGCGCGCGCCCTGGCCGCCTCACCCGGGCCGTCCAGCGACAGAAGCTCCGACAGCCGTCGCCGGAGCGCCGAGGCGAAGCGGGACTCCATGAACATCAGGCCATTGAGCGTTTCGCCCGCGGCGGCGCGCGCGGCGACCAGCGCATCCCCCTCGAACAGCCCCTCCCGCACGCCTGCGGCAAGATCAAAGATCTGGTCGCCGATGGCGACGCAGCCCTGGGGCTCGCCGCCCGGCCGGCGAAAGATGCCGAAGGGCAGGTTCTGGATCGGAAAATCCCCGTCCGGATCATTGGCCGAAGTCACCCAGCTGCGGCGGTCGGGGTCGTGAGTCTCATTGATCTGTACGGTCATGCGTTCAGCACCTCGCGGGCGATCCGGCCGACGAGCCGGAGTTTGGCCTCCTGCTGCTCGAAACTGAGCGGATTGCCGCCCGCGTCGGAGGCGAAACCGCACTGAGGCGAGATGCCCAGCTGATCGCGCGGGAAATATTTGGCGGCCTCAAAGATGCGTCGTTCCACGCTGCCGGGATCTTCGAGCGCGCCTGTCTTGGTGCTGATCAGGCCGAGGACGGCGCAGGTCGTTTCGGGCAGGTGGCGCAGCGCCTCGAAGCCGCCGGCGCGCTCGGTGTCGTACTCCAGCAGCACGTAGGTGAACCGTTCCAAGCGGGGGAACACCAAGGGCGCGATGGGATCGTAGCCGCCGGCCGAGTGCCAGTGGCCTCGCGCATTGCCACGACAGAAGTGGACGGAGAAGGTGACGCCCGGCTCGGCGGCGACTTCGTCTAGGCGCGTGACGATCTCGTCGCAGAACCGCTCGCGGGTCATCCCGCTCGCACGAAGGGCGGGCGAGCTGTCCGGGTCGATGGCGAAAGTGGCCTCCGGCGCGTCGAACTGGACGTGCCGGCAGCCGGCCAAGGCCAGGGCGCGGACTTCCTGGCGAAGGATATCCACGACGGCGTCCAGGGCGTCGCCCAGCCTTGGATAAGCGGCAGCCGAGCGGCTGGGAGACCAGGAGGCCATGAACATGGTCGGACTCGGAAGCGTCATCTTGACGGGCTTCGTGCTCTTCGCACGCGCATAGACGAACTCTTCCAGGGCCTGGGAATCGCGACGGCTCAGCCTGCGGGTGATCACCCCGCCCGTGGGAGAGCAGATCTCCAGCGTCGCGGTCGCGTCCGTCTCGCCGTGCCACATGCCGCCGTGGCCGATCGGAGTCGGCTCCTGAGGCTCGATGCCATCGACCGATCGGGACAGCACGTCGCCGAACGCGAGCCGCCTCTGCTCGCCGTCGGTGATGGTCTCGATACCCGCCGCCTCCTGGATCCGCAGGGCGAGGTCGACCGCAGCGTCCTCCGCCGTCTTGAACTCCGCCGCGTCGATCTCGCCGGCACGGTAGGCGCTTAGTTGTTCGGCCAGGCCGGCTGGCCGCAGCATGGAGCCGACGACATGCGCTTTCAGGAAGCGCTTCATCCGGCCCCCCCGCCGTGGTCGTGATCGCTGTGCGGGTGCTTCAGCTTGCGATAGCGCCCCATGGCGCCGAACAGGTCGCGCCCATCGTTTGGCCCGAAGCTGGCCCCGAACTCGCGATAGAGGGCGAAGACGTTTGCGACGATCCGCTCCTCGTCGGTCCAGCCCCTGAAGGCGTCGAGCGCGATGTCCTGCCCCGCCTCCTCCCAGGGAATTCCGGCGTCGTAGCGGGCGCGCGCCTCGGCGCGGATGTATTCGAGATAGGTCCTGAAGTTGCGGACCGCCGACTTGTCGGTGATCGGTCCATGACCGGGCACCACGGTCTCGACGTCCAGCCCGAGCATGTAATCGCAGGCGTCGATCCAGTTCTGCACCGGCCCGGCCCAGACGATGGGGTGACCCTCGTTGAACAGGAGATCCCCGGTGAACACCACCTTGTCCTCGGGGACGTAGACGATGGTGTCCGCCTCCGTGTGCGCGGGCCCGAGATCGACGAGGTGCACGGTCTTGTCACCGACCTTCACGCTCATCTCGCCGACGAAGGTGCGGGTGGGCGGTGTCACCGTGACGCCGGTGAAATCGAACTTGCGCCCCATGGTCTCGTACATGAACTCGCCGCCCTCGCCCATGGCCTGCCAATTCAGGGTCATGTTGACGAAACTCTCGGGATTCATGGCGGCGATGGCCTCGGCCGTGGCCTTGGCCGAGATGATTTCGGCCTCCGCGACGAGCTGGTTCCCCAGCACGTGATCGGGGTTGGAGTGCGTGTTGACGAGCCGTCCAATGCGCTCGGCGGCGGGAATGGATTTGCGCATCTCTTCGAGCATGTCGGCGGTGATCTTCACGCCCATCAGGGTGTCGACCAGCAGGGTCTCGCCGCGGCTCTCGATCAGGCCGGCGTTGCTCCAGCCCCAGGTGCCGTCGGGCTGCAGATAGGCCCAGCCGCCGTTTCCGAGATCGTGCAGGCCGTGGGTGAAGGGACGGTTGGCCATCTGCTCACCTCCCGGGCGGCGGCAGGCCGAGGGCCTGGCGGCCGAAGGCCTGGAACAGGCTCTCCGAGTTCAGCGCGACGTGGTTCGAGATCGCATGGACGTCGCGCCAGTGGCGGCCGAGCGGGCCGCCCTCGTTCAACCCCCGCGCGCCGGCGACGGCGAACAGGCGATCCACCGCCTGGACCATCAGCTTGGCGCACAGACCGAAGTCGCGCCCGACCTGGGCGCCAACAGCGGGAGTCGCCAGCTCGCCGGACATCACGCCTCGGCTGATGCGGTCGAGGATGGCGTAGGCCGCGTCGATCTCGGCGGCCGACTCGCCAATGCGCGCCTGAAGCAGCGGACTATCGGCGACCTTCGAGCCGGTCATGGTTCCGACCCGGCCCTGGCTGAACTCCAGGAACGTCTCCAGCGCCCCGCGCGCCACGCCCATCATCGGGCTGAGCAGGCCAAACTGGAACTGCGAACTCAGCGGCGCCTGGTAGAGCGGGCCGTCGAGGAACTTGGACCCGGGGGCATGGCCCCCGTAGGCCGCGGCGAGGTCGAGGCTGAAGTCCCCAGGCACGCTCGCCCCTTCGACCACGATGTTGTTGCTGCCCGAGCCCTTGAGCCCGACGCTGTTCCAGGTGTCGCGGATGGAGAACTGGCCGGGCTGGAGCAGGAACCAGCGCATGCCCGGCTGGGAGCCCATCACCGGCGCGCCGACGATCGCCCAGTTGCAGTGGTCGCCGCCCGAGCCGAAGGCCCAGTCTCCACTGACCTTGTAACCGCCGGGCTCGGGCTCGGCCTTTCCGAATGCGCCAAAGGACGTGACGATGCGCGGTTGCGGGTCGCGGCCGTAGACCGCCTCTTGGGCGGCTTCGGGGAAATAGCTCAGGACCCACTGGTGCTGCATCAGGAAGCAGAAGCACCAGCCCAGGGACCCGGAGACCTTGCCGACCTCGGCGACGCAATCCAGGAGCGTCATCCAGTCCATCTCGAACCCGCCCCAGCGGCCGGGGCGGACCATGGGCAGGAGGCCCGACGCCTGCATCGCCTCGACGGCGGCCTTGGGCAGCCGGCGACTGGCTTCGGCCTCGTCCACGTATTCGCGGAGGGTCGCCGCGAGTTCGCGCGCCCTGGCCACCGCCTCTTCCCGTGTCATGCCGGATTTCTGCCGCGCGACCGCGGAGACATTCATCGCTGGATTCCCGCCTTGACCCTGTGTCCGTCATCTTGCGAGTGATCACATTGGCTGTCGCCTAGGAAATCCGTTGTTCGGATCGGTCGTATCGGCCGACCGGATGCCGACAGCCGTTGCGGCTGGACCAGCGCCACCAAGCCCCGCCATAGTTACGGCCGGTAAGCGGAGGCGGAGTCATGGGCTCGAAGGTCAGACGCATCGTTACGGGGCACAACGCACACGGCCGTGCGATTTTCGCCATCGACGAGACGGTCGAGGAGGGGGCGATGGGGGCGGTGGTCTGGTCGACCAACGAACTTCCTGCCGACAACAACGGCCCTGCGGTGAGCGCCGGCGCCCCGGAGGGCCTCGCCAGCGGCGGCTCGGTCGTCCGGGTGATGACCATAGAACCCGGCCATCGCTCGCCCATGCACCGGACCCAGACCCTCGACTTCGGCGTGGTGATCGAAGGCGCCATCGATCTGGAGCTCGACGACGGCGCGGTGAGGACCGTCCGTGCGGGGGACGTGGTTGTCCAGCGAGGCTCCATTCATGCGTGGTGCAACACGAGCGACAGGCCGTGCCGCATCGCATTCATCCTGATCGCCGCTTTGCCGCTGACAGTCGGGGACGTGCGACTGAGTCCGACCCACACGTAAAGGCGTCTATGGACGATCCGCCCCTCCGGATGAATTAGACGGGCATATATCTGGTATCCCGAATTCAGATTTCCCGGAGTTCTTGCAAACGCCTAGCAATTCCAAATTGAAATTCCCGCGAGCACTGAATCCGCGGGCATGGATTCGTGCACCCTTGAGATTGCACGACAGGGGGGATTGTAGTGCGCAACAAATATCTTGGTTTTGCGTCGGTCGCTGCGCTGCTGGTCGGGTCGGCCGCCTGGCCTCATGTGGCCTCGGCGCAGACGCCGCCGGCCGTGCGGGGCGGCCCTCCGGCCCTGGCCGAGGTCGTCGTCACCGCTGAGCGGCGCGAGCAGAACCTGCAGCGCACAGCCGTCGCGGTCACGGCCGTCACCGGACAGCAGCTCGCCCAGCGCGACATCGTCAACATGGACCAGCTGAGCCAGGCTGTGCCGGCGCTGCAGGCCCAGCAAGGGACGGGGCCCTACACCAGCGTCATCGTGCGGGGGATCACCACTGCGGTGGTCAACGTATTCGGCGATCCCTCGGTGGCGGTGAACATGGACGGCGTCTATCTGGCGCGACCGACCTCGCTGCACGGGCTGTTCTACGATCTCGACCGCGTCGAGGTGCTGAAGGGGCCGCAGGGCACGCTCTATGGCCGCAACGCCACCGGCGGAGCGGTCAACCTGGTCAGCCGCCAGCCGGCCTACAGCCTGGGCGGCGATCTGATGGCCGAGTACGGCAGCTACAACCAATTGGTCACCTCCGGGGACCTGAACGTCCCACTCGCCAAGGACCTGGCCGCGCGGATCGCATTCCAGACAGTCCGGCACGACGGCTACTTCTCGGACGGCACGGGGGATGAGGACCAGCAGGCCGTTCGGGTGTCGCTGCGCGCGGATCCGACCGAGTCCCTGAAGCTGCTGCTCAGGGCCGACTATGCGCGCGAGAACGACCGGGGGCAGGGAGCGACGGCCTATTGCAGCGCCGCCTCGCCGGCCCCGGTGAATTCCGCAGGCGCGCTCTGCCCGGTCACGGGCGGTTTCTACGGCCCCAGTCCCTGGACCAGTATCGTCACCCAGTCGCCCGCCGTGACGCCGCCGGGCCTCGTCCCCCTGCCCAACACCGCCTTCAACAAGGGCGATCACTGGGGCGTCTCGCAGGAGACCGACTGGAAGGTGATCGGGGGGACGCTGACCTTCATCCCTGCATTCCGCTCGGACGACGTCGACTATCTGAGCCCGGTCGCCGGCGGAATGATCCGCGAGACCGAGCATTCGCACCAGACCTCGGCGGAGTTGCGTTTCGCTTCCAACACCGACCAGCCGCTGCGCTACATTCTGGGCGGCTATCTGTTCAATGGGGCCACCAGCGGCAACGCCGTCTATGACGCCCAGACCGCCGGGGTGAACCCGGTTCAGGCGCTGGACGTGTCGGATTTCACCTACGCGGTCTTCGGCCAGGCGACGTGGTCGGTGACATCAAGTCTGCGACTGGTTGGTGGCCTCCGCTACACCTACGAGCGCAAGAAGACGAACTCGCAGAACGCCATCTACACCTACTTCACCCCCCAGGCGGCCCCGCTTGTCCCGACGACGGCATTCCAGGTTTTCGGCTTTCCCACCGTGGGCTCCAAGGCCTGGGACCAGACCAACTGGAAGGCGGGCTTCGAGTTCGACCTGGCCTCGAAATCGCTGCTCTATGCAAACGTCTCAACCGGTTTCAAGGCAGGCGGCTTCTTTTTCAATCCGATCCCGGGCGCCGGCAACACCTATGATCCCGAGAAGGTCACCGCCTATACGGTCGGGCTGAAGAACCGCTTTCTGGACGATCGCGCCCAGCTCAATCTGGAAGCTTTCGACATGGAGTACAGCGGCCAACAGATCGCCACCCTGCTCTTCGCCCAGCTCGGCCCGGCGCTGATCCCCTATTTCCCCAACCAGAATGCGGGCAAGGCGCGGATCCGGGGGGGCGAGGCGGAGGCGCAGTTCCTGGCGACTCCGAACACCCTGCTCAGCGCCGACGTCCAGTACATCGACGCCAAGTACAAGACCCTCGTCTACCAGAGCGGTGTGCCGGCTCCGGTCTGTCCGTCCGCCTTCGTGCCGCCGCCGAACGGCCCGGTCTTCAGCATCGACTGCAGCGGAAGGCCCGAGTTGATGACGCCGAAGTGGACCATCAACCTGGCCGCCGAGCAGACATTTCCGCTGCCCGGCGGCGGGGATTTGGTGCTTGGCGTCAACACGCGCCACGAGACGGCGCGCTACACCAACCTAAGCTACGCACCCTTCACGGTGGCGCCCAGCTATTGGCGGACCAATGCGACCTTGACCTACAACACGCCGGACCGACGCCTCAGCATCACGGGCTACATCAACAACATCGAGAACAAGGCTGAGCCTGAGGGCATCGGCACAGGTCTGAACTTTCCGACGATCCCGCTGCTGCCCGTCACCCTGAAGCCGCCCAGGACGTTCGGCGTGCGCGTGGGTGCGCACTTCTGAACCGTGCCCCCAAAGGTCGCCGACTCGGCGTCCATCGAGGATCTGCCCGGGCCCGTTGAAAGACGGGCCCTTTTTCTTTTCGGCCTCAGGCCGGCATGAAAGAGTGGATGTTCCCAAGGGGTTAGGTGGGTTTCCGGTGGGGGGCGGTGTTGGCCTTCAGCAGCTACGCCATGCTTGCCTGTTTTCGGCCGCTTGCATCGGCGGCGGTGGAGTCGCCGCCTTCGCACGGCCGCTCTACGACCTGTTGATGGCCGTGATCTGACCTGGGCGAAGCAACTCGGGCGAAGGCCGAGCGTTTCGGAACCAAGTGTCAGCGATTGCTCGCCGCGCGGACCCGGCGGACTGTTCAGCGGAAGATCGGAACCAGCTTGCCGAAGAAGATCGATCCCTATGGCGAGCTTGATCCGAGCGCGTACGAACACCTTGTCCGTTCCGTCGTCGACTATGCGATCTACATGATCGACCTCGTAGGGCGTGTGTCGAGTTGGAACGCCGGCGCCGAGCGGATCAAGGGCTACGCCCCTGGCGAAATCATTGGCGAACACTTTTCCCGCTTCTACACGCCTGAAGATCAGGAGGCTGGAGTCCCTCAGCAGGCTTTGAAGACCGCTACTGAAGAGGGCCGCTTCGCCGCCGAAGGCTGGCGGGTCCGCAAGGACGGGAGTCGTTTCTGGGCCATGGTGGTCATCGACCCGATCCAGGTTGAAGGCGAGATCATCGGGTTCGCGAAGATTACACGCGACATGACCGCCCAACGCGAGGCCATGCTGGCCTCGCTCGAGGTCGAGCGACGGTTCCGGATGCTCGTTCAGGGGGTGACGGACTACGCGATCTTCATGCTGGACCCCGACGGCGTCGTATCGAATTGGAATCCGGGCGCCCAGCTGATCAAGGGCTATTCGGCCGAAGAGATCGTGGGGCAGCACTTTTCCCGGTTCTACACGTCTGAGGATGTGGCGGCCCGCGTTCCCTGGAAGGCTCTCGAAACCGCCGTCTCGCAAGGGCGCTTCACCGCCGAAGGGTGGCGTCAGCGCAAGGACGGGAGCCGCTTCTGGGCCAGTGTGGTGATAGACCCGATCCGCGACGAAGAGGGGGACCTGATCGGTTTCGCCAAGGTGACTCGCGACCTGACCGAGCGGCGCGAAGCCCAGCTGGAACTCGAACGATCACAGCAGGCGCTCTTCCAGGCCCAGAAGATGGAGGCCGTTGGTCAGCTGACAGGCGGCCTGGCCCACGACTTCAACAATCTCCTCACCGGCATCACGGGCAGTCTCGATCTGATGAGCGCTCGCCTGGCTCAGGGCCGCATCAACGAGCTTGAGCGGTACATCAGCGCGGCCCAAGGCGCCGCTCATCGAGCAGCGTCCCTAACGCACCGCCTGCTTGCCTTCTCCCGTCAGCAGACGCTTGAGCCGAAAGCCGTCGACGCCAACAGGCTCGTCACGGGAATGGATGACCTGGTCCGGCGCACCGTCGGCCCGTCCATGGAGATCCAGACGATCCTGGCTGCGGGCCTATGGCCGTGTCTGTGCGATCCCAATCAGCTTGAGAGCGCGATCCTGAACCTCTGCATCAACGCGCGGGATGCAATGCCGGATGGCGGCCTCATCACGGTGGAGACGGCGAACACGTGGGTTGACGAAATCATCGGGCGCGAGCGGGACATGCCCGCCGGTCAGTATGTCGCTGTCTGCGTTTCCGACAACGGATGCGGAATGCCTCCGGAGGTCCTCACGCGAGCGTTCGATCCTTTCTACACCACCAAGCCGAGCGGCAAGGGGACGGGACTTGGCCTGTCGATGATCTACGGATTCGCGAAGCAGTCGGGCGGACAGGTGCGCCTCTACTCGGAGGTCGGGCAGGGGACGACCGCCAAGATCTATATTCCAAGGCATCATGGGGCGGCAGAGCAGGAGTTCGACACCGTCTTGTGCAAACCGCTTCCCCGCTCCAGCACCGGCGAGACGGTCCTCGTCGTCGATGACGAACCCACGGTCCGCATGCTGATCGCCGACACCCTTGCGGAGCTCGGCTACCAGGCGATCGAGGCTGGCGACGCCGCTTCCGGCCTGAAGGTTCTTGAGTCCGACGCTGAGATCGATCTGCTCATTACCGACGTGGGACTGCCGGGCGGGATGAACGGCAAGCAGATGGTGGATCTGGCCCGGGCCAACCGTCCTGAACTCACGGTCTTGTTCATCACCGGTTACGCCGATAACGCGGCGATCACCAACGGCCGCCTGGAACCTGGGATGCACGTCATGAGCAAACCGTTCCCTATGGAGAAGCTCGCGTCGCGGATCAGGTCCATTATCGAAGAGCCTTCGGCGACCCCGCGTCGTGCCGGGAGACGGCAGGTTTCCTCGCAATCGCGCGTCACTTCGCCGTAGTCGCTGTGGAAGAAACGGACGTCGTAGGGACGATGTCGACTTTCTGCATTTCCAGATCCGTCAACGCCAGGATTGCTCGGCGAGCCGCATCAGGTTCTCGCCCAGCACCTTTCTCACGACGCCAGGCGCATGGCCCCTCTCGATCATGAGCTGGTTGATCTGCGGGAATGTTTCCGGCGGCGCCATCGTCACTTCGCCGTCCAGCTTGAGCTTGTGCCGGGCGTCCTCGCTCATCCGCGCCAGATAGGCCTGGGTCGAGGCCTGGTCGAAGCTGTAGTCGAGGCCAATGGAAACGTGGTCCTCGCCGACCACTGACAGTGCGTATTCGATGTGCCGGATCATGCCCAGCGCGCTGGCTGGTCCGTCGCCAAGGAAAGGTCCAATCCCGTTGATCCCGACCATCCCGCCGGTCCGGGCGCAGGCGATCATCAGCTCGTCGGGCGCATTGCGCGGATGCGGCCACAGGGCGTGCACGTTGGAATGTGAGAGGATCACCGGCGCGCGCGACACTTGGATCGCCTCAATGGCCGTGCGCCAGCCTGTGTGCGAGCAGCACAGCAGCATGCCGACCCGCTCCATCTCGGCGATCGCCGCGCGGCCGAACTCCGTCAGGCCCTCGTCCTCGTCCAGGCATCCGCCGCCGGCGGGATTGGCGTGGTTGTAGGCGATCAGCATCCAGCGCACGCCGAGCTCATAGTAGTCCGAGACCCGCTCGGGTTCGCCGCCGAGGGCGTTCATGCCCTCGATATCGAAGATGACGGCGAGCTTGCCCTGCGCCTTGGCCGACCGAATGTCGGCGGCTGAACGCGCCAGGACGTAGCGGTCGGAATGGGCGCCGTACCAGGCGCGAAACCGCGAGATCACCGCCAGATGCTCGGCCGGTCCCCGCTGGCCGTAGCCGACATTGAGGCTGACCACGTCGACTCCGCTCGCCCGGTGGCGATCGATGGCCGGCAGCCAAGTGTCGTCGTCTCCTCTCAGGGGTACACAGGCGTGATTGTCCCAGACCACGCCGTCTTCCATCTGCGCGCGCGCCCGCACGTTCAGGCTCCGGGAGCCGGCGCGACGGCGGCCAGGACCGCGCGGGTCGGCAGGATCCTGCCGCGCTGGGCCAGGACGAGGGCCCCGGCCGCCAAGAGCGCGAAGCCCGCTCCGATCAGGAAGAACTGGGCCGACGGCAGCACCTGCCAATAGGCGCCGAGCCAGCCGGAGAACAGGCCGCCAGCGAACTTGGCGACGTACCAGATCCCGATCATGGCCGAGGCGATGCGCGCGGGGGCGAGGGTGCTGAACACGGACAGGCCCACGGGCAGGATGTAGAGCTCGCCGGCGGTCAGCAGCGCGAAGAAGCCCACCAGCCAGAGCCAGCTCGCCGCCCCGCTTGGCCCGGCGTCGAGGGCCGCGCCGATCATCACCAGGAAAGCCAGTCCGCCCAGGGCCGCGCCCAAGGCCATCTTCGCCAGCGGCTCGGGCTCGCGGCCACGCCTGGCCTGGATGGACCACCACCAGGTGATCAGCGGCGTGAAGGTGAAGATCAGCAGCGGATTGATCGACTGGAACCAGGTCGCGGGGATCAGAAAACGCCCCGGGCCGAGGTGAAGCATCCGGTCAGTGCGCGCATCGGCCCAAAGGGCGATGGTGTTGCCGCTCTGCTCGTAGGCGATGCGGAACAGCATCACGATGGCGGCGATGATCAAGAGGTTGCGCACCGCGCGCCGGCCCTCCGGGCCCAGCGGCGCGCGGACCGCGCCCCTGGCCTTCATCGCCTGGGCCTCGGGCGGCAGGCTCTTCTGGTTGGCGAGATAGATGGCCAGGCCGATCAGCATGCCGACGCCGGCGATGGCGAAGCCGTAATGCCAGCCATAGAGCTCGCCGATGGTGCCGCAGACCAGGGGGGCCAGGAAGCCGCCGATGTTCACGCCCATGTAGTAGATGCTGTACGCCCGGTCCCGCCGGGAGTCGCCCTCGGCGTAGAGGTGGCCGATCTGGGTTGTGGTCGACGGCAGGAAGAAGCCGTTGCCGAGGCCCACCAGGAACAGGCCCGGGAAGAAGGCGGACTGGAAGGCCAGGGCGAAATGGCCGGCGGCCATCAACAGACTGCCCAGGATCACCGACCGGCCCTGGCCGAGCCAGGAATCGGCGATGACTCCGCCCAACAGCGGGGTCAGATAGGCGAAGGCCGCATAGCCGCCGTAGAGGGCCGAGGCGGCCGGCTGGCTGAAGTGCAGCTGCTTGATCATGTAGTAGACCAGCATCGCCTGCATGCCGAAGTATGAGAATTGGGCCCAGGTCTCGGTCAGGAACAGGACCGTCAGGCCGCGCGGATGGCCGAACAGGTCGCTCCGGTCGGCTGCAGGCGCGGCAGGTTCAGGCAAGGCAGGCGTCCACCAAGGCCTCGAGCCGCGCGCCGCCTCGGACAGGATCTGCAACCGGCAGGCCCAGCCGGTTCGATTCCGCCGCCATCAGGGCCTCGGCCTCGCCCGGCGCGAAGGCGGCCGTATTGAAGCTCGCGCCCGCGCAACGGATGGAGGGGTTGGTGCGCCGACCTAGCAGGATGGTCACGTCGATCACCTCGTCCACGCTCGGCAAGGCGAAGGCCTCATGGCCCATCATGCGCCGCCGGCCCGGCTGGTGACAGACCACGAAGACGTCCGGCTGGCTGCCGTGCAGCAAGCCCAGCGAGACGGCCGCGTAGGCCGGGTGCAGCAGCGAGCCCTGGCCCTCGATCACGTCCCAGTGGTCGGCCGCGGCGGCTGGCGAGAGCATTTCGGCCGCGCCCGCCTCAAAGTCGGCGACCACGGCGTCCATGGGCATGCCGCCTCCAGCGATCAGAATGCCGGTCTGGCCGGTGGCCCGGAAGTCGGCGTCCAGCCCCCGCGCCAGGTAAGCCCGCGCCAACGCCAGGGCGGTGTATTTCTTGCCAAGCGCACAGTCGGTGCCGACCGTGAGCAGCCGCTTGCCGCTGCGCCGGTCGCCGGTGGCCAGGGGAATGTTCGGCGGCGGATCGCGCACGTCGTACAGGCGGCGACCCAGTCGCTGGGCGGCGGCGGCGAGCTCAGGGATGTCCCGGAGCCGCGCGTGCAGGCCGCCGATGAGGTCGAGCCCGGCCTCCAGCGCCTCCAGCAACAGCTGGACCCAATCGCGTCCGATCACACCACCTGGATTGGCCACGCCGATCACCAGGGCCCGGGCGCCGCGGGCTCGCGCTTCGGCCGCGGTCAGCCGCGGCAGGCCCACGCTGACAGTCCCGGACGGCAGGGCGATCTCGCCGACGCACTTTTCAGGCGCCCAGTCCTTCAGGCCGAAGGCGGTCTTGGCGTAGCTGGGTTCGCGCACGTCGCCGAGGAACAACAGGTACGGGTGCGGCAGCTCGAGCAGGGCAGGCGGCTCGGGCCTCAGCTGGACGGCGACCATGGACGGGACTTTCGACGCGGGGACGATCAGAAGTTTGCGGTCAGGCTGGCGCCCACGGTGCGGGGGCGCAACGTGGAAACTTCCAGGGACCCGTTCGGCAGGGCGCCATAGCCGTTGACGTCGATCACCCCCTTGGCGTTGTTGAGGTTCTTGGCGAAGGCCTCCAGCGTCCAGCGGCCCGCACGCACGCCGGCGCGAAGGTCCAGGCGGCTGTAGCTGGCGATCTGGAACCGATGACCGAAGACGGCCTTGTAGGTCGGGTCGAAACCGGGCTGCTGCGATCCGACAATGGCCCAGGTCGCGCCGATGAATCCCGAATAGTTTCCTGAGAGGGGCCGCTCGTAGTCGCCGCCGAGGGTCAGGGTGTAATTCGGCGCGAACGGCAGGCGGTCGCCCTTGAGCCCGCCGGTGACCGCGGGGGTGTCCTCGCTGAGCCGGGCGCTGGTGCGCGAACCGCTGGCCTCTAGGGTCAGCCCCTCGACCGGGCGGGCGACCAGGGAGAACTCGACGCCCTTGCTCGCCGCCTTGCCGCCGTTGGTGTTGACTCCGAAGCCGCCGACATTGGCCAGGAGCTGGACCTGGCTCCAGTCGAGGTAGAAGACCGAGGCGTCAAACGTCAGCCGCCGGTCAAAGAAGTCGGACTTGATCCCGGCCTCGTAGCTGATCAGGGAGTCGGCCTTGTAGCTGGTCGGCACCGTGGTAGGCGCGCCTGGCGGCAGGGCGTTGGGACCGCCTGGCCGGAAGCCCTTGGCCACGCGGAAGAAGACCGCGGCATGCTGGCTGATCTCCAGCTTGGGAGCCACCGAGTAGGTGAACACGTCCTCGGAAGAATTGCCGGGCGTGAAGGTGCTCAGGCCGCCCACCAGCAGACCGTCGATGGATTCCGTGGCGTTCTGCTTGTCGTGGCTGTAGCGACCACCCAGCTGGACGGAGACGTTATGGGTCAGGTGCACCGTGGCGTTCGCGAAGCCGGCGAGCTCCTGATAGGTCGACTTCAGACTGACGACCTCGAGCGCCGGAATCCCCGGAGGCGCGGCCAGCGTGCCCATGTCGAAGGCGCTAAGGGTCTGGGCCAGGTCTCCCGTCTCGTGGGTGTAGAAGCCGCCCAGCATCCATTCAATGCGCTGGCCCGATGGTGAGGCCAGGCGAATCTCCTGCGTCCACTTCCCCTGACGCATGGTCTGGGGCTCGATCACGCCGAGCGGACTTGCGGGGGTGCTGAGCACCGAGGTCACCAGGGCGCCGATACCCAAGCCGGGGGCCAGGGCGACCGAGCTGACGTCGGTCAGCTCGGACTGGTCGAGGGTGGCGTAGCTGGTGGACGAAACCAAGGTCGCCGGCCCCAGGGCCCAGTTCAGCTCGCCGTTGTAGACGCGGTAGTCGATGTTCGAGGTCTGCGCATAGTCGCCCGTGTGGGTGAGACCCGCGTTCAGGGGCTTGCCCGTGGCGGGGTCTGCGTCCACCAGGCTTGGCGCGCCGACGCGGATGTTCTGCAGATGGGCGGTCAGCCGCAGCGACACCTTTTCGGTCGGGTTGAACAGCAGCGAGGCGCGCCCGCCATAGACGCTGTCGCCATTGGCGTTGGTCGTCGTACGGGTTCCAAGCGTACCGATCTGGTCGATGTAGCCGCCGTCGCGGCGGTAGTAGCCGTCGACCCGGAGGGCGGCTTTGCCGCCGAGGGGCGCATTGACCACGGCGTCGGCGCGCCAGTCCTCCTGACCGCCGTCCACGCCCGCGATTGCGGCCTGGCCGCTCAGGCTAAAGCGGTCGAGTTGGGGAGCGTTGGTGACGTACTTCAGCACCCCGCCCAGGGAGCTGGCGCCATAGAGCGTGCCCTGCGGTCCTCGCAGCACCTCCACCCGGGCCACGTCGAAGGTGTCGAAGTCGCCGGCCAGCACGGCGCCGTTGGCCAGACCGCTGGAGGAACCAAAGGGGGTGTCGTCCACATACATGGCCACCGTCGAGGCGACGCCGTTGGTGTTCACCCCGCGCAGCACCACCCGCGCCTGGCCGGGCGCGGACTGGGCGATGCTCAGGTTGGGGACCTGCGCGATCACGTCCTGCAGGCTGAAGGCCTGCTGGTTGGCGAGGGTCTGGCCGCTGATCACACTGACCGACTGCGGCACCTGGCGCAGGGTCTCGGTCCGCTTTTCGGCGGTGACCACCAATTCACCCACGCGGGTGGCGTCAGACTGCGGCGGCGCGGCCGCGGCGGCGAAGCTGGCGGCCATCATGACGGGCGCGGCCGCCGAGAAAGCCAATACGATACGTAGTCTGCTCTTGGTGGTCATCGGACCCGGCCCCCCAATCCTAATGGGGCCAACCTGATCTCGATATTAAAAATCTGCAATCAAATTCTCTGATCAGGCGCATCACTGCTCCATCTGGAGGCGAAGGGCCTGGGTCGGCGTGGCTTCGGCGCCTCCGGAGCGCCCCAGACGGCATCGTCGCAACAGATTCGGCCGTCGCGATAAACGATGTGCGTCAGACGGTCCCGCCTCAGAACCACAGGGCCGTCCAAGTCCACGATGTCGCAGAGCTGGCCGACGACGAAGGCTGGCGCCATCGCCCAGCTGGTGCCCACCATATTGCCCACCATGACGCCGAGGCCCATGCGCCGGGCCAACCGCGCCATCTCGAGCGCCTCGGTCAGGCCGCCGCACTTGTCGAGCTTGATGTTCACGACATCGAAGTCGCTGAGCGCCCGCAAGTCTTCCAGGCCTTGGACACTCTCGTCGGCCGCGGTGGCGATCGGATAGTCGAGACCGGCCATCCACGCCTCGCGGCCGCGCGGGAAGGGTTGCTCGACGAGCTCGACCCGGGCGTCGACCAGCGCGGGCGTCAGCGCCTCCAGACGGTCGGGAGTGAAGCCCTGGTTGCCGTCGACGCCAAGCCAAACGTCCGGGCGGACGGTTCGGACCGCGCGCACCCGTTCGGCGTCCAGGTCCGGATCCTCGCCGGTGAGCTTCAGCTTCAGGGCGCGCGCCTGGCGGAAGCCCCGGGCCGCCAGCGCCATCCGCTCCGGGATTTCGGCGCTCAGGGTGAAGGTCGTCGCCTTGGGCGCGGGCTCGCCCACGCCGGCCAGCATCCAGACCGGCCAGCCCGCGCGCCGGGCCTCCAGTTCCCACAGAGCGCAGTCGACGGCGTTGCGCGCGCCGCCGGGCGGCAACAGCGTCGCCAGCGCTTCGCGCGTGATCCCCGCCTCGATCTCGGGGCGCACCGCCTCGATCGCCGCCCCCATGCTGTCGGCGTCCTCCTTGAAGTAATAGACGCCTGAAGCCTCGCCCCGCCCGAGCCAGGGGCCTTGCCGCACCTCGACGATGGCCAGGTTCACCGCCTCGAAGGTGTGGCCGGAGATGTGGAACGGCTCCTTCAGCGGGATGGTCTCCGCCTTCACCGTCAGGGACAGTCGCTTGGGGGAACTCATGGCGCGCCGCGGGGCGGAAGCTTTGGGGCGGGGCTCAGTAATGGGTGTTCAGGCCATACAGGTGGTAGGCGACGACCATCCACCCGCAGACCAGAACGCTCAGCGTCAGCGCGAGCGACCACAGCCTGGCCAGCCACGAGCGCCAACCCCGCCGACGGGTCCAGATCAGCCAGGCGTCCCAGGCGGTCCCCGCCAGCGCCGCCAGCAGCAGCAGGGGGCCGAGCAGGCCCAGGACCAGCAACCACGGCGCCGCAGGCGGACCGAAGAAGTCGAGTTCCGCGAGGCCGAAGACCACGATCGACGTCCAGCCCGCGCCGATCGCCAGGGTCGCGACCGCCCCCGCACGGGCGGCGCGGTAGCTGTGGGCCTCTGCTCCCCTAAGGGGGAAGGGGGCGTGGTACTTGTGGCGAACCAGCGCTGTGACCGGCCAGAGGACAGCTGTCAGGAGCAGGATCGCGATCGCCGCCATGAGACCCGGCATCAGCCAGGCGACCGAGGTCGCCGCCGGCGCGCGGTCGAAGACCATGAACGGGGCGTAGTCGTCGTTGCCGAAGCGCACGACCTTGCCGTTCTCGACCACCGCCGCCAGGCGTTGGGGGCTGTCGACGTCTTTCCAGACGAAAGGTGCGATCTCCCGCCACTTGATCGGCTGACCCCCCAGCCCGGTGAAGCTTGAGACCACCACCTCGCCGTCCGGCAGGGCCGCAACCGTGGTCTCGCCCACGAAGTCGACGACCGAGGCCCAGTTCGAGTGCGAGCCGCGCGAGTTCAGATAGACGCCCGCCATCATCCGCGCGTGCGCCTTGGCGACCTCGGGGGCGACCTGGCCGCTGGGCTCAGGGCCGGGGAAGTAGCGGTCCGCGAACTCGCGCAGCAGGGCCGCGCGCAGCACGTGCGCCGCGGCCTCGCGACCGGGGCTGTTGACGCTGACGAAGATTCCGACGCCGTCGTCGATGAACAGGTTCAGGTCCGAGTGGAACCACTGGGTGTCGCCGCCATGCGAGATGATGGCGTGGCCATTCATGTTGGACTGGTAGAAGCCGAGCGCCATGGTGTTCAGCGGCCCGATTCCCGGCGCAGCGGTGCGATGCATTTCGCGTGCGATCTGCGGCGGCAGGAGCGGGTTGGGCCCGTGCTCGGCGCCGAGGTGGGCGATCATGAACTTGGTCGCGTCCACGCCGCTCATGGACAGGGCGCCGGCGGGCCGCATGTCGATCAGCTCAAAGGGCTGAGCCTTGTCCGATCCACTCTGGTAGCCCTTGGACATCAAGGGCTGCAGGCCCGCCGGCAGCGGCTGGCGCATGGTGGAATGGGTCATGCCCAGGGGCTGGAAGATGTGGCGCTCCACATAGACTTCGAACGGCTCGCCCGAAACGCGCTCGACGATGTAGCCGGCCAGCGACGCGCCATAGTTGGAATAGGCGGGGGTCGTGCCGGCCTTGTACATCCGCTCGGGGACCCACTGCTTCATCGCCGCTTGCAGCGACCGCATGCGCTGGGGGTCGGCGCTGATCAGGTTCTGCACCGTCTCTTCGAAGCCGGCGGTGTGGGTCATCAGCCGGCGGAGGGTGATCGGACCGTCGGGGCGCTCGGGAATCTTGAAGTCGAGGTAGGCGTTGACGTCCTTGTCGAGGTCGAGCTTGCCTTCGCCGACCAGCTGCATCACCGCGGTCCAGGTGAACAGCTTGCTGGTCGAGCCCGGCCGGAACAGGGTGTCGGGCGTGACGGGCGTTTTGCCCTGGCGATCCGAATAGCCATAGCCCTTCACCAGGACCGTCTGACCGTCCTTGACTACAGCCACGACCGCGCCCGGGATGTCGCCGCGGCCCAGGGCGTAGGGCATGAAGCCATCCAGCCAGGCTTCGACGTCAGTCCCGTCCAGCCTGTGTGAGGGGGACGCCGCCGCCGGAGGCGGCCCGGGCGGCGGCTTGACCGGCGTAACGAGAGGCTGGGCCACGGCGGCTGGCGCCAGAAGCCCGATGAACAGCGAGAGCCAAAAACGACCACGGCCCATCGCACACCTCCCCTGGGCAGAGCGCCCGCCGCCGGCTGGCTGCGGGCTTGCCATTGCAGGATGTTTCGTCCTGAACAGAGAAAGTCAACCTATTCCGGTCAAATGTGCGATGATTGCGACAAATCGACCGGCGCTGGCCTCGGCTGGCTCCCGGCCGGAAATCAGCTAGAGTTGACCCGCGTCGGCGTCGCCGGCGACGAAGGACGGAGGCGAATGAGTGATGTGGATCGCGCGGCGGCGACTTAGGCTCCCCGGCTGATGGCCAAGACCCCCGCGCCCTCGCTTGGCGGTCTGCTCCGCGCCCTGCGCGCCCGTCGCGGCTGGACGCTCAAGCAGATGAGCGACCGGACCGGCATTCCGGTCTCCACCCTGTCCAAGGTTGAGCACGACCGGCTGACCCTGACTTACGACAAGCTGCTTCAGCTCAGCCAGCGGCTCAGCATGCGCATGTCCGAGCTGTTCGCGGAGGATGACGCCGCCCACGAGCCGGCGGCCGTCACGGCCCGCCGCAGCATCGGCAGCCTCGAGGGAGCGGTCGAAGTCAGCACGCCCAACTACGAATACCACTACCTTTGCCCCGAGCTGCGTCGGAAGCGCATGATCCCGGTGATGGCCCGCATCCGCGCCCGGAGCCTCGAGGAATTCGGTGAGCTGGTGCGCCATCCCGGCGAAGAATTCGTCTTTGTGCTGAGCGGTCGCATCGAGGTGCACACCGAGTTCTACGATCCGGTCATCCTCGGCGCGGGGGAGTCAATCTACCTCGATTCCAGCATGGGACATGCCTACGTGGCGGCGGAAGGTTGCGACGAGGCGACCGTGGTGGCCGTCAACTCCGCGGCGGGAGAGGGCCTGATGGAGTCCCTGATGAGCCTTCACGTCGAGGAGGAAAACCGGGCGAACGCGCCGCGCGTTCTGAAACGCCACACCGCCTGACCGGCGGTCGCGTAGCGGCCTATCCTCCCAGCGCAGGATCTCCGCCCAACGCCTTGCACAGGGTGACGTAGCTCTGCAGCCGGTTCAGGCGATTCTGGGCCATCGAAGCCTCGGCCTGGCGACGGCTCTCCTGGGCGTCGAGCCAGGTCTTCAGCGGGATCGCGCCGGCGCGGTAGCGCACCTCGTCAAGCCGCTCGACCGTCCGGGCGTTCTTCAGGGAGGCCTCCAGGGCGACGCCCTCGGCGCCGTAACGGCTGACCGCCGAAAGTGCGTTCTCCACATCCGCGAGCGCCTGATAGAGGGTCTGTCGAAACTGCACTGTCGCGGTGTCGTAGTCGGTGCGGGAAATGCCGACATTCAGCTTGAGCTGGTCGTACTGCAGGAACGGCAGGGCGAGATCCGCGCCGAGCGCGCCGGCTGGATTCTGCAGCAGCTGGGACAGGGTCGTGCTGGAACTCCCCACCTGGCCGGTGAGCGACAGGGTGGGATAGAAGCTCAGCCGTGACTGGTCGAGCTGGGCCAGTTTCCAGCGCAGCCGCATTTCGGCCGCGCGCAGGTCAGGACGGCGCGCCAATAGCGTCGCCGGCAGCCCGGCGTCGACCGGCGGCGGATCACCCTGCGGCAGGGCCTGCAACTCATCCGCTTCGGCGGCGGTCTCTCCGTTCAACAGGAGGTTCAGGGCGCTGCGCGCCTCGACCCGTTGCCGGGTCAGGTCCTCGAGGCTCGCTTCCTGGCTTTCCACGCTCTGGGCCGCCTCGGCGACCTCGAGCGAGGAGGCGGCGCCCGCGTCGGCCTGGACCTTGACGAGGTCGAGGGTCTTTCTGGCGTACGTCACGCTCTGGGTGGCCAGGGCGATACGTTCGTTGAGGAAGCCGATCTGGAAATGGTCGTCGACCGTTGTCCCGATGAGCGACAGACGGGTGCTCTCCAGGTCTTCCGCCGTGGCCCTGGCCTCCCAGCGGGCGGCGTCCTTCTGGGCCGCCAGGGCGCCGAAGAGGTCGACCTCATAGCTCGCCATGACCGACGCGGACTGGCTCTGGCTGTTCGCCCGGCCACCCTTGAGGGGGATGTTGTCGTTGTAGCTGCCGCTGGCGCTGAGCTTGGGATTGATCACCGCGAAGCGGGCCTGCAGCCGGGCGCGCTGCAGGGTGATGGCGGCGACCGCGAGGTCATTGTCGCGGGCCAACACGCGATCCACCAGCTGATCCAGCTGCGAGTCGCCAAAGCGCTTCCACCAGCGGTCGCTCGCCGCCTGCCCGGCGCCGCTCGCATTGGCCCACTGGGTCTGGATCGTCGCGTCCGGGCGCACGTACGGCGTCCGCAGGGTGTTGCAACCCGAGAGGAGGGCGAAGGCGCCGACAGCGGCGGTGCGGATGAGCAAGAGCCTGGTCATTCGCGGGCCAAGGCCTCCACAGGATCAAGGCGAGCGGCCTTGCGCGCCGGCATGAAGCCGAACACCACGCCGATCAGCGTCGAGAACACAAAGGCGACGATGATCGAGACGGGCGAGACGATCATGTTGAAGCCGCCGTTGGCGAGCTTGTTGATGACGGCGGCGATCAGCAGCGCGAGGCCGACGCCGATGCCGCCTCCGACAAGGCAGAGCAGCGAGGCCTCGATCAGGAACTGACTCATGATGTCGCTGCGGCGGGCGCCCACGGCGCTGCGCACGCCGATCTCCATGGTCCGCTCAGTGACCGACACCAGCATGATGTTCATCACCCCGATGCCCCCCACGATCAGCGAGATCAGGGCGATCATGGCGATCAGGGTGGTCAGTGTCTGGGTGGTGCGCTGGATGGTGTTGCGGATGGTGTCGGTGGAGAAGGTGTAGAAGTCCTTCAGCCCATGGCTCAGGGTCAGCAGCTTGACGATCGTGTCCGTCGCTACGTCCGCCGGCGCCGTGTCGCTCATCCGCACGGTGATGTTGCGCAGGTAGGACTGGCCCAGCATGCGGCCGAGCACGGTGGTGTAGGGGACATAGACGTTCAGGTTGTTGCCGTTGCCGAAGGCCGAGTCCTTATGCGCCGCCACGCCGATCACCCGGCAGGGCACCTTGTCCAGCAGGATCACTTCGCCGAGGGCTTTGCCGGTCTCTCCGAACAGCTTGCGCCGGGTATTGTCGTCGATCACCACGTCCTGGCTCAGCCGTCGCACCGCGGCGCGGTCGAACACCGCACCTTCGGCCATCGGCATGTCGCGCACCCGGAAATACTGCTCGCCCACGCCGTTCACCGTGCCGGCCGCCGAGACGTCACGGTAGCGAAGGGTGGCGGAGGTGTTGGCCGTGGGCGTGACGCTGTCCACGAAGCTCTGCCCGGCCAGGGCGTCGGCGTCGTCCGACGTCAGGGTATGAATGCTCGAGGCCTTCTCGTCGCCGAAGTCCTTGCCGGGATAGATGTCGATCGTATTGGTCCCGATCGATGAGATCTGCTTCAGGATCAGCTGCTGGGAGCCCTGGCCGAGGCCGACCACTGACACCACCGAGGCGATGCCGATGATGATTCCGAGCATGGTCAGGACCGCCCGGGTGCGGTGGGCGTTCATGGCGGTCAGCGCCATGTTGAAGGCCTCGGTGAGGCGATCCAGCCAGGCGAAGGCGCTTGTGTTGTGGGCGATGGGCGGAAGCGTTCGGCGGGGGGCGAGCGCATCGCTCCCGGCCCGCTCGGTCTGACGGTCGGCGATGATCTCGCCGTCGCTGATCTCTATGATCCGCCGGGCGTGTTCGGCCACCTTCATGTCGTGGGTGACGATGATGACGGTATGGCCTTCGGCGTTCAGCTCCTCGAGCAGACGCAGCAATTCCGCGCCGCTCTTGCTGTCCAGCGCGCCGGTGGGCTCGTCCGCCAGGATCAGCTGGCCGCCGTTCATCAGGGCCCGGGCG